>TARA_R110002167_G_scaffold34573_2_pt1 | contig 79177 bp, 57 predicted proteins | sample TARA_R110002167 | Tara Oceans TARA_R110002167 (sample SAMEA4398238) | marine metagenome | biome: Polar Biome; feature: [MES] marine water layer (ENVO:01000295) within the mesopelagic zone...; material: water (ENVO:00002006), including particulate matter (ENVO:01000060) such as......
CACTATTAGATCACAAATTTAATCTGATTGGTATAAGCGAGGGCTGGAATAACTTTAGAAATCAAGTCAGCCAAGTGAAAAGTTTATGCACAAGAAACTGGGCAAAACTTATCACTTAATTAATTCTTTTGGTATTACCATGTAATGTAGTGTAGTTATGGGGTCAGGGCAGTCGCATTAAAAATAGCTTGACACAGATCCCCTAATTTGATCTATTACTTCGCTTTAAGCAAAGTAAAATTACCAAACAGAAGCCTACATTTATCTAATATTTCAAAGATATTGAAGATAATCGACTTGAAAGAAAACAATTACACAAGTTAAATGATATTTTATCTGCAGTTATCTGCGGTTGTGACAGCTGGATTGCTATTGAAAAGTTTTCCAACATTAAGCGCGCTTGGTTTGAGCAATATTTATCGCTAGAAAATGGTATTCCTTCTCATGATACTTTCAACTCCGATAAGTTGCTAGTATTTGAGACGAGCATAGTAGGTCTTTTGGGCGGCGACACGTGCCTGTCCCATGGTATGTATGCCTTGCTCTGCCAACAGGTGAATCAGGTGTAGGAACACTTCCGCTGTTGCCATGGCATCACCCAAGGCGGTGTGGCGCCCATGAATATTAATGTTAAAGCGTTCGGCAATAGCATCCAGCCCGTGCGATTCCTGATTGGGATGGACGACAGCAGACAGTAGCAGGGTATCTAGTACGGGCTGATCGAACACCACCCCAGTAGCCGTTTCCTTCACTTGCAGGAAGCGCATGTCGAATGCGGCATTATGTGCCACCAGCACGGTATCACCCACAAACGCATGAAAGGCTGGTAATACTTCTTTAATGACGGGCTGTCCTGCCACCATTTCAGGCTGGATGCCGTGAATCGGTATGGTTGCTGCTGGTATAGATCGCCTGGGATCTACCAGTTGATCAAATTTTTCTTGCTGTAACAGCTTACCGTTGACAATGCGTATGGCGCCGATCTGAATAATTTCATCACCGTCAGCTGGGTTCAGCCCGGTCGTTTCTGTATCAAAGACGGTGTAGGAGAGTTCGCTAAGTTTGCAATCTTCCAGTGAACGCGTTTGTTCCGAGGCCTGAAACAGGTCAAAGTCGTAAAATTCCGGGCGGCTTTCTTCATTCATCAAAGCCGATGCATCCTGATGCTCTTGTGGTTTAGCCAGTGGTATAAGGAAGCGGAATAATGCCTGATTACCCTCTGCTTCGTGTTCAAACCAGAACGCACCATCATGGCGTTCAACGACATCCTGGATTGTTAATGAGCTTTTTTCACCGCCTAGCCTAATGGAATCTTTTTCGCAATTTAACCTGGTGTCCTTTTCATTGTTTTGTGGAGTCCAGCAAAGATCAAGCTGACCATGAGTTTCGGTCATGCCAAGGCGAACTTGCACCGTGTCCACATCACATTCCTGGTGTATAAGCTCGGCCAGATAGGTGATGGCTTCCAGTAATGTAAAGCTTTCCACTTTCAGCCAAACACCAGTATCGACACTGGCTTTGGTCGCGGTAATCCCCTCCAATGCATTAATACGGTTTATGATGGCCTCAACTAGGTCAGCTCCCAGCATATCTTCAAGGGACCAGTGTGACATGAAGCCATTTACGGTGGTTGATTTTAGTTCATGGATACGTTCCCCAAGCCCCTGCGTTTCTTCACGCAAAACACCCAGTAGAGTTTCTTGCATGTCCGGTTGCAGATCGGGGTATTCCAGCACATCAAGAGCTGCCTGCATGTTTGCTATTGCAGCACGACTGCGTTCGGTAAGCGTATTTAGAACGTGGTCTTGTTGTGATAGTGCTTCAAATTCATGGGTGATGTTTTCGGTTAAGAGTACAAACCCCGTCATCTGAGCGGATTCCCGGTTTTCAAGTTGGACAGCGCGTACTGGTGCCATTTGTACTCGTAGCAATTGCCCAGACTGTGTGGTGGTTACGAACTGTGTTGATGGGGATGTTACGTTGTGTTGTAAACGGTGTTGAATATTTTCCAGTGCATGGGTGAGTAACTTGCGATCGAACACACCATAAATTGAACGTCCAAGACCGATCAATTCAACCCCTGCCGCAACCTTGGGGCTTTGTGATAATCGTTGGAACTGTCTTCTGGCTCGGTTGTTGTATAGCAGAATACGCCCATCCAGATTGCAAACCACGACACTTTTACTGAGTTCGGACATCAGTGCGGCCAGGCGGTTTTTTTCCAGTTCTATGTTGTGGGATGCTTCTTGCACAAGTGCATCCATTTCTTCACGTAATGTTTCTCGCTGCTGCACTAACTGATTGATCAGATCGGTTAAGCTACGGTTTTCAATACTACCACTGGGTTTAAGTTGGCGTTTTACATCGGTGCCAAGCAAAACCTGGGCATCTTCTGCGAGACGGGCAGGGGCGGTCATGAAGTAGGCCACTAGCCAACGCAGTGCGATACCAACCGCACCCAGAGATATTGCCCACATTAAAATCAACAATTCAAGTCTTGGCCCCAGCGTGGCTGCCACTGCATCACGACCTGTTTCGTCAAGGGTTGACCAGATTAATATGCCTGTTGCCAGCAGCCATAGCAGGCAGATAATGCCAATGATGGCCACACCAATGGCTACCCTCCAGTCAAAACGTCTCATGCCTGATCCAGCATATCGCGCACTTTTTGTGCCAGTTCTCTGGTGGAAAATGGTTTGATGACGTAACCATTAGCGCCCATTGCCAATCCCTTGGCGATATCTGTATCACGCCCTTTAGCCGTCAACATCAGGATAAGCATATCTTTAAAATCGGGGTTCGCGCGTACTTCTTGGCAAACATCAAAGCCAGTCTTTTTTGGCATCATGACATCCAGTAACACTAGGTCGGGATGCTCTCTGGAAATGGCATCAATCGCTTCCTGACCGTCATGTGCTACCACCACAACGTAGCCTTCCCGTTTCATCAGGAATTCCAGAGAAATCAGGATATTCTTCTCATCGTCCGCAATCAGGATAGTTTTACTCATTTTTTTGGAACTCCTATCATTATGATGTATCGGTCAGACTGTCCTTTTGCCTGGGTAAGAAAAAGCCAAAGCAGGCGCCTTCGCCTATTGTTGACTGTAACCACATGCGCCCGCCAAAATGCTCCACAATTTGACGGCTAATTGGCAAGCCCAGGCCAGTACCTAGTTGGCGGTCTGTTTCACCTTCTACTTGGCGGAACTTTTCAAACACCAGCTGCTGTTTTTCCAGTGCGATCCCTGGTCCGTTGTCAATCACTTCAATCGTGATGCCTTCTGTTGCATCTCGTATATGCACTTCAACCTTGCCTTTCTCCTCGGGTACAAACTTGACAGCGTTTGATAGCAGGTTTATCAGCACCTGTATCAAGCGGTCAGCATCGGCGCGGATCAAAGACACATGCTTCGGGGCATGGACTTCCAATACAGCACCACATTCCTGATAGGCGCCAGAGATGGAGTTGACTGACTGCGTTACCAGTTCCAGTATGTCCACATCACTGCTATGCCACTCGGCATGGCCTGCTTCGATCTTTGCCATATCCAGTACCTGGTTTACCAGCCGGCTAAGACGCTCTGCTTCTGACACCACAATACTGAGAAATTCTAGGCGCTGTTTCTCCTCCATGTCGGGATCATCCAGCATTAACTCTGTCATTGCCCGGATGGAGGTCAGCGGAGTACGTAATTCATGGGTCACGGATGACATAAAGTTGTCCTTCAATCGATCCAGGCTTTTAAGCTGTTCATTAGCTGCTTGCAGTTCTTTGGTGGCCTGTTCTAACGAACGCGACTTTTCTTCCAGTGCTTGTGAATAGGCGCGTAACTGAGAGGCTTCCTCCAGAATGCGCATGACGTCATCCAGTTCCAGCGCTTCTTCTTCCACTACTGAAGCCACCATAATCCGTGCAGAGGCACTGCCAATGGCTCCGGTCAGATGGGTTTCTACAAAGTGTACCAGTGTTGCGTCTTCGGGAATTTGCCCGATCTCATCAGCGCCCACTTCCTGAGCATAGTCGGTGAACAGTCGCAGCGCCTTTGTTTCACCCAGAAAACGTCCAGTCAAGTGTAATAGGTCAGTCACTTTTGCCTGGCCCTGCCAGAATACCGGCTGGGATAAGTGAGTGCGTTGGAAAACATCTACAAACAATAAGGCCTGACTGGTTTCATGGGCTGTTGGGCGTTTGTAGAGTGATACCGCCACATATGCCGCTATATTCACAAAAAGGCTCCAAAACAGGGAATGGGTCAGATTATCAAGGCCTACTAGCCCCAGAAATTGTTCTGGCTTAAGCCATTCAATACCAAATGGACCCTGATTAAGAAAATCTTCAGATATCCATCCAGACTTGGCGAGTGAAGGTAACATTAACGTGTAAGACCACATCACAAAACCCAGTAAAAGTCCCGCAAGTGCACCGTCGCGTGTCCCGTTTTTCCAGTACATTCCGCCCAACATAGCGGGTGCGAATTGTGCAACAGCAGCAAAGCTGATCAAGCCGATGCTAACCAGGGCATAGGCTTCCCCGGCTAAATGAAAATACAGGTAGCCCAGCAGCAGGATGCCGATGATGGCAATACGGCGAATGAAAAGTAGCAATTTGGTCAGGTCGCCGCCGGAGCGTTCACCAAGTCGCGTGGTGCGCAATAACACCGGCATGACCAGGTCATTACACACCATGGTTGATATAGCGATGACTTCGACAATCACCATACCGGTCACAGCCGATAGCCCCCCAACAAAAGCGAATAAAGCCAGCATGTTCTGGCCGTGTGCCAGGGGCAGGGAAAGCACAAAGGTCTCAGCATTAACGGGGGCAGTACCAAAATAAAGCAGTCCCCCCAATGCAATAGGTAAGACAAAAATATTGATCAGCAATAAATAAAGCGGGAACACCCAGACTGCTCGTTTCAAGTGTTGCTCGTCGACATTTTCCACCACCATGATCTGAAATTGGCGTGGTAGAAAAATAACCGACAGCATAGCCAGTAGTGTCAGAGCAAACCATTGGGTGTAGGCAAACGAGCGCCCCTGGTCAAATGTCAGTAATGCCTTAATTTCTGCTATTGCTGATGCCTGGGCAAATATGTCTGACATGCCATCAAAAATGCCATAAGTCACAAATATACCTACCGCCAGAAAAGCCACCAGCTTGAAAACTGATTCAAGGGCAATGGCTGCCACCAGGCCTTCATGGCGCTCACTGCTGTCCAGATGCCTAGTACCGAATATGATGGTGAACCCCGCCAGTATCAGTGCCATATACAGGGTTCCATCAGACCACCAAGCGGACGGTGGTGTGGCAATGCCACCCAGAGGGGTGGTTATCACTTCGTAACCGCTAGAAATGGCTTTTAGCTGCAAGGCGATATAAGGAACGATGCCGACCACTGTGATTATTGTTACTAGCCCAGCCAGTGAGGGACTTTTGCCATAGCGACTGGCAATGAAATCGGCGATAGACGTAATGCGGTAGGTTTTCGCAATGCGGATCATTTTTCGCACCACGAGCCAGGCTAGGATCATGGATAGCATAGGCCCGAGGTAAATGGGCAGAAACCACACTCCGGCGCTGGCGGCAAGTCCAACACTACCGAAGTAGGTCCATGCGGTGCAATACACAGCCATAGACAGGGCATAGACCCACGGACTAGCAATGATAGATTGCCCAGTTTCTGCACGTTTGTCACCGAAATAGGCGACAGCAAACAGAATAAACAGATAGGTAAAAGAGACGGTTATGACCAGAGGTGGAGAGAGCATTAGGGAGTCTTCCGCTTTTCCATCACCCAGGCCAGAGCTGCAATTAATATTCCCCAGACTAGAAATAATCCAAATGGCAGGAGTGGCCATCCTAGTACATGTATATCCTTATCCCATAATGCAAGTAGTGGGAAGTTCAGAAACACTATGCCTGTCAGCGATAGAGCAATCAGGCGTTGTGACGTCATGCCTTTTAACATAATCCCTCCAAATAGGAACGAATCTCCATAGACATCCAATAATTAACAGTATCAGAATCAAAGTGATCGTTTGATAGAATGGTTTGGAGTACCATTCAACGACCGCTTTAGGTTCTTTGATCTTGCCTCATAAAAATGGACACTAATTAAGAATATTACTTTCAGCTTCAAAGTCCGACGGGCTTTTATAGCTTAGGTAACTGTGCAGCCTCCTTTTATTATAGAAGCATTCTATATAAACACATCTATTTGAGCTTATTGTCTTGTTCTGTAATGGTATCGACGAATTCGCTCTCTTTTAAGCGCCTTCAAAATTGACCTTTGCTAACGACCGTTTTGTGAAGGTTTGTAGATCCTCCGTGTCGTGATCACTGCCGCGATGATATTCTATTTGAAACGGATGTCGACAAAGCCAAAGCGGTCATTCACGTAACTGTATTGTCATGACAGTGAGCTAAAAATCTGACATAACTTATCTATAATACTTTTCACTTTAAAAAATCTAATAAACGTTTTGCATTGCTATTTTGAAAGACATTACTCGGCCAAACTGCATATAGAGGAATCGGTTCAACTTGCCAGTTTGGTAACAATTCAACTAAAACATTATTTTTAATTTCTCTTTCGATTAAAAAATCAGGGGGAGTAGCTATACCTGCGCCATTTATACATAGCTGAGTCATAGCTTCAACACTATTTACGCTTATATTGCTTTTAAAACTAATTTCACATTTTTCACCCTCAGAATTTTTTAAAGTTCTGTGATTTGGGAGCATATCTAATTTTACCCAATTCCACTGTTTTAAGTCGTGAGGATAGATTGGTTGCTTATTTTCTTTCCAATACTCATAAGAACAAACTAACTTTCTATTAATTTCTCCGATCCGTTTAGACATCAGACTACTGTCATCCATTTCCCCTGCCCTAAATGCTAAATCAATACCCTTAAGAATAAGGTCTTGTCTATCGTCAGTATAAAATAGATTAAAATTCAAATAAGGGTGTAATTTGCTAAATTGAGATATTTTTTTACTTACCTCTGATTTAATTAAGGCAGAAGGTAGGGTGAGGGTTAAAGTACCTCTTAGCTCTTGTTTATCTGAGGTTACTTGGCTTAATCCTTGATGTGCAGCTTGGATCATATTCAAAGCATACTGATATAACACAGCTCCTTCAGATGTTAACGACAAATTTCGAGTCGACCTGTAAATTAAAGCCGTACCTACAGATTTTTCTAATTGAGTAACTTGATAGCTGACGACTGAAGGTGAAAGTTTTAACTCTTTTGCAGCAGCTCGAAAAGAACCTTGTTTTATTGTTTCAGCAAAAATAGCCATTGATCTTAATTCATCTATCATTTTTTATTATTAAAGTATTTAGAATAGTAATACTTAATTGTAGCACCTTATCCAAATAAAAAAGTAGATGTATAGTTTACAAAAAATAGAGAAAAAGTTATGTCGTTATTTATCACAATGCTGTCATTCTCATTGGCTATGTCAATCTCTCCAGGGCCAGTGAATATGGTAATTGTATCTTCAGGAGCAAGCTATGGGGTACGTAAAACATTTTCATTCGTTTCAGGTGGAACGATTGGCTTCACATCACTGTTGTTATTCATTGGATTAGGCTTTTCTAAAGTCATTGACTTATATCCGTACTTTCTAAAATATTTAGCCGTTATTGGCTCATTATTTATTATCTATATGGGATATTTAATTGCGACATCAAAATCAGAATTAGATATAAAAGAGCAGAAACAGCCAACTTTTATACAAGGTTTTCTATTGCAGTGGTTAAACCCTAAGGCATGGATAGCGTGTATGGTTGGCGTTTCCTTGTTTTCCGCACCGAACAGTCATCAAGAGTTTTTAACCTTTTCATTGACCTATTTTTTAGTATGTTATTTCTCTCTTTTTTCTTGGTCAGTATTAGGAAGTAAAGCGGCAATACTTTTAAATAGCGAGTTTAAATTAAAGCTTTTTAATCAATTAATAGGAGGACTTTTGATTGTGACCTCGTGTTTTTTACTTTACTCACAATTTAATTAGATTCACCAGAAGAACCTCAAATGAGGCTGTTAGAGTTTTTCAAGGTATTATTGTGGTACAAACATGAGTTGTCTGCTTATAACTCAAAGTTAATATCAAGTGATGGAAGGTCAACGGCAGTTATGAGCTTGCAGGAGGCATAGACATATCAATCATTATTGTTCCTCACCAACTGGCTCCTGAGCCACCGATATAGTCGTTCACGTAATTGTATTGGTATGACTTCAAAGTGCGCAAAGCGGAAGCTAGCATCCCGTTAACTCTAACGTCCGCTTCAGCTCATTGCGGCCGTTGGCATTTGATACCTGAACGCTACGATTACTAAATTTAAGACATTAGCACTAACTGATTAGAACTGAATTTGGATTAGTTTTTGTATTGATAACGAGCAAATAACAGACTATGTAGTAGCTTGCCAAAATAATGAACGTAGTGGAAACGAAAAACTTGTTTGTTAGCGATAAATTTGACCCATATTACAATCCAATTGAACACTCAAATTTTGCTGAATTATTACCTTTCGATTTTCTACCTTAGCTGTGTACTTCAAACTTGAAAGAGATATCATTATCGTTACTTGATATCAATTTTGGCATGATCTCCTTGTACCTGAGCTACTTTTTTAGCATCACCTTGAATATTTTGGGATGCTCTCTGTTTAGAGAGTAATTTTACCACTGTTATTAATAACCCTAGTACACCAACAGTTGCTGAAAATAAAGCAATTTTTTCTCCAACTGATAACTCGATAATCCAATCTATCATTCCCTAATCCTCTATCATTTGTTGTAGGTTTACTAAGCATTGTTTAACCAGTGCAATTTTTTGTGTTGCACCTATGTTTATGAATAGCGCTTGGCTATTTAAAAAAGCCTCTTTTGCTTTATCTATCTTCTGTTGCCCTTGATAAATAACACCAATATTTAAATGATTATAAGCAATTCCTTCCTTATATCCCCGAGCCTCATTAATGGCTAAGGATTTATTAAACATCAACATCGCGTCGTCCAACTTACCCTGCATTTGATAAACATTACCGATATTGCCATAGTCAATAGCTATAGATTGTAGTCGCTCTAGCTCCTCATCAATAACTAAGGATTTTTGGAGCATCGACAACGCTTTATCCAACTTACCCTGAATTTTATAGATATTACCGGTATTACCATATACATTGGCAGCAGACCCCTTATCACCTAGAGCCTCAAATATGACTAGGGACTTTTGGAGCATCGACAACGCTTTATCCAACTTACCCTGTCTTTGATAAACAATAGCAATATTACCGAATGAACTGGCCACTCCTCCCTTATCATCGAGAGCCTCATAAATCGCTAAGGATTTATTGAACATCGACATCGCTTCATCTAGCTTACCTTGGCTTTGATAGATACTACCGATATTATTATGATCACTGGCAATTCCTTTTTTATATCCGAGCGCTTCATTAATGACTAAGGATTTATTGAACATCGACATCGCTTCATCTAGCTTACCTTGGCTTTTATAGATACTACCGATATTATTATGATCATTGGCCATTGTTCCCCGATGATCCAGTACCTCATTAATCGCTAACGATTTTTTGTACAACGACATCGCTTCATCTAGCTGACCTATACTTTGATTGATATTGCCGATATTACGATAGACGCTTGAAACACCCTCTCTATGCTCTAGTGCTTCAAATATGACTAAGGATTTATTGAATAACGACAGCGCATCATCTATATTACCCTGCTTTTGATATATTTTTCCGATATCAACACAATTCTTGGCTATACCTTGTTCACAAGCAAGTTCTTCATAAATGACTAAGGATTTATTGAACAACGAAAGCGCATCATCCACTTTACCTTGGTTTAAATAGATACTGCCAATATTGGTATTGTCATTGGCCATTTTTTCTTTATATCCAAGCGCTTCATTAATGACTAAGGATTTATTGAACAACGACAACGCATCATCTACTTTACCTTGGATTTGATAGATATTACCTATATTGCCGTATGCAACGGACATCCCGTCCTTATCTCCCAGTGCTTCAAATATAACTAAGGATTTATTAAACAACGACAACGCATCATCTACTTTACCTTGGATTTGATAGATATTACCTATATTGCCATAATTAACTGCTATTCCTCTCTGATAATTAAGTACCTCATTAATCGCTAAGGATTTATTAAACATCAACATCGCGTCGTCTAGCTTACCTTGGATTTTATAGATACTACCGATACAGCCATAGTCAATAGCCATACCTTCTTTTCGATCCAGTTTAATTTCTATATCTAAGGATTTGTTGTACAACAATAGTGCATCATCGAGCTTACCTTGGATTTGATAGATAATGCCGATATTGACATAGGCAGCAGCATTTAGAGCGTAATCACCGTCTTTAAATCCTAAGGTTGCTACTTTGTTGTAAGCAGATATTGCTTCTTTGAGGTGGCTGTGACGTCGGTAAAGAAAACCTAATTGATTCCAAGCTTCAGCATTATCAGGTGCAAGCTCCGTCGCTCTTTGATAGTAGTTTATTGCCTTATCCGTATCAGTAGCAAACCATAAAGAACCTCTTTGGTGATAACGTTTGGCAGTTTCAACAATAACGAGTTCATCATTATCAATAACAGACGCTAGAATAGCATCCGCTTTGGATAGGTCATTTTTTGCAATACCACGTAATGCTTCGTCAACATCAAATACGTTATTCGGTTGTAGTTTTTGCTGAACAAGGCTGGCAATAGTCTCTTGCTGAGACTTAATTGTTTGACTTTTCTCCTGATCATTTAAAGTTAGTGTATCTAACTGCTGTTTCATGGCATTAAATGCTTTCATTGCCAATTCGTCATTATTGATGATATTGACATAGGCATCGTCACCCAGTATTTGAACTACCGTACTTTTATCACCAGTATTTATACTTTGTGATTTATTAGCAAACATATCTCTCAATTTCCCTTTGTTCTAATTGTGCTCTGTCTTTGCTGACCAAGTTAACTATGCCACCCATTATATCTTGAAGCAATAAGCGCATTATAAATCGACATTTAATGCATCAATAAAGTAGTTTCTCCCTACAAAAATAGGCTGTTTAGGGGAATAAATGTCACTTACTCTCTGCACAAAGATATCATTACTAGTTTATTGATGAACGACCGCAATGGTGGCGAAGCGGACTATTTATTATGATAAATTAACATCTTAATTAGGTCGGCTTTGTGGCCAGACTGTGTGAAAACTCTTTTTAATTGAAAGCAGTGGGATTAAATACATTATAAACCACTCATTGCACCACTAAAGTGGAGATTCAGTTAGTAATAATGTGTGTTTTTTGATTGTTAAGTGTATTACTATCCCGCAGCCTAGTAAAATCCAATAGTTTTCACACAGCCTGTGGCAAAAGTTAGCGTTCTGAAACGAAGCTCCACAGGCAACTATATTGAGCTTAAACCTGCCTCACAAGCGAGCAGAAAATATTGGCTAATATTGTCCTAATTATGCTATGGCTTCACAAAAAATTAACGACCGTTTTGTGGCAGGCTGCTGCCTTTTTTACAATTTTAGTATGAATCTTTATTACTCAGTATGATACTTTATTCTCCCACATCTATAGTAGGTGGTGCGTATCTATGTCATACAAACTTGATCGTGGTCGGAAGGTGTAAATTGTCTTAATTTAACACTTGGAAATTTCTAATATAATGACTGTTAAGGATAATTAGCACAGTAATGCTGGCACTGTTTTAATAGTTGACAAAAAGCGTCTATTTCTCGGTCTGTGCTCGACTCATCAATATACAGATGATAGCCCAACCCTTTATTCAGGATTTGGCAGTGATGTAAAAAAGCTGCTAGTGGCCCCTTTATTATTTTGCCAGACTCTAAGGTAAAGGGATTGAAGTTGAGTTGAGTTTCTTCTAATGATAGTAAATGCTGCTTTACAGAAAAACTCAACAAAGGGCGTTGTTCATGAATCAGCCTATTGGCTAAACGTGGTGATATTTGCTCTGCTAATACGTCTACACTTTTAAGCTGAATACCTACGTAGGGTAAGGTTACTGTTGTTAAGCCAACAACTTCTTTAATAGTATTAATATTCTGTATTTGTTGCCAATTTAGCGTCCAGTTACCATGGCGATGATGATATAGAATACGCTGTGGGGTTAACTGAAAACTAACGTTTGGCTCGGAGCGCTTTAATAGCCCAGTAAACATAATAACCAATGTTAATAGATAGATAAAAATCAAAACCAAACGGTAGCTGCGCCAATAATATTGGCTGACGATTAACGTTATAATAAATATGACTACGGCAAGTAATATTAAAAAAACCGAATGTTGATTGGCTTTAGCTTTAATATTAATAAAAGGCGGTGGTGTCGTCATGTTAAGCCACAAATGTTAACGGTACAGGAGTCGTTTACTCGGTGTTTAGTAAAATAATAAACACCAAGGCGAATAAAGTCTAATCGAATACACAGATATAAACGGTAAAGGAATACTTAGATACGGCCGCATGATTATACCAAGTAAAGTAACTGCTTTAATATGAGATTATTTAGTATCCGGTTACCTCGGCATAACCTTTACCAGTAAAGCCTCCGGTTGCTTTAACTCGGCCTTCCCAATAGGGAATAGTTAATTGATTGCGCGAATCTTTGGTGATACTTTCAATAATAATGGCTGGGGTATTCGGTAATTCAACTTGCCACTTGCTCGGATAGTCAAGGTTATCTAATGTCACCGTTTCAACTACAGACAGCTTAATACTTTCTTTTGAAATATTAGTAGTTTCACCATTGGGCGCTATACGCGTACCGCTGCAATAATCATAGCTGTGCCCGCTACTTTGTTCTGCTCTTTGTTCGTTATTTCGAATGCAAAACAGCATTAGCCCTTTTTGTTCTGATTTTTCTGATTGAGAGTCGACTAGGCTGAACCAGTCCCAACCAAGTTGATTCTTGTCAAGCAAACTGGCTGACCATTCTCTGTCATACCACGCATTACCTGTCACTTTATACGTTTTCCCAGCAAAACTTAGGCTGCCTTTTATCTTTAAAAATGGATAACTAAAGTAATAAGATGCATGGCCACTTTGGGTTTTCTGGCTGTAACCGTTGTCGCCATGTAATGTTATTGGGCTGTCGCTTAAGGTTAACGCGATTTGGTAGTTTTCATGTGCTGCAGTTAGCTTCAATGGTAAAAATTCATCATTGATACTGCTCAATTGCCAATTATCAATAACGGCATTAAACGGCGAGCTAGTCACCTTGGCTTGGCCCGCTCGTGAAAAACGTTCAAAAGCAACATGCGCTTGTTTGTGTTGCATAGCAAAGTGAGCAAAATAAAGACTGTTATCCCACCATTTCGATTCAACTTTACTCGGCATTAACGTGCGAAACAGTGTCCATTGAACACCGAAGGTTTCACCAGTGTCACTTTGTAAATTAGCCGTTAAATACCACCATTCAATGCCTTGTTCAGCGTGAATGCCATGATCCTTTGGAAAGACTAACGCAGAGCCCCTTGTTACTGGCTTACCAATGGCCGTTTGCAAAGCAGACGGTATTGATTTTTGCTCCGCAGGCTGAAAAGCACCTATTACAAAAGTAAATAACACGAAAACAAAGAACACAAAAGCAAAGATCACAAAAACAAACCGAGGCAGTAATAACTTTTTCACTATTCGCTTTTTAATCACGTGGTCATAGCTCCTTGGCTTCTAAGTTTGTTAATTTTCGAATCGGCAAATAGGCACATAAAACGGATACACCCACCAGCGTTAAACACATTATTAGTAAACTGGTTAAATCTAAACTAAAGTGAATGGTCCAGCCAAACGCAATCGGCATTACAAACGTTAATAATGCAAAGCCAAGTGCAAAGCCAAGCGGAACAGCAAACAATGCGGTAAATAATACTATACCTGCGGTTTGAAGCAGCTTCATGGTTAATAATTGCTGCTGTGTTACCCCTAAGTTGCGTAATATGGTTAATTGCTTTAATTGATTAACACTTAAGCTTAACAGGCTGGTACACAAACTTAATAATGCAATGGCGAGAATAAAGCCATTAAGCGCTTTGGTAACAACAAAGGTGTCGTCAAATAAGGCATTAGCTATTTTTTTAAACCGCTTGTTTGGCAAAATATGTGTGCTGTCTTGTTTGAACTCGTTAATTAAACGCTCGCTAAATGCAGCAACGGAGGTACTGTTTTTTAGGCGAATTGAATAACCAAAGGTTTCGTTGTTTAGCTCTGCTGATTTTTGCCGTTTTTCCAAGGTGAGTAGCGACATACTTGGGTTACCATAATCATAAAAAAAACCCGTTATACGGCAGTTGAATTTGGTTGCATTTTGCTCAAATACAGCCACATCACCTAAAGAAAAACCAAATTTAATTTTGCTTTGCTCATTAGCCAAACACCCTTTATCAGTGAAGTTTTCACCGCTAATGGCTAAACCTGATGTAAGGGAAATATGCTGATAATGTGCAAAGTTTTCACCAAAGCTTGAAAGCTTTGCAGGAACATTGTTTACTTTGCCATTGCTTTTCATATAAATGCTTAGTTGTTCAACTTCAGGCAAGTTACTGAGTGTTTGCCTTAAGCTGTTATCGAGCTTATCGATACGCAAATAAATATCCGCACTCAGTTGTTTTTCAAGATGTGCATTTAACGTAGTACTAAAGCTTTTCACCATAATTTGCATGCCTATAGCACTACCCAGTGCGACTAAAATGGCAATAATAGCAATATGCAGATCTTTTAAATGAAATCGTGTATCGGCATGAAGCCACTGTGTTAACGGATTAGTCATGGTAACAGGTAATGAAACCACAGCGGAGAGTGCTTTAGGCACCAGCAAAATAAACAAAATTAACAGGGCAAAACACAGCAGTAAAGCTTGGTATTCGCTAGTGGCGTAATTAAGTAGCCAAATTAACCCCGCTAATGTACTTATCAACAAACCGTAAAACATCAATGGACCTTTATTGGTAACTTGCTTAGCTTGTGCTAACAATATTACCGCTAACGCAGACATATTAAGTGCAAAACCCAATAAAACATTAGACCATTGCCAATGGATAACAAGCGCTTTATCGAGTTGATACAAGCCCACCAAAGTGCGATTTACATCAAGCACTAACCCATTAGCAATTAAGTATCCGCCTAAGGTACCAATAAGCGCGGTACAAATACTCACCATAACAAGTTCAACAGTAAGGCTAAGTTGAATACTGAGCTTGGTGCAGCCCAACAACTGCATTTGTTTTAACAATTTTTTTCGTGCGGTTAAGGTGAGCTTTATGGCGTTAAAACTCAAAAACGCCGCAACAATATAGCCAAGCATGGCAAGTGCGGTAAGATTAAAAAAGAATGCTTGTGACAACACATCAAACGCTTGTTGCTGTGCATCAACTAGCTGCGCTTGCCCCGCAATCAGCTGTTTTATTTTTGCTAATTGCTGCTCGGTAACATGCGATAGCTCAATAAAGCTGAGTTGTCCTTTAGCGTCTAATAAATAATCAGCATTGGCAATATCGGTAATTGCCCAAAGTCCAATATCATCGGCCAAACTAATGTCTGGTTGATGTTGGTCATTTTTCAGCACAAATTGTGCTTGGTTACCCATTTTTGTGTAAATGCGTTCTGTAAATTGCGAGTCTACTAACAAGGTTGAAAGGGAAAAGCGCGAAGGCGTTTTACCTGCATTTGCATCGCTTTGTTGGTATGGCGCATTTTTTAAGGTATGGTTTAACCACAACAAGGTATCCACACCTTGAATTGCAAGCGTTTGCCCTTTATTGGTTGTTAATTTACCGCGCAAAACGGGTTGCGCATTTATAAAGCCATATTGCCGTAAGCTGAGCCATACATTACCATCAATATACCGTTTTCCCGTGAGCGGTTTAATTAAATGCGTTACGGGGTTATTGATTAATGCTGAGGAATGTTGATAGCGTGTTTTTGCTTCTTGATTAAGCCCAGAAATTGCGGTTAATAGGGCACTACCTAAACTAAAGCCTAAAATAAACAATGCCATTAACCAAGGGTGTCGTCGATAAAACGCTATATGGGTGGTTAAAATTAGTTTAATTTCATTAGTCAAAGCGGCCATCTCTTAGCACTTTAATGTGATCAAAATAATCAGTTAATTGATGGCTATGAGTCACCATTACTAGATTGATTTGTCGGTCACTGCATAACTCGGTAAGTAGCTTAACAACTTGGTGCGAGCGTTTTTGATCTAAGTTGCCAGTAGGCTCATCTGCAAAAATGATCTGAGGTTTATTAAGTAAGGCTCTGGCGATACCAACTCTTTGTTGTTCACCACCAGACAGCTGATGAGGTAACGCATTGAGTTTATTTTGTAGCCCTAATTCATTGACGAGATGATCAAATTCACTAGCCGCTTGCTTTGGAAAATTTAGTTTGTGCTGAAATAATATGTTTTGCTTTACGGTTAAGCAATCAAGCAATTGGTAATGCTGAAATATTAGCCCGATTTTACGGCGATAAAGCGCGAGTTCTTTGTCATTAAGTAATGAGAGTTCTTGGTTATTAACACTTACCGAACCGCTATCGGCTTGCAGTAGGCCCGCTAAAATATGCAAAAAGGTGGTTTTACCTGAGCCACTATCACCAAGCAATGCAAGGTGTTGCGCTGCGGGTACAGACAAATCAAGCTGATTCAAAATGTTTTGTTTGTTATCGCCATCATTACGGATAAAACATAAATCTTTCACATCAATCACGGTAACTCCTTGTTAGTGTATGGCATTTTAGCGTAATGAACCGTGTAAAACCACTAGGAAATAGAGCGTTTAATAAGTTGGGTTGTAGACGTATCGTTAGGCTGAATATTGACTTTCTCAAATAAGTGTATATGTTATTTCTAGTATTCTTTTTTCGATATTCAGGCTATATTCCAATAAAGCATCATCGATGCGACGATGTTGTTATTGAGTATCGGAGGTGATTTAAAACTACTCTGCCGCAGAGCAGCTTCGCTCAAAAAATTATTATATGTTTAATAATTAGATAATTAAAGGATTAAAATATGGATATACACAAGCTACCTTTGTATGCATTCTGCATTACAATTATGTTATTTAGTTCGATATGTAAATCACTTGATCGTGTTGGTGCGGGAGTGATCCCCTTTCCCGCAGAACCTAGTGATACCATTATTATTTTAGATAACCTTCCTGATACAGATTTGTATACTCTCAGGACAGAAAATGAATATGATCTCACTTTTAATTTTGATATTTCGAAATATATTGGTGATGTAGATAAATTACTTCAGCATGGTTTAATCGATGAAGAAATAAAAATAGCTATCGCAGCTTTTGATGTCGATAACGGTCAAACATCAGATGAGCAATTTCTATTTGATTGTGATAATGATGGTACTCCTGAATTGATTTATTACGAGGTCGATGAGGTTTTTTTAAACGGCAAAAAAATTGGTGAATTAACGTCCGGAAATAATCAATGGGCAGTTTCAAAAAATGTTTTAACGGTAGATGTTAGACAACTTAACTTTCCCGCTAATATAGGTGCAACGGCCCAAAACGTTATTCACATTAAAATAGACAGTAAAAACTCAGATGTGATTTTAAGTTCTGGTCAACAGGGGTGTAAAAAGTGGGCCGCTGAAGTTGATTTCATCGCAGTTCAATTTGATGTCATAGATCCATTTCTGATTATACCTGGATTTGGAGGATCGCCAGCTAATTTGAGTAGCCAGATGTTTAAAGAAAACCTTATGAATACATATGGCATCCCGAGTGAAATAATATCCTACAGCAGTCCAGATTATATACCTTTCGATTCAAATCCTTGTGAAAGCGTTGAACTAAGCTACAAAGGAACGATAAATGAAATTAAAACAAAAACACTAGCGCTGGCAGAACAATGGCAAACTGATTCTCTCAATATTGTAGGCCACAGTAAAGGCGGCTTAGAAAGCCTTTATTTAATTGAAAATTTATTGAATTTTCAAGATCGAGTTAATGTTGGTGTATTTAATAACACAAAAGTACCAAGTATATTAACGGTAGACACCCTTGCTACTTATGGAACTCCGTACGAAGGAACGTTATTAGCTGACTGGGGGACAGGACCTATTACAGGACATGTATCTGAATTTCTATTAACTAATTTTACTCCCGGTTTGTGCGATTTAACTACCTCCAGAGCAACAAAGTTTACGAATGGTTTCAACTTTGGTGATGCTTTTCATCATATTAAAATGGGTGGAGATGCTGATTTTAATTTTAATGGATTATTGTCTACAGGTGAAATCTATGGGGCTCAAATGGCTACTCCAATACTAACGGACAATTTTCACCGTAGATTGTGGCAGATTACAGGCGGACCAACAAATTCATTTATTTTGACTTCACCTTTTTCAATTCCTATTCGTATTCCCCTTAGTTTAAGGAATACCCCCCCCAATGACATTATGGTTAAAGTCAGTAGTGCACTTTCTGCTGAAGTAGCTGATAGCAGAATATCTATATTGGCAGGAAAAAATCATGGGACCATAGTTGATGATGGTATGCAGAATAAACTTATCGAACAATTCAAGGAATATGACATTCTATGGAGGGATAACAAATGAAACTTTTAAAAACTATTATTTTAGCAGTATTTGTCGTTAGTACATTTGCATATGGTTTTGTAGAAAAAAGTTTTCAACTTGGTCCTGCTCATACATTTGAAAATATCCCTATTGTTGATAACAAAATATCCTATTCTTTTGATTTACCAAATTCAACAGAAGTTGCATTACGGTTATTTATTGCTGACCAAACGGAAATACAAAACTTTAAGATAATTTTATCCGACGGTACAGAAATTAATACAACAAATGCAGATGCAAACAATATCACTATTGATACTTTCACGCCTGACTCAGCGATAGAATCGCTTATTAGCTCCACTAAAGCGTTTATCGTTACAATAGAAACCGCACCATCAGGAAACACACAAATCTTCGGCGATGTTATTGGTAGTACCAATAGTTCGATCCTATTAGATTTGAAATATGCTTATAGCGCAATGGCCTTTGGTACAACTTCTCAGCCTGACTTAGTTATTCATCCAAATGAAGAAATAACGTTTTCTCAATGGATTGTAGAAGCAGGTGAAGCACCTTTAAATACAGGTGCTGCTGATTTAAAAGTGTATAAATCAGGAGCCTTACTTGCTAGTCATACGATGAACGATGATGGGTTACTTAATGATTATGAAGCATCAGATGGTGTATTTACTAAAAGTTTAACTTTTTCAGATCCTGGTAGACATACGGTTGTTATTGAATCAGTAATAACAGATAAAGATGGTTTTATTCACAAAAATACTTATTCAGAAATTGTTGAGATCACTCCTTCTGCAGGGTTTTCATTATCTGGAACATTCACTGAGGAATTAATAGATACTAATAACAACGGTCTTGCAGATAAATTAAAACTAGTTTTTGCTTATACAACCCCCCTATTACCTGGAGAAAAATATAACATTCAGGTTTCAATAGGTGGAGATACAATATTTTATGATCAACAAAGGTTAACTATTGATGATTCTACTACAGAAATAATATTAGAGTTTAGTGGATTAAAAATCGGGGAAAGGCATACGGATGGCATAATAAAAATTAATGATGTTAGGATAAGGGATTTAAATACAATGGATTTAATTGATGTCATCTCATCTTTTGGTGAGACATCAAGTTATTTAAAAGCTCAGTTCGAGAGAAAGAACGAAATTATTGTTCAAGATAGTGCTGTAATCACAATGATAGATGCAGATAATAATAATATTTATGAAGGTATTAACATATCTTTTACAGCTGACGTTTTAACACAAGGAGATTACCAGGGTAGGGGAAGGTTAAGAGATACCAATGAAAAGGAAGTTCTTGGTGATGTTGATTTATCTCTTACTTCAGGAATTCACGCAATAGATTTATTCATACCTGCTAGTGATATTACCAATGCTGGAATAAATGGGCCTGCAGATTTCAAATGGTTTAAATTCTATCGTTATGATGACAATGATTGGGAGATGGTTGAGAAATCAAAATTTGGTGAAACCTCATCATTTAATTGTTGGGATTTTGGTGATTGTAGTGCAAGTTTAGCAAATGCTTTACCTGTTGCAGGAGGTGATGTTTTACAAGGAATTGAGACTTTTGGTAGTATAAAATTAGACACTTTATTATCTAATGACTCTGATGCTGATGGCGATGATTTAATAATTAACCCAAGTGGCTATAGTACTCCGAGCAACGGAATTATTGGCATTTCATCTGAAGATGGTTCATTAATTTATCAACCTAATTCAGGTTTCTCTGGAGTAGATTCATTTACCTATATCCTCAATGATTTTTACCCCCCTAATGCCATACCTAAAGGAGGAGAGAGTACTGGTAATGTGCAAGTTAATATTAGGTCAAATACTCAGAGTAGCCCCTCTGTTGATAATTTCGATATAACAATGGATCAGGCTACAACTTTAAATGTATTGAGTAATGACGTTGATGCAGATGGAGATACTTTATTTATTACCGCTATAGATCAGCCATCTAATGGACAAGTTTCAATTATTAATGATGAAATATTATATACACCTAATTTAGGCTATACAGGTTTCGATACCTTTGCCTATTATATAAAAGAAAAGGATGATGCTACGGGTCTAATTGGCACAACAACCTATGGAGCAGGTGTTGCGTTAAATATTATTCCACCTAATGAAAATCCAATCGCCAATATGGATGTTTATAATTTATCAATAAACGAGCAACAGGTTTTCAATGTATTAGGGAATGATTCAGATCCCGATGGTGATTCAATATCAATTGATTCTGTGAGTCCAACACAATTTGGTACAGCGATAAAATTAAGTGATACACAAATTCAATATACAGCACCAGCACTAGCTGCATCGGATTCATTCACGTACATAATAACCGATGGAAAAGGAGGTACTGCACAAGGGACAGTTAATATAGAAGTTACCGTTCCCAACTACGCTCCTGTAGCGAATGATGACACTGGTTCAATGCTGGAAGGAGATACTACCTTAATTGATGTTCTGGTTAACGATAGTGATCAAAATAATGATGCATTAACGATAGTATCAGTTCAGTCAGCAACAACTCCGGCTAAAGGAGATATTTTAATTGAAAATAATCAAATAAGGTTTAATTCTTACCTGAATCAGGGAGGAATTCAACTTATTACCTATACAATTTCGGATCCACAAGGTTTAACAGATCAAGCTCAATTATCATTAAGAGTTAATAACTTACCTGAGCCTATTTCTGATAACTATACTATTTTAAAAGAGCAACCCGTTAATTTTAATGTACTGCTAAATGATACTGATATCGATGGAGATACTCTGTCTCTTAGTTCTGTTACTTCTTCAGCTAATGCATCTATAGTCATCGAAGGCGATTCTGTAAAGTACACTCCCAATACAGGCTTTCTGGGGAATGATAGCTTTTCTTATGTTGTTGATGATGGATATGGTGGGTTAGCAGGAACGACAGTTACTGTATTTATAAACTCTGCACCCACAGCGACAGATGATAATTTTAATTTTGTATTAAATAATGAGCAAATATTCGATATTCTTGTTAATGATTATGATGATAATGCTGGAGATACAATACAGCTTGTATCAGTTGGATCTGCGAATAATGGTGTTGCTTCATTAGAAAATGGTCAGATAAGATACGTACCGTCTTATAATTATATTGGACTAGATCAATTTACTTATACAGTTGAAGATAGCTACGGTTCACAAAGTACAGCTACCGTTCATTTAACCATATACGAGCAAGCACCTGAAATGGCAAAAGATCTTTTTGTCAGATCAGCTAACCTGTTAAATGTTATTTCCTGGGCACCAGTGAAGAATGCTTTTTCTTATAGGCTATACTTCGGCACCAGCATAAATGATGTTAACAATAAAATTCAATATATTGATACCAACAATACATCATACCTTCACCAAAATTTAGTGAATGGTACCCGTTATTATTATGCACTTGAGTCTAGAGGGGTTTCGACTGTTTCTCCTGTATCTTCGATTGTTGATTCCATGCCAAATACTTTAACATGGAATACAAATCAGAGAATTTACGATTATGGAGATTCATATTCAGATTCTTTTTTTAATAATATAGACACAGCTTGGGATCAGAATTCAAACGGAATTATTCACGCATTAATTGAACGTAAAAATACTAAATTAGTTGCTAAAAGCTATCATCCTAAAAAGGGCTGGGGGAAAGATCATTTTATATTTGAAAAACCCGATGAATATCAAATTACTTATTTAGCCGTTGATACAGCAGAATCAGGACATGGGATTGTTATTGCTAAAAGTGAAAATAACATTTTTGCCTCCATTTATGATCCTGATACAGAAACATGGTCAACAACCTCTGTAATTGTTGACTATGTTGAAGGCAGCAGTACTACAAGTATTTATAACTTAAGAGTTGCGATAAACAATAACGGAAAAGCAGTAGTTGGTTGGCAAGGCCCTAGTTATTACGGCGATGCTTCTATAAAAACATATTCACCAGAAACAGGCTGGTCTTCAAACCAAACGGTAGATTCTACTAGTACCTTACAGGTTGAAGATCTTAAATTAGCTATCAACGATATCGGTTCTGTAGTTGTATCTTTAGCTTACGATAACAGAACAAGAACTTCTGAGGCTGCAACAAGCGTAACAACGATAATTGATGGTGTTAAAAAGTTTAAAAACCTATCAATAACAAGAGAACCTTACCTTGATGAAACAGCAGCAGCTACTCCGTATATTGACAATTTAAATAATATTAGAATCATCAGTTCAGATTTAAATGATCATTATTTTGATAATCAATTGAATACATGGAGCCAGACTGATATCTACCCTATTCTTATCAGTTCGCTAGGCCGATTTGAGGTTAAATTTGGCAAATCAATCGATGAAGTTGTTTTAATGTACGATGAGTTTAATAGTAGTGAACCTCCATATATTTTAATTTCAGAATCTATTGGTAACTGGAGTATACCTATTAGCGTACCGACAGAAGCTCAGTCAATTAAAACAATATTGGCTAATACGGTTAAACAAGTTGTTGTAGAAGGACTTTCAAATGCCCAAAATTACACGTTAAAGGGTAAAAGACTCACTTGGGATAAAAGTTTAAATGAATGGTCAGTAGAAGAAATTTATGAAGGTGATTATTATTTAGGCCATCCGTCTGATCTACTTTTAGCTGATGGATATGGAAATGTTTCAGCCTTAACAAATGGGCATTTTTCTGAATATAGAGTGATTGATACGGCTAGAAATTCATCTCCTAATGCACCTGATTTTGTATATTTAGATACAGATGAGTCAACTGATATGTTATTTGAAGCTGTGAATATTGTTGATATGGACGGAGATATTGTAAGTTGGAAATGGGAGCATGTATCTGGTCCATTCACTCTATTTTTGAATCCAAATGAAGCAACAACAGAAACATTGATAGGAACAACTGACGGTGATGATATTTCAATATCAAAACTTACTGTCACAGATTCCAACAACAATATATCTGAGGCGTTATTCTCAATTCCTGTAAAAGATGTTACTCCAGGTAAGGATACTGTTGTCCCAGTAACAACCGCATCTATTAATAACTGGTCATCTAAAGGTACAAAGTATAAAGATGTGGCATTAAGTTCTAACGAGGCTGATTCTATTATTTATTGGATGTATTCAGGAGAAGATTTATTTAATGGAGGCGGTTATTTAAAAGATGTTTGGTATGTTTATACAGGTAAGGTTGGTTTTAAAATAAATGGAGCGGGAGGTATAATGTATTACTATTCTATTGATAGATCAGGGAACAGAGAAGTAAATCAAGACACCAAGATAGGTGGTAAAGGTAAATAAGGAATAATTCTAATATTTTACAAAGCTTTTTGAATACACGTTGATAATCTGCATTTTAAAAGTGATTCAACATTTTCATCAAGCTTTGTAATTATTGGTTTTATAACTTTTTCTTTGATAGCAAAAAATTTAATCGATAAGTAAATCACCAAAAATTATTTCAAATTTCTTTACAGTGTAAATGTACTTAATCATAAAATATATATTACAAAATTAACAACAATTACTATCTAAATCACTAAGGCTGATTAATATAGTTTAAAGGTGTTTGAAATGATTTGTCCTCATTGTAAAAAGTTTATACTAGAGCAAAACATTAAGTTAGAAAATACACCTAACAAACAAAATTATATTTTTAAATGCCCGAAATGTGGAGAAAAAATAAAGCAAAAACCAATTAACTGGATTAAACCCCTTATTATTTTTGCAATAGTGTTCTACATTGCCCCTTTGTTCTTAAACGCATTATTATCAATGTTATTTATTTTTTTATATAGAGATTAATTAACCTGAGATTGGTTTAAGCTTTTACCATTGAGTTCAATTCTAAGTGTCCCGTTCGCATCGTTCGGACATCTAACGTCCTTGATGATGACTAATACTAATACGAAAATTTATACTTTATACCGATTTTGTACGTAGATTTAAACTGATTTAAACTACTTATTCTGTATTTATACAAGGCTTGGTTGTAAAATATCAATTGTGTTATAATCTGTTATTACTTTTTTTTCAGTGTTGATTTAGTTTACTAGCTTTTTATATTGATTATTTATAAAAATAGAAAGTTAGGCTAACCTATAACGTCATTGAACCTACCATAAAAAATAGCCAAACGATGCTCACATTATTGTGTAATGTAAATATTTACGCGCCAAACCCTCTAGGTATTAAAGATGTTCTGATCGCAGGTAATAAAATCGCTGCAATCTATGAGTATGGCAAAGGGCAAATCGATATTCCTAAGCAGTGGAACGTTAAAGTTATTAACTTTGATGGCGCTATTCTAACACCTGGTTTTATTGATAGTCATGCCCATATTACGGGTGGCGGCGGTGAAGTAGGTTTTGCAACGCAAGTACCTCCGGTTGGTCTAACTGAATTTACGCATGCCGGTGTAACCACCGTCGTTGGTTTACTGGGTACAGATGACACCACACGCAGTACCGAGAATTTATTAAGCCGAGTTTATGGCCTGCGTGAAGAAGGCTTATCGGCTTATTGTTGGACTGGAGGATATCACTATCCTTTAACAACCATTACGGGTAGTGCAAAGTCAGATATTGTTTTTCTTGAGCCCGTCATTGGTATTGGCGAGTTTGCCATCAGTGATCACCGCTCTAGCCAACCGACGTTTGAAGAGGTTATTCGCTTAGCGAGTGAAACGCATGTTGCCGGGTTGATCACAGGAAAAGCGGGCATTATTCATTTTCATTTAGGTGATGGCGAAAGACGTTTAGCCTTAATTGAACGCGCCATAAGAGAAACAGAACTGCCTGCGCGTGTATTTAATCCAACGCATGTTAATCGCAACAAACCTTTATTTGAAGATAGTTGTAAATTATTAAGCCAAGGTTGTCATATTGACCTAACGGCGTTTCCTGAGGGAACGGCTCAGCCAGGTTGGGAAGCCTGTGACGCAATTGAGATGGCCGTTGAAAAACAATTACCTTTAGAACAAATAACCCTCAGCTCAGATGGTGGAGGTTGCTTGCCTTGTTTTGACTCACAAGGTGAATTACAACAGATGGATTTTGGTCGCGCGAGTACATTAAGAGAAACGCTGGTGGCAACGTTATCTAAAGGTTTATCACTTGAAACCGTTCTGCCTATGTTAACGAGCAATGTTGCTAATAATTTACGTTTTAAAAACAAAGGGCAGATTGCCGTTGGTTTTGATGCTGATTTATTGGTGATGAATGAAAAATATGAAATTACTGATGTCATGGCACAAGGTGTATGGCACAAGCAAAATAATCAAACAATGATTAAAGGTACATTTGAATAGAGGTAATTATGTGTCCAGCAAAAACGACTGATGGTCAACAACGGGGATTTGTAATTCCTATCGGGGGGGCAGAAGAACGCGTAAATGATCCCATCATTTTACAGCGTTTTGTTGATCTTTGTGGTGGCGAAAATGCTTATATAGTTATTATTCCTACTGCATCACAACGCGATGAAACTGGGTCAAATTATGAAACCGTTTTTCATGAATTAGGGGTAAAAAAAGCAATTTCTTTGCCTATTAATGATCGTGAAGAGGCTAACAGCGAAGAGTATCTTGCTGAATTAGACAATGCCACGGGGATTTTTATTACTGGCGGTAATCAATTACGCTTGTCTACTATTTTAGGCGGTACACCGGTGGCCCAAAAAATTCGTAAGCTTAATGCTGCGGGCGTGCATGTTGCTGGCACCTCTGCGGGCGCAGCTATTATGCCAGGACATATGATTGCTGGTGGACCTACCGGCGCTTTACCCAATGAAGAAGGGGTAACTTTTGCGCCCGGTATGGGCTTAATTAATAAAGTCATTATTGATCAGCATTTTAGCCAACGAAACCGATTAGGACGTTTGTTATCCGCTATCTCTTACAACCCCTTCGCTTCGGGTCTTGGCATTTGTGAAAATACTGCCGCTTTTATTGACCCTTCAGGCGTTTTGGAAGTGGTTGGTCACGGTAGCATTACAGTGGTTGATCCTGCAGATTTAACCCATAGCTCAATGGCTGATGCGAACAGAGGCGAAGCCATAACGTTAATTGGCCTAAAGTTGCACGTGCTTGGCCCAGGAGCAACTTACTGTATTAATGAAAGGATAGCTAAACCAGCCGGCTAAACTTCCTTTTTTTCAAAGCCTATCTTATTTTTTAGATAGGCTTTATTCTTTTATTTCATCAGATTAACAGTACTTCGATTGCTTTTCATCCTTTCAAAAAATATTCTTTCACAAGTTGTTTGTTCTCTAATCAAACCATGATATCTTTTCTAGACGCCGTGTATAGTAGTTATAGTCGGATTCGGATAAAAAAAAGTTCTCGTCAGAGTAATAAAGGAAATCACTATGAAAATACTATCTTCCAACGTTTATGTTGGCCCTAATGTTTACGCTCATTTTCCAGTGATTCGCCATATTGTAGATATCGGCATTTTGGAACAATATCCCTCAGTTAAGCTTGGAGAAGGATTTATCCAAGGATTAATCACTAGTTTGCCAAGTTTAGAACAACACGGTTGCTCTTATGGCGAGCCCGGTGGTTTTATCAGACGATTACAAGAAGACGGTGGCACATGGATTGCTCATATATGGGAACATGTAACGCTCGAGTTACAGTGTATTGCCGGTACAGAGGTCACTTTTGGTAAAACCCGCAGCACAGGAAAAAGTGCAGAATATGATATGGTTTTCCAGTATAAGCAGCGTGATGTAGGTCTTGCAGCTGCACAATTAGCGCGTAATTTACTCATTTCATTAATGCCAGCGGCTATTCAAGCCGAGCTACAGGTTACCATTGAAGACGACTTTGATTTTCAGCAGGAGTTAGCTGATTTTATTCGTTTTGCCCAACGTAAAGAATTTGGCCCTAGTACACAATCGTTAGTTGATGCCGCAGAAGAGCGCGGTATTCCTTGGTTACGATTAAATGAATACAGTTTGGTTCAATTTGGCCATGGTAAATATCAACAGCGAATTCAAGCAACCATTACTAGCGAAACCAAGCACATTGCCGTTGAGATCTCTTGTGATAAAGAAGACACCCATAATTTATTAAATGATCTTGGTTTACCTGTCCCTCAGCAACGCATGGTGTATTCAGATGCACAAGCCGTAAGAATGGCAAAACAGATTGGCTATCCTGTGGTATTAAAACCGTTAAATGCTAATCATGGTCGTGGTGTCTCTATTGATTTAACCACCGAAGAGCAAGTAATCACTGCTTTTGCCTTTGCCCGTGAACATGGCACAAGTAAAGCCGTTTTAGTTGAGTCTTTTCTAACAGGTTTAGATCACCGTATGTTGGTTGTTAATGGTGAATTAGTCGCCGTTGCCAAAAGAGTACCGGGTCATGTGGTTGGTGATGGTATTAATAACATAAGTCAGTTGGTTGACATCATCAATGAAGACCCTCGACGTGGTGTAGGTCATGAAAAAGTATTGACTCAACTCGAGTTAGATATTCAAGCAAAACGATTATTAGATGAGGCTGGCTTTACTGAAGCAACCATTTTACCAAAAGGTGAATTGTTCTACTTACGTTCGACGGCAAATTTGTCTACGGGTGGTACGGCAATTGATATGACCGATGTAGTGCATCCTGACAATAAAACCATGGCCGAACGGGCAGTGAAAGCCGTTGGTTTAGATATTGGCGGGGTCGATTTTTTAACGGCTGATATCACCCAATCTTACAAAGATATTGGTGGTGGTATTGTTGAAGTTAACGCAGCACCCGGTTTTAGAATGCATGTTGCCCCGAGTGAAGGCAAACCACGAGATGTTGCTGGAAAAGTCATTGATATGTTGTTCCCGCCAACATTACCTAAACGCATTCCTATTGCGGGTATTACCGGTACAAACGGCAAAACGACTACGTCTAGAATGCTATCCCATATCTTGAAAAGTGCTGGCCATGTTGTCGGTATGACCTCTACCGATGGGGTTTATGTTGATGGTCAATTATCCGTTAAAGGCGATATGACCGGACCTGTTTCATCCCAAATAGTTTTACGTGATCCATCCGTTGATATTGCCGTATTAGAAACTGCACGCGGTGGTATTGCACGCTCAGGGCTTGGGTATCGTGAAAGTGATGTCGCGGCTTGTATTAATGTACAAGAAGATCATTTAGGATTAAGAGGCATAGATACCCTTGAACAACTGGCTGAAGTAAAAAGAATTGTTGTTGAAGTTGCCACCAATAGCGTTGTGCTAAATGCAGATGACGTGCAATGCTTAAAAATGGCTGATTATACTCAAGCGAAACATTTATGTTATGTCACCATGAATACAGGCCATAGTTTAGTGCGAGAACACATTAGAGCAGGTGGTCGAGCGGTGGTATTAGAGAAGGGAATTAACGGTGATATGATCACCATTTTTGATAATGGCACTCACATTCCATTACTCTGGACCCATTTAATCCCTGCGACCATAGAAGGTAAAGCCCTGCATAATGTACAAAATGCCATGTTTGCTGCCGCTTTAGCTTATTGCCTGGATAAACCGCTAGAGGCAATACAACAAGGTTTAAGAACCTTCACCACGACTTTCTATCAAGCACCAGGAAGAATGAACGTATTTGATGAACATCCTTTTAAAGTGATACTCGATTACGCTCACAATGCCGATGGTGTGCGCTGCATGAGTGAGTTGGCAAGCAAATTAGAAGTTAACGGTAAACGTATTACTGTTTTGGCAGGCCCGGGTGATCGTCGTGATGAAGATATTGCAAATATTGCCAAAGCCGCCGCAGGACATTTCGATATTTATATTTGTAAGGCCGATGATAATCGCCGTGGCCGTGAGTTTGATGAAATACCTAAACTTTTAGCTTCAGCATTAAAAGCTGAAGGTATTAAAGCGTCACAAATTTATTGTATTCCAGATGAAGTAGAGGCAATAGAAAAAGGACTCGAATTAGCGAATACAGATGACCTGTTGATGATCTTCGGTGATGCGATAACACGTAGTTGGAAACAAATTATTAATTTCAATGGTGATGATAAACCTGAAAAAGCAGCAGAAAAAACACCGATTCAAACGGTTGTTTCAATTTTAGACGCTAGCGAGCCAGACTCTTTTGTTTTAGAAACGGGTATGAGAATTGTCAAAGATGAACGAGGTGTTCGTGTGGTATCTGAGCACGATGAAGACAGTGATTAATCGTTCAATTTTTCATTAATAAACACAGTTCAAAAAGCGAAGTGATTTGGGTATCTATGAATAAAGAAAAACTAACACTGAGCTTAGATGATAATCGTCGGCTGACGGGTAAAAACTTATTGTCAGATAAGCCTGGCGCCATCATTGATGCTTTTGTCTCGGGTATTGATAAACTTGCCGTGGTAGCTGTTTGGTCAAGGTATGCTAAACAGTTACTTAAGGCTGTTCATTGGGTGGATGAACAAACCTTCTCTCGAATTTTCGAAGATGGACTATCCATTGCCATCAGTGCACCTGAAGACGCGCTTTATGCTGCCTGCGATTTAAATGAAATCGCATGGCAGTTTACTTGCGACGAACTCACTCAAACACAGAGCGAAGAATCAATTTCAGCCGCAATAAGCCGTTTAAAACAAACAATAGCTGAGGAAGTTAATCCAAAACTGCTTGAGTTAATTAAACTGTCAAAGTCTAAAAATATCGTCTATTTGGTTGACGATGATGAGTTTTCATTGGGTTATGGTACTACGGCACAATGTTGGCCAATATCCGAATTACCTGATACTGCAACCATAAATTGGCAGCAATACAAGCCTATTCCGCTTGCTTATGTCACGGGCACTAATGGTAAATCGACCAGTGTTCGCATTATGTCGCAGATCATCAAGCAAGCAGGAAAATGTTGTGGTGTTACCTCCACAGATTTCATTCGGGTAGGTGACAATATTATTGATCATGGCGACTATTCTGGCCCAAGTGGCGCAAGAATGTTATTGCGACACCCAGATACTGAAACCGCTATTTTAGAAGTTGCCAGAGGCGGTATTTTACGTAGAGGTTTACCGATTGATAATGTAGACGCCGCATTAATAACCAATATTGCAGAAGATCATTTAGGGCAATACGGTATTAACACGGTTGCAGCACTCGCCCAAGCAAAAGCTGTTGTTGCCAAAGGGCTTTTAAATAAAGGAGAAAGCAAAGGCACATTAGTACTTAATGCTGATGATGAATGTTTGGTTGACTTAGCTCCTCAATTAGCAGTGAACAAATGTTGGTTTTCTTTACATGAAAATAATACGACACTACAGCAACATAAACAAAAAGGTGGTGCAGTTTGTTTTGTTCGAGCGCAACAATTGGTTTATTCAAACGGTAGTGAAGAGTCGATAATTATTGCAGTTAACGATATTCCAATGACCTTAAATGGTGCCGCATTGCACAATATTCAAAATGCGCTCGGCGCTATCGCCTTAGCTAAATGTCTAAACATTGATAATCAACCGATCAAAATAGCACTATCAAATTTTGCCAGCAATCTTGAAGATAACCCGGGCAGAGGCAATCAGTTTACCGTTAAAAATGCGGAAGTGATTATGGACTTCGCTCACAATGTTCATAGCATGTCGGCCATGGCCGTAACCACGGCGAACATGAAAGCAAAACGTAAATTTTTAATGCTAAGTCATGCGGGCGATCGAAGTGATAATGAGATCATCAACATGACTAAAACTGCCTTAACAATGAAGCCCGATTTTATTATTGCTGCTGAGTTAGTGCCTTATTTACGCGGTAGAGCGTTGGGGGAAGTACCTCAGCTAATTGTTGATACGGCGCTCGCTTCTGGCATGAACAAAAGCAATATTTATATTGCTGATAGCCCTTTTAAGGGGACAAAACATATTGTGGAACAGCTGCAAGAAGATGATTTAGCATTACTCATGGTGCTATCTGATCGGACAGAAATAATTGAGCTTTTGCTAGATAAATCGTTAAGTTGATAAAGCTTATGCCATTTTTCATTGTGTTGGTGCTAAAAATATTTGGTTACCACTAATTTATTACAAGCAGCAATAGGGTGAATTACGGCTTTAGTGATTTTACCCTGCTGATATTTGACCAGAGGTTGGTTGATATAACCATTAAATTTATCCGATTTCCACGGGGATGATTTATATTGAGTTAGTAAGGGAAAATCTTTGCTTAAATTGGCAATTAACCCAGTAGATTTATGAGCTTTAACCTTTTTTGTATTATAGGTACTGTTTTTATTGTCGATTTTATTAGAGACATTGCTTTTACCGTTATTGGTAGACAAATTATTGGCAAAACTTTTCTCGCGACTTGCTGCAACGATGCAAATTCTATGTTCGGCGGCGCGAGATAACAAGCTATACTCAACCTCGCTCGGCTCTTGAATATCAAAAGGCACCAGCAACAAGTGAATGTTATTTAAAGCCGCAATGTTAACTATTTCAGGTATGTTAGCGTCATCGGCTGTTAACATAGCAACCTTAATATTCCCTTGCTCTAAGGGTAATTCTATAATATTTACGTCATCACCTAGTGCGGTCCACTGATATCGTTGGCAAAAATGCAATTGCTGTTGTATTGCAAATAGTCCATGTTCGCTTATTAGCACCGCCTGATGCATCCCCTCAATAACTAAGCTCGTGCTCACGTATTGAAAAGGCCGCAGCACGGCGCTAACTTGAGTAATAAGCTGTTTGCTCAAGCAGGCTATCTGGGCTAGTTGCTGTGCATTATTGGTGATTGCTTTGTCTGCAATAAAGAATAATTCAGGTAATTGAATAATGTCACTGAGATTGTTGTCAATGTAATGGCAAACATCTTCAATGGCTTGCTCGTTAGACTTATAGGTTGCAAATATCGCGACATTGGCTGTTGCTGGAACTTTATTATCATGAATAGGGCTATTTATAAGCTCATCTTGGGATGCTTGTTTTATGGCGGCTGTTAGCGCTTGATATAGTTCCGGACGGCGTTGTTTAATAAGCTGTGTGCCATCGGGGCGGAATTTTTTATTAAGCCCTATCCCAGCATTAACGCCACCCTCTGCCAAGTTAATATCGGCAAAAACAAAGCCTTCTTTATTGTGAGTTATCTTTGCTAGCACTTTGCCATTGGGAGCCAATATTTGGCTTTGACCAAATTTATTTGCCACAGCTAAAAATACGTTGTTTTCGCACGCTCTAGCAGGGTCATGTAAACTGCTTTGATCTATTGAGAATGAACTCATTGAATTACACAATAATTGTGCACCATGTAAGGCTAAACCACGTGATTCTGCAAAGGTCATGCTATCGCTACCTGTCAAAAACCCTAGTTTTCCAAAGGGTGTTGTTACCACCTCAGCAGCATTCTTCGCGCTACTAAAAAAGGTATTCTCATGCCCTGTTAATGCTTGTTTATCCGCTTGATGAACGAGATCTCCAAGGGGTGAAAATAAACAGGAAGTCACACTAATATTTGATTTAATCGAGCCGTCTTGCTTATTATTCACCAAGTCACGTAAAAGGTCGCGCTGTAACGTTACATTAAGCACAATGTAACAGTTATGCTTTTTCGCTTGCTCTGCTATTCGTTGTAAAAAAGTACCATTAATTGATAAGGCTTCATCCCATGCTTGATTATGATCAACGTAGCTAGGCTGGGTATTACAATATTCAGGAAGAACGATTAGAGATGGCTTGCACATAGCCGCCTCATTTATCATACTAATACAGGTTGCTAGGTTTTCTTGAGCATTTGAGGTGGTGGCAAACTGAGAAACGGCTACTCGCATGATGTCTATTTTCCAAGTGGCTTGGGTATAATTATTTGAATTTAGCAATGTGAAAGCATGACGCTTTATCGAATTCATTAATTCAATTAGTATTATACCAATTGAAAAAACTATTGGTGAGGCTATTTTAGTATATTTCAACCACTTTTAGTAAAAACTATTTTTAATGTTACTAACCTAACTGTTTTCTTAAACCTATTACTTTAAACCTATACCTTAACAAATAATTGAGCCTATCTATTTTATGATAAATATTACAAATTTTGAGCACACTAAGTTAGTGGTAAAAAGCTGGCAAGTGCTTGAAAATGAAAGCTGGTGTGTTTTGGGGCGAAATGGCTCTGGTAAGCAATACCTAGATCAACTGTTAACAGGCGCTTTGCAACCCGATGCAGTAGACGAGTTTATACTACCTAAGGTAGATAAAGTCGGCATGGTTTCTTTTGAAAGCCAACAAGACATTTATGAACATGAATTAAAAATTGATGCTACAAATTATACCGATGCAAATGATATTGGCACCAAAGCCAAAGACTTTCTACCTAAAGACAAGTTAAATGATCCCTTGATTACTGAATTTGGTTTGAGCCACAGACTTGAAAGTGGTTATCGGCAGTTAAGTACAGGTGAAGGGAGAAAGCTCTTAATCTTACAAGCGATATTTAATGGCATAGAGCTGTTGGTATGCGATAACCCTTTTGATAGCTTAGATGAAGCGTCTTGTATCGCATTGTCAAATGCACTAGAGCGTCTATCTAAAACAAGCATTAAAACAGGCATCAATGTTTTGCTGATGCTAAGTAACCGACAAGATATTCCAACATGGTGTAACAATATTGCTTTTATAGAGCGAGGACAACTTAATGTTATAGGAAAGCTTGAAAGTGACGAAACCAAACGCCAGCTAGATGCTTTATTAACGCCAGTGCCCGACGACGTTAGTTGGCCTACTAACATGCAGCAACTATGTGACTATAAGCACCCCTATTTAGTGAAATTGAATAAAGGTAAAGTTCATTACAATGGGGTAAACGTTTTTGAAGACTTAGATGTTTGCATTAAGCCATTGCAGCATACGTTGATTACTGGTGCCAATGGTAGTGGTAAGTCTACCTTAATGCAGCTAATTACTGGGGATTGCACCCAATGTTATAGCAATGATATTCATGTCTTAGGCTATAAAAGAGGCTCAGGTGAAAGCATTTGGGAACTTAAGCAGCACATGGGTATTGTCAGTGCGGAATTACACCGCCAATATCGAGTAAATGGTGACTTGTTAACGGTAGTGCTTTCTGGTTTTTATGACTCTATAGGTCTTTATCAACAACCTGAGCATCATCAAATAGAAATTGCCCAACAGTGGTTAGCAAAAATAGGTTTGTTGGCGTATCAACACAGTTCATTTAGAAGTTTAAGTTATGGTGAACAACGGTTAGCTTTAATCGCTAGAGCCTTGATTAAATCGCCCTATTTACTGATTTTAGATGAGCCAACACAAGGTTTAGATGAGCTTAATCGCCATAGATTACTTAACTTTTTAGAACACTTAGCCGAACAAGAACACAGCACCATGTTATTAGTGAGTCATCGTAAAGATGAGTTTCTACCAATATTTAAGCAACATATAAAGCTGTAACTTATTAAAACGTTAATTTATTGAAACGTCAGCTTATTGAAAATTCATACGTTGTGATAACACGATAGATTCAGGACAAATTTTTGCTTTATACACCAGTATTTCAACCCCTGAAGCTATGGCTTGTTGTATCAAATCAGCATATTTTTTATCAATATGTTTAGCGACTTTAAAACTATCGATTCCAGTATGTAAAACCGTGAATAGTAATATTGCTCTGTCGCCATTTTTCACTATGCTCATTAATTCGCGTAAATGCTTTTGCCCTCGCGTAGTAACTGTATCAGGAAAATAGCCTTGGTTAGCTTCAAGCAAGGTGACGCTTTTCACTTCAATATAGGTTCTGGATTTCTGTTTAAGGTTTGAATCATTGTGTGGATCATTATCGATGGCACTGGTAGAACCATAGCTTAATAAAAAATCTATACGGCTATTTTCTTCACCATAGTTAACTTCTCTTTGTAATGCATCAAAGCCTTGCAGTTCAGTTATCGTGCCATTTAAAATAGCTTCTTCGGCTAATTGGTTAGCACGAAGCGTATTAACGCAAATTAAATGGTTTTGCTTGGTTTGGGTTAACTCCCAACTAAATGGATATTTGCGCTTAGGGTTGGCGGATGTGCTATACCAAACAGTATCTTCAGGTTCAGCACAACCGGTCATTGCACCCGTATTGGCTACATGTATCGTAGTAGTTTTGCCGTCAGCTAATATTACGTCAGCAAGAAAACGCTTATAACGTTTAATCAATATTGCAGGTTTTACAGCTAGTTTCATACGTAAGCTTTACTCTTGAAAAAGAGAATAAAGCTTACGACAAAAAAACACTATTAACAAAGGGATCCTAATTTATAAAGCTATCTAGCCAATTTTGGGCATGATCTGTATTACTAAAAAAATTAAATTGAATATTACAATTTTGATATATTCGCTGTAGCTGCATTTGTAAAATATCAGCATAAGCACTATTAGTAATAATAGCTGCAATAGCAACCATACCGTTATCTACACGATATTGTGTTGTTTCAATTAATTTTTGCTCTACCTCAGGGGTAAAAATACTGCTACCTGTAAAAGAAACCAATGAAGCCCAAGGGCTTCCACTCATCTTTTTAGTAATAAGTTTAATATCTTGGTAATATTGTTCCGTGGTAGCTTCGTTAAAAGGGCCTTGAGCATCAATCAATAAAATATTATTTTGTTGTTCAATAGTATATCTTCCGTGTGCTGAATATTGCATTAGGTGTAACTCCTTCAAATAACTTTTATCGGATACTATTGATAGCAACTTTTAGACTGTTTGCCAAGTAAGCATATTTTAGTATTTTTGCAAGTTTATATAAATTTTACTTTTCAGTGAGTTACCTATAGCCTTAATTTTATTTTACTGGTTGTTATTATATTCAAGCGTAAAGCGTAGCTAATTTTTGGGTTTGTGAAGTAAAAATTGTTATCATAGACGCAATTCTCTATAACATCATTTTTATGTCTGCATTAACTTCTTTGCCAATAGAGGCAATAAAAACACAATTTTGCCAAACACTGTCTAAACACAATACGGTTGTTTTGTCAGCGCCTCCTGGAGCGGGTAAATCAACGTGTTTGCCCTTATGGCTACTGAATCTTGAAGCATTTTTAGGGCAGAAAATATACTTACTGCAACCACGGCGCTTAGCGGTAAAAAACATAGCGTCTTATTTGGCTCGTCAGTTAAATGAAGCGGTAGGAGAAACGGTTGGTTATCGCCTTCGCAATGACACTAAAATATCTAAAAACACGCGATTAGAAGTGATCACTGAAGGTATTTTGACGCAAATTATTCAACATGACGCAGAACTTAGTGGTTGTGCTTTAGTCGTGTTTGATGAATTTCATGAACGTAGCTTACAGGGTGATTTAGCCTTTGCTTTAACCCGAGATGTTCAACAAGGGTTGCGTGATGATTTAAAAATATTATTAATGTCGGCCACGTTAGATATTAATAATCTAACCAAAGCATTGCCCGATGCTAAGTCGCTTGCCAGTGCAGGAAAATGCTTTGCGGTTGATATTGTTTATGACGCTCCAATAAATAGCCATCGGTGGCGAGATCATGCCTTGAGTATTATTAAGACCCAGGCTCGAACGCATCAAGGCTCTATGTTAGTTTTTTTACCGAGCGTTGCTGATATTCGCTTTATTACTCGCTTATTAACAGACTCATTAACAAAGCCAATTGCAGATGGGTTGTTAATCTGCCCCTTGTTTGGTGATTTAACGCTAAAGCAACAGCAACAAGCCATTGAACCTTGTCAAAAAGGCTTTAGAAAAGTAGTTCTAGCAACTAATATTGCTGAAACCTCGTTAACCATTGAGGGCGTAAATTTAGTAATTGATTGTGGCTTAGAAAAAGTGGCTATTTACGACAGTGCTAGCTTGATGAATAAACTCGTGCAAAAGAAAATAGCCAAAGCCTCAGCCATACAAAGAGCGGGGCGAGCAGGGCGATTAATGGCAGGCACTTGTATTCGTTTGTATGCTCAAGATGAGTTTGAACGTCGCCCTGAGCAAAGTATTAATGAAATTACGCAAGCAGACTTATTGCCCACCTTAATAGAAGCGGCTCGCTGGGGAGTAAATAATTTAGCTGAGTTGCCCTTGCTCGAATTACCAACCACCATAAAAGAGCAGCAAGCTTGGCAAGAGCTAAGAAGTTTAGCCATTGTAGATAAAAAAAATAAGTTAACTCAACATGGGGAAAAGGTCGCGCAGTTTGCTTGTCATCCTCGATTTGCACATATGATTATTTCAGCGCAAAGCCTTTCAACGCAGTATCATTCAAAAAAAATACATAATGAAAAGCTCACGTTTTTAGCCTGTGTTTTAGCTGCGCTACTAGAAGAGCGAGATATATTTATCGCTGAGCAAAGTCGATTTGATTGCGATATTGCTCATCGGGTAGGTAAGTTGCTCTCGGCATTTAGTAAAGCTAATGGTGTTCTAGTTAATACTGTTAAGCAAGTTAACAACTTGGCTAAGCGGATTGGGCTAAACAATACTAATTTGTTAGCAACCAGTGCTTTGCCTTTAGGAAATATTGGTTTGTTGCTCGCCTATGCTTATCCTGAAAGGGTGGCTAAAGCACGCGGAACTTCAGGCAACTTTGTTTGTGCTAATGGCAAAGGCGTCACTCTTGATGAACAAGATGCATTAGCAGGTGAGCAATTTTTAGTTATCGCTGATTTAATGCAATCTCAAAATGTACTGCGGGTACGTTTAGCGGCAAGTATTGAGTTACCTCAAATAGAAAAAATATTTAAAGAGCACATTATTGAACAAGAAATTGCGGTATTTGATGAGGTTAGCGGTAAAATCATTGCGCGTAGGCAAACTAAACTATCTGCCTTGATATTGCAGGAAACGGTTAGCAAGAATATCTTATCGTCAGAAAATATAGCGACCATGTGGTGCGAGTTAATAACGCGTAAAGGCTTGAGTTTTCTTAACTGGCAAGTCAAAGATCTCGCTTTGAAAGCTCGCTGGCAATGGTTAACAAGCTTCTTTAAAGAATATGAATTAGCTGAAATTGATGACCAAACTTTGCTCGCTAATTTAGAAAATTGGTTTAGCCCTTTTGTGGGTGAAATAAAATCAATGGCCAAGCTAGCTAAGCTAGATTTATCAATAATGTTATTGTCACAACTTGATTATCAACAGCAACAGTTATTAAAACAAGCGGCGCCTAGTGTTTATATCGGTCCAACAGGGCGACATTGTCCGATAACTTACTCAAAAGAAAAATCACCCAAAGTGTCAATGCCAATGCAAGAACTTTACGGTGAAACACAAACACCACAAATTGGCAGCATTAACGGACAGCAAGGTATACCGTTATTGTTAGAGTTACTATCGCCAGCGAAAAGACCTATTCAAGTAACGCAAGATTTAGTGCAATTTTGGCAAGGTAGCTATAAAGCGGTACAAAAAGAGATGAAAAGTCGTTATCCTAAACATTATTGGCCAGACGATCCTGCGAATGCTCTGCCAACCAATAAAACCAAGCGTCACCTGAACAATATTTAACTATTTAATAGAAGAATTTGCATGCTAACTCAAGTAAAAAACACACAAAAATCAAATATAACACCCGAGTCTCCTTTTACCAAAAAATGGCAAGAAATAGAAAAAAAACAAAAGCGTAATGCTAACGTTCAGAGAAAAATAGACACCTTATATCAAACGTTTCAAGACGATATTTTGGCTGAAGAGCAAGAAGTAGTTGCATTACTTGCACAAAAAACGCGTCACCTTATTAGTTTTCTGCCTAAAAAATCTTTCAGCCAGTGGCAACGAGAAGAATTACAAACTTGGATTGAAAGCAATTTAACCACCTTATCTCAGCATCCCTTTGGTAACCGAGAACTTTTTGAGGCAGTCTCTAAAGAATATAGCGATTTTTTGGTAGAACACGCGAAAAAGGTTAATGAAAACCATGATTTTGACCCTGAAGAAATTGACTACATGCGCACTATGGCGGATGAAATGTTTAATGGCGAAAAAGAATTTACCGATGAAGAGATTAGGGAGTTCATGCGTGATCCTAGTCTATTTCAGCAAACGCTTGGCGAATACTTAGCAGAAAAATCGCAAGAAGAAGAGGCGGATATTGATTTTGATGAAGACGAGTTTTTTCAAGAGGAAGGTTATTATCATAGTAATAGTAATCAGCGTTACCAAGAGCAACAACGCGTTAAAAAACAAGAAAAGCTAAAATCACTGTTTAATTCAAGTAAATTAAACAAACTCTATAAAATATTAGCCAATCGTCTGCATCCAGACAAAGAACTTAATGAGCATTTAAAGGCCGAAAAAAGTGAGTTAATGGCAAAACTGGTGATAGCCAAAAAAAATAAAGACGCCTTTACTATTATCACCATGTTTCATCAATTTATGCCTGAAAGTGAACATATCTTATTTGAAGGAAACGATACCGATCTCACTGAAGCATTAATTGGCTTGCTTAATGAAAAACTGTATCAACTAGATCAAGAGCACCAAGAAAATAAACACGAAAACGGCATTAAAAGTATGATCTGGCAAAAGCTAAACGGGCGCAGTAAAAAAGCCACCCAAGAAAATATTGACGCCCACATGGCTGACCTTGAAGACGATCGCACTCGCTTAAATTATTATCTTCATGAAGTTAAAACCGTGAAATTATTCAAAGAAATACTGTCAGAGCGATACGACCAACGTAACGATAACCCGTTTGCTCAGGACGACTTTTCCTTAGACGATTTAGACGCGTTATTTCGTTAGTACGTTTACGGTGGAATTCAATATTTATGTCAAAGAAAAAAGTAGTAGAGCCAGAAAACCAAAAACCAAGAACGCGATTGCGCTGGCTTGCTAGCACCACAAGTAAACTCGCTATAGCACTTGTTTTTGCCTTAGCCATTTTTACCATTTATCTTGATGCGAAAGTGCAAAAAACGTTTGAAGGCCAACGTTGGCAAGTTCCCGCGCAAATTTATGGTCAAATTGAACGTTTAAACATTGGTGATCAGCTCAATCTTGAGCACTTAGGCAAATCGTTGAAGTTAAATGGTTATCAAAAAGTTAAAACTGTAGCGGCTTCAGGGCAATATGCGCAATCAGCTAATCGAATGATTATATATCGTCGTCCATTTGCGTTTCCACAAACTGAGACTGTTAGCTCTACCGATGCTACGCAGTTAACCATCAATATATCTAATGGAAAAATCAGTCAACTTTTCAGTAACGATGTGCCTGTTATGTCGCTGTCATTAGAGCCAATATTATTGGCTCGATTAGTACCTAGTAATAAAGAAGACCGCGTATTAATAGCACTAGAAAACACACCCACGCAGTTATTAGAGACTTTATTATTAATTGAAGATCGCGACTTTTATCACCATCAAGGAATTTCACCGTTGGGAATTTTACGCGCTTTGTATAATAACTTAGTGGCAGGTCGCACGGTACAAGGAGGTAGTACGTTAACTCAGCAGCTAGTTAAAAATATGTTTTTAACACGAGAACGTACACTAACGCGCAAACTGAAAGAAGCGATGATGGCTATCATAATTGAAGTGCGTTATAGCAAAGATCAGCTACTTGAAGCATATATTAACGAAGTCTATTTAGGGCAGCATTATGCTAATGGGATATATGGCTTTGGTTTGGCAGCTAAATTTTATTTTGGAAAAACACTCGCAGAATTAAATAGTGCACAAATCGCATTGTTAGTTGCGCAAGTTAAAGGGCCTAGTTATTACGACCCTTGGCGTCACCCTGTTAGAGCTAAAGCGCGTCGAGATTTAGTGCTTAGGTTAATGTTTGAACAAAACTTTTTTTCTGTAGAAGCGTTTAAGCAAATGATGAATACGCCGTTATCAATACGAGAAAATAGGCGCTTTAAAGCAGAGCAATATCCTGCTTACTTGCAATTAGTAAAACAAGAATTAAATCAGCTATTACCTACGTATCAGCAACAAGTGGGGATTCAAGTATTTACGGGTTTTTCTCATTTTAGCCAACAATTGCTTGAGCAAACGGTTACTAGTCAGTTAGCGCAATTAGAACAAAAACATCACCAGAAAAATTTACAAGCAGCGATGGTTGTTACAGACATTAATAGTGCTGAAATTCGTGCCATAGTGGGCGATAGACAAAGTGGTTATGCCGGTTTTAATAGAGCCATTAATGCTAAACGACCCGTAGGTTCATTAATAAAGCCCGCTATTTATTTAGCCGCATTAGAGCGTTTTGAACAATTTAATTTTGCCACCTTACTTGCCGATGAGCCTATTACGCTAACGAATGGAGCGATGGTGAGTGGTGCTCAAGGAAGTAAAAAAACAAAGCCATGGCAACCCGAAAATTATGATGGTAAATATCGCCATCAGGTGCCGTTAATTGACGGTTTAGTCAACTCGCTAAATATTCCAACGGTTAATTTAGGCATGGCATTAGGGCTAGAAAATGTCGCTAACGCTATTCATTTACTTGGCTTTGACGAGGATATTGTTATGCGCCCCTCAATGTTGCTTGGCGCAGTTAATATGTCACCTTTGCAAATAAACCAAATGTATTTAGCGCTTGCAAATCAAGGTTACGCTGAGCAGGCGCACGCCATTAATACAATCTCTTCAAATAAAGGAGAAACTTTGTGGCAATTTAAAGCGACTAATGAGCAGGTTATTTCAACAAATGCCGCTTATTTAATGGACTATGCGCTCACGCAAGTAACACAAACAGGCACGGCTAGATCACTTACTTGGCGTTTGAAAAATCATCAAGTGGCAGGTAAAACAGGCACAAGTAATGATTTACGTGATAGCTGGTTTATTGGTTATGACAATAATCACTTAATTACCACATGGTTAGGAAAAGATGATAATAAACCAACAGGGTTAACCGGCAGTAGCGGAGCTTTAGTTTTGTTTTCTGATTTTATTAATAAGCAAGGAGTTGTCAATAAAAATCGTATTCAACCTGATGCCATTGCATCAACTTTATTTGAGACTAAAACGGGACATGCGGTTACTTCCCTATGCGATAACACAGTTAATTACCCTGCAATTTCAGCTGGCATCGTTATGCAAAAAGGTTGTTTGCAAGAGAAAGTTGATGATCGCTCTTGGTTTGAAAAATTATTTACTGATTAGCGAAAGTGAAATGAACGATATTAAATTGAGCACTTACTACTTATAGGTCAAAGTGCTCTTGTTTAATAAGTCATACTAAAATTAGTCCTTAAACATGCCTCTTGAAGTGACTTGAATATATTCTACTCGGTGAAAGTAACATTTAATTTGGTTATGGCAGCCGTGTCAGTAATACTAACATTACCGAGACTTTTTTGTAGTTTTGCTGCGGTTTTATAAGCGCCATGGTTTTCGGCGAAACTGATAATGTCATCACCATTACACATTACTTTTAAAGCAATGGTTTTATCCTTTAAACGATATGATTTAGACGTATTACTTAAGCGATGAATTTTATCACTCATTGCCGCTTTACATACATCAACTAGTGCTGTTTTCATATAAGGGCTCATAGCGGCTTGACTAGGTAAGCTAAAAGCAAGAACAGGAACAGCAGTAGCTAAGGCAATAAGTGTAGTTTTAAATTTTGTCATGGTATTCTCCAATAGTGTTAACTTGCGAAAGCAGTATTGCCTCGCTCAACTTAATAGTGCGCTATTTAGGATAAAAAGTTGTTAACGTTTACACAGAGGATGTAACCAAAAAAGAATGAAATATTCATTGAGTTTTGACTAAGTAATTGATTATTTATTTTTTGTATAAGATATAGGCGTAGAAGTATTACTAAACTATTACACTTGTTCATAGTTAGACATACGAAACAGCATGTAGATGTTATTTGGCGTAAGACAAAATCAGCTTATCGAATGAAAAAATTTGATATACAACAATAAAGTCACTGGTTTTATATACAGTTTTGGGTTTTTTGTGGTATTGTGCGTTTATTAACAGTAAATTTGAATTTTTATTGTAGCTTTCTTTTAACATGACTAAGGAATAATAATGGCAGTTGAAAGTCGATTCGTCGTCATTAGACACGGGGTGGAGGCAAAAACATTTATGGATAAGAAATCAGCAGATGAATACGACAAAATGTTGGATATGGCTGATAACTTGGCCGATGTATTTGCACAATCACCCATAGATCTAAGTGATAGTGTTAGTGAAGAGTTAAGTGTTTATTTAGCTCAACATCGTGAGGAAGTTTTAGTTGCTTTACTTGCGAAAAAACCACCAAACAAAGCGTCAGTGAAAAAAGCAGCTAAAAAAACGCCTGAAAAAGTGCTTGATAAAGAAGCAGAGTCAAAACCTACTAAATCAAGTAAAGCGAATTAAATTTTAGCTTAAGTAAAAGATCATTATGATTGACTACCAAGTTTTACGCAGTCGCCGTAAAACCCTTTCGTTACAAGTAAAGCACGGACAGGTTTTTGTTCGTGCACCTTTTCATGTTGATGAAAAGCTTATTAGTTCATTCATTGTGAAAAAATATGCTTGGTTAAGATCTAAAATCACTGAACAAAATCAAACGACTGATTATTGCTGTAATTTTACTCAAGGTTCAACATTATTCTTATTTGGGCAATTGGTTACGCTTAATATTGTTTTTGCTAGCTCAGGAGAAAGCTCAGATATTTTTTTATCTGAATTAATTAATGACCAGCAAGAGCTTACTATTGTTTTGCCAGCACGCATTCAACATAAGTTACTCACTAAATCACAATTGGTTGTTGTGGTAAAAAAACACCTTGAGCGTTACTTTACACAACAAGCTCAAAAAATTATTTTACCTAAAGTTGAGTATTATTCTACCCTAACTAAATTAACGCCCACCTCAATTAAAATAAGACAATATCGCGCGCGATGGGGAAGTTGTAATAGCCGAGGTGAGCTGAGTTTTAATTACTTATTAATGATGTTACCTATACATGTTATTGACTATGTTATTGTTCATGAATTGTGTCATCTACATTACTTAAACCATTCAAAATATTTTTGGCAACTTGTTGGCAAATACTTTCCTAACTATATTGACGCTAAAAAATGGATAAAAGCCCATCAATCCGCCTTGCATTGGCGCTTACCTACGCCGTTGTAGGCGGAATTTTAATCGCGCTTGTACCAATCGCTTGTTTTGAGCGCTAACAAGTGCATACCCTATAACTTTTTAGTCTGATTTTAAGTGGGCAATAAATGTTGACACTATCATGTAAATCAGGCATTTTAACAGCTATGAAAATGACCTCTAGCCACATTACCATTACCACCAGCACCCGAATTGGGATGATGGTCGCAGGCTAACGTGTAAAAAAAATAATTTTATCGAAGCTCGTGACTTGTAAAGGTTACGAGCTTTTTGCTTTCAATAAAGGGAAAAATAATGCGTGTACTTAAATTTGGTGGCTCATCTTTGGCGTCAGCTGAGCGTTTTCGTCAAGTTGCTGACATCATCAAAGATAAAAGCCAATCTTCAAAAGTTGCTGTAGTTGTTTCAGCGCCACAAGGCGTTACTAATCATTTGGTAGCAATGGCTGAGAATATCAGTGATGAGGCAAAGCTAATTACAGATCTGGGACATTTTAAACGCGCTATTACCACCATTATTGAAAACTTAGCTGCAAGTTTAACTGGCTTTAACGCTCATCATTGTGAGCAAGCGCTAATTAATTATGAACATCAACTCCAGCGCTATATGCAAGGGGCAACTATGTTGTCTTACTGCCCTGATCATATTAGAGCGCGTATTATTAGTACAGGTGAACGCCTAAGTGTTGCCATTCTTGATGCTGTTTTACAATCATTAGGGCTACAAGTTACACTATTATCACCAGAGAAATTTCTTTTTACCAATGAATCATCATTAAATGCTGTCGCTGACTTAGTGCTTTCTAAAGAAAGGTTTTCAACAGAATATGAAAAGCTTAATCAAGTCTCTTTAATGCCAGGCTTTATTGGTATGAGCATTCGTCAAAATAATGAAGAAGGTAATATTACCACGTTAGGTCGTAACGGCTCAGATTACTCAGCAGCCGTATTAGCTGTTTGTATGCAGGCTGAATGCTGTGAAATTTGGACAGATGTTGACGGTGTTTATAATGCTGACCCTCGAATGATCAAAGAAGCGAAATTACTTGATTATTTGTCTTACCAAGAGGCAATGGAATTATCTTATTTTGGTGCCAGTGTATTACACCCCAAAACCATTGGTCCTATTGCTCAATATCATATTCCTTGTTTAATAAAAAACACCAGTAATCCTACTGCGCCAGGCACGTTAATTTCTAATGAAAATGATCAACAAAAACGTGTGAAAGCAATATCAAACCTTGATGATTTAACCATGGTTAATGTTTCAGGCCCTGGCATGAAAGGCATGGTAGGTATGGCAAGTCGTGTTTTTGCTACCATGTGTCGAGAAAATATTTCGTTAGTCTTAATTAGTCAATCATCAAGCGAATACTGTATTAGTTTTTGTATTCACTCAGTTGATGCGCAACAAGCAGAACTTAGTTTAAAAGAAGAGTTTGAACTAGAACTACTCAATGGTTTGCTTGAGCCGATTATTTTGAAAGGTGAGTTATCCATTGTTTCATTAGTTGGCGATGGTATGCATCATCAACGCGGTGTAGCGGCAAAATTTTTCAGTTCACTAGCGCAAGCACGGGTTAATGTGGTCGCTATTGCACAAGATTCATCTGAACGTAGTATTTCAGTGGTTATTGAACAACGAAAATGTACTGCAGCCATGAAAGTTAGCCATCAAAACTTCTTTTCACACAAACCCGCTATCGATGTGTTTTTAGTTGGCTGTGGTGTGGTAGGGAGTGAATTAATCGCTCAAATTTCACGTCAGCAAGCGAGTTTGAAGAAACAAAATATTGCCTTAAAAGTATATGGTATCGCCAATTCAAAAGGTATGGTGTTTGATAAAGAAGGCATCGACTTAGATAACTGGCAAGACGCATTAGCACAAGGGTTAGAGAATAAACAAGCCGTTGAAGTTAGTGCTCAGAATATTAAAACCTTTGTTAATGATAACCATTTAATTAACCCTGTATTGGTTGATTCAACGTCAAATGAAGCATTAGCGATGAGCTATGTAGATTATCTAGCGGAAGGCTTTCATGTTGTTACGCCAAACAAAAAAGCCAATACCGATTCATGGCAATATTATCAAGAATTACGAAGTACCGCACAAAAAACTAATCGTCGCTTTTTATATGAAACAACCGTTGGTGCTGGTTTACCAGTAATTGATACGTTACAGAACTTGATTAAAGCAGGTGACCAACTAGAGCGCTTTGAAGGCATATTGTCGGGTTCTTTATCTTATATTTTTGGTAAGCTAGATGAAGGCATGACGTTATCAGCAGCAACAGCTATTGCTAAAACCAATGGTTTTACTGAGCCTGATCCGCGTGATGATTTAAGCGGTATGGATGTAGCGCGTAAGTTATTAATTATGGCGCGCGAATCTGGCATGCAACTAGAGCTTTCTGATATTAACATTGAGTCAGTATTACCGGACGATTTCGATGATAGCGGTGATGTTGATACCTTTATGAGTAATCTGTCAAAGCTAGATAATGCTGTTAGTGCTCGTTGTGAAGCCGCAAAAGCAGAAGGAAAAGTGTTACGTTATATTGGCAATATTGTTGACGGAAAGTGTCAAGTATCAATTGAATCGGTTGATGCTAGCCACCCACTTTATAGTGTAAAAGATGGTGAGAATGCGCTGGCAATTCATAGTCGCTATTATCAACCATTACCGTTCGTTTTACGTGGTTATGGCGCTGGCGCGGCAGTAACCGCTGCGGGTGTGTTTGGGGATATTTTAAGAACACTGGCATGGGAGCAGCAGCACTAATGGGTATAAGTAAAGTTTCGAGTAGCGAGTCGTTAAGTGGCGAAGTGAAAGAGCGAAAAAGTGTATCTGTATTTGCACCTGCTTCTATTGGTAATGTTAGCGTTGGTTTTGATGTGTTAGGTTTAGCCGTTAAGCCTATTGACGGCACTTTGTTAGGTGATGTAGTCACTGTAGAAAGCGCAAAAGAAGGCGAAATAGAAGACAGTCTAATTGTTGATGGCGCATTTGCTGATAAGCTTCCTACAGCAAAAGAAGATAACATTGTTTGGTCATGTTTACAGTTGTTTAATCAAGCGTTAATTGCTCAAGGGCAAGCAGTGGTAACGGTAAAAATGACCCTTGATAAAAAAATGCCCGTTGGCAGTGGTTTAGGCTCTAGTGCCTGTTCAGTGGTAGCGGCACTTGCGGGTTTAAATGCTTTTTATGCAAAAGTTCAAGATTTTAGTTTCGATGAAAAAACGTTGCTAAAAATGACAGGTCAAATGGAGGCTCAAATTAGTGGCAGCTTACATTATGACAATGTTGCTCCTTGTTATTTAGGTGGCCTTCAATTAATGGTGCCTGATACTGAAGTGATCAGCCGAACATTGCCCAGTTTTAATGACTGTTATTATGTGATGGCCTATCCAGGAATTGAAGTGTCAACCAAGGCGGCGCGAGAGGTATTACCCACAAGTTATAGTCGCGCTGATGTGATAAGCTATGGTCAAAATTTAGCAACATTTGTTGATGCCTGTCACAGGCAAGATAAAGCACAAGCGTTTTCAGTATTAACCGATGTCGTAGCTGAGCCCTATAGAATTAATTTATTACCAAAATACCAACAAGCCCATGATTATTTGATGGCTGAAGGTGCGCATGCTGTTGGTATTTCTGGCTCAGGCCCAACATTGTTTTGTATTTGTGATAATGAACAACAAGCGCAAAACTACGCCTTATGGTTAAAAGAAAATTATTTACAAACAGCTCTTGGCTTTGTTCATGTGTGCCAAGTAGATGAAGCCGGTGCGATAGAAATTTAATCAAAAATATATCGAAGATTATTAGGAACAAAAAGTGAAATTTTATAACTTAAAAGAAAATGACGAGCAGGTAAGTTTTGCCCAAGCCGTTAAACAAGGTTTAGGTAAAAATCAGGGGTTATTCTTTCCCGAAACTATGCCTAAGTTTGACAATATTGATGAGCTATTAGCGCTACCATTAGTTGAGCGGAGCATAAAGATATTACTTCCTTTTGTTGAAGAAGACCTAACTGAAAAAGAATTAACAGATATTATTACTGATGCCTTTAACTTCCCTGCGGTATTGCAACCTATCAGTAATGAACGTGCTATTTTAGAGTTATTTCATGGTCCAACATTAGCCTTTAAAGATTTTGGTGCACGTTTTATGGCTAAATGTTTACAAGTATTTGTTGCTAAAGATGCTAAAGCGACAGGCCAAAAGAAGCCATTAACTATTTTAACAGCAACCTCAGGTGATACTGGCGCTGCGGTTGCCCATGCTTTTCATGGTATTGATAATATTCGCGTAGTGATCATGTATCCCAAGGGTAAAATTTCATTGCTGCAAGAGAAAATGTTTACCACATTAGGGGGTAACATTGAAACGCTTATGGTTGACGGTGATTTTGATGACTGCCAAGCGCTAGTTAAACAATCATTCGATGATAATGAACTGGCAACCACTATTGGTTTAAACTCGGCCAACTCAATTAATATCAGCCGTTTATTGGCACAAATTTGTTATTACTTTGAAGCAATGGCTCAGCTTTCTCGTGCTAAAACAGACTTGAGCGACATCGTTTTTTCTATTCCAAGTGGTAATTTTGGTAATTTAACGGCAGGTTTGTTTGCTAAAGCGATGGGCTTGCCTATTAAACGTTTTATTGCGGCAACTAACGTAAATGACACTGTGCCGCGTTATTTAGAAACGGGTGAGTGGACGCCTCATAAAACGGTTGCCACTATTTCAAATGCCATGGATGTGAGCAATCCGAATAACTGGCCGCGCGTAGAACATATGCTTAAATCAGGTATTGTTGAAAATGGTTGTGTTACTTCAGTGTCTATTGACGAAGAGCAAACGCAATCAACACTGATTGGTTTAGCTAAATTGGGTTATATCAGCGAGCCGCATGCCGCTGTAGCTTATAAAGCGTTACAATATAGTGCTACAGAAGATGAGTTTGGTGTTTTCTTAGGTACAGCTCATCCGGCTAAATTTAAAGACGTAGTAGAAAGTATTTTAGGCCAACCGTTAGGTTTACCAAAAGAACTAGCAGATTGCGCGGGCGAGCCTATTTTATCGCAAGAAATGAGTCGTGAATTTGCCGATTTACGTGCTTATTTGTTAGCTTAATGTTTTTACACTTTTACACTATTACACATTTTAATGATCAAACCTAGCTGGCAAAAGATAATCAAGCAAGAGCAATCGCAAGATTACTTTTGTAAGCTGCAGGGTGAAATTGCGAAACAAAAAGCGCAGGGCATTCAAATATTTCCTGAGCAAAGTGATGTTTTTCGTGCCTTTGAATTTAACGATTTAGCTGAGATTAACGTCGTGATCTTAGGGCAAGATCCCTATCATGGCATTGCTAATGATATCTCTGGTTTTCAGCCGCAGGCGCACGGCTTAGCTTTTTCAGTTCAAGAAGGTATAAAAACGCCGCCATCGCTAGTGAATATCTACAAAGAGTTAAACACAGATATTAATGGTTTTGTCACACCCAAGCATGGCAATTTAACCGCTTGGGCTGAGCAAGGGGTTTTACTGCTCAATACAGTGCTAACCGTGCAACAAGGGCAAGCACACTCCCATGCTAAATTAGGTTGGGAAACTTTTACTGATACAATTATTGAGCAAATAAATCAATATAACGAGGGTTGTGTCTTTATTTTATGGGGTGCTCATGCACAAAAGAAAGGCCGCAACATTGATGAAAATAAACACCTAATATTAAACGGCCCGCACCCTTCGCCACTTTCTGCTTATCGTGGTTTTTTTGGCTGCAAGCATTTCTCAAAAGCAAATGCTTGGTTAATCTCACAAGGCAAAGCAGAAATCAATTGGTTGCTATCCTAACTTTTTGATGATTCTTCTAATCAAAGTAAATAATCATTTCTGCTGCGTCACAATGACAATCATGACCGCATAAAATACAGTTATATCCATGCTTACTTTCTTCATTCCATTTGTCAGGGTGAGATTTTATTAGCTCGCCACCACAGTGAGTAAAATAGGCAACAGCACTATTATTAGGGCTTTGTTTCCATAGATGAGCAACACCGGCTTGTGAACCCTGCTTTTTAGCTGACTCAATTGAAAGTTGCAGTAGTCTTTTTCCTACACCTAAACCACGGTACTTTTCATTAACAGTATTGCATTTGAAGTAGCAGCATTTATTTTTGGGTACTTGCCATAAGTTAGGGCTACACCATTGATCTGCTTGCCAGTGCTCAGCAGCAAAGGTGATACGAAAACCAATGAGCTGTTCTTTGTCTGCTGCATTTGAATTATCATTGAGTAGTGCCACATAACCACAATTATAACTAGTCTTACTTATATCAGTACTTATGCCGCGCGAAGCCCAATCAACCATGCTTTTATCATTTAGATAACCATCACCATGTACCTCATTAGCCAATTTAATCACTTGCTTGAAGTATTTAGGGGTGAGTTTTTCATAAGTAACTTTTGACATGTTTTTTATAATAATGCTATTTCGCGGATTAAAGTAGTAACCAAGCCACTTGGGGACGTTATAGTTATAGTGATAAATGCTGCTTCAGGAGAATTTCCAGCATCTTGAATAACAAAAAAATTCATGCGGCTAAAACCTTGATTGTTGTTATTACCAACCGTAAAATCTGTTTGCCCCTGTATGGTGCCTGCACTGAGCGAAACGGTAACGGTTGTGCCAAACGGCATGGTTTGGTTAGGTATACCGGTGTCGGCGAAGTAAAAATTAAATTCTTGGCTGCCACCATTGGGTACATCATTAAGTGGTGCACTATTACCTGTTAATGAGTCTTGATAAATAACGCTTCCATCATCGTTAGTTAACATAAACTCTGCGCCAGAGCTCGCCATCACTAACTTAAGCGCTTTTCTAACATGAATACTGCGCAGTTCTTCACCAGCACAGTTTGCACCTTGACATTGTGGACCATTGAACTTGTCGTCGGCAGGACTAAAAGCTTCATCATTATTAAAATCAATAAACGTTTCACCATCGTCATAAATACTATTTTCGTTATCATCTCGCCATGCTTCTGACATATCTAAAAAGCCAATCGGTTGCGCTGGATAATTGTCTTGACCTGAGTCGACAGTGAAATCACCAAGGAACTCGATAACATCAATAATAGGGGCGCCATCACTATCATCAAAAATATTATTGCCGTTAGTATCAAAGAAAGTTTCATGACCTAAGGCCGTTGCTAAAATAGTGACACGATGATCACTAACTCTTGGCTCGCTACTTTTCCAAGTAACCGAACAACTGCCATTAACGGTTGAACAGCTTGGCGCTATATTGCCACCTTCGGTGGTAAAGTTAACGGTTGTGCCATCAGGAACAGGGTTATTAAAATTATCGGATAACCACACGGTAATGTTAGATTCTTCGCCACTAATATTGTCTGCTTCAGGGTTTAATACGCTAGCGGCAATGGTCATTGAGCGTTGTTCAGGCAAGCCTGTATTAATAGACAATAAATCCGACTGGCTTTGTGCCTCTATCAATTCACCATTAAAGTCCATATTGGCAGAAGCTGTTACTCGCACTGCAGTAGGGACTGTTCCGGCTGAAACTTGTGTGCTGATTAGTCCTTGGCTGTTAGTAAAGCCAGATGCTCTGCTTAAGCTGATACCGCCAACAGCAGTACTTAGGGCAAAGTTTACTTCTTGTTGAGCTAACACGTTACCTAATTGGCTTTTTACTTTAAAGGTGAGAGTTGATGTTTCTTGCTTATTTTGACCGCCAGTGCCTTTAAGTACAATAGTGCTTGGCTGTGCGGAGATAAATTCGATTGAGCCTAACTGCTCGCCATTAATAGTAATCGTTTCGCTTGCTGTGCTAGTAATGTTATTCACAGCTACACTGGCTAACAAAGCATCATCGGTACCTATTGTGCCGGCACAATTGATATCTTCAAACGTTGAGCTTGCGGTGCCATTAATACTTAATACTGATTCATCAATATTGGCATTACCGTTTTGCACACAATTAGAGGTAAAAGTGACTGGGACAGGAATAACAATTAAGTTGCCACTTTCATCAACTAAATCAACACTTAATCCTAATGTTCCGCCAGCACTAATATTTTTGTTTGCTATTGATAATTCAATTTTTCCTTCAAAAAAACTATTACTCTCGTCAAAATATCCTAAGCGAATATTGCTGTCGATAATGGCATCGGCTGATAATATTTGATAATTTAACATACTGTTAATATTAGTGTTTTCATCCAAAGAGTAACTGCTAGTTAACACACCTGCACCTATAATGTTGTCGTTGCCAGTTAACGTAACATTGGCGACACCTTGGTTATTGGTTAACGCGGTAATGATGCTAAGTGTGCCAATATCAGCAGTAAAAGCGATGATTTTTCCGGAAATACCTTGGCCATTGCCATCGGTTAATGTGCTCGTTATTTGTACTTCTTGATTTGCTTTAAACTGGTTTGTTGAGATGTTATCTAACGTCATAACGGTAGTTAAGCTTGGTGGAATATTAAGAGTGTCAGATTCTAAAAATTCATAATCAATTGTTTGAGCACTGATTTCTCCTATGTTAGCACTGGCGATACCAGCACCTAATGACAATGACTCATTAGTAATGTAAACAGTGGCAATTCCCTCACTATTGGTCAATGTTGAAGCAGGATTTAATGAGCCAGTTGATACTGAAAAGCTAACGGCTTTATTTAAAACTAATGCGTTATTTTCATCGGTTACTTTAGCTTGCAAGGTTATTGTGTCGTTTTTTGCAAATCTTTGTATAGCGTTGCCTGCACTGTCGAAAAGTGAAAGCTTAATATTGGCAACAACTTGCGGTGTGTTTTCTGTGCCATCTTTAATGGGACCATTACAGCCAACGAGCATAAGTGTAAAAAGTGAAGCAAGTACAAGACAAAGCTTTTTCATGCTTTAATTTCCTAGATAAAGTAAGATAAAAAATCTTTAGTAAGAATAAAGTGATACAAAATAAAAGTCTATGAAACAGGCAAAGAAATTGATGTAATTGAGAGAATAATATGTACGATCCAATGTTAGACGATTCACCTGGTTGCGGTATTGAATACCCTAATAGTTACTGGGCCGATGTTTCAGGGGGAAATAGCGAGAATAAGCCAGAAGATGACGGGCAACTTGAGCAAGACATTACTGTCGACGTTGCCATTATAGGGGCGGGATATACAGGGCTTTCTTGTGCATTACATTTGGCTCGTGAACATGGCATTCAGGCGCATGTGTTTGAAGCGAACCAAACAGCTTGGGGATGTAGCGGAAGAAATGCCGGTTTTATTTTAAAATCATCAGGAAGAAAGCCTTACACCACTATGCAAAAGCAGTGGGGTGAGGAGGTGATGCGCGGCATATATGATGAAATGTGCGCCGGTGTAGACACGGTAAATAGCTTGATTAGCGAGGGTATTGATTGCGATCAACAACCCGCGGGCTATATCAAGGTGGCGCATAAGCCAAGTATGTTTAAATCTTTGCAAGCACAAGCTAAATTGCAACAACAGATGTTTGGTTATGATGTGCAAGTGCTGTCAAAGCAAGAGTTACATCAAAACTTTATGGCGGATGAAAATGCCCACGGCGCTATACGTTATCAAGATGGCTTTGGTTTAAATCCGCTTAAACTCGCTTGGGGATACCAAAAACTAGCGCGCCAAGCAGGCGTAAAAGTACATACGTCAACCCCTGTGAGTTTTACGGATAATAAAGTGAAAAATAGTATTTTACTTGCTACGCCCAGAGGTACAGTAACAGCGAAAAAAGTGGTGATTGCCACCAATGGCTATACACCCAAAGGGTTTCACTCTTTAGTGACCAATAGAACATTACCTGTGCTTTCGCAAATTATTGTTACTGAGCCGTTATCAGCTGAGCACTTAGTCGCTTGTAATTTTTTAACCAGCAATGTGGTGATGGATACACGAGCGCTTAAATACTATTATCGAAAATTGCCTGACAATCGCATCTTATTTGGCGGAAGGGGAGCCATTACGGGGAAAGATGCCGATGCTCCTTGTTATGCCCAACGTTTGTTGTCAGTGTTAAAAACAAGTTTTCCCGCACTTAGTACCTTGACTATAGATTATGCGTGGTCTGGTTGGATTTGTATGGCGCTTGATGATTTACCGCATTTACATCAAGGTGAAAAAGGCAGCAAGGATGAAAATGTTTTTTACGCTATGGGCTATTGTGGCAGTGGTGTGTCTTTTTCGGTACAAGCAGGTAAGCGTTTAGCCGAAAAAGTGGCGGGAAAAGCCCTACCAAACTTGCCTTTGTATAATAAAGCGTTACCTACATTTCCTTTTGCACCATTGCGCCGAGTTGGTCAGTGGGGCTATTTTCATTATGGAAAAATTAAGGATAGCTACTTTTAATCCTTCGACAAGCAGTGCGGTGATTTACTATCTAAAAAAACCGCTTCCTCGTTCTATCCAGGCCTACCATCTTTTCTTGCGCTTATTAACATTGGGCCATAAGTAACCACAAATATTCCAAACGCTAATAACCAAAAAGTACCACTAATATCGATAAATATCATCGTTTTTTCAGGTAATATCCACGGGCCAAGGGCACGAACAAGTGCAGCTAAGGTAATCAATATATAGGCTAAAGTCATCGCTTTTGGTGGTGATAATGGACGACCAGTATGACCTAAAGATACTCTTGAAATCATGGCTAAAATTAAGCCGCCCATACCACCAACGGTTAATAAATGCCAAATATGATTACTTGGAATTTCAGCGATTAAATAGCTCATACCTAAAAGTATCAAACCATAGGCAATAAATTTAATTGATATATGAATAGACCATAATAGTGGAACACCGAGGGTTATCCATGGTCGCCATCTTAACCAGCGCATAGTTTGAAAAATACCCGCGATAATTAATATTACCCCAAAGAAAGTTTCAGAAAAACCAACCACGGGTTGTAATAATAGCGAAAGCATAGCAATGCCTACACTGCCATTGGTGGCTTTATCTAACCAAGGTAGCGCTGTCGCTTTTGGGGTTTGTGTGCCATTGGCAGTAAACATCGGCACAACGCGTCCAGCCATTACCGACATCAAAAAGGTGACTAACATCACACCAGCGTATGCTGCAAAGGTTATGGTAAACGTGTCAGGGTAATAAATAGCAAGGTGCATTTCACCATTGGCAATGGTGAACAACATTAACAAGGGCACAAAGAATAAGTTGCGATATTGTTTAATGGCAATAATAGGCTTGCCTAAAACAAAAGCAACAACAGGTAAAAAGCTTAAATCAATAATAGTGGTTAATGCATCGCCTAATAAATCAGGAAAAAGCACCACTACACGGCCTGCTAGCCAAAGTAAGAATAAAATAAGTAATGTAGAGCCTTGAGCGCCACGTACGCCTGTCCAGTTTTGTACCGCGGTAAGCAAAAAGCCCGCAATAATGGCGCAGCCAAAGCCAAAAATCATTTCATGAATATGCCACCAGTAACCACCACCTAAAGGTGCTAAGTTTACAGCGCCTTTATACATTAATAGCCAAAGTGTTATTGCGATAACACTGAACAGCGCGCCGCTAAGAAAAAAAGGACGAAAGCCTAAGCGCAGTAATGGCGTGATTTTTTGCTCTTTTTGCAAGTCAGTAATTTGCATCATGGATGTACCTTGTAAAATGCCCGAATAATTTAACGGGGCTATTGTAATGAATCGCACGTTAATAAGCCCGAAATAGATCAAGCAATGAAGTGATTACCGCCTTTGTAAACTTTTTATTATACTGACTAAGAGGGGGGAGTGATTAATTGTAATATCATGGTTTATAAATCCCGATTGATATTTTAATATTTTTAAAGGGTCGTATTTGGTCTAGGATATCAACAACTAACTGGTGCCTGGTTTCTTCGTGTGGCCTAACTAAAATGGTTTCGGTTGGATTATTAGCTAAAAAATATTCAATTTGTGCGGGGAGTCGCTCGATATCAACCATCCTATTATTAAAAAAAATAGTATTGTTCTCATCTACATGAATCATAATGATTTTGGAAGAATTATCTAAAGACTTATGACTGTCAGCTTTATCTACTACAAAGCCATCATCTTTGACAAAAGAGGTGGTGACAATGAAAAAAATAAGCAAAATAAAAATAATATCTAGCATTGGTGTCATATCAACTTTAGCGTCTTGATTAGTTATTATCTTTTTTTTTCTTCGTCGCATAATTTATCCTAATTGCATTAAACGTTGAAGCGTTACGGTGAGCTTTATATTAATTATAGGATACGTGTACAAAAATTAAACAAATTTATACTATTTTTTGTATTAGGCTTTGCTGTTGAGTGAACTTTAAGATAGTTTCACTTAAAATAGTACCACCTAAATAAGCTCAATAGCGCAGTATTTAAGGTGAATGTCACCGCTAAGCATTCCTTTGTTAACTAATTCTTGTTAATGTAATGTTAACTCAATAGCTGTGATTTTTGGCTAACTAAAAAATATAATTATTGAAACCGTTAACACGCTAGCTAGAGACTAAGTATGAAAAAAACACTAATATCCACATTTTTATTATCAAGCCTTTTAATGGCTTGTACTGGCGGAAATACTACCGTTGACAATACTGCTGCTGACAACACAACGGCTAAAGCAAATAAAACCCAAACAACAGTGGTAGAAAACAGTAAAGCAGTAGAACAATCTAAAGACTTATTGCTTGCTAAATGGCAAGGGCCTTATCAAGGGGTGCCAGCGTTTGAAAAAGTTTCACTGGTTGGTTTAATTCCTGCGATTGAAGAAGGCATGACAATTAACCTAGCTGAAATTGAAGCTATTGCTAATAACCCACAAGCGCCAACATTTGAAAATACCATTGTTGCTATGGAAAGAACGGGAGATGATTTAGGTCGTGTATTTACTTATTATGGCATTTGGAGTTCAAATGAATCTTCGCCACAATTTCGTGAAATTCAAGCTGAAATGGCACCGAAGCTTTCAATGTTTTTCTCTAAAATCAATCAAAACGCGAAGTTATTTACTCGTGTTCAAACGGTTTATAACAGTGATGAAGTTAAAAGCTTAACCCCAGAGCAACAACGTTTAGTTTATTTAACCTACAATGGTTTTGCTCGTAATGGCGCAACTTTAGAAGGCGACGCTAAAAAACGTTATGCTGACATTAACCAACGTTTAGCTGAGCTGCACACCAAGTTTGGTAATAATGTTCTTGCTGATGAAGAAAGCTATGTATTGTATTTAACTAAAGATCAGTTAGGTGGTTTAACCGAATCAATCGTTAGTGCCGCAGCGTCTGCCGCAGAATCGCGTGAGCATCAAGGTGAATATGCCATTACCAATACTCGTTCATCAATGGATCCTTTTTTAACTTATTCAACCGAGCGTAAACTTCGCCAGCAAGTATGGAATAGCTATTACAATCGTGGCAACAATGGTGATGAATTTGACAACAACGCGATTATTGCTGAAATTCTACAACTTCGTCATGAACGTGTTGGTTTGCTCGGCTATAAAAACTATGCGTCTTGGCGCTTAGAAGACCGCATGGCAAAATCACCCGAAAATGCAATTAAATTAATGGAAGGGGTATGGCCTGCAGCAATAGCGCGTGTTGATGAAGAAGTTGCTGACATGCTTGCTATTGGTAAGGCACAAGACGGTATTGATAAAATTGAGCCGTGGGATTACCGTTTTTATGCTGAAAAAGTACGTAAAGATAAATACAATTTAGACTCAAACGAAGTTAAGCAATATTTACAATTAAATAAACTACGTGAAGCGATGTTTTATGTGGCAGGCCAGTTATTTAATTTTGAATTTACCGAAATTAAAGATGGCTCAGTGCCCGTATTTAATGCCGATGTTCGTGTGTGGGAAGTAACCGATAAAACTTCACATCAACATATTGGTTTATGGTATTTAGACCCATTTGCACGCAAAGGTAAACGTTCAGGTGCGTGGGCAACTACCTATCGTAACTACACTACTTTCGACGGGCAGAAAAATGTATTGTCATCTAACAACTCTAACTTCTCTAAAGGTGTTGATGGCGAGCCAACGTTAATTTCATGGTCTGATGCTAGAACATATTTTCATGAGTTTGGTCATGCCTTACACTTTTTATCTTCAAAAGTTACCTACCCTACACTTAATGGCGGTGTTCGAGATTACACCGAGTTTCAGTCACAACTATTAGAGCATTGGTTAGCAACAGACGAGGTAATTAATAACTATTTAGTGCATTACAAAACGGGCAAACCTATGCCTGCTGAGTTAATCGCGAAAATTAAGCAAGCAGCAACGTTTAATCAAGGCTTTAAAACAACGGAATATTTAGCGTCTGCGCTAGTAGATATGAAATTTCATACGGTAGATCCTACCGGCATTGATGTGCAGAAATTTGAACATGATACGTTAGCAACCCTGAATATGCCTGCGCAAGTAGTGATGCGTCATCGCTCAACACAGTTTAGTCATGTTTTCAGTGGTGAAGGTTATTCAGCAAGTTACTATGGTTATATGTGGGCTGAAGTGCTAACGGCTGATGCGGCTGAAGCGTTTGCACAATCACCAGGCGGCTTTTACGATAAAGACGTTGCGGCTAAATTAGTTGAGCATTTATTTAGTGTGCGTAATGCGGTTGACCCTGCAAAAGCATACCGTGCTTTTAGAGGTCGCGATGCGGATGTAAAAGCACTAATGCGTGATCGAGGTTTTCCTGTTACTAAATAATCACCTTTTTACTGTATGAGTCAATTTATGCATCAAAAGTACTCACAAATTCTTCTGGAAATAATTTGAACATCCGAAGGATGGCCTGAAAGGTGAAGTACAGGATGTACGGAGTAATGACTGGCGTCAACTCCGTGCTTTTTCTTTTAACTTGAACCATACAGCTTTAAGGTAAGTATTTATCTAAAGCTCGTTTCGATGAGCTTTTTGTTTTCTCAACTAAATTTTTTACCTAAATTTAATCAGGCAGTTTTTTACCGTGTTGCCAAAATTCCTTCCATCTTGAAAAAGTATTTTTTGGTAAGTAACTGTGATTATTGCGTTTTATTCGCTTATAGATTTGCCACTGTTTTGGAATTAAATGAATAACAATGTTTAAATAGTTTGGTATATGAAAATAGGTAATTTCATGGTGTGTCGATAGCTGTTTTAATATCGTTAATAATAAATTAACCTCATTGTCATTAGCATCAGGTAAATTAATTGATAAACAGGTCGTTGGTTTTATGCTCGCGGTTAGGTGTTCTAATTGACTAACCGTACTGTTATAGCTTTGAATGTCTTGCTGGTAAACATCGCAAACATACCAGTCGTAATCAAGTGTATTTTGCTGTAACCACCGCTTACTATCTTCATATGTTACCTGTGCTTGATTATTTTGCGGGTTGAAATATTGATTAAAACAATCGATCACCACGCTACTATGCTCGATACTGTGTAAGGCTATGTGTTTCGATACACTATGAATAAATCGTTGGATATTACCGCCACCTAAACCCAGCTCAACCATGTTGTTTGGTTTGAAAAATAATAAAGGTAACATCAGTGCTGTTTGATGAGGTAATGTTAACTTCCAAGGCTTACGTTTAAGCATAATACTTTGAATAACTTGCTCGTCATTATTGTTACCATAAGTACTGCCAAAAGCGAGCCAACGATAATGTTCATTCTCGCTAACCGATATGGCTTCTTTACCTTGACTTAAATAGGTTAATTTTCCTTGTGCAACGTGCTTTGCTAATTGCATAATTCTCCAATTGATTAAATAAAATAGTGATTTAATTAAAAATCGACATAAGGTTTGATAGTAAGGTTAAATAATAAGGATAGACAATGAATACCTTAAGAGCACCTATTACTGCTGAAGAATTTTCACATTATTATCAGCTACGATGGCAAATATTACGAAAACCATGGCAACAAACGCTAGGAAGTGAGCAAGACGAACAAGAGCTGTACACCATTCATCGAATGATTATTGATGAACAAGCTAAGGTGTTAGCCGTTGGTCGTTTAGAAAAAGTGACTGAGCAGCAAGGTCAAATTCGTTATATGGCGGTTGATGATAACATGCGAGGGCAGGGGTTAGGGCAACAAATTATCAATGCGTTAGAGCAACAAGCGAGCATACTAGGTATGACAGACCTATGTTTAAATGCCCGAGATAACGCGGTGGGCTTTTATCAAAAACTTAGGTATGAAAATCAAGGTTATTCTCATACGCTGTTTGATGAGGTTAAGCATTACCGTATGGTTAAAAAAATAGCGGTGCCTGCTCAACATAAAATAAAGCAAGCACAAGCCTTACAAACTATTTGGCATAAAACCATTCCGTTAAGTAAAGCGATGAATTTACAAATAAGTTATTTTGATAGTGCTAAATTAGTGACGCGTTGTGATGGTGATTTTAATCAAAATTTACATCACACCATGTTTGCCGGCAGTATTTATACGTTGGCAACATTAACGGGTTGGGGGTGGGTGTATCTTGCTTTAAAAGCACAGCAACAAACACAAGCTAATTTAGACGGTGATATCGTTTTAGCAGAGGCGAATATTCGCTACCATTCACCCATTAAAGGATTGGCCTACGGACAAGTGGTTCAAGAAGATGTTTCAGGACAGTTTGATAATTTAGCTCAAGGCAAGAAAGCTAGGATCAACCTCATTGCTCACATATACTGTGGTGATAATATTGCTGCTACCTTCAAAGGTAGTTATTTTATTTTGCCTAAATAACATACCCGCCTATGTGTTTCAATCAGCAAAGAATCAGCAAAAAGTCAGCAAAAAAGTAAAAAACTATGAGCAACAAAAGTGATATTTAAAAATGTTTAAAGCTACTGATAAAATTGAAGACTATACCTTTGAAGAAAATACCTCTGAAGAAAGCACTTCTGTAGGTATTATTGGCTGTGGTTGGTTAGGTAAGGCGCTAGCCATTAACTTGTTAGCAAAAAATATCTCAGTGCTTGCGACCAGCAGTAAACTAGAGAATGTTACTCAATTAAATCAGCAATCAATTAGTGCTCAGCAATTAACCTTACCCGCCGAGGCAACGCAATTGGGGCAACACGATGTTTTTACAAAGCAAAGTCTGGTTATTGCGATTACGCCACAGTTTAGGCAAGAAAGAACAGATTACGCAGAAAAAATAACTCAACTGGTCAATGCCGCGCAGCAACGAGGTTTAGTGCAGCGCATTATTTTATTATCGAGTACGGCGATTTATGATGGGTTAGCAGGGACTGTTGATGAAGAAAGCTTACTCAACATGACGACAGCAAAAGTACAAATACTTAATGCTGCTGAGCAAGCGGTGTTAAACTTCTCTAAACAAGAAGCTAAACAAGAAGCCAAACAAGGAATCGTTATTAGATTGGCAGGCTTAGTTGGCCCTGAACGTCATCCGGGGAAGTTTATATTGGCAAATAAAACACTTAGTAATTCAACGGCGCCTGTCAATTTAATTCATCAACAAGATGCGGTTGGATTAATTGAAGCTCTATTGCAAAGTCCATTTTCTCAAACAATTTTTAATGGCGTAAGTGATACGCATATTAGCAAGCAGCAATATTATCAAGCGGCGGCGAAAGCAATCAAGGTAGATGCACCTATTTTTGCACAAGAAAACTGTATCCAAGAAAAATGTACCCAAGAAAAATCAAACGAAATATCAAGAGTGGTTAGGGGTGACAAAGCTAAACAAGTTTTAAGCTACAAGTTTGTTTACCCTAACTTGCTCACTTGGTTATAATAGTTGTAATCACTTTTTATTGGTTTGTCATTTGAATTTATTCTCCAAAGCCTTTCTTGCTCAACACCGGCTAAAATTATTATTTTTAATTATTTGGTTGCACATTACCGCGTTAGACTTATTTTATATTAGCTATAGAGGGCCCGTGTTTTTATGGAAAGAAAATGCTCAATTTCTTACCTTGCTCGTTCACTTGGTAATTGCTCTGGCCACGGTAGGTTTGTACTGGTTACTTAGTAAACGCGCCAAAGCTAAGTTTAAAACCAAAACGAAACTTAAAACCAAAGCTAATAGTCAATCCGATACCAAAACCAATAATAAATTTAGTAAGAATAAATAATTATGCGAGTTGTGTTAGCGCCTATGGATGGCGTACTTGATCATTTAATGCGTGACTTACTGACTCAGGTTGGTGGTTATGATCTGTGTGTTACTGAGTTTGTACGCGTGGTTGATCAACTTATTTCAGACAGGGCTTTTGTTCGCTATTGTCCTGAATTAAAAAATGCCGACGTATATGGCTGCACTACGCAGGCGGGAACGCCTGTGCGAGTACAGCTTTTAGGTCAAAATCCAGAATGTATGGCGGATAATGCCGCTAAAGTGATTGAACTTGGCTCTCATGGCGTTGACATTAATTTTGGTTGTCCGTCAAAAATGGTCAATAAGAACCGTGGTGGTGCAATATTACTAAAAGATCCTGAAAATCTGTATCAAATCGTCAGCGCAGTAAAAAAATCAGTACCTGAAGACGCTATTGTTAGTGCTAAAATTCGTCTTGGTTATGAAGATAAAAGTCTCGCCATAGAAAATGCCCAAGCTGTTGAGTCTGCAGGTGCTAATGAGCTAACCGTGCATGCTCGAACTAAAACCGAAGGCTATAGGCCTCCGGCTCATTGGCAATGGATTGCTAAAATAAAACAGAGTATTAATATTCCTGTGATTGCGAATGGCGATATTTTTAACCAAAGCGATGCTAAAAAGTGTCGAGAGATTTCTGGCTGCCAAGATATTATGGTTGGCCGTGGTGCTTTGATGATGCCTAATTTAGCGCGAGTAATTAAACAGCAAGCGGCTGTTATGCCATGGCATGAAGTACAAGCGTTATTACTAGATTATACGCGTTGTGAAACCTATGGCGACAAAACTAAATATTATCCTAACCGCATTAAACAATGGCTTAAATATTTGAAGTTGCAATACATCGAAGCTGACGCGCTGTTTCAAGAAATTCGCATCCTTAAAACAGCGGAAGCGATTATTAATAAGGTGTAAGTATAAACTATAAGCATAAGCTGTAAGCTTTAGAATAGCTGCCATGATGTTAAAGCTTTTTTAAATATTACGCGCTAGTTTCTTCAATAGTTTCAATTCTATTACGGCCGTTTTCCTTGGCTTTATACATGGCTATATCAGCGTCTTTTATCAATTGATCAAAATTATTATGTTTATCACTAACCGTACTAATACCTATGCTTACTGTGATACAAATTTCTTCGCCTTCGAATGCGATACAATTGTTAGCTAAAGATCGTTGGATACGCTTGGCTGTTTCTACCGCGCCATTTAACTCACTGTCAGGTAAAATAATGATAAATTCTTCACCGCCATAACGTGCAAAAAAATCAATATTTCGTATTTCTTTTGTACAAACTTCGCAAAGTTTTTTCAACACTTCGTCACCAAATAAATGACCAAACTGATCATTTATATCTTTAAATAAATCACAATCTAGCAAAATTAAAGTCAATTGGCTTTTAGTTCTCTGTACGCGAGAAAATTCAGCATTTCCTCGTTCAAACAGGGCGCGACGATTGGCAACTTGGGTTAAAGGATCAGTATTAGAGAGTTGTTCTAATACCTGTGTTCTTTCTTCAACAATTTTTTTCATTGACTCCAAAGAAACGGTAGTCACACTTAACTTTTTGTTCATGGCATTAAACGCATTAGCGATACTATCAAACTCTTCTGATTGATTAGAAAGTTGTATGTTTTGAAAGTGACCACTGTGGTTTTCTTTAAAGGCTATTTTGACTTCCATGAGTGATGTTTTAAATATTTTAATTAACTTAAAAGCGCCATAAACTAAAGTAAAAATGCTTAGTGCTAGTATGGATAAAATAAATATAACTTGGTCTTTAATAATATTTTGAATATCTTTTCGAACGATAGTAGAAAGCTGTATTGAATCGGATCGAATAGTGTCTAGTTGTGTCATTAATCTTATGCTTAAATGCTTTTTAATTATTTCGTCAGTATTTTTTAACTTATTTTCATTAATGGCATTAAATAGCCGTAGTACGCTCTTACTTTGGCTTTTAATACTGTTTTGAATGGTTTGTTGTTGTGGTGTTAAATTAGGAGCAAGTCTAAGTAATTCATTGAATTTTCTGTCTAAAGAAAACCACTTATCCTGGTTGTAATTGCTGGCGTAGATATTTTCACTGATAATAAATTGTTTTAAAATGTTGGTATGATTCTCTACTTTATTTGCATATTTTTCACGTTTCAAAGCGATTTCTACAATGTGTGTTGACCATAAAATACTGATGACAAGTACAACAAACAATAAGCAGCTACTTAGTGTAAAAAAATAAATATGTTGTTGTAAGCTTAACTTCATAAAACATCCTAATTTACAGTGCAATATTTACAGTGCAATATTGACGGCGCCAGGCTCTACCTGCAGCAATGCTCTACTATCAACAAAACGCTCTGAGTTAGGTGTTTCCCTAAACTCGCTCATTTGTGTTTCCATTGCCCATATAGCTTGATATTTAATGTTCAATATGAGTGATTGATTTAATCCAAGCTTAAAAATATAGTCAGGCCAGACCCAATCAATAAAGGTAGGGTCTAAATTAAGGTCATCTATCACTATTTTTTTAGATTCATCAGGGCGTGAGGCAATATAATTCATTGCGGTCTGTAGCCCTTGAATGACACATTTTGCTTTCTCTACAAGCACACTGTCTGCTGTTTGAGAAATTAAGTTAAAACTCAAGGTATTTAAGCTTCTAGTATCATGAATTTTTATTTTATTACCCAGTAATTGTAACGCTTTAAACGCAAAAGGTTCCCAAGGAACAATAACATCAACCTCACCATTACTAAAACCTTGAATTAATTGCTCAGGTTTATAATCATATAGTTCAATATTAGCCATTGTTAAACCTTCAATGGCTAACAGGGTACTTAGCAGGTATTCACTGGCAGTACTTTTGATCACGCCAACTTTTTTTCCTTTTAGATCCGCTACTGAATTGATTTTATCTGAAGAACGCGTGATTAATTTCACATCATTATCAGATTGACTAAACATGGCGTGGGTGACAAAGGCATGATTAGTTAAACTTTGAAAAGCGATGACCGAATCAGAACTCGTACCAAAATCAACAGTGCCATCCATTACTTGTTCAAACGCAATTTTTCCGCCTATTACTGCATGATAGTCAACTTCTACACAGGTACCATCAAAAGCATTGATAGCTTTAGCGACATAAAAAGGGGTAGACAAAGGCGTTTTAGAAACGGCAATAGTCACAGAATATTTATCCTGAGACCAAAAATATTGTAAATTAACAGTTAATATCCCAATAATAATGAGCAGGATTATAAAAGAAAAAAAGGGAAGTTTTCGGTTCAAAGCTACAGCCCATAATCACAAGTATTATTTTAGTATAGACACTCTTATAGTTTTTATCATTTTTATCGTTTGTTATCACAATATGGTTTTGTTGAAAAAAACCTATCAATGGGTGCGCTATAACACCCATTGATAGGTTAATAATTGCTCAGTGCCATCCGTTATAAACTTGGTAATAACTGCTCAGGCATAAACTGATTTAAGGTACCATCGCTGATGATTGCGGAAGCTTCAACAATATCAGGGGCGAAGTATCTGTCTTTATCATAAAAAGAGACTGTTTCGCGTAACATGGCTTTGGCTTGTTCAATAATTTTAGAGCCTTTTAGTGGTGCTCTAAAGTCTAAACCTTGTACGGCGGCTAAATATTCTACCGCTAATACACCATTAGTATTTTCCGCCATATCCACCAAACGACGACCTGCGAAACATGCCATAGAAACGTGATCTTCTTGGTTTGCAGAAGTAGGTAAGCTATCAACAGATGCTGGATGAGCAAGTGATTTATTTTCTGAAGCAAGGGCAGCAGCGGTAACTTGAGCGATCATAAAACCAGAGTTAACACCGCCATTATCAACTAAAAATGGCGGTAATTTACTTAAGCTTGCATCAATTAGCAGTGCCATACGTCGCTCTGATAATGAACCTATTTCGGCAATGGCTAAAGCCAAGTTATCCGCTGCCATAGCAACTGGCTCAGCGTGGAAGTTACCCGCTGAAATAAAATCACCTTCATTAGCGAATACTAATGGGTTATCGGTAACGCCATTTGCTTCTACATGTAATACTTCGGCTGCTTGGCGAATTTGGGTTAAACAAGCGCCCATCACCTGGGGTTGACAGCGAAGCGAGTAGGGATCTTGTACTTTTTCACAATTTACATGAGACTCAGAAATTTCAGAGCTATCGGTTAATATTTTACGATAGGCACGAGCCGCATCAATTTGACCTTTTTGCCCTCGCACAAAATGAACACGGTGATCAAATGGTGCGCGAGAACCCATAGCCGCTTCTACTGAGATAGAGCCAATAACGGTACTTGCGGCATATAAATCCTCTGCGTGGAATAAACCTTCTAAGGAAAAAGCAGTTGAAGCTTGTGTACCGTTCAGTAGTGCTAAACCCTCTTTAGCCGCTAACGTAATAGGTTCAAGGCCTGCAATTTTTAATCCTTCACTCGCCGGAATCACTTGATCTTGGTAAGACATTTCGCCTTCACCTAATAAAGGCAATACCATATGTGATAAGGGTGCTAAATCACCCGAAGCGCCTACCGAACCTTTTTTCGGTACACAAGGGTACACTTGCGCGTTAAGTAAGGTGATTAGCGCTTGAATGACTTGCAAACGAATACCAGAGAAGCCCCGTGATAATGAATTGATTTTTAATACCATCATTAAGCGCACAGTCGCATCTTCCATGTATTCGCCAAAACCTGCGGAATGTGAAAGTACAATAGAGCGTTGTAAAAGCTCTAATTCATCGTTTTTAATACGTGTGCTGGCAAGTAAACCAAAGCCAGTATTAATACCGTAAACCACACGATTATCTTTGATAACTTGCTGAACAGCGTCAGCACTTTTATGTATTTCATCAAAAGCACTTTCGTCTAAGCTGTATTTAATGCCGTCATAACGGTTTACGTCGCGTAATTGTGCTAGCGTTAACTGCCCTGGAATAATGTTTAATTCAGTAATGTGATTCATTTTTATTTTCTCTAAATTTTTTTAATTGATGTTCATAAATAGGGTTTACTATTTATTAATCATGGGTAAATCAAGACCTCGCTCTTTGGCGCAGTCTATTGCGATATCGTAACCGGCGTCGGCATGGCGCATCACTCCTGTAGCAGGGTCATTCCATAATACGCGACCAAGTCGTGTAGCCGCTTCATCTGTGCCATCTGCTACAATAACTACACCAGAATGTTGGCTAAAGCCCATGCCAACACCACCTCCGTGATGTATGCTAACCCACGTTGCACCACCAGAAGTTGATAATAAAGCGTTAAGTAATGGCCAGTCTGATACCGCATCAGAGCCGTCTAACATGCTTTCAGTTTCACGGTTTGGTGAAGCAACTGAGCCTGAATCTAAATGATCACGGCCAATGACCACTGGCGCAGAAAGTTCGCCCGTTTTAACCATTTCGTTAAACGCTAAGGCTAAACGCGCTCTGTCTTTTAAACCAACCCAACAAATACGTGCAGGCAAACCTTGGAAGGCTATACGCTCACGCGCCATATTTAACCAATTATGTAATTGTGGGTTATCTGGAATTAGCTCTTTTACTTTAGCATCTGTTTTGTAGATATCTTCAGGGTCACCAGAAAGTGCTACCCAACGAAATGGCCCAATTCCTTCACAAAATAATGGGCGAACATATGCAGGTACAAAACCTGGGAAGTCAAACGCATTGGTTACGCCTTCTTCTAATGCCATTTGACGAATATTGTTACCATAATCGGTAGTTGCCGAACCCATTGTTTGTAAATCAAGCATGGCTTGTACTTGTACCGCCATTGATTGTTTCGCTGCTTTAACAACCGCAGCTTCATCTTTTAAGCGCATATCAGCAGCATATTCCATAGTCCAGCCTTGCGGCAAATAACCATTAAGGGGATCATGTGCAGACGTTTGGTCAGTCACTACATCAGGCGTAATACCACGTTTAACTAACTCAGGGAAAACGTCAGCAGCATTACCTAAAAGGCCTACTGAAATCGCTTCACCTTTTTCATTTGCTTCATTGATGAGTGCTAATGCGTCGTCTAACGTTTTTGCTTTTTTGTCAACGTAACGGGTATTAATACGAAAATCGATACGTGTTTCATCACATTCAACCACTAAGGCTGAAAAACCAGCCATAGTTGCTGCAAGTGGTTGTGCGCCACCCATGCCACCTAAACCGCCAGTTAATACCCATTTACCTTTAGCGCTACCGCCAAAATGTTGTTTTGCCATGGCGACAAATGTTTCGTATGTGCCTTGCACAATGCCTTGCGAGCCAATATAGATCCAAGAGCCAGCCGTCATCTGGCCATACATCATTAAGCCTTTTTTATCCAACTCGTTAAAATGTTCCCAGTTAGCCCAATTAGGTACTAGGTTTGAATTAGCGATTAAAACGCGCGGTGCGTTTTCATGGGTTTTGAACACGCCAACTGGTTTACCTGATTGCACCATTAAGGTTTCATCATTTTCAAGGCGGTTTAATACGTCAATAATTTTGTCATAACATGCCCAGTTACGTGCTGCTCGGCCAATACCACCATAAACAACTAAAGATTGTGGGTGCTCGGCAACTTCTGGATCTAAGTTATTCATTAGCATGCGTTTTGCAGCTTCTGTTAACCAACTTTTTGTCGTGATTTTAGTGCCACGATCAGCGCGAATGACCCTTGATGTATCGAAGCGTGGCTCCGTGCTATGTGTTGCATTCGTTGTATTAGTTGTCATGGGTTTTCCTCTCTATTACATTGCATCTTGTTTTGTCTTGAATAGTTTTGTTCTGCATCGTTTTTACAGATTGAATCATTATTTCTAGAATGTCAGGTGGCTACCTAATCGGTATTTATTACCGGGCGCGGTTAATATAGCTAAACTAACAACGCCCTTGCTTGACCACGTTCTACGTTTTACTTGTAAACAAGGGTTCGTGTTATTTATGTTAAGCAATTGGCATATAGTATTCGCGGCTAAAATAGCTTCAATTTCATGGGTTGCTTCTGTTAATGGCGCAACAGCAGACAAATATTCATGGGGTGTGGTTTTGGTAAAATCTTGTAATAAATAGTCAGGAACCAATTTTGCATTAACGTAACGCTGTTCTAATTGAATCGGTTGATCATTTTCAAAATGCAGCACTTGTGAAAAGAAAGCATGTTCATTATTTTTTAAATTCAATAAAATAGCGATTTCTTCGGTGACAGCAATTGATTCAAGCATAAGCTGTTTTGCATGATGTTTATGCCCACGTTTATTAATTTCATCACTAATATTACGAATTTCTAATACGGATGACTGCGATTTAAAGGTCGCGACAAAAGTACCTGAGCCTTGTGCACGAACAAGAATTCCTTGCTCAGTTAATTCTTGTAGAGCACGACGCGCGGTCATGCGGCTAACATCAAACTGTTGTGTTAGCTCATTTTCTGAAGGTACTTTATAATGCTGTGGCCATTGACCAGACTCAATTTTCTGACAAATATGTTGTTTGATAACACTATACTTAGCAGTTTTTTGATTGGTTTTTGAATTAGTCACGTTCATGATATCGCCAATAGACTTTTAATAGATGTTAAGTTGTATATACGTTCTCATAATTTCTCTTTCAATGCAATGGTTGTATATACAACTATTGCAAGTTTCACCTTTCTCGGCTAAAGTTATCGTCAATAGACTTTTATATTTCGCGGTAATTTTTAATGACAATCTCTCATTCTTTAGGTCACAGTTCGGATCACAGTTCGGATCACAGTTCGGAACATAGCTCAAATGCATGGCAAACACTGTGGCTTAATGTCAATTTAGCCACTATGCAAAATGGCAGCAAAAACTATGGCGAGATTCTTGATGCAGCATTAGCGATTAGCGACGGAAAAATTGTTTGGCTAGGTAAAACAGCCGATTTACCTGTTTACAACAAAACTAAAATTGATGTAAGTGATGGTCAAGGCAAATGGCTAACCCCCGGCTTGATTGATTGTCATACCCACCTTGTTTATGGCGGTAATCGAGCTAACGAATTTGAAATGCGTTTGCAGGGAAAAAGCTATCAAGAAATTGCACAAGCAGGTGGCGGTATTGTCTCAACGGTAAAAGCAACTAGAATGGCCACTGAAGCAGAATTGTTAGCCAGTGCATTACCAAGATTAACCGCACTGCATCAACAAGGGGTAACGACGGTTGAGATAAAATCAGGCTATGGTTTAGATCTCATTAACGAAGTGAAAATGCTGAATGTTGCTGGCCAATTAGCTAAAGCGTTGCCCGTAACAATAAAGCGTACCTTTTTAGGCGCACATGCACTGCCAATAGAGTATAAAAATGATGCTGAAGGGTATATTGATTTAGTTTGTAATGAAATGATGCCTGTTATAGCTCAGCAAAAATTGGCAGAGTCGGTCGATGTGTTTTGTGAAAATATTGGTTTTAACCTTAAACAAACTGAACGTGTATTTATTGCCGCAAAGGAACATGGTTTAGCTATAAGAGTGCATGCTGAGCAATTGTCTGATTTAGGTGGCACTGAGCTAGCAGCAAAGTATCAAGCGTTATCAAGCGATCATATTGAGTTTTTATCCGAAACGGGCATTAAAGCAATGAGTGCTGCTAATATGACCGCTGTTCTATTGCCGGGTGCATTTTATTTTTTACGTGAAACACAATTACCACCCATTGCACTGCTAAGAAAACATAATGTTGCTATGGCAATAGCCACTGACGTTAATCCGGGTTCTTCACCCATTTGTTCAATTCAATTAATGCTGAATATGGCGTGTACTTTATTTAGGTTAACCCCAAGTGAAGCGTTAGCTGGGGTTACGTGTAATGCGGCAAAAGCATTAGGCTTATCCAAAACAAAAGGGAAGTTAGCGGTAGGTTTTGATGCCGACATGGCGCTGTGGAATATTAGTCAACCGGCAGAACTTTGTTATCAATTTGGGGTTAATCCGTTAAGTGCTTTGATACAAAATGGGAAACAAGTTATTTAACAAAATATGCCTATGTATTTCAATCATGAAAAGTCTAGCTCAATTCCCCCTGAAACGGTTATTATTAACAAAACGGGGGGCATTGTTTATTTAAGCAAAAGGCGTATGTGCTTATTGTTGAAAACGCTGAGTTGTTTTTTGCCAAAGCGTTATTATTTGAAAAGTTAAACCGAATTTTCGGTTTACAGCTATCAATGGAAAATACCGATCTACTTTATGGATCAGGCAATCAAGTAACCAATAAACAAAATATACCGCCTATTTTCGCAAGAAAAAGTATTGAATAAGCAGCGTTACGACGATATTCATGGCTGCTTTATAGATGATGAACTTTTACCTTGGTTTTTAATAAAACAAGTCATTTTACTTTGTTTTTTAAACACATGGGTGATCTGTTTTTACACAATATCATTAATAATTCTTCTATAGTCTGTAATGTATGGATAGCCTTTCAGGTGTTCTGCACTTACATGAGGTAGTTGAGAATCAGGGTTGGCAACAGCCAGTAAATGTTGAATACCAAACTTTTTGGCGCTGTTTAAAATAGTTAAGCTGTCATCTACAAATAGTGTTGTGTCGTTTTCAAACTTCAAATCTGCTTGAAGTTTTTCCCATAAGGTTTGCGACTCTTTAGTTGCGCCGTACTGATGAGTCGATATTAATAAATCAATATGCTTGTCTAGCGCTGTGCGTTCAACTTTTAATGACAAGCTATCGGGATGTGCATTGGTGACTAACACGACCTTTTTATTGGCTTGTTTAAGGGCATCTAAAAACGGCAAAGTATCGGGACGTAGCGCAATTTTATGCTGTATTTCTTTTTTTAATTCAACAATGGGCAAATCAAGTTTGTCAGTCCAATAATCTAAACAATACCATTGTATTTGTCCTGAAACTCTGCTGGTTTCAATATGCAAATATTCTTGGGCTGCTTTTAACGTGGTGTTATGCGCCTGTGCATATTTTGATGGAATATGGGTATGCCAAAAATAGTTATCAAAATGTAAGTCCAATAATGTGCCGTCCATATCGAGGATGACGAAATTAATTTTTTCCCAATTGAGCATTTAGAGGTTCCATAATTGATGTTTATCATGTCATTATAACGTTATGTAGAATGAAATATGCAAGCTTATGATAGGGAAAAATAAATTACCGAAAATCAATGGCCAAAAGCAGGTGGCTAAAAGTCGTTTATTTGCTATTGAACAGCTGGAATTAACCTTTAGTAATGGTGAAGAACGCCAGTATGAACGCATGATTAGCGCTGGAAATGGTGCGGTGATGATAGTACCTATGCTTGACGCTGATACACTACTGTTAGTGAGAGAATATTGTGCCGGTACTCACAGTTACGAATTAGGTTTCCCTAAGGGATTAATTGATCCCGGTGAACTGCCTGAACAAGCAGCCAATCGAGAGTTGCAAGAAGAAATATTCTATGGCAGCAAGCAGCTGCAATTTCTTGCTCAAGTCATGATGGCTCCTGCCTTTTTTAATGCAAAAATGGATGTTTTCATTGCAACCGATCTATACCCATCAACACTCGAAGGTGATGAACCCGAGCCTCTAGAGGTCGTTTCGTGGCCAATTAAAGCATATAAAACCTTGCTGCAACAACCTGATTTTCAAGAAGCGCGTAGTATTGCCGCGTTGATGCTGCTAGTTGATTACCTTTCCCCAAATAAGTTAGCCAATCAGGATGAAATATGAATAGCATAAGTGATGAAAAGTTATTGAATATTGCCTTAGATAGCGCCAAAAAAGCAGGTGTTGAGGTGATGAAATATTATCGTGATAAAAGCTTTACCGCCAACTTAAAAGAAGACGAAAGTCCTGTGACTAGTGCTGATATTGCCTCTAATGATATTTTGATGGATCAACTGCAAACGTTAACACCTGGTATTCCAATTATTTCTGAAGAAGTGGGCACCGTTGCCTTAGCACAACGAAAAAATTGGCAGCGATATTGGCTGCTTGACCCTATTGATGGCACTGGTGAATTTATTATTGGTAGTGGTGATTTTGCTGTGAATATCGCCTTAATCGAAAATGGTTGGCCAAGTATTGGGGTTATTCATGCACCTGATCATCATTTAACCTATTATGCGCAAAATCACTTAGGTGCATTTAAAGAGTGCAATCTTCAAAATAATAATAGCAGTCATCAAATTTATGTTGCCGACTATCAAGAATCTCGCCGCATTAAAGTAGCTATTAGCAAACGGCAGCGTATTGAATTAATGGGACAGTATTTAAGTAAGGATTTTGATTTTGACCATGTTGCTTTAGGCAGTTGTTCATTGAAAAACTGTTTAATTGCTGAAGGTGGCGCTGATTGCTATTTACGTATTGGTGTTACGGGCGAATGGGATACTGGTGCTAGTCAATGTATTTTAGAGCAAGCAGGCGGCACCATTATAGATAGTGAATTCAACCCACTTACTTACAACAAAAGAGAAAGTTTACTCAACCCTGACTTTCTCAGTTTAGGTAATCAAAACATTCCTTGGCAAAAAGTGATTAAAGCCCATAGAAAGGTTTATAGTGATTAGTAAGCGTTTTTATTTAATGCTCTGCTAAAAATTACTCTTGGATAAATTGATCTTTGGGTAAAATATTAACACTCTCGTGTAACTCAGAATAAACTAATACGGCACTTCCTTGTTTTAATTGTAATTTTACTTGTGAAATTTTATCTGCTTTGGTTGTATCCACTGCACCATAATCTGTGCCTTCACGTAGAATAAACTCTTCAATAATTGCGTATAAAGTGTCTTCGCTAAGTTGCTCTAATGGAATAATCATGTGTTATTGTTGGGAGACATTGAGTATGTCGTACCTTAAGAAAAACTTATTGTACGACATAGCAATGCTTAAGAGAAACATTAAAGAATAGCTTTGTTATTTAGACTCATCTTCTTTGATATGCTTAATAAAATAATAGACATAATAAGCACAAATTCCCATCATAATGGCTAAACCGCCAAAAGAAAACATCACAATCGGATCATTCGCTAGCATGGTAAAAAAGTTCATAATAGACTCCTTATATTTTATAACTAGGCTTAGTATAAGAAGTCGAAAGTAACTAAGGGATGATTTAGATCAATAGATATCGTTCTTTTGAGCCATTTTAGCTTTAATATTTTCTTGCTCTATAATTTTGTTATAAATTTTATTCGCTTTGTCTCGCGCTGTTTCTATTTTTGCTTTAGATAATGCCCGCTCATCAAATAAACGACTTTTATCAGCATCAGGGTAGCTATTCCAAGAAGCGATAGTATTCCAAACAAGTGACATTTCGGTGCTTTTTTCCACCCCTTTACCTTCGCTGTATAGTAATGCTAGGTTGTACTGTGCTAAAGCATAGTTTTGATCCGCGGCGCTCTGATACCATCGAGATGCTTTGAAATCATCCTGATCAGTACCTGTACCATTGGCAAGCATAACCGCTAAATTAAATTGCGCACTCGCTAGGCCTTTTTTTGCGGCTTGATGAGTTAGTTGGTATGCTTTTGTTAAGTCTTGTTTAACTAACTTTCCTTCACTATAAATTAAAGCAAGTTCAAACTGGGCGTCAGAATAATTCTGATTGGCAGATAACTCAAATAGTTCTAGCGCTTTCATGCCGTTTTTAATTACACCATAGCCGTGCTGATAAACAATCCCCATCTGATACTGAGCAGGGGCGTAACCTTCAGCAACCAAAGGACGGAATTGCTCAATAGCTGCATGAAACTCGCCACGATTTAACTCGTAAATACCAAGTTCAAGATCATTACCTTGACTGAACGTAGAAAAACTACTGAGTAGTAAAAAAAGCAATGTTCCTATAACTTTTCTTATACCTTTTTTTATAACTTTTCTTATAATAGTTCGCATAATTTTTCTCTTTTAAAATTAATGTTATAACAATTGTACACGGTATAAGTGTAGCTCAACTTTTTAAATTTAAGCCATTATTTCTTCAATTTGTTCCGCTATTTCGAGCCAAAGCATTTCGCTCTCTTCTATTTTATCTTTTAAACTCGCCTGCAACTTTAATTGAGTGGTTAGTTCATTTTTTCGTTCAGCTTGATAAATATCACTGTCACTCAGTAACGCATCAACTTGTTCTAATTCGGCTTGCCATTGATGAATTTTTTTCTCTATTTTGTCTGATTCTTTACGTAATGGCGCAGATTTTTTACGTAATTCAGCTTGTTGTTGGCGCAACTGTTTTTTGTCTAACCCCTTATCAGTAATACTATTTTCATTACTGTTATTTTCAGCTTTATTATTAGAAAACGTTTGTTTTTTATCATCATTAAGCCATTGTTGGTAGTCATCAATATCGCCATTAAAGTCAGTAACACTACCGTTTGCAACCAGATAGAATTCATCAACACAAGACTCGAGTAAAAATCTATCATGTGCTATTAGAATGATGGCACCTTCAAAATCTTGCAATGCCATAACTAAAGCTTGGCGCATTTCTAAATCTAAATGGTTGGTTGGCTCATCAAGTAGTAATAATTGTGGTTTTTCTAATACAATTAGGGCTAATACTAAGCGTGCTTTTTCACCACCAGACATATTAGTAACGGCTTCTAGTGCTTGGTCGCCGCTAAAGCCAAACTTTCCTAAAAAGCTTCTAGCTTGAGGCTCGCCTAGTGCTGGTTTGGCGCGAATAATATGATCAACAGGGCTTGAACTAGTATGTAATTGCTCTAATTGATGTTGAGAAAAATAGCCTATAGTCAACTCTTGAGCACAATAACGCTCACCATTAAGTAGCGCTATTTCACCGGCAAGTGATTTAATTAGCGTTGATTTACCTGCACCATTGCGACCTAATAAACCGATGCGACTGCCGGGAACAAGCGTTAAGCCGACATCATTAAGAATAATGGTAGTTGAGTTATATCCACATTGACTGTCAGTTAAAGACAATAACGGATAGGGTAAACTTTCTGGTTGTTCAAAATGGAAAGTGAACTGACTATCAACATGGGCCGGCGCTAAATTGGGCAGTTTTTCTAAACGCTTCAAACGACTTTGTGCTTGTTTTGCTTTACTGGCTTTAGCGCGAAAGCGATCAACAAAAGCGGTTAAATGAGCGGCTTCTTTTTGTTGCTTTTGATACTGCACTTCTTGTTGCGCTAAATGTTCGGCGCGTTGTCTTTCAAAGGCAGTGTAATTGCCACTATAAAGTTTGGCACGTTGATGTTCAATATGTAAAATTTGATTGATCACCGTATCAAGAAAATCTCGGTCATGAGAAATAAGCACTAAGGTGCCGGTAAAACGTTTAAGCCAGCGTTGTAGCCAAATAACAGCGTCTAAATCTAAATGGTTGGTTGGCTCATCTAGTAGTAATAAATCAGCACGACTTATTAAGGCTTGCGCTAAGTTTAAACGCATTCGCCAACCACCAGAAAAATCTTTTACAGGGTTCGCCAGTTGGTTTTGTAAAAAGCCTAAACCGTGCAGTAATTCGCCAGCACGGGCAGGTAAGCTATAGCCGTTAATAGTATCTATTTTATTAATTAATATTGCTTCTAAGTTACCATCGTCATTTGTCCGTGCTTGTGCTAATTGTTGTTCAAGTTGACGATACTCTTTGTCACCATCCATCACGTAATCAAGAGCAGACTGCTCAAGCGAAGGTGTTTCTTGCTTTACTGTGGCTATAGACCAACCGCTAGGTAAGCTTAAATCACCTGCATCAGGAGATAGCTCGCCAAGTAAGGCCGCGAAAAGAGAGGATTTACCACAGCCGTTACTGCCAACCAAACCAACTTTGTGATTGGGGTGAATAGTGAAACTAGAAGCCGTTATCAGGTTTTTTGCGCCTCTGTCTAAACTTAAATCGCTGGCGGTGATCAATGGTCTTTCCTTATATAAATCGTGAGTAGGAACTGAGTGAAAAGGTAGGCTAAAAAAAATACCTGTGCATTGTCGCTTTTCCTGTTGCCATTATTCAAGCTAAAATAGCGAATATCCTGATTATTTATTACTTATTTTATTGGCTATGTTCCCTTTAATTGTTGCTATACTGTATAACAGACTATGTTGTATTTTAGTGTAGGTAATTTGTAGTATTAGTGTGGGTAATTGAAAATTCACTTCATAAAGCCTCTTTTATCCACGTTTGATCTGAGTATTTTTTTGTTATCTTCATAAACCTAAACCAATTCAAATCATTTTCAATATAATCAGTACCTATGCCTTGACCATAAATCGCTCAGATGTCTTGCAACTCGCCTCTTGAAGTGGCTTGGGTATAGCTGCTTGGGCATAGTGGTAATAAACGAATAAAAATAGAGATATATAAGCCATGTTTACAGAAAAGTTAATGCCGCGTTTTAGTGATACCGATGCACTTGGTCATATTAATAACACTAAAATTCCTGTTTGGTTTGAAGGGGGGCGAGAGCCTGTTTTTAGATTATTTATCCCTGACTTAGACCCGAAAAAATGGCAACTCATTATTGCTAAAATTGAAGTGTCTTATCATGGTCAGTTGTTTTATGGGCAAGAAGTTGAAATGCGTACTTTTATTAGTCGTATTGGAGGTGCTTCATTTGATGTTTATCAAGAGATTTGGCAGCACGGTGAGAAGTGTGTTTCAGGTACGGCATCAATGGTTCATTTTGACTTTCAAGCACAATCATCTAAGAAAATATCAGCTGAAATTCGAGTTGAGTTATCTAAGCATTTATATCCAGGATAGTAACTTGAATTTGATCGAGTCTCACTATAGAATTACGCTCTTAACTAAATTTTTTAAACGCTAAAATAGAATGCGTGTTTAGCGTACAATTTGTTTTAGGCGTGCATAACTAATAATAGGCAATAGGATTTTTCATGGCTGGTGTAAATAAAGTAATATTTATTAGCATCCAGTAAACTCTACTTATAACCTACCTTTAATATAAATTAATAAATCTTATTAACTCTACTTATAAATCTTTTTACTATTCTTAATAATCAAATAAACAGTGTGCTTGGTTTATGATAATAGGGTTTATGAAAATAGGATATTCAAGATCATTTAAGGATGATAGAAATGATGATCTGTAATCAAAGTTATTAAGTGAAGCAGATTGTAAAACCTTCATTAAATAGAGTGTTCTGGTCACCCGAACATCTTGTTTTCTAACACTCAGCCATTGGTATTCCAATTATCCGTCCACGCTTTTTATCACTAAGTGCGCTAACCAGAAGCTATGAGTGACAAAATTAATACTTCAGCTCCTAGCCCAGCCTGTGTGAAAACTATTTCAAACTTGAGTAATTGGTTA
>TARA_R110002167_G_scaffold100794_3_pt1 | contig 78768 bp, 73 predicted proteins | sample TARA_R110002167 | Tara Oceans TARA_R110002167 (sample SAMEA4398238) | marine metagenome | biome: Polar Biome; feature: [MES] marine water layer (ENVO:01000295) within the mesopelagic zone...; material: water (ENVO:00002006), including particulate matter (ENVO:01000060) such...
GACAGCAACGATGACAGCAACGACCGCAGCGGCAGCGATGACAGCAACGACGACAGCAACGACGACAGCGACGACGACAGCAACGACGACTGATAGTGTCGTATTTGCCTACAAACCGCCCTCGCCATTCCGGCGGGGGCTTATCTGTTGGGACCAAAATGATGCGCAAACTTATTTTGATAGTGGGACTTCTTTTTGCGGTTCCAGCGGTCGCGCAAAGCAAGTCCGTGCAAGAGCAAATCATTGAACAGCTTGCACAGCAGGGCTTTAGTGAAATCGAAGTGGCGCGCACGTTTTTGGGGCGGATCAGAATACAAGCCTACAGTGACACGCTGGTCCGTGAACTGGTGTTTAACCCTGTGACGGGAGAAATTTTACGCGATTATTGGCAAGACAGAGATGCTGAAAAAGCAACAGTGCCGCGCGTGATCGATCCGAACCGCCGCCGCAATTCAAGTGGCAACAGATCAAATGCGGACACTCGAAATAGTGACAGCAACGCCAGCGATGACCGCAACGACAACAGCAACGGCGACACCAGCAACGGCGACACCAGCGACGGCGACACCAGCGACGGCGACACCAGCAACGGCGACACCAGCAACGGCGACACCAGCGACGACGACACCAGCGACGGCGACACCAGCGACGGCGACAACAGCGACGACAGCAGCGAGAAGAAAGATGACTGATCGCGTTTCGGGGGGCCGGTATCCATGGTGAAGCGCGGCTTGGTCATCTCACTGATTTTTGCGGTGCAACTTGTCGGCGCGCTGTTCTTTGTTCTTAATATCCTTGCATCGGTTGTCGGCTTTGCGCCGCTGAATTGGCAGGTCTCGGAGTTCGTAGAATTGGGCGCCGCTGTGAGCTTGCTGATCGGCGTCGGGCTGACGGGCGGGGTTTTGGTGACGATCTTAAAACGTAACAAATTGATGGAGGCGCAATTGCGCGCCGCGTCAGGGGCGTTCATGGACCTGTTGTATGAACGGTTTCAGGAATGGGGCCTGACACCCGCAGAAGCCGACGTCGCACTATTTGCGATCAAAGGTCTTTCGACGCAAGATATTGCAAACCTGCGCGGCGTGTCCGAGGGGACGGTGAAAGCCCAGACAAATGCCATCTACCGCAAGGCAGGGGTGACCGGGCGGCCGCAATTGTTAAGCCAGTTTCTGGATGATCTGATCAGCACGCCAATCGCATGATCCGCGTTACAACACGTCGGTTGAATATTGCCGCAGCACGTCGATGGGCACGATTTCCAAGGCGCGCACATGGGTGGCATACAGGTCGACCATCGGCGCGCAGCCTTCGTCATGCGCCTGCAGGAAACGGGCAGCACACAGGCACCATTGATCCCCTGATTTCAAGCCCGCAAAGCCGAATGCCGGGTTCGGGGTGGATAGGTCATTGCCAAGATATTTCGAAAACGCCAGAAATTCATCTGTCATGATCGCGCAGACAGTATGGCTTCCGGTATCATCGGCGCAGGTGTCACAATTGCCATTGCGGAAATAGCCGGTCAGCGGGGTGCGCGAACAAAGTTGCAGCGTGCCACCGAGGACATTGAATGAGGGGTCTTTTTCCAAATCGATCCAGACGTTGTGTTGCGGGACGCATCCATTTTGGCAAGGGCGCGCCGGTTTCTTGCCATGGTTTATGGATCATTTGGACCGGTATGACCAGATCAACACCGCGCCGTGAGGCGGGCCACAGTGCTGGCCCGCGCTAGCCGGCCATATCCGACCCACATCAGGTCCAATCCGCCGCTGGTCCCAAGTGCGGATAGGCGGATCGCCGGGCCGTGTCGATGTGCCAATGCATGACCTGCAACGATCAAAACCGCAGCGGACTTCGTCGGTTTGCGGCGGGCGGTCGACCCTTGCATTCAGGGCGCAATCTTCGCGTTGCACGGTGCCCTGACCGCAAGCCCGCCTGCTGGTCGCAATGGCGGTGATTGCGCATTGGTGCCAATGTCGCGGCCCCATAAAGGGCGAGCCGAGCGCCTCACATGCCTTGCTTTGAGGTCCAGGTGCGTCCTGCTGCGGCTGGCATCATTTGAAGTGATCGGCCAATTTTTGCAAAGCACTGCGGGTGTCGGGGGCGGCCTGTGCGGTGGGCTCAACAGCGGTGGGCTCAACAGCGGTGGGTTTGGCGGGCGTCGGGTTGGTGGATAATCGCGCAGGGGTCAGGCGCAGCCCGATCGCATTGAGGAATTTTGCAGCATCACCCGTCACCAGATGCGCAATGCCATCTGAAACGCCGCGCAATGCATCGTCGAGCCAGTCGGCATCTGCCTTGGGAAAATCGCGCAGCACATAGCCCGGCACGGCGTCCTTGTGACCCGGATGCCCGACGCCCATACGCACCCGCGCATAGTCGGCCCCGATATGGGCATGGATCGAGCGCAAGCCGTTGTGCCCCGCATGGCCACCGCCGGTCTTGCAGCGAATTTTGCCCGGTGCCAGATCGATCTCGTCATGAAATACGATGACATCGGCGGGGGTGAGTTTGAGATACCGCATCGCCTCGCCCACCGATTGTCCCGAGAGGTTCATGAAGGTTTCGGGTTTCAGCAAGGTCACCTTTTCGGCGCCAACGCGCCCTTCACTGACCTGCCCCTGGAATTTGCCCCGCCACGGACCAAAGCCATGTGCGCCTGCGATTTCATCGAGCGCCATAAAGCCGATGTTATGTCGATTGCGCGCGTATTTCGCGCCAGGATTGCCGAGGCCAACGATAAGTTTCATGGGTCACAATCTAACTGCTTTGCGGGGGCATGTCAGCACCCGGTTTCGACAGGGATGGCGCATAAAAAAGGGGCACCCGTTGGGGGCGCCCCGATTTATCAAACAAGCAACTTGGCTTATTCTTCAGCATCATCACCAGTTGTTGGCACTTCGTCGGCTGCAACCTCGTCGGCTTCATCCTCGTCATCCGCAGACATTGTGCGCGGCGCGGAAATGGACGCGATCACAAAGTCGCGGTCGATGGTCGGCTTTGCGCCCTCGGGCAAGGACACAGAGCTGATCGAAATGGTATCGCCGATTTCAACGGTGGCCAAATCAACCTGAATGCTGTCGGGGATATCGCCCGCCAGAACTTCCAATTCGACATCGTTGCGAACAACCGTCAGAACGCCGCCCTTTTTCAGACCCACGGATGTGTCCTCGTTGAGGAATTCCACAGGGATCTGCAACTTCACACGGCTTGTGCGCTTCAGGCGCATCAGGTCGATATGTGTTGGCAGGTCTTTGACAACGTGACGCTCGATATTGCGGCAGATGACGCGGACGTCGTCGTGGCCTTCAATCTTGAGGTTCTGCAACGTGGACATAAAGTGCCCCTTGCGCAGACGTGTCAAAAGGTAGTTGAACGGAATGTTGATCGCGATAGGGTCGGAACCACCACCGTAAACCACACCCGGTACAAGTCCATCACGGCGTGCTTGGCGGGCGGCCCCCTTGCCTGTCCCCGCGCGTACCGTGGCTTCTAGATCTGGAATCTTACCAGCCATTTTATCTCTCCAATAAATTAGGGGCCGTCCTCCAAGGGTGAGCGGCCCGGTTCGTAAGGGCGCTATAGGCGCGAATCGGGTGGGTGAAAAGAGATTTATGGACACGGTGGGCCTTATTTGTCGCAATTGCGGCCTGTTCAAGTGCGGCTGGTATCAATCAGGCCCGCATTCCCAATGGTTTTGGCTGATAGGTGCCGTAGCCCGATAGCGCGGATCAACAAACCGTCACCTGACGGCGCGCGCGGCCGCTGCCGGGTTCAAGTTTTTGTGGCAATCCATATCGCCGACGGTAAAGTGGAGCTCGAGCGAGGGGTGCAAGATCGAAGGGTGTCAGGGGGTGCAAACGATTTGGATGCATCTCGCGGCAATTCTTAAGGATGCAACACAAAGTGCTACGTTTTTTGGGGGCGGTATGTTACCCAACACTAAATGTTAACGCTAACAGTCTGTGCTCGAGCGTCTTATGGGGCAAGTGGCGCAGGACTTTCGACCAAGTGAGGGAATGCGAAATGGTAAAGACGCCTGACACGAAATCGGCGAAACTTGCGAAACTTCCCGCATTCTTAACGGCGGACGATGTGGCGCGGTTGAACGCAGGGCGTCATAGCCGTCCGTTTGATGTGTTGGGCCCGCATAAAAGTGGCAATCGTCGCTGGGTGGTGACGGTACAGCCCGATGCGATTGCAGTGACTGCGACTGTTGGCAGTAAACAGATAGGTCTTGGGCGCATTGCGGGCGATGTGTTTGCCGGTCCTGTCGCGGGTGCAGCCTATACGCTGAGCATGCAATATGCCAACGGCAGCACCTATACGACGACCGACCCCTTTGCTTATGCGTCGGTATTGTCGGATTTTGACGCCTATTTGCTGGGCGAGGGGACGCACCGCGAATTGTGGCGGGTTCTGGGGGCGCATGTCTGCGAGCATGAGGGCGCGCAGGGCACCCATTTTGCGGTCTGGGCACCCAATGCGCAGCGCGTGTCGGTGGTTGGTGATTTCAACACATGGGACGGACGCCGCCATCCGATGCGCCGTGTCGGAGAAACGGGTGTGTGGGATATTTTTCTGCCCGACGTCGGCGATGGCGCGCTGTATAAATACGAGGTGATCGGTGCGGACGGACATCGGGGTCTGAAGGCTGATCCCGTGGGCTTTGGCTCGCAGCATCCGCCCGAGAAGGCCTCGGTGGTGCGCGATATCACCGGTTATGGCTGGAAAGATGCGGGCTGGATGCAGGCCCGCGCGGCCAACAACACACGCACGGCGCCGATCTCAATCTATGAGGTGCATCTGGGGTCGTGGCGCCGCAAGTGGGATGATGCCGGGCGGCCATTGTCGTATAAAGAACTAGCCGCGGATCTGGTTGGCTATGTCAAGCACATGGGCTTTACCCATATCGAGCTTTTGCCGGTCTCGGAGTTTCCTTTTGATGGCTCGTGGGGCTATCAGCCGGTGGGGCTTTATGCGCCGACGATCCGCTTTGGACCGCCACATGAATTCCGTGATTTTGTTGATGCGGCTCACGCGGCAGGCATTGGTGTTCTGCTTGATTGGGTGCCGGGGCATTTTCCGACCGATGACCACGGGCTGGCGCGTTTTGACGGCACGGCGCTATACGAGCACGAGGATATGCGCGAGGGGTTCCATCAGGATTGGAACACGCTGATCTATAACTACGGGCGCACCGAGGTGAAGAATTACCTTGTATCAAACGCGCTGTATTGGATGGAGGAATACCATCTGGACGGGCTGCGCGTGGATGCGGTGGCCTCGATGCTCTACCGCAATTATTCGCGCCAAGACGGTGAATGGATCCCCAACAAGGACGGCGGCACCGAGAATTACGAGGCCATTGGGTTCCTGCGCGAAATGAACACGGCGCTATACGGCGCGCATCCGTCGGCGATGACCGTGGCGGAGGAAAGCACATCGTTCCCTGCGGTGTCGCAACCTGTTGACGCAGGCGGGCTTGGCTTTGGCTACAAGTGGAACATGGGCTGGATGAACGATACGCTGGACTATATCGCGCGTGATCCGATCCACCGCAAATACCACCAGAACGACATGACATTCGGCATTCACTATGCATTTTCCGAGAATTTCATCCTGCCGATTAGCCACGACGAGGTGGTGCATGGCAAAGGATCGATGATCGCGAAAATGCCGGGCAGTGAGGGTGAGAAATTTGCGAACCTGCGCGCCTATTACGGGTTCATGTGGACCCATCCGGGTAAGAAACTGTTGTTTATGGGGTGCGAATTTGCCCAACCCGAAGAGTGGGATCACAACGGCGAGTTGAACTGGGGTGCCGCCGAGCAGCCCGCCAACAAAGGTGTGCAATCCCTCGTGCGGGATCTGAACGCGCTTTATGTGGCCACCCCTGCGCTGCATAAATTCGACTGCGAAGCGCGCGGATTTTCATGGGTCAACAGTGACGCGGACCAATCCACGCTGGGCTATGTGCGTTATGGCGAAGACGGCGAGGCACCGGTTCTGGTGATGTGCAACTTTACCCCCGTTTTACGGACAGCGATGCGCGTGGGCGTGCCTTTGGCGGGGCAATGGGACGAGGTTCTGAACACTGATTCAGAGATTTACGGTGGTGGCAATCGCGGCAATCTTGGCGGTGTGCAGGCGGGTATGACGCCCTGCGACGGGCAACCTGCCTCGGTTGAAATGACCTTGCCACCGCTGTCGACAGTGGTGTTCCGGCTGCGGTCAAAGGTGTAATTCTGGGAGGAGACATACCGATGGAAAAGAAAAGACTGACACATAGGTCAATGGTTTTTGTGCTTGCCGGAGGGCGCGGCAGCCGCCTGAAGGAATTGACCGACAGGCGGGTGAAGCCGGCGGTTTATTTTGGTGGCAAGACGCGGATCATCGACTTTGCGCTGTCGAATGCCTTGAATTCCGGCATCCGTAAAATGGCGGTGGCGACCCAGTATAAAGCCCATAGTCTGATCCGGCATTTGCAACGTGGCTGGAGCTTTTTTCGCGCAGAGCGCAATGAGTTTCTGGATATTCTGCCCGCGTCGCAGCGCTCCAACACCGAAAGCTGGTATAAGGGCACGGCTGATGCGGTGACCCAGAATATCGACATCGTCGACAGCTACGGCGTTGAGTATGTGATCATTCTGGCTGGCGACCATATTTACAAAATGGATTACGAGCTGATGTTGCGCCAGCATGTCGAGAGCGGGGCGGACGTGACCGTGGGCTGTTTGACTGTGCCGCGCGAAGAGGCCACAGCCTTTGGCGTGATGGCCACCGACGAGAGCGGACGCATCACATCGTTTCTTGAAAAACCCGCCGATCCGCCAGCGACCCCAGAGGATCCCGGCAAGGCGCTGGCCTCGATGGGGATCTATGTGTTTGACTGGAAATTTCTGCGCAATCTGTTGCAGGAAGACGCGCAAAATGCGGAATCAACCCATGATTTCGGCCATGATCTGATCCCGCTGATCGTCAAAAACGGCAAGGCCATCGCCCACCGGTTTGACGAAAGCTGCGTGCGCGCCGATGACGCGCCGGTCTATTGGAAAGACGTGGGCACGATCGATGCATTTTGGGAATCCAACATCGACCTGACCAGTTTCACCCCTGATCTTGACCTGTGGGACAAAAGCTGGCCGATCTGGACCTATTCCGAAAGCGTGCCGCCGGCGAAATTTATCCACGACGAGCGTGACAGGCGCGGCATGGCGATCTCATCGATGATCTCGGGGGGCTGTATCATTTCGGGGACCGAGGTGCGCAATTCGTGCCTGTTCACCAATGTGCATAGCAATTCCTATGCGGTTCTGGATCATGCGGTTGTGCTGCCCAATGTCGTGATAAACCGGTCTGCAAGGCTGCGTAATGTCGTGATCGATAGCGGCGTGATCATCCCCGAGGGCCTTGTTGTGGGCGAGGATCCGACGGAAGATGGCCGCTGGTTCAATGTCACGGATCGTGGCATCACGCTGATCACCCAATCCATGCTGGACCAAAGAGCCCGAGACTTATGACCCGTATCCTTTCTGTTGCGTCTGAATGTGTGCCTTTTGTGAAAACAGGGGGGCTGGCGGATGTGGTGGGTGCACTGCCGGCTGCTCTTGCGCCTTTGGGGGACGAGGTGAAAACCCTGATCCCGAGCTACCGGGGTGTGATGGAAAAATTGGGCAAGGCGCGCGAGGTCGCGGCCTTTGATGACCTGTTTGGCGGGCCTGCGCGTGTGCTGTCGGCCGTGGTTGGCGGGCTGGATGTGTTGGTCTTGGAGGCCGCGCATTTATATGATCGCACGGGCGGGCCCTATCTGGATGCGGCGGGGCGCGATTGGCCTGACAATCCCGAACGCTTTGCCGCTTTGAGTTATGCTGCGGCGCATCTGGCGGTGCACGGTGTTGCGGATTGGGCGGTTGATGTGGTGCACGGCCATGACTGGCAGGCCGGTTTGATCCCTGAATATTTACACAATATGGGCCAGGGCAGCCCTGTGCCGCCGTTTGTGTTTACCGTGCATAACATCGCGTTTCACGGCAATGTCGCGCGCGAGCGCTGTGCCGATCTCTGGCTTGATCCGTGGCGGCTGACGACGCAGCATTTTGAGTTTTGGGGCCAGATTTCGGCGCTCAAGGCGGGGCTGACGGGGGCCGCCAAGATCACGACGGTGTCGCAAACCTATGCAGAAGAATTGCTGACACCAGAGTTTGGCATGGGCATGGAGGGCGTTTTGGCCGCACGGCAGGCCGACTTGATTGGCATCGTGAACGGCATCGATACCGATGTCTGGGATCCGCAAACCGACCCTGCGATAACGACCTATAAACTGCCCGGCGGCAAGAAGGCGAACAAGGCTGCCCTGCGCGCCGAGTTTGACCTGCCCCGGGCCGAGGGGCCGCTCTGTGTGCTTGTGTCGCGTCTTAGCGGGCAAAAGGGCATTGATTTGCTGCTTGAGGCGTTGCCCGCGCTTTTGGAGCGCGGCGGGCAATTGGCGCTGCTTGGCTCGGGTGATCCGGCACTGGAGGCAAAGCTGGTTGAGATGGCCGCAAACGAGCCCAATGTGGCGGTGCGCATCGGCTATGACGAGGCGCTGGCGCACCGATTGATTGCAGGTGGTGACGCCATCCTTGTGCCATCGCGGTTCGAGCCTTGCGGGCTGACCCAGCTTTACGGGCTGCGCTATGGCACGGTGCCATTTGTGACGCTGACCGGAGGTTTGGCCGATACGGTGATCAACGCGTCGCCTGCTGCACTGGCGCGCGGTGTCGCGACGGGTGTGCAGGTGTTTCCGGTCACGGCGGCGGCTATCGTAAACGGTTTTGCGCGGCTGTGCACGTTGTTCGCGCAGCCGAAAGTCTGGGGCGCTCTGCAACGCAACGCAATGCGCCAACCCGTTGGCTGGGACACATCAGCGGCCGCATTTCACAGCCTTTATGGCGCGGTCGCGGGTCGGGCCACTTAATGACACGCACATTTCCTGTTCAAGCTGGTCAAGCCTATCCGTTGGGCGCCACATTCGACGGGGATGGCGTCAATTTTGCGGTTTTTTCCGAATATGCAACGCGGGTCACGCTGTGCCTGTTTGACGAGGCGGGCCGCGAGACCCAAATGGTCACACTGCCTGAACGCGATGGCCATATCTGGCATGGCTATATTCCGGGTATGCGCGCGGGCCAGCAATATGGCTACCGGATGCACGGCCCTTACAGGCCTGCCGAGGGTCACCGCTTTAACCACAATAAACTGCTGATTGATCCCTATGCCAAGCGCCTGACAGGGCATCCGAAATGGCACGATGCCTTGTTTGGCTATCAGGTTGATCACCCTGACGCCGACCTGAGTTTTGATCCGCGTGACAGCGCGCCCTATATGCCACGCAGTGTTGTGGTGGACCCGTCATTCACGTGGGGCCGAAAACCCGCGCCGAACCTTGGGCTGCAAGATACGATCATTTATGAGGCCCATGTCAAAGGCATGACCGCGGGGCGCAAGGATATTGAAAACCCGGGCACCTATCTTGCGATGGCGTCTGATCCGATGTTGGACCACCTCAATAGGCTGGGGGTCACGGCGGTAGAATTGATGCCGGTGCAAGCCTTTCTTGATGACAAGTTTCTGGTTGATCGCGGGCTGACGAATTATTGGGGTTATATGACCTACGGGTTCTTTGCCCCCGAGCCGCGCTATATGCAGACCGGTGAAATCGCCGAATTCCAGCAGATGGTCGCCCGCTTTCACAGTGCCGGGATCGAGGTGATTTTGGACGTGGTCTATAACCACAGCGCCGAAGGCTCCGAGCTGGGCCCGACATTGGCGTTTCGCGGGCTTGATAACGCCAGTTATTACCGTTTGGCGGATGATCCTCGCTATTATGCCAATGATGCGGGCTGCGGCAATACACTTAATCTCGATAACCCGTTTGCGCTGCGGCTGGTGATGGACAGCCTGCGCTATTGGGTCGAGGTCATGCATGTGGACGGGTTCCGGTTTGATCTGTGTTCGACTTTGGGGCGCACGAAAGGCGGCTTTGACCGCGATGCGCCGTTCTTTCGCGCGATCCGGCAAGACCCGGTGCTGAACCGCTGCAAACTGATTGCAGAGCCTTGGGATATCGGGCCGGGGGGGTATCAGCTGGGTGCCTGTCCCGCGCCGTTTGCGGAATGGAACGATAAATATCGCGACGATACCCGCAGGTTCTGGCGCGGTGATGCGGGTCTGGCGGCGGGCATGGCGGCGCGGTTGTCTGGCTCTGCGCAGTTCTTTGACCATGACGGGCGCGCGGCGACATCGTCGGTGAATTTTGTGACCGCGCATGACGGCTTTACGCTGTCAGATACGGTCAGCTATGCGCAAAAGCATAATGCGGCCAATGGCGAGGACAACCGCGATGGCCATTCCGCGAACTTTTCGGACAACTTCGGCGTTGAAGGGGCGACAGATGATGCCGGCATTATCGCCGCACGCACCCGCCGTCGCCGCAATATGATCGCTACATTGCTGTTGTCGCAGGGCACGCCGATGCTACTTGCGGGCGACGAGATCGGCAACGGGCAAGAGGGCAACAACAACGCCTATTGTCAGGACAGTCCGCTGGGTTGGATCAATTGGGCCGCACGTGATGATGCGTTTTTCGGCTTTTGCCAGCAGGCGATTGCCTTTCGCAAGGCCCATCCCATTTTACGCCAGCGCCGGTTCTTACATTCGCGCTCAAGGCTGGTTGACGGCGAGACCGATCTGTTCTGGCGCCGCGAAGATGGCCATGCGATGTCGCAAAGTGACTGGGATGATCCGGCGCGAAAGATCTTGGTGGCCGAGATGCGCATGGCGTCGGGCACACCTGAATATGTCGAGCGTGAAGGCGCGTTGCTTGTTGTTTTGAACACCGGTGATGCGGTCGATGTGGCGGTGCCTGAAACGCCCGCTGGCATGGCGTGGGTGCGCGGCTTTGACACCGCCCAAGACGGGATGCCGCGCGATTTGGGGCATTGGATTATTGCGGCAAACAGTGTGGTTGTTTTTGTTCTGGCAGCGATTGCCAGCAATTAGGGGGAGAAAGCGGATGCAGATCGAGACCGTTGTGACACAGCCGATCGAGGGCCAGAAACCGGGCACCAGCGGGCTGCGCAAAAAGACCAAAGTGTTTATGAGCACGCATTACCTTGAAAATTATGTGCAGGCCACATTTGACGGGATCGGCGGCGTGGCTGGCCGCACCTTGGTTGTGGGCGGTGACGGGCGGTATTTCAACGACCGCGCCATCCAGGTGATCTTGCGCATGGCAGCGGCCAATGGCGCGGTGCGTTGCATCGTGGGACAGGGCGGTATTTTGTCCACGCCAGCCGCCTCGCATCTGATCCGCAAGCGCGCAGCCGACGGCGGTTTGATCCTGTCGGCCAGCCACAACCCGGGCGGTCCCGACGAGGATTTTGGCCTGAAATATAATGGTCCCAATGGCGGCCCCGCGACCGAAAGCGTGACCGACAGGATATTCGCACAAACCAAGGTTATCGATGTTTACCGCATTTTGAACGCCCATGATGTGGATCTGGACACGCTTGGGCAAAGCGTCCTTGGCGCCATGACCGTCGAGATTGTGGACCCTTTTGCGGATTACGCGGCGCTGATGCAAACACTGTTTGATTTTGACAAAATCCGCGCGTTATTTGCGGGTGGGTTTACCATGCGGTTTGACGCGATGCACGCGGTCACCGGCCCCTATGCCGTGGCGATTCTGGAGGATGCGCTGGGCGCGCCAAAGGGCACCGTGATCAACGGCGTTCCTTTGCCTGATTTTGGCGGCGGGCACCCTGATCCGAACCCGATCTGGGCCAAACCGTTGATGGACGAGATGTATGGCGCAAACGCCCCCGACTTTGGCGCGGCCTCTGATGGCGACGGGGATCGCAACATGATTGTGGGCCGCCACGCCTATGTCACGCCGTCCGATAGTCTTGCGCTCTTGGCGGCCAAGGCACATCTTGCGCCGGGGTATCATGGCGGTCTTGCGGGTGTTGCACGCTCGATGCCGACCTCTGGCGCGGTGGACCGTGTGGCGCAAAAACTTGGTATCCCTTGCTATGAGACCCCCACCGGCTGGAAGTTTTTTGGCAATCTTCTGGATGCGGGCAAGGCCACGCTGTGCGGCGAGGAAAGTGCAGGCACCGGATCAAACCATGTGCGCGAGAAAGACGGGCTTTGGGCGGTGCTGCTTTGGCTGAATATTCTGGCCGAAACGGGGCAATCTGTGTCGGAATTGATGGCGGGGCTTTGGGCCGAGTATGGCCGCTGCTTTTATTCGCGCCATGATTTTGAGGATGTGGACAGTGCAAAGGCGGGGGCCATGATGACCGCTTTGCGTGCCAAATTGCCGACCTTGCCGGGGACGCGCCTGGGCGATTTGACCGTCTCTTATGGCGACGAATTTGCCTATGATGATCCGGTTGACGGATCGCACTCGGCGGCGCAAGGGCTGCGGATCGGGTTTGAAGGCGGCGGGCGGGCTGTGTTTCGCCTGTCTGGCACCGGCACCGTTGGCGCGACCATCCGGGTCTATCTTGAACAGTTAGAAACCGATCCTGCCGCTTTTGACAGGCCCGCCGCGCAGGCGCTTTCGGCGATTGCAACCGCGGCCCTGCTGTTGTCGGATCTGAAACGGCACACGGGGCGCGATGCGCCCGACGTGATTACCTGAAAGTCCCGCTTTCCTTCCCAAGCGTTGGCCCGTATGAACGCGGGCCAGCCCTGTTTGACCACACAAAGATCCAAAGATTATGAATGTTATGACCAAATCCGCCGCAATGCCTGCCGTCACCATGGACGCGTTGCGAAGCAGTATTCACCGCCATCTGACCTATACTCTTGGCAAGGACAAGCCGCACGCCAGCACCTATGACTGGCGCATGGCCGTCAGTTACGCTGTGCGCGATTTGATTGTGGAGTCGTGGTTTGCAGCAACCCGGCGCACTTACGAGCAGCAGGGCAAGCGGGTATATTACCTGTCGATGGAGTTTCTGATCGGGCGTATTCTGGAAGATGCGGTGATCAACCTCGGGCTACACCGGCAGATCGAGGATGTGCTGCAAGAAGACGGGATGTCGCTGATCGATGTGGTCGAAGATGAACCCGACGCGGCCTTGGGCAATGGCGGGCTTGGGCGCTTGGCGGCGTGTTTTCTGGAATCGATGTCAACGCTTGGTTGCCCTGCATTCGGTTACGGCATCCGCTATGAACACGGGCTGTTTCGCCAGCGGTTTGAGGGCGGGCAGCAGGTCGAGACGCCAGAGGACTGGTTGAACCAGTCCAATCCGTGGGAATTTGAACGCCCCGAGGCGCATTATACCATCCCGTTCAAGGGGCGCGTCGAGATGGTCGAGGGCCGCGCAATCTGGCGGGCCGCCGAGACCGTGCTGGCACGCGCCTATGACACGCCTGTGGTGGGTTGGCAGGGCAAGTGGTCCAATACGCTGCGGCTATGGGGGGCATTGCCGACCGAGATGTTTGACCTCGAGCGGTTTAATGCGGGCGACTTTACCGCCGCCGCCGCACCCGAGGCCTTGGCGCGCACCTTGAGCCGCGTTTTGTATCCCGAAGATACGACCGAAAGCGGCAAGGAATTGCGTCTCAAGCAGGAGTTTTTCCTGACGTCGGCGGCGCTGCAAGACATCTTGCGCCGCTTCCTGTCGGAATATGACGACCTGTCGTTGCTGCCCGATAAGGTCGCAATCCAGATGAACGACACCCACCCTGCACTGGCAGGGCCGGAATTGATGCGCTTGCTGGTGGATGTGCACGGGATCGATTGGGCCGTTGCCAAAGATATCGCCGCCAGATGCCTGAATTACACCAATCATACCTTGTTGCCCGAAGCCTTGGAGCGCTGGTCGACATGGTTGATGGGGCGGGTCTTGCCGCGCCATATGCAGATTATCGAACGCATCGATACCGAGCATCAGGCGGCGACGAATTGTGCGCCGCCCTTGAAAATTGTCTATCAGGATCAGGTGCATATGGGCACGCTTGCCTTTGTGATGGCCGCGCATGTGAACGGTGTGTCCGCGCTGCATTCCGACCTGATGAAGCAGACGGTTTTTGCGGATCTGGACCGGCTTTATCCGAACCGTATTTTGAACCAGACCAATGGCGTCACGCCGCGCCGTTGGCTCCGGTTGTGCAACCCTGCGCTGTCGCAAGTGATCACCGATGCGATTGGCTCTGGCTGGGAGGACGACCTTGACCGGCTTGCCAGGCTGAAAGCGTTTGAGGCCGATCCTGCGATGCTGGAGAGTATCCACGCGGCGAAATTTACCAATAAGGTTGCGTTTGCCAATTGGGTGCGCGCCACGATGCAGATCGATATTGATCCGCACGCGATGTTTGATGTGCAGATCAAGCGCATCCATGAATACAAGCGCCAGCTTTTGAACGTGTTTGAAACCGTCGCGCGCTGGAATGCGATCCGCAACAATCCGACCGCCGATTGGACGCCGCGTGTTAAGATTTTCGGCGGCAAGGCCGCACCGGGATATCATACCGCCAAGCAGATCATCCGCCTGATCAACGATGTGGCCGTGGTTGTGAACAACGATCCCGTGACCAAAGACCTGTTGAAGGTGGTGTATCCCGCAAATTACAATGTCTCTATGGCGCAGCGCCTGATTCCCGCATCCGACCTGTCCGAGCAAATATCAACCGCCGGCAAAGAGGCGTCCGGCACCGGCAATATGAAATTCACCATGAACGGCGCGCTGACCATCGGCACGCTGGACGGGGCAAACGTGGAAATCCGCGAACATGTCGGGCCAGAGAATTTCTTTGTGTTCGGCATGACCGCAGCGCAAGTGCAGGATCGGTCCCGTCTGCCAGACCATGCCCGTCAGGCGATCCTTGCCAGCCAGGACTTGCGCGATGTGCTGCAAATCATCGCCGAGGGCCGCTTTAGCCCCGAGGACCCGGCACGCTATGGTGATTTGATTGCGCAGACATGGGCGCATGATCCGTTCCTTGTGGCCTCGGATTTTGACAGCTATCTCGCGGCGCAGGCCCGGGTTGACCAGACCTACGGCGACCAAAAGATGTGGGATCAACTGGCGCTGCGCAATATTGCGGGGTCGGGGTATTTTTCGTCAGACCGCACCATTGCCGGCTATATGGCCGAGGTTTGGGACGCAAAAAGTCTGTTATAATCTCAAAATTGCCGATAGCAGAACCGCGACATATGTCGTGCGCGGGTTGGGGGTGTCCTCGCATTTTCTAGTGCGGGCCGAAATGGCAAGATGACCGGTCGGCCCAACGGGACGCAATAATGTCCGGTCATGTCTAAAAAGCGCGGCTTGTCGCATCGTTCAGCGCATGGCCCACCGGCGTGCCTGCCATCAACGCCAGTTGCCAGCGCTTTGCACTGTGGCGCGATGGCAATAGCTGAAACTTCTTGGAAGTTGCCCGTTTTACGAATCGATCATGCAGGCTATCGAGGACGGGCTCGGGGGGGCGTAGAATTGGAAAAACCATGCGGCACGCCCTGATCCTCCTGCTTGCAACTGCCACGCTTGCGACACCTGCCTTTTCAGAGGGGCGTAAGGTCATTGGCAACGGGCGGCTGTTTACCAATGACTTTTTCGGCGATGGCGGCGACCGCTGGCGTTCTGGGTCCTATGTCTTGTCGATTGTTCAGGGTCAGGATGCCTATACCGGCCAAGAGGCATTTGGCGATATCATCGAATACCGCATCGGTGGGCAGATCATCGCGGGCACACGTTCCAGTGCGGCGCCGGGGGACCGGCCCTATGTCGGAGCGGTCGCCGTGGGCGTGCATACGCCATTCAAATATGCGAATACGGATTTTAGCATTGGCGCGGATGTGATGGCCATTGGGCCGCAAACCGGTCTGTCGGACTTCCAGCAAAAATTCCACGACGGGTTCGGCATTACCCTGCCGCCCTACGTGGATCAACAGCTTGATGATGCGTTTTTTGTGAACGGCACCGTTCAGGCGTCGCGCACCATCGCGCTGTCCGATAGCGTCACGTTGCGGCCCTTCGTCGAGGGGCTGACCGGCGCCGAAGACCTTGTGCGCGCAGGCGGTGACGTCATCTTCGGACAGGTCGGCCAAGAGGATTTGATGATACGTGATGTTGTAACTGGGCAACTTTATCGCGGCACGCAAGCCAATCAAATCGGCCTGTCATATACGTTTGGCGCGGATGTTGCTTCGGTTTTTGACAGCGCGTTCTTGCCCGCGGATCAAGGGTATAATGTGTCTGAAACCCGTGCACGCGCTAGGGCTGGTGTGCTATTCCAGTTTGCAGAGTATTCTTCGTTCTTCTATGGGGCGACGTATCTGTCGGAAGAATTCGAGGGCCAGCGCGAAGGTCAGGTCGTTGGTTCGCTGAAGCTGAATTTCAATTTCTGAATAAATAGTTAACGCACTTAGTTAATGTGACTTGATCGCAATTGAGCATGTTTGGTATGCTTGTGCCATAATTCCGCGCGCCTAATGACGCGGATAAAGTTGAGGCAAATAGCAGGCATGAAAACGGGCTTTAATGGCACGTTTGTCATCTCCTGGTCACAGACATCTATCGACGGGCAATTTGCGTCGCCCGTGACCGATTTATCTGTGGGCACCGCGTGGTCATGGACCGGTGACGCGGCACGTGTGGATGGGCCAAGCGGGATCTTACCGCTGGGTGTATCCGAGGGAGAGGCAAACATTCGCAAACGGGCGGCACTGACGGTGCGCCGGCTTTTGACATCCGCACAGATCGACACGCGCAAGCTGGACGCGGCGGTGTTGCAAGACCCGCTGTTTGACGACAGCTTTCGGGTGACCGACGGGTTTGATGTCTGGACGATCACGCTGATTGATACGGGGGCGGGGCGCAAACCGCTGTGTATGTTCCTTGACGAAATTCCGCCTCAGGGGTGCGATCTGTGGGTCGTGGACCACCATATCAAGGCCACGCTGCGCCGCACCGACCACACCCATCCGGGCGGAGTGATTTGTTTTACGCCGGGCACGATGATCATGACACCTGACGGGGTGCGCGATGTGGCCTGCCTTTCGGAGGGCGACCATGTGCAAACCGCCGACAATGGCAGCACCGAAGTTCTCTGGCTGGGACAGCGCCGTATCAGCGGAGCGCGTTTGCAAGCCATTCCGGCGTTGACACCGGTCCGTTTGCGCGCCGGCGCGCTGGACAAGGATGTGCCTGATGCAGGGTTGCTTGTGTCGCCGGACCACCGGATCGTGCTGCGCGGTCCACAAGCGCGCGCACTTTATAATTGCGACGAGGTGCTTGTGACCGCGCGCGACCTGATCAACGACCACAGCATAATCCGTGACCATTCCCTGCGTGAAGTGACCTATATCCACATGATGTTGCCACAGCACGAGGTGGTGTTTGCCAACGGGGTGGCAACCGAAAGCTTTCATCCCGCCGCTGCGGAGCTTTCGGCGATGGACGAGATCGAGGAGGGGCGGCTATACGACCGCTTGCCCGATCTGCGCGGCGATATGCAGAACTATGGCGCCTATGCGCGGCGGGTTTTGTCGGACAGTGAAGCGGCGATTTTGCAATATGACGGCAAGCGCCCCTAGGCATTGCGCGCAACGGGCCCGCCGCTGGCCTCCCATGTCGAGAACCCGTCGCGCAAATGCGCGCAGGCGAACCCCATGTCGTTTAATGTGGCCACTGTCAGCGCCGACCGCCACCCAGAGGCGCAGTGAAAGACAAAGGTCTTGTCTTGCCCGAAGATGTCCTTGAAGTAGGGGCTGTCGGGATCGACCCAGAACTCGGCCATGCCACGCGGGCAGTGAAAACTATCGGGAATAAAGCCGTAGCGTTCTCTTTCGCGCACATCACGCAAATCCACGATGACCACGTCGTCGGACCCGACCATTGCAATCGCATCTTTGGTCTCGACCTCTTCGATACGGGCGCGGGCGCGGGCGACCATTTGGGCGGCGGATATTTTCAGCATGTCTGACTCTTTCTGAACAACCCGCCAAAATCATTGTGTGGCAGTGTGATGCCGGCACATCGCGCCAGATGCCAGCCCAACACCTGATTGCTCGACAGCACGGGCAGGCCGGTCTCGGCCTCGAGTTTTGCGATGATATCAAGCGTGCGCAGGTTGGTGCAGGATAGAAACAGCGCATCGATACCACCCGTCGCGGCCAGATCCACCGCCGCTGCATATGTCGATGCAGGCGCAATATGCGATACGACAGCTTCTTCGGCCTCGTCAAACGAACCGAACACCGGACAGGATATCGCCCTTTCAGCCAAGGCCGCGACCAACCTGTCCGACACCGACGCCACATAGGGTGACAAAAGCCCTAAACGCGCGACACCAAGTGTGCGGCACGCGGCAATCAGGGCGGACAATGGCTCGGTCACATGCGGGGTGTCGACGGCTTGCCTGACTAAACCCGCGATTTTATCCGCGCCGATTTGCGCCGTGCCAGAGGTGCAGCCATAGCCCACAGCCGCAAGTTCAATACCGGCCGGAAACAGTGCGGCGGCGTCAGGCAGGGTTGCGGCCATCTGTTGCAATGTATCGCGCGATACCTGCAAGGCGCTGGGCACGCGGGTCACATAGATCAGGGTGGTCCAGTCGAAAATCCGGCGCATATCCTGCTCGATGGTCTCGTCGGCCTGCAAGGTGATCAAGCCGATGGCGGGCAGGTGCGGATCGGTGGTGAAATCGTAACTCATAGCACGGGCATCCGGCGCGGCGCGGGTGCGGATAAGAACCGTGGACCGTCGGGTGTGATCACGATGTTTTCCTCATGCACGATCATGCGTCCGCGGCCCACATCGATGCCCGGCTCCAGCGTCAATACCATGCCCGCGACCAAAGGCGTGTGATCGGCAGGGATCAGCGATGGCCATTCGGTCAATTGCATCCCCAACCCGTGCCCCAAGCGCCCCGCGTCCGAACCACCAGGGCCGCCGGTGACGATCTGGTCCATCGCATGAAACAGATCCGACGCCGTGGCGCCGACATGTGCGACGGCCATCGCCGCATCCACCGCATCGACAAGCTTTGCATGGGCCGCCTGTGTTGCCTTTGACACGGGTCCAACCGCAAAATTCCGGTCAAAATCGCAAAAATATCCGTCCACGACCAGACCGGTATCAAGCATCAGAACATCGCCATTTGCGAGCGGGGCGTCAGTGGCAGGGGAAATCACATCGCCGTAACCGCCCGGGCCCGCACCACCCGCCAGATACGGCACCCAGTCGGCGCCTTCTTCAAGACACAGCATCTGAAACCGTCGGAACACCTGACCAAGCGGCACGCCTTTTTGGGCGATCTCGGGCACACGGGCAAAGGCGCGGTTTGCGACCTGACAGGCGGTGGTGATCTTGGCGATTTCCGCTGTCGATTTGACCATGCGCAGGGCTCGCATGATGCCGCTGTCACCACGCAACGCGCCGCCCAACTGCCGCTCCAGGCGCTTGAAGTTGCTCAAAGGCATCCGCACATGGGTTTCGGGTCCATCGGGCACGCCGACCGCGGGAAAACCCTTGAGAGCTTCGACAAGCAACCCCACGCCATCATCGTCATAATCGGGCGACCGCCATGTGCGGATATCGCGGGTCCACGTCTGCGCCATCAGGGCGGCCCCAATCGTGGGGATCACTGCGATCGGGTCGCGCGAAGCCGGAACAATCAAGAACCACGGGCGGGTCGGGCTTTCCCAGAACCGCGTCAAAAATCCGGTGAAATAGCGCACGTCGGCTTCGGTGGTCAGCAGCAGCGCATCCAGTCCCGCGCCTGCCATCATCGCGCGCGCGCGGTCCACACGTGTCCGGTATTCGCCTGGCGGAAAGCTCACGAGACCCCCTCGGATAGAATGCACAACACACGGGCATCTGCGGGCAGTGCAAAGCCCGCCAAAACCGCCGCAAGTCCCGCCCCGCCCGAAGTCGATGCCGCCAGATCGTGATCTGCCAAAACCGACGTGGCGGCCAAGGCTTCATTATCTGAAATGGTCATGAAGATATCCGCATCAACGCACAGCCCTTTGAGAGCAATCAGCGAGGGTTCCTTGCAATCCAAGCGGCCCATGTCGGACACCGGGCCATCTGCCACAACCGCGCGTCCGGCTTTTACCGATGCCATCAAAGCGGGGGCAAAGTCAGGCTCGACCACGATGATTTGCGGGGCATCGCCCCATTTCGCGCGCGCCATTGCCGCCGCAGCCCCCGCCAACCCGCCAACACCCGCCTGCAAGAAAACATGCGTCGGCACCTGCGGGATTTGGGCGAATATTTCGTGCATCAAGACGCAGTAGCCCTCCATCAAGACATGCGGGACCGCGTAGTAGTCGTCCCAAGAGGTATCCGACAACAGGGACCAGCCATTGTCGTCTGCGGCCTTGACGGCGGCTGCGACGCTTTGCTCGTAGATCTCGCCTGACCGCACCACTGTGGCCCCCATGTCGCGCAGCCGGTCGGCAAAGCCTTCAGGGACGGTATTTGCCAGATAAATAACCGCCCTGGCGCCAAATATGCGCGCCCCTGCGGCAACAGACAACCCGTGATTGCCCGCACTTGCGGTTACATAGGTGCGGTCAGCCAGAACGCCGCTCAAGTCCTCGCCACCAAGTGCGGCTGCATCGGATGCGATGACATAGGCCGCACCCAGTGCCTTGAAACTGCCCAGCCCCATGCGGTCGCGTTCATCTTTGACGTGCAGCGATGCGATCCCGACATGCGCAGCCAGTGCCGCGGCATCCACCAGCGGTGTAGGCTTGGCAATCGGGCAGCGCGCAAGCAGTGCGACGGGTTTGGCCGCATCAATGCTTGGCGTTGGAATGGACTGCGGCACGTTGATCCGCTGCTTTGACTGCCGATAGGGGTTTGGAAAAACATGCATGATCGATCCTGTTTTGACTTGCGCCGATCAAGCCTGCTGACCGCTGTATGGTCAATGAAAACTTCTGCACGCATTTGTATACAAATCACTTGCGCCAAAATGCGACCCACCGTAGCGTGCAGGCGACTCGATGGGAGAACCGCCACATGCGGTGCCGAAGGAGCAACCGCCCCGGAAACTCTCAGGCCTCAAGGACCGTCGAGTCATAACAAGACTCTGGAGAGAGATGCGTCGCGCATCCGCCGAAGGGATAACGATCTCAGGCGCACCGGACAGAGGGGGCATCACCGCGTGGGGAAACCTGCGCCCGACTGATGCCGAAGGGGACGACATGACTGATCTGTTGCAAACGCCGCTGCACGCTTTCCACATTGAACACGCCGCCAAGATGGTGCCTTTTGCGGGCTATGACATGCCGGTGCAATATGCGGCCGGTGTGATGAAAGAGCATAGCCAGACGCGCGAAAATGCGGGCCTGTTTGACGTCAGCCACATGGGGCAGGTCATTGTGCGCGGTCCTGATTACGCAAGTGCTGCCACGGCGCTGGAGGCGCTGATCCCTGTCGATATTCTGGATCTGGCCGAGAACCGCCAGCGCTATGGGTTTTTTACCAACGCAGCGGGCGGGATCACCGATGATCTGATGCTGGCCAATCGCGGCGATCATGTTTTTGTCGTGGTGAACGCGGCCTGCAAAGCCAATGATATCGCCCATATGGCCGCCAATATGCCAAGTGGTGTCTCGGTCACGGAAATCACCGACCGCGCGCTGCTTGCGCTACAAGGCCCGCGCGCCGAGGAGGCATTGGCCAGCCTGAACCCTGCGGTGCGCGACATGAATTTTATGGATGTGGTCACGCTTGATCTCAATGGTGCGGACTGCTGGATCTCGCGCTCTGGCTACACCGGCGAGGACGGCTATGAGATCTCCGTGCCAAATGATGCGGCGGTGGGTCTTGCCACAGCGCTGCTCGCCCATGAGGCCGTTGCACTTATCGGCCTTGGCGCACGCGATAGTCTGCGGCTTGAAGGCGGGCTATGCCTCTACGGCCATGATGTGGACGAAACAGTCACCCCGTCGCAAGCGGCCCTGACGTGGGCGATCCAGAAAGTGCGGCGCACGGGTGGCGCGCGTGCGGGCGGTTTCCCCGGTGCTCAGGTTGTGCTCGATGAAATCACCAATGGCGCGCCGCGCAAACGGGTGGGGCTTTTGCCCGAAGGCCGTGCACCAATGCGCGAAGGCGTCGCATTGTTCGCAGATGAAACCGCGACCACGCCCATCGGCAAAATTACCTCTGGCGGCTTTGGCCCCACGGTCGGGCACCCTATCGCAATGGGCTACTTGCCAACCGGTTATGACGGTCCGATATTTGGCGAATTGCGCGGCAAGCGCCTGCCGCTGAGGCAGGTCAAGCTTCCGTTCACACCTGCAAACTTCAAACGATAAGAAAAGGACACCAAGCGATGAAATTTACCGAAGAACATGAATGGCTGCGCGAAGAGGACGGCGTGATCGTCGTCGGCATCACAGAGCACGCAGCAACCCAATTGGGTGATATCGTTTTTGTGGAACTGCCTGACGTCGGCACCACAGTCACCAAGGACGAAGAGGTCGTGGTGATTGAGAGTGTGAAAGCCGCCTCCGACATTCTGGCCCCGATTGACGGCGAAATCGTCGAGGTCAACGAGGCACTTACCGACGCCCCCGCCACCGTGAACGATGACGCCATGGGCAACGGCTGGATGTTCAAAATCGCGCCCTCCGATCCGTCCCAGATGGACGAATACATGGACGAAGCCGCATACAAGAAACTCGTCGAATAAAGGACCAGCGCCAATGCCTTATGCACCCACCTCCTACCTGCCTTACGACTTTGCGAACCGCCGTCACATCGGCCCGTCTCCGGCGGAAATGGAGGCGATGCTCAAGGTCGTTGGCGCGGCGTCACTGACTGCGTTGATCGACGATACGCTGCCTGCGAAAATCCGCCAAAAAGAGCCGCTCGATTTTGGCAAACCCAAATCAGAGCGCGAGCTGTTGCACCATATGAAGCTGGTGGCCAAGAAGAACAATGTGCTCGTCTCGCTCATTGGTCAAGGCTACCACGGCACCGTCACGCCGCCCGCGATCCAGCGCAATATCTTCGAGAACCCCGCGTGGTATACTGCTTACACACCTTACCAGCCCGAGATTTCCCAAGGCCGTCTCGAGGCACTTTTGAACTTCCAGACCATGGTGTCCGATCTGACGGGTCTTGAGATTTCCAACGCGTCCCTGCTCGACGAGGCAACTGCCTGTGCCGAAGCGATGACAATGGCGCAGCGCATTTCAAAATCGAAAACACCTGCGTTTTTCGTCGATGAAAACTGCCACCCGCAGAATATCGCCGTGATGAAAACCCGCGCGGCACCGCTGGGTATTGATCTGATCGTGGGCTCGCCGGATGATCTGGATGCGACTGCCGTTTTCGGCGCGATATTCCAGTTTCCCGGCACCACGGGCCACCTGCGCGACTTCACCTCGCAGATCACGGCGCTGCACGAAACAGGCGCAATCGGTATCATCTCTGCCGACCCGCTCTCGCTCACACTCTTCAAAGAACCCGGCGCCATGGGCGCGGATATCGCCGTCGGCTCGACCCAGCGTTTTGGCGTCCCTGTCGGCTACGGCGGACCGCACGCGGCCTATATGGCGACAAAATCCGGCTATGCACGCAACATGCCGGGCAGGCTGGTCGGCGTGTCCATAGATGCGCATGGCAACAAGGCCTACCGCCTGTCACTGCAAACCCGCGAGCAGCACATCCGCCGCGAGAAAGCCACGTCGAATGTCTGCACGGCGCAGGCTTTGCTGGCGGTCATGGCAGGCTTTTATGCGGTTTTCCACGGCCCCGAGGGCCTGCGCGCCATAGCCCAACGGATCCACCGCAAAACCGTGCGGTTGGTCGAGGGGCTCGAGGCTGGCGGCTATAAGATCGAGCAAGAGCATTTCTTCGACACCGTCACCCTTGATGTCGGCGCAAAGCGTGACGCGATCATGGCCGCAGCGGTCAAGAACGGCGTGAACCTGCGCGCACTTGGTGCCATGCGCATCGGGATCACGCTCGACGAGTTGACCCGCCGCGACGTGACCGAAGCCGTCTGGCGGGCCTTCGGGATCGAGACCGAGGACGACGCCCATCAGGTCGACTACCGCTTGCCCGAAGATCTCATGCGCGAAACGGATTATTTGACACACCCTGTGTTTCACATGAACCGCGCCGAGACCGAGATGATGCGTTACATGCGCCGCTTGGCCGACCGTGACCTGGCACTTGACCGCGCGATGATCCCGCTTGGGTCTTGCACGATGAAGCTCAACTCGGCGGCTGAAATGATGCCGGTCTCGTGGCCGGAATTTGCGCTGTTGCATCCGTTCTGCCCTGACGATCAGGCGCTTGGTTACAAGGAAATGATCGATGATCTGTCGGCCAAACTATGCGACGTCACAGGCTATGACGCGATCTCGATGCAGCCCAATTCCGGCGCACAGGGCGAATATGCGGGGCTGTTGACCATCGCGGCCTATCACCGCGCCCAAGGTCAGGGTCATCGCAACATCTGCCTGATCCCCACTTCGGCGCATGGCACCAATCCGGCGTCGGCACAGATGGTCGGCTGGAAGGTCGTGCCGGTCAAATCCGCCGCCAACGGCGATATCGATCTGGTCGATTTCCAAGCCAAAGTGGATCTGCACAAGGACAATCTCGCGGCCTGCATGATTACCTATCCGTCGACCCACGGGGTGTTCGAGGAAACCGTCATCGATGTGTGCAAAATGACCCACGACGCGGGCGGTCAGGTCTATATCGACGGGGCCAATATGAACGCCATGGTCGGCCTGTCGCGGCCCGGCGATCTGGGCGGCGATGTGAGCCACCTGAACCTGCACAAAACCTTTTGCATCCCGCATGGCGGCGGCGGTCCGGGCATGGGGCCGATCGGTGTGAAATCTCACCTGATCACACATCTGCCGGGGCATCCGAACGGCGGCAGTGGTCCGGTCTCTGCGGCCCCCTACGGCTCCCCCTCACTGCTGCCGATCTCGTGGGCCTATGTGTTGATGATGGGCGGCGAGGGGCTGACGCAGGCCACACGCGTTGCGATCCTGAACGCCAACTACATCGCCAAGCGGCTCGAGGGCGCGTTTGATGTGCTGTATAAGGGGCCCACAGGGCGGGTCGCACATGAGTGCATCATTGACACACGGCCCTTTGCAGATAGTGCCCATGTGACGGTGGATGACATCGCCAAACGGCTGATGGATGCGGGGTTCCACGCGCCGACCATGTCGTGGCCGGTGGCGGGCACATTGATGGTCGAGCCGACGGAATCCGAGACCAAAGCCGAGCTTGACCGGTTCTGTGATGCGATGCTGGCGATCCGCGAGGAAATTCGCGCGATTGAAAACGGCGATATGCCCGCGGAAAACAACGCCCTGAAAAACGCGCCGCACACCGTCGAAGACCTCGTGTCCGACTGGGACCGGCCCTATACCCGCGAACAGGGGTGTTTCCCCAAAGGTGCGTTCCGCGTTGATAAATACTGGCCGCCGGTCAACCGTGTCGACAATGTTTACGGCGACAGGAACCTGGTTTGTTCTTGCCCGCCAATGGAAGATTACCTTGATGCAGCAGAGTGATTTGTAAATATCAAGCGGGAAAACCCGCAGATTGTGACCGTGGTTTTGGGAAATCCGGTTGCAATCGGGCGGGCTTTTGCGTGTTAATGCGGCAACTCACAGGGAGAGTAAAAATGAAACTCAAATATCTTGGCGCGGCCTCCGCGCTTGCACTGACATTTACCGCAAGCTCTGCATTGGCGGATTGTGGCGAGGTGTCGATCACGGAAATGGACTGGGCCTCGGCCTCTGTTGTGACTTCGATCGCGAATTTCCTGATGACACAAGGTTACGGCTGTGACGTGACGGTCGTGCCCACCACCACCGTGCCTGCGATCACTTCGGTGGCCGAGACCGGCGAGCCGGATATCATCACCGAGCTGTGGACAAGCTATACCGAAGTCTATGAAGAAATGCGTGCCGAGGGCAAATTGGTCGAGATGTCCAAGGTGCTGTCGGATGGCGGCGTCGAGGCATGGTGGATCCCCGATTACCTTGCCGAACAATATCCCGAACTGACCACGCTTGAAGGGATCAAGGCAAACCCCGAGCTGGTAGGCGGACGCTTTGAAGATTGCCCGACAGGTTGGGGCTGTGACGTGACCAATTTCAACAACTTCAAGGCCGCAGGGCTTGGCGAGGCCGGTGTTGAGCGTTTCCAGCATGGCTCTGGAGAGACATTGGCGGCGTCAATTGCCGCCGCTTATGAGGCCAGGGAGCCATGGTTCGGCTACTACTGGGCGCCGACCTCCGTGCTGGGTAAATACCCGATGGTGGAAGTGAAACTGCCGCCCTACAACGCAGAGGCGCATATTTGCAATGGCCTGGAGGATTGCCCGACACCCACGCTGTCGTCGTATCCGGCGGCCAATGTTGTGACTGCGGTGACCAGCAGCTTTGTCGAGCGCGAACCAGAGATCGTCGAGCTGCTCAAGAAGATGACATTCACCAATGCGCAGATGGGTGAAGTTCTGGCGTGGCAGGAAGGCAATAATGCCTCCAATGAAGAGGCTGCGGTTTACTTTTTGTCAACCTATCCCGAGGTCTGGGGCGACTGGTTGAACGACGAGGCGAAAACCAACCTCGCGGCACTTTTGAAGTAAACACAGAGCAACCGACAGCCCCTCACCATGCAATGCGGGTGGGGGGCTGTTGGCTTTTTGGGGGGCGATATGGCATTTTATGACGGGCTGTTTAACGCGCTTGGCCTGCGCGACTGGTGTGACCAGGGCGCCTCTGCGGCACCGATGTCGATGGCCGATCTGCTGAAGGCAAACAGGGCCGATGCCATTGATCCCAACGCCGAGATATTTCCGTTTCCGTCGTTGGATGAATTGAACCGTGCCTGCGGACAAATCGGCCAGACCCGCGACTTCACCTCGGGGATCGAAGACAGCTTTCTGGCTGCGCGGTCCGGCCTGAAAGCGGTGCTTGATCCACTAACGCAACCGTTGTCCTGGGCGCTGGACGGCGCGCTTTATGTATTCGAGACCACGCCGTGGTGGATCATTGTGCCGCTGCTTGTGTTTTTTGCATGGTTCGTGTCGCGCTCTTTCTGGGTCACGGTGTTTGTGGCCGCCTCATTCGTGTTTCTGGGGGTGATCGACCACCTGTTGGTCGCCTTGCAAACGCTGTCGATCATTTTTGTATGCACGGGATTATCGGTGTTGTTCGGGGTGCCGATTGGCATCGCGATGTCAAAATCCGACAGGCTGCAACGGGCACTGGTGCCGTTGCTTGACCTGCTGCAAACGCTACCGACCTTTGTTTATCTGATCCCGCTGATCTTTTTATTCTCGGTCACGGAATCCAAACTCTATGGCATTGCGATTATCCTATATGCCATCGTGCCGGTGATCCGCCTGACCGATCTTGGCATCAGGCTGGTGGACAAAGACGTGCTGGAGGCCGCCGACGCCTACGGGATGAATGCCAGCCAGCGGTTGAAAAAAGTCGAATTGCCGCTGGCGTTGCCCAACATCATGGCAGGGGTGAACCAGACGATCATGATGAGCCTTGCGATGGTTGTGATTGCTTCGCTGGTCTCTGCGCCAGGCCTTGGTGTGCTGGTGCTGCGTGGGATCAGGAACCTTGAATTGGGTGTGGGCATTGTGGCGGGTTTCGGCATCGTGTTGCTTGCCGTGGTCCTTGACCGGACCTCCAAGGCGGCCCTGAGCCGTGTCGACAAGGCCAATACCAAGCAGTGATGAAAGCCAGCGAAATGACCACAACGCCAAAAGTCCGACTGCGCGGCCTCTACAAAATATTTGGGCCCCGTGACAAGCAGATGATGCCTTATATCGCCGCAGGGATGGGCAAACCAGAGCTGCTTGAAACGCACAAACATGTGCTGGGCCTGCAAGATATCAACGTCGATATGATGGCGGGTGAAATCACGGTTGTGATGGGGCTGTCGGGTTCGGGGAAATCCACCCTGATCCGGCACCTGAACCGGCTGATTGAACCCACGGCGGGTGAAATCCTTGTGGACGGCATCGATGTGACCGGCTTGTCGGCATCTGACTTGCGCAAATTGCGGCAGGAAAAAATGTCGATGGTGTTCCAGAAATTCGCGCTTTTGCCGCATCGCACCGTGTTGCAGAACGCGGCAATGGCGTTGGAGGTGCAGGGCGTCGATGTGCAATCGCGCGAGGCCGAAGGCATGAAATGGCTCGCGCGGGTCGGGCTTGAGGGCTATGCGCACCGCTACCCGTCGCAGCTATCAGGCGGGATGCAGCAACGCGTTGGCATCGCTCGCGCGCTGACCTCGAATTCGGACATCATGCTGATGGACGAGGCCTTTTCCGCGCTTGATCCGCTTATTCGCACCGATATGCAGAACCTGCTTTTGGAACTGCAAAAAGAGCTGCAAAAAACCATCGTCTTTATCACCCATGATCTCGATGAGGCGCTGAAAATTGCCGACCACCTTGTGATCCTCAAAGACGGGGCGGTGGTGCAGCAAGGCGAGCCACAAAGCATCCTGCTGAACCCCGCCGATCCTTACATCGAGGATTTTGTCAGCGACATCAACCGCGCGCGGGTTTTGCGGGTGAAATCGGTGATGGACCCGGTGAAAGACGCGGGCGCCACTGGCAAGCCCGCAAAATTCGCCGGCGACGTTGATGCCCTCGACAATCTGGAATCGCTGATTGCACGGTCACACGGCGATACTGCCTTGCATTACCGCGTGATGGATGGTGACGTGCCGGTAGGCCAGCTTCATATGCGCGATCTGGTCAAGGCACTGGTGCCGCGCATCTCATCAACGGTTTGAACCATGACACATTCCCCCAAGGCCCGGACATATGACGTTATTATTGTGGGTGGGGCGATGTATGGCTCGTCGGTGGCGTGGTGGCTAAGCGACAACAAGGATTTTGATGGCCGTGTTCTGGTTGTAGAGCGCGACCCGACCTATGAGTTTACCTCAACCGCCCATACCAATTCGTGTATGCGCCAACAGTTTTCCGCCCCGATCAACATCAAGATCAGTCAATTTGCCGCTGATTATGTCAAAAACTTTCGCAGCTATATGGGCGGGGATGCACGGGTGCCAAAACTGGCGCTTCAGTCTTACGGCTACATGTATCTGGCCGATAACGCGGCATTTGCCCAGGACCTTGTTGACGCGCAAAAAATCCAGGCCGCCTGTGGCGCGGGCACCAAACATATGTCTGCCGCGCAGATCAAGGCGGCCTATCCGTTCTACAACATGGACGACATTATCGCAGGCAATCACAACCTGATCGACGAGGGCTATTTTGACGGCAATACGCTGTTTGACTGGTGGAAACGCTCGGCGCGCGAACGCGGCGTTGAATATATCCACAACAGCGTGGTCGCCATGACCAAAAATGCCGCTGGTCGCCGTGTCGAAAGCGTCACTCTGGCCTCTGGCGAGGTCATCGCTTGTGGCACGGTCGTCAATGCCTCGGGCCCGCGCGCGGTGCTGACCAGTCGCATGGCAGGGATTGAGATTCCGGTCGAGCCGCGCAAACGCTATACCTTTATCTTTGACGCGCAAGACAGGCTTGACCGCGACCTGCCGCTGACCATCGACCCGTCCGGTGTGCATATGCGATCAGAGGGAAGCTATTACCTCGCGGGCTGCCCGCCCGATGATGACCCCGCCGTGGATTACGACGATTTCGCGCAAGACCATAGTATCTGGGAAGAAAAAGTCTGGCCCGTCCTCGCCCACCGCGTGCCCGCCTTCGAGCGGATCAAGCTGGTCAATTCGTGGGCAGGGCACTACGCCTACAACACGTTTGACCAGAACGCGATCATCGGGGCGCACAGCCAAGTGGAAAACTTTATCTTCGCCAACGGGTTTTCGGGGCACGGCTTTCAACAGTCCCCCGCAATGGGGCGCGGCATCGCCGAGTTGATTGCCACCGGGGCCTACCAAACCCTCGATCTGACCCCGTTTGGATATGGGCGGGTTGAGCGCGGTGAGAAATTTGTCGAAAAGGCCGTGATTTAGGCGACGAAAGGAATGAAAATGAAGAAACTTGTCCTCACAGGTGCCGCGGGCGCTCTTGGCTCCAAACTGCGCGCGCCACTTGCTGCGATGTGCGACGAATTTGTCTCCTCCGATCTGGTCGACAACATCGATAATCTTGGCGCGAATGAAACCTACAAAAAGGCCGATGTGTCCGACCTTGCCGCGATGGAGGCCCTGCTGAAAGACGCCACAATGGTCATCCACTTTGGTGCCATCGCCGACGAGGCCCCGTGGGACGACATTCTGCAATCCAACATCATCGGCGCCTATAACGTCTGGGAGGCAGCATATCGCAATGGCGTCAAACGGGTGGTCTATGCCTCATCCGTGCACGCGGTGGGGATGCACCCCAAGACCGACACCATCGGGCTTGATGCGCCCCATCGCCCCGACACCTACTACGGTCTCGCCAAATGCTTTGCCGAAGATCTGGCCTCGCTCTACTGGGACAAGCGCGGCATCGAATCCGTCTGCCTGCGCATCTTTTCGGCAGCCCCGCCTTCCAACGCGCGCGCGATCGGCACTTGGCTCTCGACGGGTGACCTGATCCATCTGGTGGAGCGGGCGATCGACAGCCCCGTCGTGGGCTTCACCACCGTCTACGGTATCTCCAACAACGACCGCGCCGTGGTGGACAACAGCAAAGCGGGGCACCTCGGCTACCGCCCCAAAGACAACGCCGAAGATTACGCCAAAGAGGTCTTTGCCAAATCGCCGCCGGTTGACAACAAAGACCCCGCACATCTGTGCATCGGCGGTCCTTTTGCCGCGATTTTGCTGGGTGAATCCGGTGTGGCCCAGATCAAAAAGATGAACACTTGATGTCTGCATTATTCACGCCGCTCAAAATCAAAGATGTCACCCTGCGCAACCGGCTGGGGATGGCACCGATGTGCCAATATTCCTCTGTCGACGGGGTGGCGCAACCTTGGCATATGACCCACATCGGCGCGCGTGCGGTGGGTGGCGCGGGGCTGATCATCGCAGAGGCCACCGCGATATCGCCCGAGGGCCGGATTTCACCGGGCTGTGCGGGGCTTTGGAACGAGGCGCAAGTCGCGGCACTGATCCCGATCAACGCCTTTGCCAAATCGCAAGGTGCGGTGATCGGCGTGCAAATCGGCCACGCAGGGCGCAAGGCAGCGTCGGCGCGGCCCTGGGACGGCGGGGCGCATTTGACGGATGCCGAGGGCGGCTGGCCGATCCTTGGCCCAACATCTGAGGCCTTCGACAGCGACGGCACGCGGCTGTTCAAAGCCCCTTCTGCGATGTCGCTTGCCGATATCGAGGGCGTGACAGCCGATTTTGTCGCCAGCGCAAAGCGGGCGCTTGATGCGGGCTATGACTTGCTCGAAATCCACGGCGCGCATGGCTATCTGCTGCACAGCTTTTTCACGCCGCTGGTCAATACCCGCACCGATGCCTACGGCGGTGATTTTGCAGGCCGCAGCCGGATGATGGTCGAGACCGTCACCGCGGTGCGTGCGGTCTGGCCCGAGAGACTGCCTTTGGCTGTGCGCCTGTCGGTGACCGACTGGATCGATGGCGGCTTGACCATTGATGACAACATCCAGCTTGCGAAAATCTTGCGTGATCTTGGTGTGGATATTGTCGATTGTTCGGGTGGCGGCGCAACCCCTGCGGCGCGGGCCTCTATTGGCACACGGACTGCCGATCAGGTCAGCTTGGCCGCCAAAATGCGCGCCGAGACGGGGCTGATCACGGCAGCGGTCGGTTGCATCACAACGGCTGCGCAAGCCGAAGAGATCATCGCATCAGGCCAGGCCGATATTGCGCTCATGGCGCGGCAATTCCTGCGCGATCCCTTTGCTGCGATGACATTTGCTCATGCGCTTGGCGCAGACGCCAAAGCGCAGGTTGCAGTCCCCGTTGGCCATTTTGTAGGCTAGCGTTTGACCTTGGCGGTGCGTGTGACCCACATGCCGGCAAGGATCAGCACAACCCCCAGCACGCGCGCGACCGTGTTGCCCGCAACCCCCATCGCCACATCGATCAACACGCCGGAAATCATCTGCCCTGCAATGATCAACATCGCGGTTTGTGCGGCCCCGATCCGGTTGATTGCCCAACTGCCTGCTGCAATAAACAAAAACCCGATCGGCCCGCCCAGATAGGCCCACCAAGGGGCCGCAAGTGGTGCGCCTTCAAACAATCCACCGATAAACAGCGCGATAAAGCTGACAAAGGTCAGCCCGACGATGTGATTCCAGAACGACGATTCCATTGCGCTGGTAGAGAGAGCCAGGCGTCCGTTCAACTGGCGGCTAAGACCCACCAGCAGACCCGCAGAGACCGCTAAAGCAATAAATAATATCACGACGCACCGCCCCAGAAAATCAACACCAAGGCACCTGCAATAATCAAGCCAAGCCCTGCAAAATCTCGCCATGCAGGCATCCGTTGCGGCAAGCCGAACAGCCCCCGCGCATCGGCCACCAGCGAAAACAAGATCTGCCCTGCAAGCCCCAGCGCAATCGTGCCCGACAGTGCCAGCGCCGAATTCATCGCGGCCGAAGTCGCCACAACCGTCAAACCGCCCGAAACGCCGCCCAAATAGGCCCATAGCGGCGGCCGCTTGCGGCTGGCGCGCACGGGCCGCAACACAGCCAAGATCACAATCGCCAAAATCGAGCCGGTAAAATGTGGCACCCAGCTTGAGAATAACAGCGATCCAAATTGCGCCAGCGTGCCGTTGGTCAGCAACATCAGTGAAATCAATCCGCCCGCACCAAAGGCGCCGAAAAAGTGGATAAAGCGGGGGGGCGGTTTCTGGATCATTGGCCACGTTTGAGGCTATCTGCGCGCCAATGCAACCCACCTGTTGACTCTGCGCTTGAGCCCCGTATAAGCCGCGAATTCATTGGTGTTGGTGGACCGCGCAAGCGGAACCCTGTCAGGCTTCGGCCAAAGGACAACGCCCTTCGTAACGCGACAGCAGCCCGAAAAGCGCGAACCGGTTTTCGGATCAAGCTGCCAAGCAAAATAAAAGAAGGAGATCAGCGTATGACCAAACGTACCGCTGCCAAATACAAAATTGACCGCCGCATGGGCGAAAACATCTGGGGCCGCGCCAAATCCCCGGTGAACCGTCGTGAATATGGCCCCGGCCAGCACGGACAGCGCCGTAAAGGCAAATTGTCCGACTTCGGTCTTCAGCTTCGCGCAAAGCAGAAGTTGAAAGGTTACTACGGCGACCTGACAGAAAAGCAATTCCGCCGCATCTACGGCGAAGCAGAGCGCGTCAAAGGCGATACAGGCGAGAACCTGATTGGCCTGCTCGAGCGCCGCCTGGACGCGGTTGTTTACCGCGCGAAATTCGTGCCAACAATCTTTGCCGCCCGCCAGTTCGTGAACCACGGCCACGTCACAGTGAACGGCCAAAGGGTTAACATTCCTTCATACCGTGTCAAAGAAGGCGACGTGATCGAAGTGCGTCAGAAGTCCAAGCAGCTGGAACTCGTCCTTGTGGCAACACAATTGCCAGAGCGCGATGTGCCGGACTACATGGAGGTTGATCACTCTAAAATGGTGGCCACTTTCACCCGCACGCCAACGCTTGGCGACGTGCCATACCCTGTGGCAATGGAACCGAACCTCGTGGTCGAATTCTACGCCAAGAACTAATCGTTCTGGCCTGTTGAAAACAAAAGGGCAGCACCTCGGTGCTGCCCTTTTGCGTTATTGCGGGAGCCCGAGGCGGTGGGTCTAAACGCCTAGCAAATACTGCCACTTTCGGTGCGTCTCTCGGAAAGCAGCTCGGAGACATTTGCCTCCAGAATGCCGTAGCTGATATTGCCAAACAGAATTTGGCGCCCTTCACTTAAGATATAGGTCGGGCTGCCCTGCACATGCAAAGCCTGTCCAAGCTCGTAATCAGCCGCCAGTTTCGCGATCGCTTCGCCGGTCTCGATTTTCTTTTGAACCGCGTCGAAATCCACCCCGATTTTTTCACTGACCGCGCGTTGAACGCTCCAGTCAGAGATGTCCTTGGCTTGCGTGAAAAACGCCGTCCGCAATTCCATCGCCGCCCGATTGGACAGCCGGTCGAAAAAGCCGGCCTCGGGTCCGTTATCTTCCAGCAAAGCGACCGCCTTGATGAAAAGATGCGGGCTGGCTGATGATTTTGGCTGCACTTTGGCCCAGACATCGTCGTGGATATTCACGTTGTCGAACCGGCCCGCCACCTCTTTGACATGTGCGGCATATCCAGTAAAACCGCCACGGTCTTGCCATGCCTTGTTGATTTTGGTTTGGGTATCAGGGAAAATCGAACAAAAATGCACCTCCACCTCAACCCGGTCGTCGAATTTTTTGACCAGTTTGGCAATGTTTGCTTGCCCGACATGGGCCCAGACGCACAGAACGTCGGAAAAGTGCATGATCTTCAAGGCGGGCATTTGTTGGGCTCCTTTTCATAGTGGCAATCACATAGCGTCACTACAACACAGAGGCCGCCCTGACAAACGACATCATCGCGCGGTGGCGCGCGACAAAGCCGCCTGACGTCATGATGCAGGCCGGGTTACCAAAGCGGTCCGTTGCATCCCGCTTGCGTCAAAATTTTCAGGTGCCAGCCAGGCTTGAAAACCCGCTTTCACGTGCGGCCAATCGCGATCCAGAATTGAAAACCACGCGGTGTCACGGTTACGCCCCTTATAGATCGTCGCCTGCGCGAACATGCCGTCGTAGGTGAAGCCCAAGCGGCGTGCGGCGGCCTTGGACCGGCCGTTCAAATTATCACATTTCCATTCATAGCGCCGGTATCCAAGGTCATCAAAGACATGCGACATCATCAAAAACATCGCTTCTGTCGCGGCGCGGGTTTTCTGCAACAGGGGCGACAGGGCGATAAAGCCGACCTCGATCACACCCACTGCGGGTTTGATGCGCAGATAGCTTGCAAAGCCTTCGGCGCGGCCTGTCGATGTGTTGATGATTGCATAATACAACGGGTCCGGGCTGGTCTCGGCCCCGTCCAGAAACGCATCAAAGTCTGCGCGCCGCGCAAACGGCCCGTTGGGCATATAGGTCCACATCGCCCCTGATTTATCGGTCTTGAAGGCGGCAAATAATGCATCACCGTGGTCTGCCGCGCGCAGTGGCACCACATCGGCGTAGGTCCCTGTCAATGCGGTCAGCGGCGGCCGCGGACGGGCAACCCAACCCTCAACATCAGCCCCGATCGGCTGGCCGTGTTCATTGATCCGTTGTGCCATCGTTTGCAGACCCTGTTCATTTTATTCAACACTAGGATGGAGTTGCGCGTTGCGCAATACACAGGCTTGTCGGGCCTTGTGATGGCCGTCAACGGCCGCTTTTGACATTTGCGCAACGCAAGCGCGCAGCGGTAGCTAGCCACTGGTCACGGGGCTGGCCGCGAGGTAGAAGACCTCAACCCAAAGAGAAGTTGACGCTATGCCCAATAAAATTACCCCGCAGCCCGGTATTTTGGACATCGAACTATATGAAGGCGGCGCGTCGTCTTTGGCAGGCATCGCAAATGTCTTGAAGCTGTCGTCCAACGAGAACCCGATGGGGCCTTCGGAGGCCGCAAAAGAGGCCTTTGGCCGTGCCGTGCACGAGCTTCATCGCTACCCGAGCACGGATCATTCAAACCTGCGCAAGGCGATTGGCGAGGTCTGGCACCTTGATCCCGCGCGGGTGATTTGCGGCGTCGGGTCAGACGAGATTTTGCACCTGCTGTGTCAGGCTTACGCAGGTCCGGGCGACGAGGTGATCCATACTGAGCACGGCTTTGCGCTCTACCGCATTTCGACGCTTGCGGCGGGCGCCACGCCGATTGAGGCGCCCGAGCGGGACCGGATGATCGACGTCGACGAAATTCTTGCGGCTTGCACAAAAAGAACCAAACTGGTTTTTATCGCCTTGCCCAGCAATCCCACATCCACCATGATCGGCGCCAAAGAAGTGGCCCGCTTGGCGGCAGGGTTGCCTGCGCAAGCCATCCTTGTGCTGGACGGGGCTTATGCAGAATATGTTGAAGGTTATGACGGCGGGCTTGCCTTGATCGAGAGCCGCGAAAATGTGTTTATGACCCGCACGTTTTCCAAAATTTACGGGCTTGGCGGGTTGCGTATCGGATGGGGCTACGGCCCGCAATCCATGATTGATGTTCTCAACAGGATCAGGGGCCCGTTTAACCTGTCGTCTGCCGCGCTTGCCGCCGCCGAAGCCGCAGTGCGCGACACCGTCTATACCGAAAAATGCCGCGTCGAGAATGCGCGCTGGCGCGAATGGCTGTCCACGGCTCTGGCCGAGTTGGGCGTGCCGTCTGACACCTCGACGTCCAATTTCATTCTGGCCCGCTTTGCCAGCGAGCAAGAGGCCTCGGCCTGCAATGAGCATTTGAAATCAAAAGGAATTCTGGTGCGGCATCCAAAAGGATACGGGTTTCCATATTGCCTGCGGATCACTGTGGGTGACGAAAGCGCGTGCCGCCGGATTGTTCATGCGGTGGGGCAGTTCAAAGGGCTGCGCGAATGACACAGATTTATGATCGGGTCGCATTGATCGGGCTGGGCCTGATTGCGTCGTCCATGTTTCATGCAATCAAACGCGCGGGGCTCGCAGGCGAGGTCGTGGGGTATGCCCGCAGCCCCGAGACCCGCGAAATCGCACGCGACATCGGGTTATGCGACCGCGTTTTTGATAGCGCGCGCGAGGCGGTGGAGGGTGCGGATCTTGTTGTGCTTTGCGTGCCTGTGGGCGCGATGGAACAGGTTGCGATCGACATCGCGCCGGCCCTCAAAGCGGGCGCGACCGTCAGCGATGTAGGGTCAGTCAAACGCGCTGTCATCGACGCGGTGGCCAGGCATTTGCCGCAAGGGGTGCATTTCGTGCCCGCGCACCCGCTTGCAGGAACCGAACATTCGGGGCCAACCTCGGGCTTTGCGGAATTGTTCGACGACCGCTGGTGCATTATTGTGCCAGACCTGTGCTCGGATCACGCGGCCATCGCGCGGTTGGAAAACCTGTGGCGCGGCATGGGGTCGAATGTCGACCAGATGGATGCGGACCACCATGATCTGGTGCTGGCCGTGACCTCGCACACACCGCACTTGATTGCCTATACCATGGTTGGCGTTGCTGATGATCTGCGCCGCGTGACCGACAGCGAAGTGATCAAATACTCGGCAGCGGGCTTTCGTGATTTCACCCGTATCGCGGCCTCTGACCCGACGATGTGGCGCGATGTTTTTCTCAACAACAAAGAGGCGACACTGGAAATTTTGGGCCGTTTCACCGAAGAGTTGTTCATGTTGCAACGTGCCATTCGTGAAGGCGATGGCGAGCAGCTGCACGATTATTTCACCCGCACACGGTCAATCCGGCGATCGATTATCGAAGCGGGTCAAGACACGGATGCGCCGAACTTTGGCCGGTTGCCTGCGCAAAAAAAGTGACTTGTCGCTGATGTGGCGGCAAGGGTTCACGGATGCGTTGTTCCCAAAGGTTTCGCCGCCTCCGGCGGGCATATTTGGGCTCTGAAGAAGCCCTGATCTCCCTCTTGTTTGTAAGATTTTGCAGGTCTATAAGCCGTTTTATGACTTTCTGGGCGCACATACGAATTATGTCCCCGGCGCGCTGACGTCAGCGCCGCCGGGCCAATGGCGCAGACTTTCTCGCGCCGCCCAACTCCTTGAAACGATGATGAAAAGGACGCTCCTTATGTGCGCCGATATCCCTGAATACAAAGAGACGCTGAACCTGCCAAAAACGGATTTTCCGATGCGCGCAGGCCTGCCGCAGCGCGAGCCTGAATGGCTGGACCGGTGGGTCAAAATGGACGTTTATGGCCAGTTGCGTGCCAAGACGGGCCGCCCGCCGTTTACGCTGCATGATGGCCCGCCCTATGCGAACGGGCATTTGCACATCGGTCACGCGCTCAACAAGATCCTCAAGGATATGGTTGTGCGCTCGCAGCAGATGATGGGCAAAGACGCGCGCTATATCCCCGGTTGGGATTGTCACGGCTTGCCGATCGAGTGGAAGATCGAAGAGCAGTATCGCGCCAAGGGCCGCGATAAGGATGACGTGCCGGTTGTTGAATTCCGTCAAGAATGCCGCGAGTTTGCCGCCGGTTGGGTTGATATTCAGCGCGAAGAGTTCAAGCGTCTGGGTGTGCAGGGCAACTGGGCCGAGCCGTATCTGACGATGAATTTCCACGCCGAGCGCGTGATCGCGGAGGAATTCCAAAAGTTCCTGATGAACGGCACGCTCTATCAGGGCTCCAAGCCTGTGATGTGGTCGCCTGTCGAGCAGACAGCCTTGGCCGAGGCCGAGGTTGAGTATGCCGACAAGGAGAGCTTTGCGATCTGGGTGAAATTTACGGTTCAAGCTGACGCGAGCGAGTTGCAAGGCGCGAAGGTTGTGATCTGGACGACGACGCCTTGGACAATTCCGTCGAACAAGGCTGTCGTTTATAGCGATGACATTGAATACGGCCTCTATGAGGTCACGGGCACGCCTGAGGAATGCTGGTTGAATGTCGGCGAGCGTTTTATTCTGTCGGATAAGATGGCGGATGCGGTGTTTGCGAAGGCAAGGCTCGAAGAGGGCATGTGGTCGCGTGTTCGCAGTGTCGGTTCTCCAGAATTGTCTGGTCTTGCGTTGTCACACCCGTTGGCTGGCGCCGAGGATGGCAACGGCGAATGGGACGACTTGCGCGATTTCCGCGCCGCCCCATTTGTGACCAACGACGAAGGCACAGGCTTTGTGCATTGCGCCCCGTCGCACGGTATGGACGAGTTTGAACTCTACCGCGATCTGGGCATGTTGGAGCAGGTCATTACCTACAATGTGATGGAAGACGGGCGTTTCCGCGACGATTTGCCGTTTTTTGGTGGGGCCGCGATCTTGCGCGACAAGCCGAACAAAAAGAACAAGACCAACCCCTGGGAAGGCGATGCCAACACGGCTGTCATGGCCAAGCTGGTTGAGGTTGGCGGGCTATTTGCGCGTGGCGTGATCAAGCACAGCTATCCACATTCGTGGCGATCCAAGGCACCGATCATTTTCCGCAACACGCCGCAATGGTTCGCCGCGATTGATAAAACGGTGGGCGACGGGCAGGATACCTATGGCACGACGATCCGTGAACGCGCATTGCGGTCCATTGATGAATTGGTCACTTGGACCCCGCAAAAGGGCCGCAACCGCCTGTTCGCGATGATCGAGCAGCGCCCCGATTGGGTGCTGTCACGTCAACGTGCGTGGGGTGTGCCGCTGACCTGTTTCACCAAGGTTGGTGCCTTGCCAACGGACGATGATTTCTTGCTGCGCAATGCCGAAGTGAATGCCCGTATCACGGCGGCCTTTGAGGCAGAGGGCGCCGATGCGTGGTATCAGGATGGCGCGAAAGAGCGGTTTTTGAGCGGGCTTGTGGACGTTGATGCATACGTCCAGGTCATGGATATTCTCGACGTCTGGTTCGACAGCGGCTCGACCCATGCGTTCACCCTGCGCGACCGTGCGGATGGCTCCGAGGACGGCTTGGCCGATCTGTATCTGGAAGGCACCGATCAGCATCGCGGCTGGTTCCATTCGTCGCTGTTGCAGGCTTGTGGGACGATGGGGCGCGCGCCTTATCGTGGTGTTTTGACCCACGGGTTCACGCTGGATGCCAAAGGCATGAAGATGTCGAAATCCATCGGCAATACCATCGTGCCAGAGAAGATCGTGCAGCAATATGGCGCGGATATCCTGCGGCTTTGGGTGGCGCAGACCGATTACACCAATGATCAGCGCATCGGGGATGAAATTCTGAAAGGGACAGCGGATAGCTATCGCCGTTTGCGCAATACGTTGCGGTTTATGCTAGGGTCATTGTCCGACTTTACTGAGGCTGATCGTGTTGACGTGGCCGATATGCCTGAGCTGGAACAGGTCATTCTGCACCGTCTGTCGGAGCTGGATGAGGTCGTGCGCAAAGGCTATGCGGCGTATGATTTCCAAGGTGTGTTCAGCGCGGTGTTTACATTCGCGACGCTGGATTTGTCGGCGTTCTATTTCGATATCCGCAAGGATGCGCTGTATTGTGATGGCGATACGGCACGTCGCCGCGCGGCGCGCACCGTGCTTGATATCCTGTTCCACCGCCTGACAAAATGGTTGGCACCAGTGCTGGTGTTCACCATGGAAGAGGTCTGGCTGGAGCGGTTCCCCGGTGATGCAAGCTCGGTGCATTTGGTTGATTTCGACGAGACCCCCGCCGATTGGCGCAACGATGCATTGGCCGCGAAATGGGCCACGGTGCGGGCTGTGCGCCGCGTGGTGACAGGTGCGTTGGAGGTCGAGCGGACCGCCAAAGTGATCGGCGCGTCACTGGAGGCGGCCCCAACCGTTTATGTAAACGCTGACACTGCGGGGCTGCTGGAAACCGTGGCTTTTGATGACCTAAGCATCACCTCGGGCATCTTCATCTCGACCGACGCGGCCCCTGCGGATGCGTTCACATTGGATGATGTGGCCGATGTGGCCGTGGTCTTTGCCAAGGCAGAAGGCGAAAAATGCCAACGCTGCTGGAAGATCCTGCCAGACGTCGGCACGCATACCCATGCTGGGGTGTGCGGGCGGTGTGACGAGGCCCTCAAGTAAGGTGGGTCAAACCCCATCCTACACCGCATCTCTGCCAAACAGCCCCGTTGGGCCATTGTCGGTGGTGGTGCGGGATGGGGCGGTCGTAAAGCTGGACTGGGCAGTGGTGGATGGGGTCAGTGATCTGGTTTCCACCGAGGCTATCGCACAACTTGCGCAGTATTTTGCAGGCGAGCGGCAGGTATTTGATCTGCCGCTCGCCCCGCAAGTCAGCGCGTTTCAGTTGAAATTTGGGGCCGCTTTGCGTGCGATCCCCTTTGGCGAGACCCGCACCTATGGCGATCTTGCGCGTGATTTGGGCGTGCCGGCACAGGCGATTGGGCAGGCGTGCGGCGGCAATACGATCCCGATTATCATTCCTTGCCACCGCGTGTTGGGCGCCACAACTTTGGGCGGGTTTTCCGGCGCTGGCGGTGTCGAGGCAAAGGTGCAATTGTTGCGCCACGAGGGGGCGGCCTCTTTGTTGATTTGAAGGCGCAGACAGGATGACAATCTGGGTATTGGCGGCGGTTCTGGGCGCGGCGTTCCTGCATGCGCTGTGGAACGCCTTGATCAAATTGGGCACCTCGAAACTGACGTCGATGCTGATTTTGACGCTGGTGCAGGGCGGCATGGGCCTGCTGGTTGCCCTGACGCGCCCGTTTCCCGACCCGCAGGTCTGGCTATGGCTTTTGGCATCGGGGGTTTTTCACGCGGCCTATAAGCTATTTCTCGCCTTCGCCTACGAGCAGGGCGACCTCAGCCGCGTCTATCCGATCGCGCGCGGGGCCGCACCGATGCTTGTGTTGGTGATCTCTGCGCTGCTGCTGCCTGATGTGATCGCCGCTTGGGAATATATCGGCATATTTGTGCTTGGATCGGGCATTTTGCTGATGGCGCGCGGCGTGTTCTCATCGGGGGAAAGCCGCAGGCTGGTGCCGCTTGCTCTTGGCTCTGCGATGGCCACGGCGGGGTATTCCTTGGTCGATGGCTTGGGCGCGCGCGCCTCTGGCGATGCGGTGGCCTATGTCGGCTGGCTGTTCACGCTTGATGCTGTGTTCTTTACGCCGGTCTGCATTGCGTTGCGCGGCAAATCGGTGCTGCGGGCAAGCGGAAAAGTTTGGGCCATCGGCGGTTTGGCCGCCACCGCAAGCTATGGCGCTTACGCGATTGCGGTTTGGGCCATGACGGTCGCGCCAATCGCCCTTGTCGCCGCCCTGCGCGAGACATCGATATTGTTTGCGGTTCTGATTGGCTGGCTGGTTTTTGGCGAACGCATGGACAAGCAAAAGGCAGTCGCCGCCGCATTGATTGTCGCAGGCGTGATCGTCACGCGGCTTTAGCCGTCTTTGCCGTAGAGCACTTGTTGCGCGGCTCCTGCGACCAGCAGGTAAATCGAGGTGACCATCAACCCGTAATGCGCAAGGCTGGCAGGGTGAAACTCGACCCATGCCGCCCATCCCGCAAAGACCGTCCAAGCAATCGCCATCGGGAGAGTGACATTGCACCATCTTTTGGTGCGCACCGGATGCACGAATTTCACCGGAAAAAACATCGCCATGGCCAGCACTGCCACCAATGCCAAGATTACCCAGAAACTGGGCTGGATTGCGAACAGAACCAACACCACCATGTTCCAGCACCCGGGAAAGCCGGAAAATGAATAATCTTTTGTTTTCATGCGGCTATCGGCAAAATACATGGCCGATGTAAAGGTGATCACGATAATCGCGATCCATCCGGTCCACCCCGGCAACAGGCCCGATTTGAACAAGGCATAGGCCGGCACAAAGACGTAGGTCAGATAATCGATGATCAGGTCAAGCAAGACCCCGTCGAAAACAGGCGCGTTGGTTTTGGTGTCGTAGCGCCGTGCCAACGGCCCATCGATGCCGTCGACAAAGAACGCGACCACCAGCCATAAAAACATCAGCGACCAGTTTTGGTCAACTGCGGCGAGCATGGCCAACATCGCAAAAACCGCGCCGCTGGCGGTCAGCAAGTGCACAAGAAGGGCTTTATGTTGAAGTGTCATGCGGGCCTTTTAACTGAATTTGGGGGAAGGGCAATCAAAGCTTCACGTCACGCCTTGGGATGGGTCCGGTTATAGACCTCCATCAGATGCGCTGTGTCCACGGCAGTATAGGCTTGCGTCGTCGACAGGCTGGCATGGCCCAGCAATTCCTGGATCGCACGCAGATCGCCGCCCGCTGTCAAAAGATGGGTGGCAAAGCTGTGGCGCATCGCGTGCGGGGTGGCCGTTGCGGGCAGGCCCAGTTGCATCCGTGATTTTTCCATCACCTTTTGCACCAGCCGCGGGTTCAGCGCGCCACCGCGCGCGCCGCGAAACAACGGTGCCGATGTGTCCAGCGGGTGCGGGCACAGCCGCAGATACGTCGCCACCGCATCACGCGCCGCGTCAATCACCGGCACCACCCGTTCCTTGCCGCCTTTCCCGGTGATCCGCAGCGTCGCGGGCAGCGGCACATCAGCCCCGGTCAAGCCAAGTGCCTCGGAAATCCGCAAGCCGCAGCCGTAAAGCAAGGTCACAACCGCCGCATCGCGGGCCGCGATCCAGCCTTGGGTCGCCTGCATCTCGACTGTCTCGATCATCGCGGTGGCGGCATCTTCGGCCAAGGGGCGGGGTAATTTTTTGGTGAACTTGGGGCTGCGCGTCGACAAAACGGCGGTCGGCTCGAAATTTTCACGCGCGGCCAGCCAGCGATAGAATGTCTTGACCGCCGAAAGCTGCCGCGCCAAAGACCGCGCGCCCACACCGCGCCCACGCTCGGAGGCCATCCAGGACCGCATGTCGCTGACACTGATCTGCGACAGCGGGCCAAGCCCCTGCTGGCCACCATGGTGCCTGCCCATGAACGCCAGAAAGCCCAGCACATCGGCCTGATAGGCCTTGAGCGTATTGGGTGCGGCACCACCCAGCGCGCGACAATGGTCCAGCCATCCGGCCAGCGCATGTGTCATTGCAGGGGCAATCATCGGGTCTACGACAACCAGCGACGCATGGCGCGTTCAAACACGCCGGCAAAAAACGTCAGCAGATCGGTGCCTTGCTGCGGCGTGAACTGATGCGGATCCTCGGAGCCCATCACCAACATGCCCGGCAAAGTGCCCGCGCCGAAATCCAGCTTCAGACAGGCTTCTGAGCGGATATAGGGGGCCTTGTCACCATAAAGGGCGGCATCTTCGGTCTGGATCTGGCGCAGCGTGACCTGACGCAGCGGACTTGATCTGCCGCGTGCGATATAGGCGTCGGTAAAGCCCTCGCCGACCACACCCAGCACCGCACCCATTTGCTGCACTGCGGGCTCGTCGGTGTCGCTGGCGGTTTCCAACACCAGCTTCATCGAATCGACGCGCAAAATATCGGCCACATCGCTGGATAAATCTTGCAGGAACACTTCGAATTTTGTGGCATCCATCATGCGCATAACCGCGCGGTGCACTTGGTTAGTGCCCGCCAGATTTTCATAAGCTGCGGCAATCACCGACCGGTGTGTATCCTCAAGCCGGTCAAGCCGCGCCTCGAGCCGCTCCATCGCGATGCCGCGCAGATCGACGATATTGCTGCCCATGGATTGTTCGTTTGCGGCAACAAGGGCGCGCATGATATCGTGATCCTCAAGCAATACCTCGGGGTCAGCAATGATCTTTTCACGGACATGACTGTCCATCTGTGGCTTGGTGCTCATATCTCTGCTCAACTGTTTGTTTTGTCCGACTATAGCATCGCGCGCAGAAATTACGCTCAAAAAGATGCGATCACCGGCAAATTTTGCCGGAGTGTCAGATATTGGCATATGGGGGCGTGCGGCCACCAGCTGTGGTAGGGTGGATTGCGGACCGGATCACCAATCCGCAGTCGCGTGTCTGTTTACAGAATTTTGATGCCGGCTTTTTTAACGTCGGCCATGAACCCTGCAAGACCCTTTTCGGTCAAAATATGGTTCGCCATCGCCTTGATCACCGCAGGCGGCGCTGTGGCCACATCTGCGCCGATTTTTGCGCAATCGGACATGTGGTTGGCCGACCTGATCGAGGCCGCCAGAATCTGCGTCTCATAGCCATAGTTGTCGTAAATCGTGCGGATATCCTCGATCAGCTCCAGACCATCAAGGTTGATGTCATCCAGACGCCCGATGAAGGGGCTGATGAAAGTGGCACCGGCTTTGGCGGCCAAAAGCGCTTGGTTGGCCGAGAAACACAAGGTCACGTTGACCATCGTGCCTTCGTCAGACAGCGCCTTGCAGGTCTGCAAACCGGCCCATGTCAGCGGCACCTTGACGGCGATGTTGCCTGCGATTTTTGCAAGCTTGCGGCCCTCGGCAAGCATGGTTTCAAAATCAAGCGCGACAACTTCGGCGGACACCGGGCCATCAACGATGCTACAAATCTCTTTGGTCACCTCAAGAATGTCGCGGCCCGATTTTGCGATGATCGACGGGTTGGTCGTGACGCCATCGACCATGCCGTAGCTGTGCAATTCCTTGATCTGGTCGATGTCGGCGGTGTCTACGAAAAACTTCATGGTTCTCTCCGGGGAATGGTTGGCGTTTGCTGCCCCAACGTTTACCTCATAGGGGGGCAGGCGGAAAGCCCTAGATAGAAAGCAGGCGCATGACGGCAGAGTTTTTCCAAGAGGGCGCATTGGTGGCGGTATTGACCGCGCAGCCGATTGACCGCTTTCTGGATTACAAAGCACCGGTGGGCGGCTGCCAGATCGGGGCCTTTGTCGAGGTGCCGCTTGGCCCGCGCAAGGTGATTGGCGTGGTCTGGGGCGTAGGCGCGGGCGACTTTGACTATGCCAAGGTGCGCGCTGTCATGCGGGTGCTGGATGTCGCGCCGATGCGCGAGGAAATGCAGATTTTCCTGACCCGCGCGGCCGATTATACCATCACGCCCATGTCGCAAATGCTGCGGCTGGCGACCCGCGCGCCGGGGCTGGGGGATGCGCCCTCGATGCGCAAAGTCTTTCGCATGGGCAGCGGCACCCCTGACCGTGTGACCGAGGCCCGCACCAGGGTTTTGGCGGTTTTGGGCGATTATGGTGGGCTGTCATTTACGCTCAAAGAACTGGCTGACATGGCGGGGGTCGGCACGTCGGTGGTGAAAGGGCTGGTGAAACAAGGCGCTGTCTTTGAAGAAGACGCGCCGCGCGATGTGCCTTATCCCGCCCTTGACCCAGACCATGGCGGCAAGGCGCTAAGCGCTGATCAGGCGGCAGGGTCGGAGGCCTTGCGCGCGGCGTTGCGCACTGACGGATACGGCACGACGTTGCTGAAGGGCGTCACGGGGTCGGGCAAAACGGAAGTATATCTCGAAGCCGTGGCCGAGTGTTTGCGCATGGGCAAACAGGCCTTGGTCCTGTTGCCGGAAATCGCGCTGTCGGGCGAATTTATCAACCGTGTCGAGGCGCGGTTCGGGTTTAAACCGGCTGAATGGCATTCTGGCGTGACCATGACCGAGCGCAGGCGGTGCTGGAAAATGGTCGGTCAAGGGGCGGCGCAAATGGTCGTGGGCGCGCGGTCGGCGTTGTTTTTGCCTTTCCAAAATCTTGGGCTGATCGTGGTCGATGAGGAGCATGATACATCTTATAAACAAGAGGATGGCGTGCTGTATAATGCGCGCGATATGGCGGTGTTGCGCGCCGCGATCAATGGCGCACAAGTGGTGTTGGCCTCGGCTACGCCAAGTCTGGAAAGCTGGGCCAATGTCGAGGCGGGCAAATATCAGCGCGTTGCGCTGACATCGCGTTTCGGCCCTGCTGTGATGCCCGAAATGACCGCGATTGATATGCGCGTCGAGGATGTGCCCAATGGCAAATGGGTGTCGCCCACGCTCAAAAACGCGATCAATGACCGGTTGGAAAAGGGCGAGCAGAGCCTGATTTTTCTCAACCGCCGTGGCTATGCGCCGATCACGATTTGTCGTGCCTGCGGGCATCAGATTGGCTGTGATCACTGTGACGCGCGCATGGTCGAACACCGCTTTCTCAACCGCCTGATGTGCCATCAGTGCGGCGAGACGAAACCGATGCCAAGTATCTGTCCCCATTGCGAAATCGAGGGAAAGCTGGCGCCTGTGGGGCCGGGGGTGGAGCGCATGGCCGAAGAGGTCACCGCGCTGTTTCCCGAGGCCCGTGTTGTGGTGTTGTCGTCGGATTTATACGGGTCGGCGCGGGCGATGAAGGCGCATATCGAGGAGATCGCAAAAGGCGGTGCGGATATCATTGTCGGCACGCAGCTTGTGGCCAAGGGGCACAATTTTCCCAACCTCACGCTGGTCGGTGTGATTGATGCGGATCTGGGGTTGCAGGGGTCGGATTTGCGGGCCGCGGAACGCACGTTTCAACTGATGCGGCAGGTGGCGGGCAGGGCGGGGCGTGCGCAGGTGCCGGGGGCTGCGATGTTGCAGACGTTTCAGCCCGAACATGCTGTCATCCGCGCGATTTTGGCAGGTGACGAGGAGCGTTTTTGGGCGGCGGAAGCCGCCGAGCGCAAGGCCGCCGGCGTGCCGCCCTATGGCCGTATGGCGGGGATCATTTTGAGCAGTCCGAATGCCCAAGAGGTGTTTGATCTGGGCGCTGATATGGCGCGCAGGGACGGGCCGTTGCGCCGTATCGGGGCACAGGTTTTCGGGCCCGCACCGGCGCCGATTGCACGGGTGCGCGGGCGGCATCGCGTGCGGTTATTGGTCAAGGCCGACAAGGCCGCACCGTTGCAAAAAGCGCTGGTGGACTGGACCGCGCAGTTCAGGTTACCGGCGAATTTACGGCTGTCGATTGATATCGATCCGCAGAGTTTTTATTGACGATTTGGGTGAGATGGTTGCGATTGCGCAGGCCTATTCCGATGATGAGCTTGCTGCGATATTGGCCAAGGATAAGGCGTCGATTGCAAGCACGCGGAGATCGCCGAAGTGGGTCAAGGCGCGGTTTGTGCAGTATATGACGACGATTGGCGATTATCTGGAGCGGGCCAAGAAGGGGGATGCGAAGGTGACATGGCTTGTGGGGCGGATTGGCAAGTTGTGGGAATGGTTTAACGGCGACGGGCGGTAGGTGAAGCCACTTTCCAAGACTAACGATGCAGCGTAGACCTGCGTCATGAAATTTGTCACTTTAAGCGATGCGCAGCATCAGCCGGTTTGGCGTCGTCCGATAGTCTTGTTGTTCATGATGGCCTTGGCCATGCCGATTGCGTTTAATACGTGGTTGGCGCTGTTGAATAACTTTGTGATCGAGGTCGCGGGATTTGACGGGTCTGATATTGGCTGGCTGCATACGATCCGCGAAATTCCGGGGTTTTTGGCGGTTGGGGTGATCGCCTTGCTGATGTTTATCCGCGAGCAGGTGTTGGGTCTGGTGGCGCTGATCCTGCTGGGGGTGGCCACGGCGTTGACCGCGCAGTTTCCGTCGATGGGCGGGATTTTGACGCTGACGATGTTGTCGTCGATCGGGTTTCATTATTACGAGACGGTGAACCAGTCGTTGCAATTGCAGTGGATTGCGAAAAAGGATGCGCCGCAAACCATCAGCTGGTTGATGGCGATGGGGGCGGCGGTCACGTTTGTGGCCTATGCACTGATCGTGTTGACGTGGGATTGGCTGGGTCTGACCTATAATATCGTGTATATGGTGTCGGGTGGTTTGACGGCGTTGATCGCGCTGTTTTGTTTGTTTGCCTATCCGCAGTTCGAGGCGCCGCATCCGCAGATCAAGACCTTCATTCTGCGCAGGCGGTATTGGCTGTATTATGCGTTGCAATTCATGGCCGGTGCGCGGCGGCAGATTTTTGTAGTGTTCGCGGGCTTTATGATGGTCGAACGCTTTGGCTTTCGGGTGGATCAGATAACCAGCCTGTATTTGTTGACGCTGTTTTCCAACGTGGTGATTGCGCCGGTGATCGGGAAAGTGGTGGGCGTGTTTGGCGAGAGACGCGCGTTATTGTTTGAATATGCCGGATTGGTGGCGGTGTTTCTGGCCTATGGTGGCGTGTATTATTTTGGCTGGGGTGTGATGATTGCCGCCGGATTATATGTGGTGGATCATATTTTCTTTGCACTGGCCTTGGCGTTGAAAACCTATTTCCAGAAAATCGCGGACCCGCAGGATATTGCGCCGACGGCGGCTGTGGCGTTCACGATTAACCATATTGCGGCGGTGTTTTTGCCGGCGGGTCTGGGGTATTTATGGCTTGTGTCGCCTGCGGCGGTGTTTATTGCGGCGTCGGCGATGGCAAGTGTTTCGTTTGTTTTGGCTTTGCTGATCCCGCGCCATCCCGCTAAGGGGCATGAGACGGTGTTCCATGTGCGATTGTTGCACGCCGCTGAATAATGAAAAACGAGGCTACGATGATTTCCTATTCTGCTTTGACGATTGCTGCTGATGAAGACATCGCGGCGGCCCTGTGCGAGGATCTGGAGGCGTTGAACCCCGAGCCGACCGGCACGGGGATTTTCGAGGTCGAGGATGGTTCGGGGCTTTGGGAGGTTGGCGCCTATTTCACCGATCGGCCTGATGGCGCGGGTTTGGCGGTTTTGGCGGTGATGCACGGGGTGCGTGATTTTTTGATCTCCGAGATCCCGCAGACCGATTGGGTCAGTCATGTGCGCCGCGAATTGGCACCGGTGCCCGCGGGGCGGTTTTTTGTCTATGGCAATCATGACGCCGATAAGGTGCCGGCCGATTGCGTGCCGTTGTTGATCGAGGCGGCGATGGCGTTTGGCACCGGGCATCACGGCACCACGCTGGGCTGTCTGAAGGCGTTTGACCGGTTGCTTGAGGACGGGTTTGCGGGCAAATCAATCATTGATGTGGGCTGTGGGACGGCGGTGTTGGCGATGGCGGCGGCGGCTGTTTTGCCAAGCAAAGTTCTGGCCAGTGATATCGACCCTGTGGCGGTGGACGTGGCGCGCGCCAATGTGGCGGCAAACGGGCTTACGGGGCGCGTGGACTGTGTGGTGGCGGCGGGTTTTGATGCGCCTGCGCTTGCGGAAAGTGCGCCTTATGATTTGGTCTTTGCCAATATCCTCAAGGGCCCGCTGGTGGCGCTGGCGCCGCAGATGGGCCACGTGGTGAAGCCGGGGGGCTATGTGATTCTGTCGGGGATTTTGAACGAGCAGGCCGATGCGGTGATCGCGGTTTATTGCGCGAACGGATTTAATCTTGTGCAACGCGATAGTATTGTTGACTGGACCACGCTGACGCTTGCGCGAAATCTGTAATTTCAGATAGTTTTAACTGGTTTTGAGCGGTTTGCCTTATTGTCGCCACAATTGGGGCCGACCTTGGACATACATGAGGTGGGGGCTTCATGCAGGAGACTATTATGTCCCTTACAAGTATGCCATTTGACCGCCGGTTGAAGCGGATCGTTCGGAATCATCGGCGCATGAGCCATGGCGTCGTGCATTCGGTCAACAGCAATGGGCTGATCGTTGCGCGGCCACGCATTTATAATCCGAAATTTCCGATCAAGGGTCTGCTGCTGACCGTTGTTGCGATGTTCGCGTTCAAGGGGTTTTTGTTTGCCAGTCTGGGCGCGGAAACATTTGATGCGCGGGTTGCCGAGCTTGCTGCGGGATCAACAGTTGAAAAGGCAGGTGCCTGGGTGATGCAAGCCGATATGGCGACCGTTGCGATTGCGGGTCTGTGGCAGAAAGTCGGCGTGTAACCCGCCCCTGACTTTTGGCGCTGTGAGATGAAAAATGCCGCACCCGAGTGATCGGATGCGGCATTATTTGCGGCGTGTCGCGCCGGGGCGCGTCAGCGTGTGACGCGCTTTGCGATGCCTTCAACGTCGCAGAATGACAGGCCGATATCGTCCAGTTCGCGTGCCGACAATTTGGACAGGGATTTGCGAGTGTTGCGCGTATCGTTCCATGCGACAAAAGACGCAGCGGCGCTTTTGATCAAATGTGTCAGGTTGCCTGCGAAAGGCGCGGAGATTGGACGGGATGTTACGAATGCCATGGGCCTGTTCCTACAATGTGATGGGGTGACGGGTGTCTTTTCTGCTGCCCGCGTATTGCGGCAAATCCGAACTTACCAGTGTCCATTTTGCATGACACATATGCATTTTCGGAATGCCTGTAATTTGCGCGAAAACATGGTAAATACTATGTAAATAAGGCCTGATTCATGTCGTCATTCACGCCGCGGATGTCGGTTTTGACTGGTTTTGCACCTGCGGCAAAAATGACGCGGAAAATTAGCCGCTTGGTTTTTGTTCGCGTTTTGTGCTAAATCGCACCAAGGCGCAGGATGGCGCGGGATCAAAAGGGGCTGGATATGCGGGTTTTGGGAATCGATCCTGGGTTGCGCAACATGGGATGGGGCGTGATCGACGTGCAGGGATCGCGCATGACCCATGTCGCCAATGGTGTGTGCATCTCGCTTGGCTGTGACGATTTGGGCGCGCGCCTGTCGTCGCTTCATCGTCAGCTTACGGATGTGATCGAGATGTATGCCCCTGATACTGCTGCGGTCGAGCAGACGTTTGTGAACAAGGATGGCGCGGGCACTTTGAAGCTGGGTCAGGCGCGCGGCATTGCGATGTTGGTGCCGGCGCAGGCGGGGTTGTCGATTGGCGAATATTATCCCAATGCCATCAAAAAGGCGGTGGTCGGTGTGGGTCATGCCGATAAAAAGCAGATCGACCATATGGTCCGGCTGCAACTGCCCGGTGTCAAACTGGCGGGGCCAGATGCCGCGGATGCGCTTGCGATTGCGATATGTCACGCGCATCATGCGCAATCTGCGGGCAGGTTGGCGCAGGCATTGGCAAAGGCATCGGCATGATTGGCAAGATTTCGGGGATTTTGGAGTATCGCAGTCTTGATCACATTTTGATCGACGTGCGCGGGGTCGGCTATGTTGTCTATGTCGATAACCGCGTGATGGCGGGCTTGCCCGGCATCGGCGAGGCGGTGGCGCTTTATACCGATCTGTTGGTGCGCGAGGATAATTTGCAGTTGTTCGGGTTTACCACACTGGTCGAGAAGGAATGGCACCGGTTGTTGATGTCGGTGCAGGGCATCGGGGCCAAGGCGTCGCTGGCGATTTTGGGAACCTTGGGGGCGGATGGCGTCAGCCGTGCAATTGCGCTGGGCGATTGGAGCGCGATTGCGAAGGCCAAGGGCGTGGGTCCAAAGGGTGCGCAGCGTGTGGCGATTGAGTTGAAGGACAAAGCCCCGTCGGTGATGGCGATGGGGGGGGCGATTGCCGAGGCCTTGGGTGAAGCGGTGATTGAAGCTGCGCCAAAGCGCCGCGCGCCCGCACCGGTTGCCAACCCTGCGCAGGGCGAGGCGTTATCGGCGTTGGGCAATTTGGGCTATGGCCCCGGTGACGCGGCGGGGGCTGTGGCGCAGGCGATGGGCGAGCAGCCTGATCTGGATACATCGGGGTTGATCCGCGCGGCCTTGAAGCTGTTGGCGCCGAAGGGGTAAGGGTGGCCTATGGAATCTGATCCCGATCTACGCCCCGAGCCCTTGGCCGGAGATGCCGACCGTGCGCTGCGCCCGCAGACATTGGATGAATTTATTGGCCAGCGCGAGGCGCGGTCGAATTTGAAGGTGTTTATCGAGAGCGCCAAGATGCGCGGCGAGGCGATGGACCATGTGTTGTTTCATGGCCCGCCCGGATTGGGCAAGACCACGTTGGCGCAGATTATGGCGCGCGAGTTGGGTGTGAATTTTCGTATGACATCTGGGCCGGTTTTGGCCAAGGCGGGTGATTTGGCGGCGATCCTGACCAATCTTGAAGCCCGCGATGTGTTGTTTATTGATGAAATTCACCGGCTGAACCCTGCGGTGGAAGAGGTCTTGTATCCGGCGCTGGAAGATTTCGAGCTTGATCTGGTGATTGGCGAGGGGCCTGCGGCAAGGACAGTCAGGATTGAGTTGCAGCCCTTTACGCTGGTGGGGGCCACGACGCGCATGGGGTTGTTGACCACGCCGCTGCGCGACCGGTTTGGCATCCCGACGCGGCTGGAGTTCTATTCCGAGGATGAGTTGCACGAGATTGTCACGCGCGGCGCACGCCTGATGGGGGCGCCGGCCGAGGATCTTGGGGCGCGAGAGATTGCCAAGCGCGCCAGAGGCACACCGCGGATTGCGGGCCGGTTGCTGCGCCGGGTGGTGGATTTTGCGGTTGTGGAGGGCAACGGCAAGGTCACGCAGGCGATTGCCGATAGTTCCCTGACGCGGTTGGGGGTGGATCATCTGGGGCTGGATAATGCCGACCGTCGGTATCTGCGCCTGATTGCCGAGAGTTATGGTGGCGGGCCGGTCGGGATCGAGACCATGTCGGCGGCCTTGTCGGAGAGCCGCGACAGTCTGGAAGATGTGATCGAGCCGTATTTGTTGCAGAAGGGTTTGATCCAGCGCACGCCAAGGGGCCGGATGTTGGCGCAGGCGGCGTGGCGGCATTTGGGGCTGGATGCGCCCAAGACGGACCGTGATTTGTTCGAGTGAACCGGGCCCTGCGGGGCGGATATTTGCAAACCAAAGAGGCAAAGGGGTTTGAGTATGCTGGATGTGGCGCCCTATTTTACTCGCAAGAGCGGGGATTATGTGTTTGCCCGTTGGGGTGTGCCGATTGTGCCGGTGGTGTTTGGGGTTGATGACCGGACGCTGGGTCTGTTCAAGGGCGCGATCGAGGCGGTTGTGGCGTTGGCGGGGCATAAGATGGCGGAGATTGACCCCAATCTCGGGGCCAATGTGATGGTATTCTTTTGCCGGGATTGGGGTGAGTTGACGCAGGTGCCGCATCTGGAGCAGATGGTGCCTGATATTGCCCCGCTGGTCGCGCGATTGCAGGCGGCAGATGCCAATCAATATCGGATTTTCCGGTTTGACAAGGCGGGTGCGATTGCGGGCTGTTTTGTGTTTTTGCGCATGGATGATGATTTGGCGCTGGCCCCTGCGGATATGTTGGCGTTGAACCAGGCGGTGCAGATGATTTTACTGTGGTCGGATGCGGCGTTTGCAAATGTGCCAGCTTTGGCGGTGATCAACGGACATGCGGTGGTGCGCCCCGAGGTGGCAGCGCTGATTGCGGCGGCTTACGATCCGGTGATGCCCGCGGTGGCAAGCGACGCCAGCCATGCCTTGCGCATGGCCGCACGGGTGACGCTATGAGCCACAGGTTCGAGTTGCGCGTCTACTATGAGGACACCGATCTGGCGGGGTTTGTGTATTACGCCAATTATTTCAAGTTTATCGAGCGCGCCCGCAGTGAGTGGGTCCGCGAAATGGGCGTGGATCAGGTGGCGATGAAGGCCGAGCAAGGCGTGGTTTTTGCCGTGCGCCGTGTCGAGGCCGATTATTTCATGCCCGCGCAGTATGATGACAAGCTGGTCGTGCGCACCGATGTGCAAAGGCAGACCGGTGCAAGGTTGGTGTTGAAACAGACCGTGCTGCGCGGTGAGGACCCGCTGTTCGAGGCGCTGGTAACCATTGTGGCGATTGCGGCCAACGGGGCGGCGGCAAGGCTTCCGGCAAACATCCGCCGAGGTCTTGCGTGATATCACGCCAAGTTGCACGGGATTGATGGATTTCATCTGTCAAATGGTCTAATCAAGGCCTAATCAGAGCCCAAACGGGCCAAATGGGCCAAATGGGGCAGTTGGGGCAGAGCAGGCATTATGGAAGTAGTAACCGATTACACGATGTGGGCCTTGTTTGCCCGCGCGACCTTGACCGTGAAACTGGTCATGTTGATGTTGATGGCAGCCTCGGTGTGGTGTTGGGCCGTGATCATCGACAAATTGATCCAATACCGCAAGGCCCGCGCAGAGGCTGCGGTTTTTGACCGCGCGTTTTGGTCGGGAGAGCCGCTGGATGCGCTGTTTGACCAGATCGGCACCACGCCGCGCGGGCAGAGCCAGAAGATTTTTGCCGCAGGCATGTTGGAATGGCGTCGTTCGCACCGGCAGGATGGCGGGCTGATTGCGGGCGCGCAGGCGCGTATTGACCGGTCCATGGATGTGGCGATCAACAAAGAGGCGGCCCGGCTGCAAAAGGGTTTGCCGGTTTTGGCGACTGTTGGATCGACCGCACCGTTTGTCGGATTGTTCGGCACCGTCTGGGGCATCATGAACGCCTTTATCGAGATTGCCGAAGCCCAGACCACGAATTTGGCCGTTGTGGCCCCGGGCATTGCAGAGGCCTTGTTGGCCACCGGTTTGGGCCTGTTGGCGGCGATCCCTGCGGTTATTTTTTATAATAAGCTGTCGGCGGACAGTGACCGCGTCGTGTCGGGCTATGAAGCCTTTGCCGACGAGTTTGCCACCATCCTTAGCCGTCAGTTGGACAGTTGAATGGCCGCCGGTGTGATCAAATCGGGGGGCGGTGGCGGCGGGCGTCGTCGCGGGCGCAGGCGTGTGCAGCCGATGGCCGAGATCAATATCACCCCGTTTGTGGATGTGATGTTGGTGCTGTTGATTATTTTCATGGTCGCCGCGCCGTTGATGACGGTGGGTGTGCCGGTGGAATTGCCCAAGACCGCGGCCAATGCGCTGCCCTCTGATCAGGAAGAGCCGCTGACGGTGACGATCACGGCGCAGGGTGTTGTGATGATCCAGACGACCGAGGTGGGACCTGCCGATCTGGTGGGCCGGTTGCAGGCGATTGCAGTCGAGCGCACCTCGGACCGGATATTTTTGCGCGCTGACGGTGCCAATGCATGGAACACCGTGGCCGAGATCATGGGCGCGCTGAATGCCGGCGGGTTTTCAAATATCGGTTTGGTGACAGATATTGCTGGCCCGTCTTCGGGCGGCGCAGGCCAGTAGCCCAATGCGCACGACGGGCACCTATATTTCCGCCTTGGGCCATGTGGGTCTGATCGGCTGGTTGATCCTTGGATGGGGGTTAAGCTCGGAACCGCTGGATTTTGAGGTGGCGCAGGTGTCGGTTGTGTCCGGCGATGAATATGCAGCCCTTGTTGCCGCATCGACGCCGCAGCCATCGACGGGTGATCCGTCTGCCCCTGTGCCCCCTGTGGTTGAAGAGCCGCCAGCGCCTCCTGCGCAAGACCCCGCGCCGCAGGTGCAAGCGCCGCCTGCGCCAACGCAGGTGCCTGCCGATGAGGCCCCGCCGCCAGAGCCGCCGTTGCCGCCGCAAGAGCCTGACGAGGTGGTAGATGTGGCCCCCGCGCAGCCCACGCCCCCTGCGCTGGCCGATCCTGCGCCACAGGTTGATGCCCGCCCGCAGCCGCGTCCTGCGCCGCGCGTGGCCGCCACGCCCGTAGCGCCGCCGCCGCCCGACGCGCAGGTCGCCGATGTTGTGCAAGAGGCGGTTGTGCCTGACGGATCGGTTGCCGCCGAGGTGGTCGCGCCTGCGGTCAAGGCCACAGCCCCCGAGGCCGCATCGACCGAGATTGTGCTTGAGAATACGCCCCCGTCGGGAGCGGTGACCACATCGCTGCGTCCGCAAACAAGGCCCAGCCGTCCGGTGCCTGCACCCGCGCCTGCACCTGCGCCTGCGCCACGCACCCCTGCTGCGACTGCCACCGCACGCAGTGACAACGCAGCCGATGCGGCGGTGGAGGCGGCGTTGGCTGATGCGCTTGCCGCGACGGCCAGCCCGAACGTGCCGGCAGGCCCGCCGATGACAGGCTCTGAGCGGGAGGGGTTTCGCGTGGCGGTCAATGCCTGTTGGAATGTCGATCCGGGATCACAGGCCGCACGGGTGACCTTGACGGTCGGGTTTCGCTTGACGCAGGCCGGAAAGGTTGACGGAGACGTGCGCCAGATTGCGGCGACGGGGGGTGATGCCAGTGCCACAAGTATTGCGTTCCAAGCCGCCCGTCGTGCGATTTTGCGCTGTGGGGCAAGCGGTTATGATCTGCCCGCAGATAAATACGCCCAGTGGAAAGATGTCGAGATTACCTTTGATCCAAGCGGGATGCGGCTGCGATAGGCAAAGATGCGCGCAATCTTGGTGAATTCCCCTTTGAGATGTGCCATAAACAGATATGACAAACACGGCGAAGACCTGTGTGACATGAAATGAGGCGAGCAATGTTAAAGCAGTTGATGAGTGTGATGGTGGCTTTGGTGCTAAGCGGTGCGGCGATGGCGCAAAGCGGCCCGTTGCGGCTGACCATTACCGATGGTGTGATCGAGCCGTTACCCTATGCGGTGCCGACATTTCAGGCCGAGACCGCCGAGGCGACACAGGTGGCGGTTGATCTGACCCGTTTGGTGGCCCGCGATTTGACCGGCACCGGGTTGTTTCGCGAAATTCCAAGCACGGCGTTTATCAGTCAGCCGTCTGCATTTACCCAAGCCGTGTCCTACCCGGACTGGCGCGCGATCAATGCACAGGCGCTGATTACCGGCGCTGTGACGGTGTCGGGCAACCAGTTGGTGGTCAAGTTCCGCTTGTTTGATGTGTTTTCGGGTGCCGAGATGGGCGGCGGCTTGCAGTTTGCCGGCACTGTCGATGGCTGGCGTCGCATGGGGCACAAGGTTTCCGATGCGGTGTATAGCCGGATCACCGGTGAGACCGGTTATTTTGACAGCCGCGTGGTCTATGTCGCCGAGACGGGTCCCAAGGACCAGCGTCAAAAGCGCTTGGCGGTGATGGATTATGACGGGGCCAATACCCAGTTTTTGACCGATAGCGGCGCGCTGGTGCTGGCGCCGCGATTTTCGCCCAATGGCGACCGTGTGCTGTATACCAGTTTCGAATCCGGTTTCCCGCGCATCAATATTCTGGATGTGGCCTCGGTCGGGCGTCGTCAGTTGACCACCGCACAGGGCGAAATCGCGTTCAGTCCGCGGTTTTCACGTGATGGCAGCCAGGTGATTTACAGTCTCGCCAGTGGTGGGAACACGGATATTTATCGCTCTGATCTGAGCTCGGGTGCGGCGGTCCGGTTGACATCGGCGCCGTCCATCGAGACTGCCCCGAGCCTGTCACCCGATGGCACCCAGATCGTGTTCGAGAGCGACAGGTCCGGCTCCCAGCAGTTGTATATCATGTCTGCGAGTGGCGGCGAGGCGCGCCGGATTTCATTTGGCGATGGCAGTTACGGCACGCCTGTCTGGTCGCCACGCGCGGATCTGATCGCCTTTACCAAGCAGAATGCCGGTCGGTTCCATATTGGTGTGATGCGCACCGATGGATCTGAGGAGCGTTTGCTGACCGCGTCATTTCTGGACGAGGGCCCGACATGGTCGCCCAATGGTCGTGTGATCATGTTCTCGCGCGAAACCCAAGGTGCCGGCGGCACGTCGGCGCTGTATTCGGTGGATATTTCGGGTCGCAATTTGCAGCCCGTTGCGGTCTCCGGCAGCGCATCCGATCCGTCATGGGGTCCGTTACAGCCGTAACACAGCAGTATTTCCATGCCGGTGGGTTCCGTGTTAAGCTACCTTCAAAGAGCAGTTAAAATAGGACAATCACGATGAAACTTTTGACCAAAGTCGCCTTGACCGTGTTGGTGCTTGGCACCGCCGCCTGCACCCGCCCTGACCGGTTTGGCGCAGACGGGGCTGCTGGCGCGAACGGGGCTATGGACGGGGCATCCGCACAGGCAGGTATCAACGATCCGACAAGCCCGCTGTATTTCAACCAGACCATCGGCGACCGCGTGTTGTTCGAGGTCAATAGCTCGACATTGACCGATCAAGGCAAGTCAATCTTGGGGGGGCAGGCCCGCTGGTTGCAGACCAACGCGGATTATCTGGCGATTATCGAGGGTCATGCCGACGAGCGCGGCACCCGTGAATATAACATCGGGCTTGGCTTTCGCCGCGCCAATGCGGTGCGCGAATATCTGGTGTCGCTGGGTGTGCCGACAAACCGTTTGCGCGTGACCAGCTATGGCAAGGAACGCCCTGTGCAGGTCTGTTCGACCGAGGCCTGCTATTCTCAGAACCGCCGCGCCGTGACGGTTATTTCTATCGCCTCGCTCAGTTAAGGAGGCCAAAATGCTGCACCGTATCGTCTTGATCATCGCCCTTGGGCTGTCCGCACCTGCGGCCTTTGCCCAAGACCAGACCCTGGCGGATATTCGGCAGCAGTTGACGGTGCTTTATGTCGATGTGCAGCGGTTGCGCACGGAATTGTCGACAACTGGCGTGCTGACGACCGGATCGGTGGGCAATACCCCGCTGGACCGGTTGAATGCGATCGAGGCAGAGCTGGTCCGTTTGACGTCCAAGACCGAAGAGGTCGAGTTCCGCGTCAACCGGATTACCGTGGATGGCACCAACCGGATCGGTGATCTGGAGTTCCGTCTGTGCGAGTTGGAGGCGGGTTGCGATATTGCCAGTTTGGGCGAGACCCCGAGTTTGGGTGGTGTTGACAGTGCGGCAAATGTGCCCTCTGCGCAGCCGGCACCCGAGCCCGGCGGCCCCGCATTGGCGATTGGCGAAAGCGAAGATTACAAGCGCGCACAAGAGGCGCTGGCGGCGGGTGATTTTCGTGCAGCAGCCGACCAGCTTGCGGCCTTTGGCACCTCCTATCCCGGATCACCGATAGCGGCAGAGGCTGCGTTTTTGCGCGGTCAGGCGCTGGAGGGACTGGGCGAGATGACCAATGCCGCCCGTGCCTATCTGGAGGCGTTTTCGGCCAATCCGGAGGGTGTCCAAGCGCCCCAAGCCTTGTTCAAGCTCGGGTTTTCGTTGGGGTCGATCGGTCAGGTCGAGGATGCCTGTCTGACGTTGGCCGAGGTCGGTGTGCGGTTTCCCGCCAGTGCCGCCGAGATGGATGCCCAGACGGCGATGGCCCGTTTCGGATGCAGCTAAGCCCCGCTATGGGGCCTGATACCCGGCTGGTGCATTGGATTGGCAAGGCGTTCAAGGTAACCCCGGACAAGATCGGGGTCGCGGTATCCGGCGGCGGCGATTCAATGGCGATGTTGCATTTGTTTGCCCGCTGGGCGCAGGTTTCGGGCCATAAAATTGCGGCTGTGACGGTGGATCACGGGTTGCGCGATGGCTCGGATAAAGAGGCCGCGGGGGTGGCTGCGTTTTGTGCACAAATCGGCGTGCCGCATCAGACGCTTGTGTGGCAGGACTGGGACGGGCACGGCAATTTGCAAGCCGTCGCCCGCGATGCAAGGTATCGTTTGATGACCGATTGGGCCCGCGCCAACGGGGTGGGCGGTATTGCGATTGGCCACACCAAAGACGACAGCGCCGAGACATTTGTCATGCGTCTGGCGCGTAAGGCGGGGGTCGATGGCCTGGCTGCGATGGACAAGGCGTTTGTCCGCAATGGTCTGCCGTTTGTCCGGCCGCTCTGGATGTGCAGCCGCGCCGAGTTGCGCGATTATCTGGCCCGGAACGATGTGGCTTGGGTGGATGATCCGTCCAATGACGACATTGATTTTGAACGGATCCGCGTGCGAAAGGCCTTGGGCGAGTTGGCGGGGTTGGGTGTGGGGACGGATGCGTTGCAGCACACGGCGACCGCGATGCGAAGTGCACGCGAGGCATTGGATCATTATACCGCGATCGAGGCACGCAGGCATGTCAAAGCGGAGCAGGGCGATCTGGTGATGCCGTTGCATCCCGATGTGCCCGCCGAAATCACCCGACGGCTGCGCAGCAAGGCGATCCAGTGGATGGGCCAATTGCCCTATCCGCCGCGTCTGACGTCGATGCAGCATCTGATGGAGGGCCTGTCGCTGGAGGGCAAGCACACGCTGGGCGGGTGTGTTGTGACCCTGAAAGACGGGCAGATGCGCATTATGCGCGAGGCCAATGCGGTGCGATTGCTAGCCTGTCCCACCGATCATATATGGGACGGGCGTTGGGCTGTGAGTGGTCCCGATGCGCCGCATTTGCAGGTGCGGGCCTTGGGTGACGCGATTGCGGGCTGTCCCGATTGGCGTGCCGCGGGTCTGCCACGCACATCGGTTTTGGCCTCGCCTGCGATCTGGGCGGACAATACCCTGATTTCGGCGCCTTTGGCCGGATTTAATGCCCAATGGACGGCGCGGATTGTCGCGGATTTCCATTCTTGGCTGGTTGCGCATTGAAGATTAGGTTTTTCCCTCTATTTTAGAGGAAACATATGATGCGACTCTGTCGTCTCTCTATCCCGATTTCAAAGGAGTGTCCCCTTGGGCAACACACGTAATATGGTCTTTTGGGTTGTCTTGTTCCTGTTGGTGCTGGCGCTGTTCAACTTGTTCAGCGGTGCGGCAAACAACACGATGAGCAATGCCAAAAGTTATTCGGAATTCGTTGCCGCGGTGGAAAGTTCCGGTGTCGCTCAAGCCACGCTGGACGGGGAGCAAGTGCGCTACCGTGGCACCGATGGGCGCGACTATGTCACGATCATTCCGCGCGATGCGGCGGTGTCTGATTTGTTGTTGGCAAATGAGGTGCCGGTGAACGCCCAGGCGCAAGAGCAGTCGGGTATCCAGACGTTCCTTGTCGGGTTGTTGCCATTTGTGTTGCTGATCGGCGTTTGGGTCTACTTTATGAACCGGATGCAGGGCGGCGGCAAAGGCGGGGCAATGGGCTTTGGCAAGTCCAAGGCGAAGTTGCTGACCGAGAAGCATGGCCGTGTCACATTTGATGATGTGGCGGGCATCGATGAAGCGAAAGAAGAGCTCGAAGAGATCGTTGAGTTCCTGCGCAACCCGCAGAAGTTTAGCCGCCTTGGTGGTAAGATCCCCAAAGGCGCATTGCTTGTCGGTCCTCCGGGCACGGGTAAGACACTGCTGGCGCGCGCGATTGCGGGCGAGGCGGGGGTGCCGTTTTTCACGATTTCGGGCTCTGACTTTGTCGAGATGTTTGTCGGTGTTGGTGCAAGCCGTGTCCGCGATATGTTCGAGCAGGGCAAAAAGAATTCCCCCTGCATCATCTTTATTGATGAGATTGATGCGGTGGGTCGGTCGCGTGGTGCCGGGCATGGTGGTGGTAACGACGAACGCGAGCAGACCTTGAACCAGTTGCTAGTCGAGATGGACGGTTTTGATGCCAATGAAGGTGTAATCATCGTGGCGGCGACAAACCGTCCTGATGTCTTGGACCCTGCGTTGCTGCGTCCGGGGCGTTTTGACCGCCAAGTGCAGGTGCCGAACCCCGATATCAAAGGCCGCGAGAAGATTTTGCAGGTTCATGCCCGTAAAACGCCGCTTGGTCCTGATGTTGATTTGCGCATTATTGCCCGTGGCACGCCCGGTTTTTCCGGTGCCGATCTGGCGAATCTTGTGAATGAAAGCGCGCTGACAGCGGCCCGTATCGGGCGCCGCTTTGTCACCATGGTCGATTTCGAGAACGCCAAGGACAAGGTCATGATGGGCGCCGAGCGCCGCTCGATGGTGATGACCGAGGACGAGAAAAAGCTGACGGCATATCACGAGGCGGGCCATGCGATTGTCGGGCTGAACGTGCCCGATCACGATCCGATCCACAAAGCGACGATCATTCCACGCGGCCGTGCGCTGGGTCTGGTTTTATCCTTGCCCGAGCGCGATCAGTTGTCGGTCAGCTACCGGAAATATAACTCCAAGATCGCCATGGCGATGGGTGGCAAGGTTGCCGAAGAGCTGATTTTCGGGCCTGAGCATGTCACGTCCGGTGCGACGTCTGACATCCAACAGGTCACGCGGATTGCCCGCGCGATGGTGACCCAGTTCGGGTTCTCTGAAAAGATCGGCCATATCGACTATGCCAATGAGCAGCAGTCTCCTTTGGGGGTTTATAGCGGCGGCACGACGCATTCTGCCGAAACCCAGAAGCTGATCGATGAAGAGGTCCGCCGCTTTATTGATGAAGGGTACGCCACCGCAAAGCGGGTTTTGACCGAAAAGGCCGATGACCTGGAACGTTTGGCCCAAGGCTTGCTGGAGTATGAAACGCTGACCGGCAACGAGATCACCCGGGTGATTGCGGGCGAGCCGCTGAACCGTGGTGATGATGCCGATGATACCCCGTCGCAAAGCGGCACATCGGTGTCGGCGATCCCCAAGACCAAGCCGAAAAAGCCCAAGAAGCCCGATGCGGGCCTTGCGCCGGAACCAACACCGTAACGATCACGCCGCCCCCGAAAACGGGGCGGCGTTTTTCGGCGATACCCCAGTCGTGACGTGGCAATTGATCCGTTCGGGCGGACCCGTTACCAAGGGGAAAACCGACAGGAGACCCCCATGCCCGCACTGACCCCCACGCAGCAATATGGTGAAATCGTCTGGCTTGGGCGGGTGCCGCCGGAGGGCGGGATGCGCAGTCAGGCGGCGCAGGACTTGGTGCTGACATATGCCGGTGCGGATGGCGAGGCCCATAGTGGCGTGACCCGCCCGTCATGTGTGCGCGTCACGTCGCAATGGCCGCAGGGCACCGAAATTCGCAATGTGCGCCAGTTGTCGGTGATGTCCCAAGAAGAGATCGACCAGATTGCCGCGGCCTGTGGATTGTCGTGGCTGGACCCCGCGTTGTTGGGCTGTTCGATTGTCGTCAACGGGATTTCCGATTTTACCCATGTGCCGCCGTCGTCGCGATTGCAGGGCCCTGATGGCACCACGATTGTGGTCGACATGGAAAACCGGCCGTGCAATTTGCCCGCCCGCGAGATCGAGAGTGATCATCCGACGCACGGTAAACCGTTCAAGGCCGCAGCCACCGGCAAGCGCGGCGTGACCGCTTGGGTCGAGCGCGAGGGCGGGCTGCGCCTTGGTGACACGCTGCGCCTGCATGTGCCCGACCAGCGCAGTTGGCGTCCCTGATCGGGGGATTTGGTTTCTGATCAGAAACGCTTTTGTCGGGTTGGACGATTCCGAGGGGCAAAATGTCGCAATCGCGGCGCAATCCGGCTATCAGTCTCGTTAGACATGGGGCACAACACAGGGGCTGCGGTCCACGCACAGGGAAGAACAACACATGGCTTACAAGACTGATATCGAAATCGCGCGCGCCGCCAACAAGCTGCCGATCCAGGAGATCGGTGCAAAGCTTGGCATCGGCAGTGACGACTTGCTGCCCTACGGCCATGACAAGGCGAAGGTCAGCCAGCGCTTTATCGATTCCGTGCAGGACCGCCCGAACGGCAAGCTGGTGCTGGTCACCGCGATCAACCCGACCCCTGCGGGTGAAGGCAAGACGACCACGACCGTGGGCTTGGGTGACGGGTTGAACCGCATCGGCAAGAAGGCGGCGGTGTGTATCCGCGAGGCCTCGCTTGGGCCGAACTTTGGCATGAAGGGCGGGGCTGCGGGTGGTGGCATGGCGCAGATCGTGCCGATGGAAGATATGAACCTGCATTTCACCGGTGATTTTCACGCGATTACATCCGCCCACAACCTGCTGTCGGCGATGATTGATAACCATATCTATTGGGGCAACGCGCTTGAGATCGACATCCGCCGTGTGGCATGGCGGCGTGTGTTGGACATGAATGATCGTGCGCTGCGTCAGATCAATGTGTCGCTGGGCGGTGTGGCCAACGGGTTCCCGCGCGAGGCCGGTTTTGATATTACGGTGGCGTCCGAGGTTATGGCGATCTTGTGCCTTGCGCTGAACCTGAAGGATTTGCAAGAGCGTTTGGGGTCCATGATCGTGGCGTATCGTCGTGATCGCAGCCCGGTTTATTGCCGCGATATCAAGGCTGATGGCGCGATGACCGTGTTGCTGAAAGATGCGATGCAGCCGAACCTTGTGCAGACGTTAGAGAACAACCCTGCGTTTGTGCATGGCGGCCCGTTTGCCAATATCGCCCACGGCTGTAACTCTGTCACGGCCACAACAACCGCGTTGAAGATTGCGGATTATGTTGTGACCGAAGCGGGCTTTGGCGCGGATCTGGGGGCTGAGAAATTCCTCAACATCAAGTGCCGTAAAGCGGGCCTTACGCCTGACTGCGTTGTCCTTGTTGCGACCGTGCGCGCGATGAAGATGAACGGTGGCGTGGCCAAAGCGGATTTGGGCACCGAGAGCGTTGCGGCGGTCAAGTCCGGTTGTGCCAACCTTGGCCGTCATATTGGCAACCTCAAATCGTTTGGCGTGCCTGTCGTGGTTGCGATCAACCACTTTGTGACTGATACCGAGGCCGAAATCCAAGCGGTGAAGGACTATGTGAAGACCCAAGGGTCCGAGGCGATCCTGTCCCAGCACTGGGAGTTCGGGTCCAAAGGGTCCGAGGCGCTGGCCCGCAAGGTGGCGCAAGTTGCGGAAAGCGGCCTGTCGCATTTTGCGCCGATCTATCCCGATGACATGAAGTTGTTTGACAAGATCGATACGATTGCCAAGCGGATTTACCATGCCGACGAGGTGATCATGGATCAAAAGCTGCGCAGCCAGTTGAAGGATTGGGAAGATCAGGGTTACGGTCACTTGCCGATTTGCATGGCAAAGACGCAATACAGCTTTACCACCGATCCAACTGTGCGCGGAGCGCCGACCGGCCATTCGGTGCCCGTGCGCGAGTTGCGCCTGTCTGCGGGTGCCGGTTTCATTGTCGCGATTTGCGGTGAGATCATGACCATGCCGGGTCTGCCGCGCGTGCCATCGGCCGAGAATATCCATCTCAATGACGCCGGCGAAATCGAAGGCTTGTTCTAAAACAATTGCGGGCGCCATGGGCATTGAGCCCACGGCGCCCGCATTCCGCCTGTGGCGGGCATATTTAACCTCGGAAGAAAACCCCATGACAGCGACAGTGATTGACGGAAAAACCTTTGCAGCAACGGTGCGCCAGAAGGTTGCAGCCCATGTGACCCGCCTGAAAGAAGAGCATGGCATCACGCCCGGATTGGCGGTTGTGTTGGTGGGTGAAGACCCCGCAAGCCAGGTTTATGTGCGCTCCAAAGGCAAGATGACCGTCGAAGTTGGCATGGAAAGCTACGAGTTCAAGCGAGATGTTGATATTTCAGAGGCGGATTTGCTGGCATTGATTGCCCAGTTGAATACCGACCCGAAAGTGCATGGTATTTTGGTGCAATTACCGTTGCCGCCCCATTTGGATAGCGATCTGGTGATCAACAGTATTGATCCGGCCAAGGATGTGGACGGGTTTCATATCTCGAATGTGGGTCTGTTGGGCACCGGTCAGAAAAGCATGGTGCCCTGCACGCCACTGGGCTGTCTGATGATGTTGCGAGACCATCACGGCAGTCTGTCAGGGCTGAATGCGGTTGTGATTGGCCGCTCGAATATTGTGGGAAAGCCGATGGCGAACCTGTTGTTGGGAGACAGTTGCACGGTCACGATTGCCCATAGCCGCACCAAGGATTTGCCAAGTGTTGTGCGTCAGGCCGATATTGTCATTGCCGCGGTCGGGCGTCCGCAAATGGTGATCGGTGATTGGATCAAACCCGGGGCCACGGTCATTGATGTGGGCATCAACCGTATTGAAAAACCTGACGGGGGCACGCGTCTGGTGGGTGACGCGGACTACGCAAGTTGCGCGCAGGTTGCCGGTGCGATCACGCCGGTGCCGGGCGGTGTGGGGCCGATGACAATCGCCTGTCTGCTGGCCAATACAATCACCGCGTGTTGCCGCGCAAATAACCTTCCAGAGCCAGAAGGGTTGACCGCATAGGTGCCGCTCGCTGGGATGTGATGGGTAAATATTAACATCTTTCCCCCTTTATTACTTTCTTATCTGTAGGTTACCAATATGGTGGCCTTTTAGATCAAGATTTTAGTTGGGTGTTGAGTGTTTAATTTTTGGATCGTCTTCTACCGCAATACCTTTACGAAAAATACGATTTTGACGTCATTGTTGGTGACTATCATTGTCGTGGTGTCAGGCCCGTTTGGCACCTATCAGGCGTTTACTCTGGTCGGGCGGGCGATTTACTGGACGCCGCTTGTTGCACTTGCTCTTGCGGTGAGCGGGATCAGTTGCTTGATTGCGCAACATTGGTTTCCCAAGCGGGTTCATTTTGAACACGCTGTGCTGGCGGCGTGATTGTTTTTCCTGATCTATACGCCGATCATGCTGCTTGTGACCGGATCGGGGGTCTTTGGGCGTCTGCCAGAGCCTGTTTCGAGTTTGTATGTGCTGGCCGCAGTCGCGGCATTTGCGATTGTGCTGGGCATCTGGAGCATGGTTTTTGGCACTGCGCATTTGCAGATTTCAGCCCCGGTTGTCGCGCGTCCAAGGCTTTATATGCGACTGCCGGAGGTGGCAGATCAGTGGATTGTGCGGATCACGGTGCAGGATCATTATGTCGAGGTGCGATTGTCGGATGGCGGCGCGCATCGATTGTTGATGCGGTTCAAGGATGCTGTGCGCGAAATGGATGACGCGGACGGATTTTGCGTGCACCGGTCGCATTGGGTTGCCCGCGATGCCGTGCAAAGTGCTGTGAAAGCGGGTCCAAAGGAGTTTGTGATCATGACAACGGGCGAGCGTATCCCGATCAGCAAGACCTACCGCGAGAATGTCGTTTTGGCGGGGTTTTTGTTGCCAAAGGCGTGATGGCTCCGGTGCGATTCCTGGATCCGGGCGGGCAGGTCGATGTCGTCAGGCAGGCCTGCATTGGCCTGTCCTGATGTTCAATAGGCCGCGCTCAAGGGCGGATTTAGCGCACGATATCTTCGTCGTCGACAAACATATTGGCCCAGGCGCGGTCGATCAACTCGGGGGTCATCTGGTATGGGATACCTTCAAATTCGCAAATTGCGATCATTTGATCGATCAGAAACACCGGCTGATAGTTGGCGTAGACGTTATCAATTTCGGGATAGCGGTTGTTGAGCAGGTGGATCAAAGTGGCCTCGTCGAGGGGCATCTTTTTCTTGCGCGCCACCATGGCAAAGATTTTCAGGAAATCGGATTGTGTCGGCCCGTCAATTTTGATTTTGTAAAAGATACGGCGTAGCGCCGCTTTGTCGAAAATCGCGTTCGGGTGGAAGTTGGTGGAAAAGATCACCAGCGTGTCGAAGGGCACCTCGAATTTTTCGCCCGATTGCAGCGAGAGGATATCCTTGTTTTCCTCGAGTGGCACAATCCAGCGGTTCACGAGAGTTTGCGGCGGCTCGGATTGGCGCCCAAGGTCGTCGACGATGAAAATGCCACCCGTGGATTTCAATTGCAGCGGCGCCTGATAGGTCCGTGCGGTCGGGTTATAGACCAGATCAAGCATGTCGAGCGTCAGTTCGCCGCCGGTAATTACGGTGGGCCGCTCGCAGCGCACATACCGGGTGTCGTAGCGCCCCGATGTGCGGCGCAGGCTGTTGGGATCATCGATATCGGCCTCGGCGGACGAATGCACAATCGGGTCGTAGACAGTGATGACCTGACCTGCAAATTCGATGGCCCGGGGCACGAAAATCTTATCGCCCAGCGCATCCCTGATTCCGTTCGAGATCGACGATTTGCCGTTGCCCGGTGGTCCATACATCAAGATCGAGCGCCCCGCACCGACCGCAGGGCCAAGGTTGCCCAGCAATGCGGGAGGCAAAATAAGGTGCCCCATCGCGTTGGAAAGCTGGTCGCGGGTGATCGCGATGTTGCGGATCGACTGGCGTTCGATTTGCACGCGATAAACATCAAGCGGCACCGGCATCGCGCCAAAATATTCGGATTGTTTCAACGCATCCTGTGCACGCGCTTTGCCTTGATCGGTAAGCTGATAGCCCATCTCGTTGCCGCTATTGGCATTCAGCGTGCCTGTTGCCTCGATAAGCCGTTGCTGGCGGCACAGGTCCACCAGTTCTTGCACCACATTGACGGGCAGGCAGATGACCCGGCTCATTTCCGTGACCAAATTCGCGTTCATGCGGAACATGGATTTGATCAGGATATCGCGCATCATCGCAAGCGGAAGCTGCATTTGCGCCAGTGTTTTTGGCGCGGGGGGCGCCATCACGGTGGATGTTTGCATGTTCATCGGGTCGACTGCCTCTCATTCGTGCACCCTTGGGCGGGTGATTTGAGAGTAACTATTGCGGCAGTTTGTGGCCAAATGATGGACAAAGCGGCCATGTTTCGTGGCATTGGCGATTTAAGTTAACTTTGGATTAATGCAAACACCAAATAAAACACGAGTGTCATTCCAAGTGGCAGGCCCATGGGAAACCGGCGCCCGGCGGTCCAGCTTTTCCAATCAGGCACAAGACGGCGCAGCGGGCTATACATAGCGATCCGGTGGGTGATGAATCCTGTGATGACGCAGGCGATGAATATCCACGCAAGAAGTGTCAGATCACCCAGTAAAATAAAAGGTGCGGCGGCTGCTGCAAACTTGGCGTCACCCGCCCCCAGAACCCCGGCGGCGTTCAGAACGAACCCTGCCAGCAGGACCACAACCAAATGTGTCCACTGCCACAGATAGACAGAAAACGGCAATGCAATCGCGCCGAGAATCGCAAAGCTAATGACCAAGGCACCGACGGCAATATTGGGAATTTTCATCGCGCGCATGTCGTTCCATGCCACAAAAACCGAGATTGGCAAGGCGGCAATCAATAGCCACGCGGCGGCGGTTGCGGTCATCTGCATCGCTTAATTCGTGACGTTGTCTTCAAGGGCGCGCAGGGAGCGGACCGCCTCTTCGAAGTATCGCGGATGGGTGTCGATTGCTTCACGCAAAAGTCCCTTGCCGGTCGCGATATCGTTTTGTTTGATCGCGGTCAGGGCCATTGTGTGCAGTAATTGCGCGCGCTCGATCTGGGTCATGGCAATGACCGGAAGGTCGTATTTCCGCTGTGCACCGCGGGCCAGCACAAGGTTGTTTTTTGCGGTAAACATGCTGCTGTCGCTGCGCAGGGCGTCGCCGAACAGGCGCTCGGCCTCGGCGTATTTACCGCGCGTCAGTTTGGAATAGCCCCAGTTGTTCAACACACCTGCGGGCGTTGTTGTGAGCCCGGCTGCGGTTTGATAAAAACTGTCGGCCTTGTCCCACTGCTTTTTACTATCGGCGACCATCGCCTCGAGGCGGTAGCGCTTGAAGGTTTCATGGGTCGGGGGGATATCGTTGAGAGTGGTTGCGGCATCATCCCAAAGGTTGTTGCGGATATAGGCGTCGGCCAGGTCGACCCGGTCATCATTTGTGACCTCGGCATGTTTGACGACTGTTTTCCACGCGTCAAGCGCTTCGGCGGAGCGTCCTGCGCGGATCAGGGATTTGGCAAGACCACGCTGCAAATCGATCCGGCCCGGGTCGTTGTCATTTGCACCGGCAAAATAGTTGACCGCCTGATCGGCGTCGCCAATCGTCAACATGACATCGTTGAGATTGGTCTCATCAACCACGTTCATGTCCTGCAATGCGCGTTCAACCTGCGCTTCACCGGATTTTTCGCAGGCGCTAAGCCCAAGGATGGCCGATGCGGCCAGCGTCAGAATAATAGGGTGGCGCATTTTTGCGTCCTTTACTGCTCGTGCCTCACAGTGCCGTCAGGATCACATAATCGCCTGTGCCCCGCCGCACCAATTTTACATCTTGGTTTTGTTGAACATCGTAAAACGGATCTTCGATCCGCGCGAGAGATATCCGCAGGTTCTCTCTGATCTGGTCTGAATTCCCGTTATCCGTGGCATAAGCGCGACGAAATACCTGTGCAGCTTCGGCAAAATTGGTCTTTTCCATCAAAATCACGCCAAGATTGTTCCATGCGGCGGGAAAATCCGGATCGAGTTCGGTCGCACGTCGCAACAGGCGTTCGGCCTGTCCCAGCCGCCCAAGGCGCAGATTTGCAGAGCCGAGCGCCGAAAGCGTGTCCACATTCAACCCCTGCTGGGCTGCGGCGCGGGTATAAGCCTTGAGCGCCAATTCATATTCGCCCGCCGCCATCATCCGGTGCCCGACAAGTAGCCCGTCGATATCGGATTCTCCGGCAATGCCGGGTGCAAACACTTGATCATCCGAACGTCCAAAGCCGCCCGATGAACAGGCGGCCAAGGCGGTCAGGGCCAAAAGCGAAACGACCCTTATGTGTAACATTCAACGACTTCCTTACCCCGTCAGAGGGCTTGGGCGATGGCATAGACTGACGGCCCGATCAAAATGATCAGAAGCGGCGGCACAGTCAACATCATCGTGGCCAAAGTCATCTTGGTGGGCAGTTTATTCGCCGCTTCTTCGGCGCGCATGACACGTTTGTCACGCATTTCGCCTGCATACACCCGCAGCGCGTCGGCAATTGATGTCCCGAACTGTTGCGACTGGATCAAAACGGTCACAAAGCTTTTGACGTCCTGCACGCCTGCGCGTTCGGCCATGTCCTTCAGGACGCTGGTTTTATCCTTGCCCGCCTTCATCTCGTGGGCGACAACCTCGAATTCGTGCGACAAATCGGGAAAGCCGGATTTCAGCTCGCGGGCCACACGGATAATGGACTGGTCGAGCGATTGGCCCGCCTCGACGCAAACCAACATCATATCGAGACTGTCGGGAAACCCGTTGGTAATCGCCTCTTTGCGCGCCGACTGCCTGCGGGTCACCCAATATTTCGGCCCCATGTATCCCGCACCGGCGGGCACGGCGATCATCATGATCAGGTCCTGGGTTTCGACCGGCCCTTGTTGCATTTTCATAAAGGCATAAAGGCCGCCGAGGATCAGGCCCAGAATCCCCAGAACGAACTGTGCAAAGTAGTAATTGCGCACTGCGTTTTTGGAGTGGTAGCCGGCCTGCACCAGTTTCAGCTTGATGGCCGAATATTCTTCGCTGTTTTGTGGCTCCAGAAAATTGGCATATTTATCAAGCTTGTCGCTGCTTTGAGCCTGCCGCAGTTTCGCGCTTTTTGGCGTTTCTTTGCGCGGCGTGGCTTTGAGCCGATCGAGTGGATCGGCCTGTTTTTTCATAAGCACGGGCAGGGTGACCAGGATCAAAAAGACGCCAAGCAGTCCCACCAGCATGAGTGGCCCGAAAGGCCCAAGCATGTCTGTGATCAGTGTGTTGAGTTTTTGCATCTGACTGGCCCTTATACTTTAATATTCACAAGTGCGCGCATGACGATCAGGTTGAGAACCAACAAGAACCCCACAACCAAAGCCGCCGGAATGAACACCGGTGAATCCATCACTTCGTCGAAATAGGTAGGCTCGACCAGATTGACGCCGATCACGGCCACGACGGGGAATGCGGACAGCAATTTGCCTGACCATTTTGCCTCGGCGGTGATGGCTTTGACGCGGCGGAACAGGCGGAAACGCGAGCGGATGACCTTGGCCAGACCGTCCAGAATTTCGGCAAGGTTCCCGCCTGATGTTTGCTGGATCGTCACAGCCACGGCAAGGAAGCGAAGATCTTGCATATCAAGGCGTTCGGCCATGGCTTTGAGGCATTCGCCAACATCGCGTCCATAAGCGGATTCGTCCGAAATGATGCCCATCTCTGTGCCCAGCGGGTCAGCAATTTCATGGGCAACAATCGAGATCGCGGAGGCAAACGGGTGCCCGACGCGCAAGGAGCGCACCATCAATTCGATCGCCTCGGGCAATTGTTCTTCCATCATTGACATGCGCTTGTTTGCTTTGCTGGAAATCCACACAAAAACCCCCGCAACGCCCATCAGAATGGCCAGAAAAATGCGCACCTGCGTGCCGACACCCGTGCCGACGGTCAGGCCAACAAAGGCCACGACGCTGACAACGCCCATGATCATGATCAACTGGGAGGGCGAAAACGCGATATTTGCTTTTTGCGCCTTGGTGGCCAGAATAGAGTAGAGCGGGATGCTCTGCGATTTCATGTGTTGGGTCATTTCCTTGCGGAGCTGTTCCAGAACCTGTTCGCGTGCGCCGCCTTTTTCCAGCAGTTCAAGGCGGCGATTGACCTTGCCGTTCATGCTGATCGATTTGCCGAAAATCACGAGATATGCACCTTGCACAATCGCGATAACGGCGGCGAAAATGACGATATAGATAATTGGGGCTGCCGAAATCATGTTGATTACTCCGCGACCATGGGTTCAAAAATAGCCGGAGGCAGGTCATAGCCCCATAGCTTGAAGCGATCCGAAAAGTGACTGCGCACACCCGTGGCCGTGAAGTGCCCGATGATCTTATTCTCGGGCGTCAGGCCAACGCGTTGATAACGAAAGATTTCCTGCATGGAGATCACATCGCCTTCCATGCCGGTAATCTCGGTGATCGAGGTCATGCGCCGCGAGCCGTCTTGCAGGCGCGAAGCCTGAACAATCAGGTTCACAGCCGACGAAATCTGGCTGCGTGTTGCTTTGATCGGCATTTCGATACCGGCCATCGCGATCATGTTTTCCAGACGCGAGACCCCGTCACGCGCAGAGTTGGCGTGAATTGTTGTCATCGAGCCGTCGTGGCCGGTGTTCATGGCTTGCAGCATGTCGATGACTTCTTCGCCACGGGTTTCCCCGACGATAATGCGGTCCGGGCGCATCCGCAGCGCGTTTTTCAAACAGTCGCGTTGGCTGACGGCGCCTTTGCCTTCGACGTTTGGCGGGCGGCTTTCCATGCGTCCAACGTGGGTTTGCTGGAGCTGAAGTTCGGCCGTATCCTCGATCGTCAAAATGCGCTCGTCGTTGGCGATAAACGATGACAGTGCGTTCAGTGTTGTGGTTTTCCCCGAGCCCGTTCCGCCGGACACGATGATATTGAGGCGGGTTGCAACTGCGGCTTGCAGGTAGGCGGCCATTTCTTCGGTGAAGGCGCCAAAACTGACCAACTCGTCGATGCCGAGTTTTTCTTTTTTGAATTTACGAATGGAGACAAGGCTGCCGTCCACCGCAATCGGCCCGACCATTGCGTTGAAACGCGAGCCGTCAGCCAGGCGCGCATCGACGTAGGGGTTGGATTCGTCGACCCGACGCCCAACGGCCGAGACGATTTTGTCGATGATGCGCAACAGGTGCTTTTCGTCTTTGAAGGTTATATCGGTCAGTTGCAGTTTGCCGTCGCGTTCCACGAAAATCTGCTGCGGGCCGTTGACGAGAATATCGTTGACGGTCTCATCTTTCAAAAGCGTCTCGAGCGGGCCGAGGCCGGTGACCTCAAAATACAGATCCTGGTTCAGCGTCTGCCGCTCTTCGCGGTTCAGCACGATACCGAGTTCTTCCATTGTTTCTTGCGAAATTGCGTTGATTTCGGCGCGCAAATCCGCCTCTGTTGCGGTCTCCAGCGCCGCAAGGTTCAGGTTATCAAGCAGCGCTTTGTGCAGCTCGAGCTTGATTTCGCCAAACCGTTCCTTGCGCTTTTTCTCTTTGTCCATCGGCGCCACTTCTGCGTGGGCTTTGGGCAAGCTGCGCATCAGGGATTTGCGCTCTGCCGCGACGGGGGCTGCGGCGGGCACGGCGGCGAGGGCCGGTTTGCCAGCGTTGGACGTTGCAGCACCTTGTTTTTTATATTTCGAAAACATTGATCTAATCCTTAAACCTTGGCTGCGGCTTCATCGGCTTGATTGACGTCGTGGAGCGATTTGGCCAGCTTTGCGATTTCTTTGCGCAAGGCGTTTTTGGGCAGGGCCACACCTAAAGGCGCGCCATGATCATTGGTTTGGCCAATCTGTTTGCCACCATCGGGCAGCAGGACTTCGATGCTGATGCCAAGGCTGTCGGCCAGACGTTTGACGCGGCTTTTGCCGTTCAAATCGGTAAATCCGGGCGCGCGGTTCAGTGCAAAGCGCAGTTTTTCAAATGGCAGGTCCTCTGATTGCAGCGCGCGTTTCAGCCGCAGCGTATTTTGTGCACAGCGCATATCCAGCTCGACCATCGCGAAATAGACATGTGCCGCCTCGAGGATGGTTTGGGACCATTCGACCATGGTCGAGGGCATATCGATCACGATGTAATCGAAGTTTGCGCGTGCAATGCCGATCAGTCGGCCAATATCTTCGGGCGTGATCATATCGAGCGGGATCATGTCGGTGGGCGCGGTCAGAACGTGGATCTTTTGCTCGTATGGCAACAGCGCCTGCATGAAGGCTTCGCTATCGACGACTTCTGTGTCGCTCAACAGTTCAAGCACCGCTTCACGGCGGGGCAGGTCGAGATAGGTCGACACGGTGCCGAATTGCAGGTCAAGATCCATCATACAGACCCGCGGTGTTTCGGTCTTGCTGACGTTCGCCAGTTCCCAGGCGAGGTTGACCGCAAATGTGGTGGCCCCGGTGCCGCCGGCCATGCCGTGCACCGGAATGACAACACCGTCATGGGTGCCAGTCGGCTTGAGACGGACCTCTTCGTCGGGTTGTGACGGGATCTGTTCGATCGGGGTTAAAACCCGCTCGATTGCGCGCGCCAACTCGGCCTCTGGCAGCGGGTAGGGGATGAATTCATCGCCACCTTCGCGCAAAAGCTGGTGCAGCGCCGCGGTGCTGACATCTTCGGTGATCAGGATCACTTTGATCTCGCGGGATTTGGCCACCGAAATGATATGGGTGATATCCGCGATCCGGTCCTCGTCGTCATGGTCCATCGCGATGGTTACAAATTGCAGATCCTGCGCTTCGGGCTGCTGCAAATAGACTGCGGCATCGTCAAATGACAAATCGCCCCAATTTTCACCCAAGGCGCTTTCCATGTCCTCGATCAGCAGATCAAAGATTTGCACATCGCGGCTGATCGTACAGGCGACGATGGGTTGGGGATCGGATTTTAAAACTGCACTGCTCATAACGATACGTCCTTTGTTTGCTGGGCGCAGTCGCAAGATGAGCGATATGAGTGAAAATCACGTCAACAAACATCCAAGAAACTGCCCATGCGAGCCGACTCGGCAAGCGTGGTTAACCCTTTGGACTGTTTGTGAGGGGCAATCGTGTCGAGAATGGGACAAAAACGGCGTTATTGTTTGGTATCTTCGAACGATCAAGGATTTTGGCTGGGGTTGTTCACGCAATTGCCCTGCGTGAACAATGTAATTTTAACTAAATCGTTCCGAGTAAAACCCGCAACGCCTTGTCTATTGGCCAGAAGCGGCGGCCGTTACGGCGCGCGGCACTGCGCTTGTGATATACTCGCGGAACACCACTTCGGCGTATTTGCCGTTCATCACCATCGGGTGGCTTTTCACAAAACCCGATACTTCGGTGACGGTGCGCCGGTTGCGCCGTTCCTGGCCTTCGGTCACGATAATGGGCTGTGTTTCACCAAAGGAGACCACGGCCTCCAGACGGTCTCGGCTGACGCCTTGGCTGGTCAGGTAAAGCACAGCCGCTTCTGCCCGCTTGAGACCCAGCCGGCGATTATAGGCTTTGCTGCCGACAAGATCGGTATGTCCGAACACTTTGAACCGGACTTCGGGGAATTGGTTGATCCAATCCGCTTGCTGGCGCAGCGTGGCACGGGCGGTTTCGTCCAGGGCGGTCGAATTGAACGGGAAAGTGATCGTCGAATTGACCTCTTCGGCAAAGCGGCGCGCCAGATTGATGGTATAGGTCGCATCACCGGACTGAATAAGCGCGTTATTCATTGTGGCGGCGCCAAAATTGCCGCTGTCGATCTGCGAGCCTGCCGGGCTGTTGAAGCCTTGGCGGATCTCGTTTGATTGTGTGCAAGCCGAGAGCAACAGGGCAGCGGCAGTGACGGTCAGAACGGTTTTCATTGGCCTGCGATCCTTATCAATCATCCAACACATAGCCATAAGACCCGCTAAAGTCCTGGCGTGCAACTTCTCCTGCGGCCCCGGTTTGCGGCGCTTTATCGGCGGCAACCCGGCCAAAGAGGAACAAGTCGCGCTCGGACGGGGGCTGCACACGGTCGGTTGGCAAGGCCAGAACTTCGCCGCGCGTCGGTGTCACAAGATGCGGTGTCACGATGATGACCAACTCGGTCTGGTTGCGCGCATATTCTGCGCTGCGGAACAGAGCACCCAAGATAGGGATGTCGCCAATCCAAGGCACCTGGCCGTTCAGATCCATAAAGTCGTCTTGCAAAAGACCCGCGATTGCAAAGCTTTCGCCGTCGCGCATTTCAACGGTTGTTGATGTCTCGCGGCGCTTGAAGGCGTCGATGGTAAAGCCGTTGGCAGTAAAGCCGTTGGTTGAATCGATCGAGGACACCGCGGCCGAAAGTTCCAGATTGATCACATCGTTGTCGATGACCCGCGGGGTGAAGTTTAGCTCCACGCCAAAGGGCTTGTATTCAATCGAAATCGCGCCGTTGTCTTGTGATACGGGGATCGGGTATTCCCCGCCGGCAAGGAATTTAGCCTCTTGGCCGCTAAGCGCTGTCAGGTTCGGTTCCGCCAATGTGCGCACGACGCCGCGCGATTCCAGTGCTTCGAGAAGGATGCCGACCTCGACACCGCCTGCGTTGAAACCAAACAGGAACGCACCGTTGTTTGAGTTGCTTGTGGGCAAGGAGCCGGTGAAGGCATTGGCCACAGAGCCAGAGTTGTTCAACGTGTTGGAGCCGCCGCTAAGCCCGAGATTGCCGTTCAGGCCGGTGCCTTGCAACGCGATCGAGGACGACAGGGATTTGCTGACAGAGCGCTGCATTTCGGCAAAGCGCACCTTGAGCATAACCTGCTGGGTGCCACCAACCGACATCAGGTTCGAGACCCGGTCGGGCGCATAACGTTGGGCCAATTCCATGGCCCGATCAAGCCGTGCAATGGAACTGACGGTGCCAGACAGGACGATACCATTGTTGGCGGTGCGCACTTCGATATTTTCGCCGGGCAGGATTTGGGTCAGGCGTTCCTTGAATTCCGCGATATCGGGTGTGACTTGCACCTCGACGTTGGTGATCAGGCGACCGTCGCCCCCCAATAGGGTCAGCGTGGTGCGGCCCGGTTCCTTGCCCAGCACGTAGATTGTGCGATCCGACAAGGAAGAAATATCCGCAATGCCCGGGTTTGCAATTGATAATTCGGTAAAGGGTGTGTCGCTTTCGACCACCACCGCGCGGTTCATCGGCACATTCAGCGCACTGGACGGCGCACCTCGCATCACGCGCAGTGTTTCTGTCTGTGCCATGACTGGCGCCGCAATGGTTCCCAATGCAAAACTGGTCACAACGGCCTTGATAATATTTTTACATGTCATTGTGACCTGCCTCTCCGATCACGCCTCGTTTTGACGGGTCTTTTTGCCCGCATTTGGTTGAACCTGCACCGAATTGGAAATTATTGCAAGAATCAATGCATTGCGCAGCAAGAGTGATGCAGATGCGTAACGGCATGATGTCGGTCGCACGCGTAAAGGGCACGCCGTTTTGCGGATGGCGTGCCCTGAATTTTAACTGTGACGCGCTTAATTTGTGCAGGGAATGGGCACTTCGACGCGCTCGCCGCCCTTGTTTGTAATGATTGTGCAAACCTCGCGTTGCGCGACCTCTTCGACTTGGACCTCAACAGGGGCGGCCAGGCCAAGCAGGCTGCGCTGATCAACAAGGATCTCGCCGGTTACCGTGTCATCATTGTCACCCACAAGAGACAGTGACAGCGCACCGGTGGATTGCGCCTGCGCCAGAACGGCCACATCTTGCGGGGAAACCTGCACCGTGACGGTGCGTGCAATCGATGCCTCGTTGCGCTCGCCATTGGCGGATTGGTCAATCGCGATGATCTCGACGTTGGATTTGATCAACTGGGTAAAACTTTGATTGCCTTCGCCGCGCACGGAGCCGCTCCAATAGACGTCGACCCTGTCGGTCGGGCGCAGAAAGCCGGAGACGCCGCTGGCAACATCAACCTTGATCGTAAAGGCGCGCATCCCGCGATCCAGACGCGACGTGATACCCGCATCCTGACCCGGTTCCGTCACCTTGATGGCCAAAACAGGTTCGTCTTTTTCCATCTGGCGCAGCACAACGCGCGGTGTGCCTTCACCTTCCGGGAACAGCTCTTCAAAGGTCGCAAACGCGCCCTCGGGAATGTATTTGATCGCATAATCGATCAAGGCGACATCGTCCTTGGTAAGCGGTTCGCCGTAAAGGACAGTGCGCGTGGGGGCATAAATTTTGGTCGTGGGCACGATCTCCGCGGCCTTGGCGCGCTCTTGTGCAAGGGCCGTTTGCTGATCGCTGACGAAGCCCTGAACCATATAGACGGCAAAGCCAGCAAGGCCCATGCCAAGGAGGAGAACCAGTCCAAATAAAGAACGCATTGTCGTACCTCGTTTTCTTTCTTCGTGGCACGGGGCTACCAAAGGTAGATGTGCCGGTTGTTTGTTACATGTCTGGTGACTACCAGTCTTTGACTTCCATTGCGGCGACTTGCGCACCGATACGCTCGCCTGCATTGATCG
>TARA_R110002167_G_scaffold47967_1_pt1 | contig 78281 bp, 58 predicted proteins | sample TARA_R110002167 | Tara Oceans TARA_R110002167 (sample SAMEA4398238) | marine metagenome | biome: Polar Biome; feature: [MES] marine water layer (ENVO:01000295) within the mesopelagic zone...; material: water (ENVO:00002006), including particulate matter (ENVO:01000060) such as......
TAGATAAATTTCAATCGAACCCAATCGCCTGCAAGGCAGGCTCCTACGGTCAGTGGTCCTTCTCCGCGCTGGGCTTTATTGTTATGCTCAGTGTTTGCTAAATACACAGGTCTGTACACATGTCAGCGCAAGACTCACCGCACTCTTTACGTATACGCCCAGCGCTTGTCGATGACTGCGCGCTTATTCTCTCCTTCATTCGAGAGCTCGCAGTTTACGAGAAACTCGAGCACGAACTTATCGCCACTCCAGAGATATTAGCCGAGACGCTGTTTGGACCTAGGCCCTATGCAGAAGTACTGATTGCTGAGTATGAAGGCAAGCCTGTTGGCTATGCCTTGTTCTTCCATAGCTTCTCTACTTTTAACGGCCGCCCTGGTATTTATTTAGAGGATGTCTATGTGCAGCCCGCCCTGCGTGGCAAGGGCATCGGTAAAGCCCTTATGAGCTACTTGGCCAAGCTTGCTATCCAGCGCAAATGTTCCCGTTTCGAATGGTCCGTGCTGGATTGGAATGCCCCCTCGATCGCGTTTTATCGCTCCATCGGCGCATTGCCAATGGAAGGCTGGACTGTTCAGCGTGTAACTGGGCCCGCATTGGAAGCGCTTGCCGCGCTTAGTGGCGAAGGAGTTGTAGGTGAGTAGAATCGTTTATATCAATGGCGCCTATGTACCGGAGCAAGACGCCAAAGTCTCGATATTTGACCGAGGATTTTTATTTGGCGATGGCGTCTATGAAGTGATACCTGTCTTGAATTCGCGCTTGGTAGAGACTGCGCATGCGATTGCGCGCCTTGATCGAAGCCTGGGCGAGATAGACATGGCTTGGCCCTGCAGGAAAGAAGAATATGTGCCAATTTTAGAAGAGCTGCGTGCCCGCAATAATATTGTAGAAGGTTACGTCTATATGCAGGTTACTCGCGGGGTTGCCGACCGAGATTTTGCGTTCCCAGTTAATACACCGACAAGCTTCGTTGGCTTTGCCTCCTCGAAGCCGTTGATCGATAATCCCAAGGCCCTCACCGGGGTGGCAGTTGTATCGGTTCCCGACCTGCGTTGGAAGAGACGTGATATAAAGTCCATCAATCTATTGGCCCAGTGTCTTGCGAAACAAGAGGCTGTGAGCCGTGGCGCGTTTGAGGGTTGGATGCATGAGGATGGCGTTGTGACCGAGGGTGCCTCGTCGAGCGCTTACATAGTCAAAGACAATAAAATCATTACGCGCGGTCTTAGTAATGCGATACTGCCTGCTATACGCCGCAAAGTGATAATCGCGCTCGCCGCCGAACATAATATTGCCTTGGAAGAACGGCCCTTTTTTCTTTCTGAGGCAATGGAGGCCGACGAGGCTTTCTTGAGCAGCGCCACAACAATAGTAATGCCGGTCGTGAGCATAGATGGGCAGGCGGTGGCCGATGGTAAGCCAGGCCGCGTCACTACCTTAATGCGCAGTTTATATGTTGAAATGCTCAGGCAGGAAGCCGATTGTTAAGCACTAAATTGAGTTTGTTAATTTAACCGGAACCCCGGAGTAGCCGTCATGAAGATGCGTTCTATCAGTAAGACTTTCGTTGTAGCACTGACCCTGCTGCTATCCATTACGCTGTTTGCAGAGGGTGGTCGCACTCCTTTGCGTGCTAAGAACGGCATCGTGACTAGCGCATCCCATATCGCCTCACAAGTCGGTGTCGATATTCTTAAGCAGGGCGGTAACGCGGTTGACGCTGCAGTCGCGACAGCCTTCGCTCTTGCCGTCACTTGGCCAAGTGCGGGTAATATCGGGGGCGGCGGTTTCATGGTCTACCACGGCGACGATGGTCATGCCACGACCTTCGACTTTCGTGAGAAGGCGCCTCTGGCATCTACTGAACGTATGTATCTTGGCTTGGATGGATTGGTGGTAGACAACTCCAATCACCGCTCACTCCTCTCTGTCGGTGTCCCCGGCACGGTTGCGGGCATGTACAAGGCGCATCAAGAACTTGGCAAGCTGCCTTGGGCTGACCTAGTAGCCCCCGCTGTGAAATTAGCGCGTGAGGGCATCCCGATTACGTGGGAGCTCTATTCTGGCTTTCGCAGCAATCAGTCTTTCTGGGATCAATACCCTTCATCCGGAGCGGTATTCCTCAAGGAAGATGGCAGCGCCTATGAGTTAGGCGACACATGGGTGCAGAGCGATCTGGCCGCAACCTTGCAGTTGATACAAGATCAGGGCCGCGATGGTTTCTACAAGGGTAAGAACGCGAAGATGTTGGCCGACTTCATGCGCGCCAATGGCGGCATCATTACCGAAGAAGACTTAGAGAAGTACGAGGCTGTTGAGCGCGAGCCAGTGCGTGGCACCTACCGTGGCTACGAGATCGTGAGCATGCCCCCACCCAGCTCTGGCGGCGTGGTTATCATCGAGATGCTGAACATTCTAGAAGGCTATGACCTAGCATCCTATGGACACAACTCTGCGCAGTATCTGCATTTGCTCACCGAGTCTATGCGCCGTTCCTACGCAGATCGCGCCGAGTACCTAGGCGACCCAGATTTCAATGAGAGCATGCCGCTTGATCGATTGATGGACAAAGACTACGCGGCAACGCTGCGCGCCAGCATCGACATGGATAAGGCGTCAGTGAGCGATGAGAATGAGTACGCCGGCATCTATGAGAGTGAGGAGACTACCCACTATTCGGTAGTCGACAAAGACGGCAACATGGTCTCTGTGACTTACACGCTCGAGAATGGCTACGGGTCTCGCATAGTCGCAGAGGGCGGCGGCTATCTTCTGAACAATGAGATGGGCGATTTCAACGCCGTTCCGGGTGTGACTAATCGCAATGGCCAGATCGGCACCACACCGAATCTGATAGAGCCAGAGAAGCGCATGCTCTCGAGCATGTCACCTACTATAGTCGCGAGAGACGGCAAGCCAGTGTTCGCCGTTGGTAGCCCAGGCGGACGTACGATCATCAACACGACTGCCCAAGCGATTCTAAATTTGATCGACTTCGGTATGAATATCGCCGAATCAGTTGAGGCACCACGTATTCACCATCAGTGGCTGCCCGACGTCACGAGCTTCGAAGGCCTTGGTTTCTCCGATGACACTTTGCGCTTATACGAAGAGAAGGGGCATCAGGTACGCGCACGCGGCGAGCAAGGTTCGGTGATGGGCGTCTATTACGATCGCGATAGCGATATATTCCTCGGTGCCGCAGATTCCCGTGCGGGCGATGGTGCTGTAGTAGGCTATTAATCGATAAAGGGGGCAGCTATGAAGCATTGGCGTACGATCACCATCCTGCTTATAGTTTTGTCCCCTGTTTTGGCAGCTAGCGCGCAGACGCAAGTAACTATAGTTCCTCGTGTAGTCCGTCTGCTGGACGAGCCGATTATCCAGCCCGAGATGGATGCGCGCATGGGCAGTAATATTCAGGGCCCATCCTTAATCCGTGTACCCGACTGGGTCGAAAATCCTCTAGGCAAATACTATCTCTATTTCGCCGATCATCGCGGCGACTATATTCGCTTGGCCTATGCCGACTCTCTAACAGGTCCCTGGCAAATCCATAGTGCGGGCACGCTTACACTAGAACAGTCATTCTTTCCTACAACTTGTCCGCCTTGCTCCGTTCCCGAGGGTAGCAGCTCGCCCGCCTATGCCCATATTGCATCCCCCGATGTCCATGTGCGTGAAGATCTCCAGCAAATCGTGATGTACGTGCATGGTCGCGACCCACTGCAGCAGGTCACACGTTATGCCACCTCACGTGATGGAGTACATTTCGAGGGGCATCCAGAGGTCATGGGTAAGCCCTATTTCCGTGTCTTCGAGTATGGCGACTTCCATTACGGTCTCGCGATGCCAGGATTTCTGTATCGCTCGCGCGATGGCATTACTCCATTCGAAGAGGGGCCACGCTTCTTCAATGACGATATGCGCCACTCTGCGGTATTAGTGCGTGACAATGAGCTCTATGTGTTCTGGACACAGGTGGGGCATGTGCCCGAGCGCATCTTGATGTCACGTATCAGCATGGACGGGGATTGGCAGCAGTGGCAGGAGTCCGCTGCGGTCGAAGTGCTGCGTCCGCAGCGCGAATGGGAAGGCGCTAGTCTTCCCTTGGAAGCATCGGTACGCGGTGACATCACTGTGCCTGCCAATCAATTGCGTGACCCAACTATCTTCGAAGAGGATGGTGAGGTCTATCTACTCTATTCGGTCTCGGGTGAGAGCGGCATTGCTATCGCTCGCTTAGAGTTCGAATAGTGTGCTGCGGCGCCTTGCCTAGGCGCGGCTTAAGTTCAATATGATATTCGAAAAAGCGTCAGCCCAGCGTGCTGTCGTCGCGATGTCGACGGCATCGGGCCAGCGGTCGTCGGGATGATGAAACAGAGGATTGTTGCCGAGTAGGGAAAGGAAGTTGCCTCTTGCGTCATAGATATTTCTTGCCTCGCCCAAGGGGCGGTTCTCGATTGGTGTCTCGACACCCGGCACAAGTCTGCCTTGCTCTAAAAAGCGTCGCGTCAAATTCTTAATGCCTTGGCTGGAATACTGTAGGCGTACCTGCGAGCCAGTGGCCGCAAAATTCGCACCTAAATGAATCCAGATGAAGGCGTCACGGGCTAGGGTAGGGTTCTCGTGCAGCATCTGGTCTAGGCCTAGGTGGCTCAGTTCGTGCCCTGAGTTTGCTGTGAAGATCACATCGCGCTGCGGCGGGTTCGCTATCAGGTCCCGCATTAACTCAAGAAATAGTGCAATGCCGCCGCCGCGCTCGGAGGCGCAGCGCCACCAGCCACTGCGTGGCGTCATGATGACCATGGGGGCTAGGTCGGGGTCGCTGCCGTCGATGCGCGCACTCACATTGTAGGCCTTGCTAGGGCTGTGCTCACAAAAGGCGACTAGTGTCCCTTCTTGTCGTTGCGTGATCGCATCTTGCAAATACTGCCAATGTTCATTGGCGATCTGCAGTGTGGGCGGGCCAACCGGCGCGCGAAAGTCTTCCGCGTTCAGGGTCGCGATGCCATCGAGAGGATAGCTACTGTCGCTGACGATGATGATACCCTTGTGCCTAGTCGTGCGTCGTACTTCGTCCAGCCGGGTATGGGCGGGGCTAGAGGTTGAAGGAGGCAGCATGATGACGCCGATGTCAGCATCGCTGCCCAGATCTCCTAGGCGACCGGTGATGCCCGCGACATCGGTGTAGGCACAATCGTAGAGAGGCACACCCTCTATGGTGAGATTGCCGAAATCGAAACTTGCGTAGAGCACGTTGACGCGGTCGAGTTCGATGGGGTCCATGAAGGGCATAACCCCCATGTCTTGTATGCGGTCCGAAAGCCATGCGCCACTAACCGTATCGACCGCGGTGCCGGTGCGGTGATAGCCCTGCGCGGAATACTCCCGAATGATGTCGGCTATTCTGCTCTCCCTGTTTGGTTCAGCGGCAGCGAATGACTTGAGGCTCGCGCTGGCCAGTGGGAGTGTTGAGAGTAGGTGCAGAAACTGACGTCGTGAAGGGCGCATGCTTTTTCCTATTGTGCTTGGTATTGGAAATCATCGCGAAAAGCTTCGCGTAGCTTGCCTCAATTTACTGCCGCATTCTGCCGACTATTGCGCAAAAGTCCAATGCCTACACTGGCCATCGCAATCGAAATAATCGGGTTGAGGTAGTTCAAGAAAGCATAGGGCGCATAGTCTAAAACCGGCACGCCCAAGGTGCTGGCGTAGAATGCGCCGGCCGTGGTCCAGGGAATGAGTCCAGTGCTCATGGTAGAGCCCTCCTCGACGGAGCGAGACAGCACGGCGTTGTCTAAACCCCTCGCCTCGTAGGCTTTGCGGAATAGCTGGCAATTGAGAATGATGCTGATATAGGCCTCCCCCATGCCCATATTGCCTACGATGCCTGCCCCGATAGTGGTCGCGATCAAACTTGCCGTGCGTTGCACCCGCGCGATGATGCCCTCGAGCAGTGCCTGCAGGAAGCCTGCATTGAATAAGATTCCGCCCAATGCGAGCGCGAGCAGTGACAGGAGCAATGTCCAACTCATGCTGGTGATGCCGCCTCTGCCAAGTAAGGAGTCGAGACTCTCTATGCCAGTAGTGCCGGGCGAGTTGCTCCATAGGCTATTGAGCACCTCCACCAGCGAGCGGTCTTGGTAGAGTACCGCGACGGCTACAGCGCTTAGTATGCTGGCAGTCATGCTGATCTCTGGCGGCAGGCGGCGCAGGCTCATGACTAGCATCACTAACAGAGGCAGTAATGTTGCCGCCAAGGATAGCGAGTATTGGCCTGCCAATGCGTCCTGCATCTGCGAGATGGCGGCCTCGGGCAGAGCATTATCTGCAAAGCGCAGGCCTAGCGCCGTAAATATTAAGAGGCTGAGCACAAACGCCGGCACGGTGGTGTAGAGCATTGAGCCGATATGACGGTATAGATTGGTGTTAGCGCTCATGGCGGCAAGATTAGTGGTGTCGGAGATCGGGGACAATTTGTCGCCGAAGGTTGCGCCAGCCACGACCATTCCCGCCACCAGCGGTAGAGGAATCTCCATGGCGGAGCCGATGCCCATCAATACGACACCTAGCGTTCCAGCCGTGCCCCATGAGGTGCCCGTTGCCACTGACATCAGGCTGCATAGTATTAGCCCCACAGCGAGGAATAGGCTTGGGCTCAGTAGATTCAAACCGTGATAGATCAGGGCAGCGACGGTGCCGCTTTGCATGAAGGCCGCGATCACCATGCCAATTAAGATGAAGATATAGATGGCGGGCAGTGCGTTGCTGATGCCTGTGTTCATCATGCCGCGAATAGCGGTGAAGTCGTAGCCCAGCCACCAAGCATGCAGGGCGGTCCAGATCAGGCAGAAGAACATCACGATGTGCAGGCTAATTGCAAAGAAGAACAGGCCCGAAGAGATCATCAGGAAGTTGCCACCGAAGCACACAATAGCCTGCATTAAACTGGGGCTTCTTGGAGTTGATGGCATAGGCGATTCTCGTGGCTAGGTCGGTAAGGCTGCAAATAGTAAGCAGCCTAGCACTAGAAGCGCAGCGCGCAAACTAGCTTAGTTAATTGCCCGGACAGAGCTAGCTAGGGTATAGGCAGAATACGGAGATCGACCCACACTAGCCGATGATCCGAGCTTGCGGCGCGGTCTTGCACAAGATAGGCCTCAGGAGCGGCCCGAGACGGCCAAAATACTCCAGCGGCGGAGTTTGCGAACCCCGCCACTGACGGCAATACGTAGTCTGCACGTAGGCCCCAAAGTGCAGTGTGTTCGCTAGCCTTTGGGTGTTCGGGGCGATGCTCTGCAGCGCCAATGCTACTCGGGACAATGCTCTCTTGTATCTTGGGTGAGGCGAGCAATGCATCGATACCGCCAGCTATGCTGTCGCCTTCGCTTGCAGATGCATTGAGATCGCCTACGATAACGAAACGAGTCCCCTGGGCAAGTCCACCCGTTACTCCAGCGTCATCGTAGAGAGTGCTGCCATTACTGCCGTCGATGTATTGCAGCCAGAAACGAATCTCGTCGCGATTACGCAGTGCATTGCGGCGTTCGGGGCCATCGAAAACAGGTGGGGTTGGGTGGCTGGCGAGCACATGTACAATTTGCTCATCTACTATGACGGGAATATCCCAATGGGATTTCGAGGAGAGGCGTAGCGATTGCCAAACCTCGGGCGCGAAGAAAGGCTCGTCGTCACTCAGCATAGGCTGCTCCGCCCCGGGAAGGTCTGCCCACCTAAAGTGTTGGAAAGTGCGCACGGCAGAAGTATCAATAGGAAAGCGCGATAGCAACACCATGCCATATTGCCCTGGATAGTGACCGAACCCCCAAGCGTCATTGCCCTTACCACTAGCCACACCATCGCGGTCGAGATCGTAGGGGCTTGGCAAGCCAGTGTTCACTGGTGCGAGATAGTAATAAGGATAGTCGATAGCCTCCTCGCCATGCTGTGAACGCTTGAGGAACGAGTTGATAAACAGTTCGACTCCTAATCTCGGATCGGCAATATAGTCGAACTCGTTCAAGAGGATGATATCGGGGCGAGTGCGTTGAATGATGGCCGCGATATTGCGAATCTGAGGGTGGGTTCCTTCGCTCAGAAGTGTGGCGAGGATATTCTCCGCTTGGCTATCTTTGTGCCCATAGTTCTCTCCCTCCATACTAACATTGAAGGTCGCTACGCGTGTTTCCGCTGGGTTCGCAAAGCTCGAGGTAACTGTGCTTAGAAACATAAGAAAATAGACTAGTTTAGGAGCGTGTTTTTTCCGATCGCCTCTAGTATGACAAATACGTCGCAACAATGTCATAAAGCTGCACAAAAAACGCGACATAAATTTCTCAAAAAAGTTTCCCATCACCTCAAAATTGTAATATTGCATCATTACTATCACCTGAAATTAAATTGGTTCGGCTATTTTACTATCCGTTCAATATAAGTCAGATTAATTACAATTCAGGTGACGAAATGAAAATCAAGGCAATGGTAATCGCAGTCTCTTTGGCGCTAGGTGTTAGTACTGTCGCAACGGCGCAGACTTCCTCTTCTATTCGCGGCTTGCTCACTGACCCACAGGGGAGTCCAGCAGAGAATACCACCATCACCATTACTCATGTTCCATCTGGGTCGAGAAGTGTTGCGACATCGAATGCGTCGGGAGTATTCAATGCAGCAGGGCTTCGCGTTGGAGGGCCCTACACGATTGAGGTGAATTCGAACACATACCAGAATCGTGTGATAAACGATGTCTACCTTAATCTTGACGATCCCTTCTCTATAAATCTAGCTTTAGAGCCGAGACAAACGGTTGAGAGCATTGTAGTAACGGCCTCCGCTCTTAATAATACTTCTGGCGCTATAGGGCCTAGCGTTCAATTCAATCTTCGTGATCTTGAGAATGCGCCAGTGTTTGACCGCAGCCTGAACGACATTGTGCGTATGGACCCTCGGGTGTATATCGACGAGACTTATAGCGACTCCATACAGTGTGCAGGCGCTAATCCACGTTTTAATAGTCTTACGCTAGATGGCGTGCGCTTGAATGATAGCTTTGGCTTGAATAGCAACGGCTACCCTACAGAGCGCATGCCTTTCTCTTTTGATGCGATCGAGCAAGTGGCGGTTCAGTTTGCACCATTCGACGCTAAGTTCGGTGGATTCACTGCATGTAACATCAATGCCGTGACTAAGTCAGGCGAGAATGAGATCTATGGCGGCGTGTTCTACGACGTTACAACGGAATCTTTGAAAGGGGATAGTCTCTACGGTGTCGATATCGATAATGGCGATTTCGAGGAAAAACGTTATGGTTTCAACGTAGGTGTGCCTGTGATCGAAGACACCTTATTTCTTTTTACAGCCTATGAGAAATTCGAGGGTACTTCACAGTTTAATTATCCCGCACTAGGCTCTCTTATCAGCCAAGACGATGTTACGAAAATTCGTGAAATCACTAAGCGGGTTTACGGTTACGACGCAGGCCAGCTGCCCGCTAGCATGCCAGTGGAGGACGAGAAGTTACTCCTGCGTGCAGACTGGAATATCAACGATTCTCATCGCGCCTCTTTCGTTTACAACTACAACGATGGCTTTAATATTTCCCAGTCCGATACTTTCAGCCAGGCACTGACCTTCGATAGCACCTATTACGAGCGTGGCGCGGAGTTAAACTCTCTCTCCGGCGCTCTATTCTCAGACTGGTCGCAGAATTTCTCTACCGAACTGCGTGTTGGCAAGACAAAACTGGACAATCGCCAGAACTCATTGGATGCCGATAGCGGTTTCCCAGAGATCCAGATTCGCGTGGGCTCAGGCACCGCATTCATTGGTCCAGACGACTCCCGACAGTCGAATAAACTGAATTGGGAGAGTCAGACCATGAAACTGGCCGGCACCTATTATTTGGGGGATCACACCATCACTGGTGGCTACGAGTATGAAGAGTTGGATGTCTTCAATCTCTTCGTGCAGCACACAGTGGGTGAGTATCGCTTCAACTCCATTGTCGATTTTGAGGCGGGCAAAGTTGATCGAATTTATTACGGTAGCGGTGCGGGTACGAACAATCCGGACGACGCTGCTGCAAGTTTTGCCTATGCGACCAATACGCTTTATCTGCAAGACGAGTTCTATGCGACGGACTCGTTGACAGTGTTGCTTGGCCTGCGCTATGACTGGTATAGCAGTGACGATAAGCCAACGCTGAACTCAAACTTCCTCGGCCGATATGGTTACTCTAATCAGAGCACAATGGATGGTGTTGATCTCCTGCAACCGCGTCTGGGCTTCAACTGGTCAGCCTCTGACGTTCTGGATGTGCGCGGTGGAATCGGGCTCTATTCCGGTGGTAACCCGAATGTGTGGATATCCAATAGTTATTCGAACGATGGCATCACCAATGCTCAGTTCAACATTCGCAGCGTGGACCTGAATACCGAACCACTCTCTGGCAACGGTCGACCGCTGGTCGATATTCCACAACGCCTGCGTGATAGCGTGACGAACTCGAATGGCGACTCGCAGGTCAATGCGATTGACCCTAACTTCGAAGTTCCCTCGGAGTGGAAATACGCGCTAGGTGCCAGCTATCGACTAGGCGCTGGATACAATCTTACTGGCGACCTGATCTACACGCAGAAGAAGGACTCCGCTATTGTTCGTGATATTGGACTTCGCGACTCTGGTAAAGATGCGCCAGACGGCCGTCCAATCTACGAGACCATCAGTGGCCGCTCCGGCGACTTGATTCTCACCAATGTCAGTGGCGACGACGGCGATTCTTTCGCTTTATCTCTAGGGGTCAGTAAGCAGTTCGATAACGGCTTCGATGTTAACTTCGGATATGCCTATGTACGTTCTACGGATGTGAATCCGATGACCAGCTCCGTGGCTGGGTCTAACTACGGCAATATCGCAGTCTCCGATCCTCTCAATCCAGGTGTCGAGACATCAAACTATGAGATTCCGCACCGCCTCACGATGAATGTTGCGTATGAGACGGAGCTTTTTGCTGGCTACTCTACTCGCGTTAATGTGTTTGCCAGCGCGAACGAAGGCCTACCCTATAACTACACTTTTAGTCGCTCCGATGCTGCATTTGGAGACTCCAGCTTCTTCAGCAATGGGCGTCAACTACTTTATATACCCGCGGTCAATGATCCCAGCGTAGTCTATGGGGCTAACTTCGATGTCGCCGCGTTCAACCAGTTCGTGCAAAGCGAGAATCTTGAAAAGTATCGCGGCAAGATAGCACCACGTAATGGTCAGAACGCAGATTGGTGGGCGAAGCTCGATCTGCGTATCGAACAAGAGATTCCTGGTTTCTTCGGCGAAGACAAGGCCAGCGCTTTCTTCGTGATTAAGAACCTCGGCAATCTGCTCAATGACGAGTGGGGCGTGTTGAGGCAGGGTTCTTTTGTAGGCGAGGCAGTAGTCGGCATGAGCTTGGATGCCAATAGCAAATACGTCTACGAGTCCTTCTCCGCTCCTTCGATGCAGACTATCCAGAATGGACCTTCTCTCTGGGAAGCGCGCTTTGGGGTCAAGTACAACTTCTAAAACCTAGAGATCTGGAGATAGGCACGATGCAATATTTGGATAAGCTCAACAGGAAAGCGCCTACGCTAACACGGCGTGGCTTGTTGCAACGTGCCTCTCTTCTCGCCGGCGCTGCGCTGTTACCCGGGGCCATGAGCACAGTGGTGCGGGCACAGGGCGCGCTCCCCGAGAATCCTTTCAAACTTGGAGTCGCTTCGGGTGATCCACTCTCCGATGGCTTCGTGATCTGGACGCGTCTAGCCCTCTATCCGACAGAGGTCGACTACGGCATGCGCCCTGAGGCGATGCTGGTGTACTGGGAAGTGTCCGAAACTGAGAACATGAATCGCATAGTGCAAGAAGGCAGTGCTATCGCCCATCCCGAGCTCGGGCATAGCGTGCATGTCGAGCTGCGAGGGCTTCGCGCAGGTCGACCGTACTGGTATCGCTTTCGCTTCGGCGACTACGTCAGTAGAATAGGGCGTGGCATCACCACACCAACAATCGCCAACTCATTGCAGGCATTTAAGTTTGCCTATGTCTCCTGCCAACACTATGAGCGTGGTTATTATCCGGCTTACCGAGATCTGGTGGAGCAAGACCCGCAGTTTATCGTGCATCTAGGCGACTATATTTACGAGAACGACCCGAACCGTTTCACGGTGCGACGTCACGAGGGGCCGGAGCCTGTTACGCTAGAGCAATACCGGGCGCGCTACTCACTGTACCGCATGGACGCGGATTTACAGAGCGCACATGCACACACTAGCTGGGCCTTCACCTGGGACGATCACGAGGTCGACAACAATTACGCTAACGACCAATCGCAGGATTTCGATGATCCGCGCACCTTCCTCAACCGCAGGGCGGCGGCCTATCAAGCGTATTACGAGATGATGCCGCTACGGGCAAGCGCTAGGCCACAGGGTGCGAACCTACGTCTTTATCAGCGCATTGTTTTCGGAGACCTAGTGGCCTTTAACATCCTAGACGATCGGCAGTATCGAAGCGACCATCCTTGCGACTGGGAGGGTGGCGGGCCGAATGTCGTTGCAGAACTGTGCAGTGAGTTGACCGATCCGAATCGTACGATGTTAGGGCGCGCGCAAGAGAACTGGCTCGCCCAGAATCTTGCGAATCGCGAAGCACGCTGGAATGTCCTAGCGCAACAGACGCTTTTTTCGGAGTTCAATCGCGGAAATAACGGCAGTACGGTTTACTCCACCGATGGATGGGGTGGTTACCCAGTCTCCCGCGATCGCATTGTAGAGCAGATGCTGAGAGCCGATACAAGCAACCCGATAATTATTGGCGGCGACGTGCACGCCTATTGGGTAAGCGATGTTAAAGAGGACTGGAAGAATCCAAATTCGCAGACGGTAGCGAGTGAATTTGTAGGGACCTCCATTACCTCGAGCGGTGGTTTGAATTCTCAGTATCAAGACTTGATAAAACAGAATCCGCATGTGAAATTAATCGAAACAGAGCAGCGTGGCTATGTGCTGTGCACGGTGACGCCAGAGACTTGGCGAGTCGATCACCGCTGCGTTGAGGATGCGGGCATACTCAGCCCCGATTCCAAGCTCGCCACCGCTCGCAGTTATATTGTCGAGAATGGTCGCGCTGGCGCCATGAAGGCTTAGCGCGGTCATCCACGTAGTGCGAAGACAAGGTGTTCATTGCCTGCTAGGATAGGCCACCATGGATATCATTTCTTCGCTCGAATCCGCTCTAGGGCAGTTAGCAGGTTTTCTATGGGGCCCTCCATTAGTAGCTCTACTCGTGGGCGGTGGCCTGTTCTTTCTCATCTACTCGCGCTTCGTCCCCTACCGGCACTTAGGTGAGAGCCTACGCCTTCTCTTCGCACCGTCCGATGGCAACGATCCTGGTCAGCTCACGCACTTCCAAGCACTGTGCACGGCCCTGTCCGGGACGCTTGGTATGGGCAATGTATCCGGCGTAGCCCTGGCCATCGCCATGGGTGGCCCGGGCGCGATATTCTGGATGTGGGTCAGCGCGCTGCTAGGCATCGCCACGAAGTTTTATACCTGCACACTAGCCGTGATGTACCGCGGTCAAGATTCCGAGGGCGTGTGGCAGGGTGGCCCGATGTATGTGATTCGCGAGGGCTTAGGGAAGCGCTGGGTGCCATTGGCTTATTTCTTTGCGCTAGCTGGCCTGTTCGGTACTCTGCCGATCTTTCAGGTTAATCAACTCGTGCAGATCCTGCGCGACACCATCGCCATTCCCTCTGGCGTTACTAGCGCAGAGTCCCATTTCTCCTTCGATCTGATTGCTGGCTGTGTAATAGCGGTGATCGTATTGATCGTGGGCTTAGGCAAATTACCTCGTCTAGGGCGCGTTTCGCGGGTGTTAGTGCCGAGCATGGTCGCCGGCTATATTTTGCTGACGGGCTTCGTCATTATTAGCCATCTCAGTGAGGTCCCAGCGGCCCTCGCCTTAATCGTGAACGATGCCTTTACGGGCAACGCTGTCGCTGGCGGAGCTGTTGGCACTGTCATCATCATGGGCATACGCCGTGCCGCGTTCTCCAATGAGGCAGGCATCGGCACAGAGGCGATGGCCCATGGCGCCGCACGAACCAAGGTGCCCGTAAAAGAAGGTCTGGTAGCAATGCTAGGGCCGATAATCGACACCCTAATCGTTTGTACCTGCACGGCGTTGGTGATTCTAATTAGCGGCGTATGGCAGACCGGGGATGCCGATGGCGCCACGTTGACTGCTACGGCGTTTGGAGAGTTGTTTCCGATGGGGGGCGAGGTCATTCTTGCGCTTCTAGTGTCCGCGCTTAGTCTGAGTACGGTGTTCACGTTCTGGTATTACGGCAGTAAGTGTCTAGGCTTCTTCATCGGTGCGCGCTACCAGCATCATTACATCTGGTTCTATATCGTCCTCGTGGTGATAGGGGCGGTTAGCTCACTTCAGGTTGTGGTCAATCTGATCGACTCGATGTATGCCCTGATGGCAATCCCCACGATGACATCCGCGCTACTGCTTGCTCCGAAGGTTAACCAAGCGGTGCAGGCCTATTTCAAACCGAAGTGAGCAAGCTCGTTATCAGCCGGGCAGGTGAGTCTGCTCGGCCTTAGTCCAATGTTCGGTCTCAAGGCCGATGTCCGCAGAGATAAACTTCCCGCCGTTTGACCGCCGGTAATGGGCCAAGGCCTTAAACACCAACGGCGAGCCCAGCATCAAGATAGGAATATTGAGATACACCATAACGATATTCGTCAGATCGGAGATTGCCCAAAGATTGCCGAGCTCTAATCCTGCCAGCACGGTGAGCGCCCCAAAGGGCACAAAGAATAGCGAGCCGAGTAGGCGAATAGAGAGTATGAAGCCAGGTTTGCGGGAAATGAAATTCGCAGAAATCTCGGCGAAGGAAATCATGCCGAGTAGCGTCGTGAACGCGAACAGCGCATAGCAGATGCTGACGACAATGGTGATGAAAGTGCTCAAGGATGGGGGTACTAGCGCTTGCACAGAACTCACATAGGTGCCGATGCGAGAGGCGCTCATGGCGCTCCACTCTATGGCGTCGGTGGCACCGGTCCACAGATGGGCGATCACGACGATGAAGCCCGTCATCGTGCAGATAACGATAGTGTCGAAGAAAACCCCTAAGCTCTGCACCAAGCCTTGCTCACAAGGGTGATTATTGTCGGCTACAGCCGCGGCCATAGTAATGGTGCCTTGCCCCGCCTCATTGGACATCAAGCCCCTGCGCACGCCTTCGGCTAGCGCCACCCCCATTCCTCCACCAAACAAAGCCTCTGGCGAGAAAGCGCCAAACACCACCTCTTTGAGGAAGAAAGGAATCAGAGGGAAGTTAACTAGAATGATTAGCAGGGAGATGGCGCAGAACAGTAGCGCCATGAATGGCACGATAAGATTGGTCCATGCGCTCACGCGGCGTATGCCACCCAGAATCAAATACGCACAATAGCTCACCAGCACGAGGGCGATCACATAGTAAAGGAGTGACTGTCTGTCGGACTCGACCCCGCTGGCCGTGTCGGCCACCATGCCGATTGCCGTGAACACATTGAAGGTTTGAATCGGCACATTGAACAAGGCATAGACGATAAAGGCGACGGAGAGAAAAATACCCACTATGCGCTTGTTGCCAAGAATACGTCGGCCATAGAAGGGTAGTCCCCCTACGAATTCCGTGCCCTTCTTCTCTTTAAAGAGTTGCGCTAGCACCGCCTCCATGAACGCGGTAGCCATTCCGAAGAAGGCGGCGACCCACATCCAAAATAGGGCGCCCGGGCCACCCACGGTGATTGCGCCAGTAACCCCGACTATGTTGCCTGGCCCTGCACGCATCGCCAAACCCAGCATGAAGGAAGCGAAGGCGCTTATGCCAGTGGCGCTAGTGCGACGGCGCAGCATGATGCGGATGGCACGAGAGAAACTAAGCGTCTGAATGAAGCCTGTGCGCAGCGAGAAATACAAACCCATACCCAGCAATAACAATACTGCGAATGACATTTGTCCTAACAAGGGTATCTGGGCATACCAGCCCACTTGCATCGGGAAACTCCACACCGCATCGGCAATCGGCTGAATGAAAGCGAAGAAATCGTTGATGCGCTGGAGTAGTTCGTTCAAAACACTTTCGCTCGCTGCCAGAAGGGATGGGATATTTACACTGTGTCAGCACTGTAAACTTTTTCAAAACCCCGTGCTACTTCCGGCGAGCCAGAGTAGGACTCTAGCGGCAACTCTGTCCTATATAGCTGCCACTGGCTCGATATCGAGACGCTTACGGAATTCGCGTCGCACCAATAGATAGCTGACTACCGCCTGGGTAGTTACCGAGAGGATCGAGACCCACCACACTTGGGTAATCGTGAAACCGGGCTGGTACTTCAGGTAAACCGCTAGTGGTAGGAAGACTAAGATGCGCACCATCGAACTCAACATGGCTGGGCGAGTATTGCCAAGGCCTTGGAAGATGCCCGAACAGGAGAACACGATGCCCTGTGCGATGAAGTTCAGAGAAATCAATTGCAGGAACACAGAGCCCACCTCGATAACCTCTAGCTCCTCGGTGAAGAAGCCGATCATAAGATCCGACTTCCACTGCATCAATATCGTCACCACCGCCATCGCGATGGTGCTTAGCAAGATACCCTTGCTGCAGGTCTCGCGCACGCGGTCGAAACGCTTGGCCCCATAGTTCTGACCGGCGATAGGACCCAGTGCGAAGGCGATCGCCATGGTCGGCATGAAGATAGACTGCATGATGCGTCCGCCGATGCTGAAACCGGCTTGCGCTGCGGCGCCGAAGTCCGCAATCAACCAATAGACCGCAGAGAAATACACAAACAGGAGCAGCATCTCGCCGCCCGCAGGAAGGCCAATGGCAAACATGCGCTTCCAGATGTCGAAGCGAGGGCGCCATAGAATCGTCTCGAAAGAGACATATTTCTCTAGCTTTACGAAATAATAGGTGAGCATCAATACGCCAATGAACACCGAAATGGAGCTGGCAAGCCCGGCGCCCATCACGCCCAAGGCTGGGCCTGGGCCCCAGCCAGCAATCAGAATGGGGGCGAGAATTGTGTTCAGTACTACGGTGAGCACTTGCACCACCATGCCGGGTTTAACTAAGCCTGTGGCCCGTAGGGAGGAGGCCATCGCCATCAAGGGAAACTGCAAGGCCATGCTGGGCAGGAAGTAGTATAGGAAAGTCACGCCCTCGCGCAGCGCGCCCTCGTCCGAGGTGATAGTCGCAAGATAGACTTCCGCGGTCAGGTATCCTGCTATGCAAGTCACTACTGCGAAGATCATGGAGACGACCAAGGACTGATTGAAGACGAGGTTGGCCTCCGGTTGATCTTTGCGGCCAACGGCCTGAGATATCATGGCCACTGCGCTAACCCCGAGAATCTGTGTGAGGGCCATAATCATGAACATGAGTGTGCCGCCCGCACCAACGCCTGCGACCGCGTCGTCGCCTATTGCGGCAACAAAGAATAGGTCTACTAATAGGTAGAGGGTTTGAAAAATCATACCCGCAGCAACGGGCGTTGCCATACTAATAATGGTCCTGGTCACAGAACCCTGTGTTAAGTCTCTCATAGCATGTGATCTCTAGTGCTGCCCAAAATGTAAGGTTTGGGCGCAGGGGCAGAGCGAGGTACGGCGCGAAGAATTTGTTTTATGCCTGCGAAATAAAGCGTGCTTTATACACCAGTGAGGCGGCGGGGAACACCCCGAGAAGGGGATTATGCGGTCAATGGCCGCGAGCGCGCAATGACGCATCATTCCAGATGTTAGGTGGCTCTAAGATCGAGTGTAGTTAAGCAGTGCCTGAATTTCGCTTTGCAGTTGCTTGGCGTCCGTTAAAGCGTCGAACTCATCCAGCTCCGGCCCATCTTGAAGCAAGCCCAGTATGACTCCGAGCACTGCGCCGCGATGTACATTGTCGCCGCCAACATTCGTGTTTGCGATTAGTCCAGTCATTGTCTGACCACGATACTTGTAAGCTAGATACAACACGCTAGGCCAGGAGTCACTGATATAGCAGGCGCTGGAGAACATTCGCCCTACGATGTCTCGATCGCCCCGTCCTTTTGCCAGCAAGGCCGCGAGGTCTATGCCTGCGCGGCGACCGCAGTCCTGCATAATAGCTGCGACATCGGCAGAGGAGTCTCTAAACAGCAGCGCATCTAACAGCGCAACATAGGAGGCGCACACTCGTGCCAGAGACTCATCGGGATGGGTCAGCAGCAGGTGTTCGCGCACGATTACTTGAACCTGTGCGAGCGGAAAGTCTTTTATACGCAGCGCGAACACTAATGGGGCGATGCCGACGAGACCGCCAATCGAGGCCGTGTCGTGGGTTACTGCGCCGCATTGTGCGGGCGCTTTGCCCGACTCCAGATTCGCGAAGAAGCCACGATGATAGGACTCTGCATAAGTGTCTGGGTGCTGCGGCGGATTTGCGGTCATAAAGGCAATATAGTCATGCAGCCAACTTGCGCTGTCATATTCTTGCTCCGACTCGGCGATGCTGCGCATTAGTACCCGTGCGCAATGGGCGTTCAAGGTGTTCTCTCCGGCCTGCATGCCACAATGGTAATGCTGGTTCGCTTGCCCCCAATACTCCCGCCTGCCCTTTAGGATCACTTCGCCGACGATCTGTCTCGTTGCACCCACAGCCTTCTGCGTGCCACGCCCGCCCTGTGAGGTCGAATGCAAGGGCATGATGGACGAGGGGTGGAAAGTGGGTGCGGCTTCGAAAGTAGCAACCCCGCCGGGGAAGGCGCGATCGATATCCAGAGGGTTATAGAACCAATGCACGGGCATGGCCAAAGCGTCGCCTACGAATAATGCGCGCAGTGCGGTGTTGGCGCGCTGTTGTATGCTCGGCATATTGGTCATTATTCTATTCCTCTTTTGTGCTTTGGCTGTGTCGCACTACCAGTCGATAGTCTTGCCCGCGTAGTCTAAGTAACTGGCCTGTCCATCTGCGGGCAGCTCCCTCAGGATCTCCAGTAACTGCTTTGCGACATACTCGGGAGTAAAAAGTTTTCCCTCCGCAATATTACGTTGGAAGGGGGCGGAGAGTGGTGTGTCTACGGTGCCAGGGTGAAAGGCCACTAACTTAACGTTCTTCGCTCTACGGGCGAACTCTATTGCGGCGCTCTGAATGAGCATGTTCAAGGCAGCCTTAGAGGCTCGATAGCTATACCAGCCACCCGCTCGATTATCGCTAATGCTGCCAACTCTCGCGCTGAGCAATGCCACCCGACAGGCTTGGGTCGAGCGCAGCAGAGGCGCGAGAGCCTGCAGCCATAACGCCGGTACGAATGTGTTTATTCGAAATACCTCCGCCATGTTGTCGAGCTTGAGGTCTTCGAGACGCTTCTCGGGCTGTAGTTCGCCGCGATGCAAAATGCCGTTGCAGATGACTATGCGCTCGAAACTACCGGAGAGTGATGACAGTTCTTGCCCAACATCTGCGATGGCTTCTGGCGTATAGTCGCAGTTTAAAGCACGCACCGCTGCTGGCAGCTTGAGGGGACTTCTGCTTACTGCCACTATCCGCGTCTTTGTTGGCGCAGCCAGTAGCTGCGCAATCAAGGCTTGCCCTATCTCACTGCTCGCGCCGATAATCAGGCTTGTGGAAGTAGGGCTAGTGTCGACAGCATGCATGGTAAGTCTCTATGAAAGTTAAGCGCCCGACAGGGGCTCGAATTTGACAGTGGATACGGCAACTAAGCCCGCTTAGATCAAAGATCCAACAGCGCGCCAAGAGCGTAAACAGGACAATTAAAAGGAAGGTGGCTCATGATTCGATTACTATCTCTCGCATTCTTATTAAGCGTGTTCTCTAGCTGGGCTTATGCCGATGAGGCGAGTGCGGAAGATGGCGCCTGCATCTCTTGGCTCGATCAGAGCATTGGCAAGCTCAATAGCTCTCAAGAACACGATTTGTGTGCCTTGACCGCGGGCAAGACCGTGCTGATCGTCAATACCGCGAGCTTCTGTGGTTACACGCCGCAGTTCAAGGGGCTAGAAGCGCTATATCAACGCTATAAGGATGAGGGACTCGTAGTATTGGGTTTCCCTTCCGACGATTTTAATCAAGAGGCAGAAGAGGCCGCCGAGATTGCCGAGGTGTGTTTCATCAACTATGGCGTCAACTTCCCTATGACCTCCGAGATCAAGGTGAAGGGCGGCGCAGCACACCCGATCTTCAAGGTATTGGCGAGCAAGGGTGAGCCGCGCTGGAATTTCAATAAGTATTTGATCAGCAAGCAGGGCGAAGTATTAGCTCACTACGATAGCGACGTGACACCTGAGTCAGCCGTTTTTATAAGCGCCATAGAAAAGCAGTTATAAGGGGCAGAGCCCCATTGGATTATCATGCCCCGCGAGCAACACCCCGCTAGATCGCTTTTGAGCCCAGTGCAGTTACTGCTTACGCTCGCCGCCATATGTTTCGTTTTCCTCGCCATGGTGATCCCTAACCGGATCACGTGGCTAGACGCGATGTCCTTCGCCTATCTACCCCTCGAGATGTTCGTGCTTGGCCTAGCCCTTTTGGTGCCGGGTATCCCAGGCAGGGCATTGCGTGCAGTGCTCGCCTTATTCCTCGCCGCTGGTGTGGTATTTCGCATCGCCGATATGGTCGCCTTCGAAGTATTCTCCCGTCCGTTTAATCCGGTCTTCGATACCTATCTACTAGCATTTGGCTTCGATTTCCTGAAGAGCTCCTTCGGCATCATCGGCGCTGTCGTCGCGGCGATTCTTGTGACGGGTCTTGCGGCGGCGATCATACTGCTCGCGTTCTTAGTATTGGCGCGCCTACACCGCGTTATGCGCAGCGCGCCGAGAGCAACGGGCAGCGCCATGCTCGTTGGGCTGATAATCTGGGGTGGACTTAGTGCCGCTGGATGGCCGCGTGCCTCGCGTTACTTCTATGATCAATTCGCCATGCATGTTGCGAGCACATTCACGAGCATCGCCGATCTGCGCGACTTCAACGCCGTAGTGAATATCGATGCCTATGCGAGCGTGCCGGGAGACACACTTTTCGGGGCATTGGAAGGCAAAGACGTCTTGGTGGTGTTTATCGAGTCCTATGGTCGCACGCTAGTAGACAAGGCGGAGTATGCGCAATTGTTTCGCCCAAGTTTGGAGGCCGCAACTGCTAAGCTAAGCAATGCTGGTTACTTGTCGCGTAGTGCCTTTCTCACCTCGCCGACGGTTGGGGGCATCAGCTGGCTTGCCCATGGCACCGCACTCTCGGGGTTATGGATCGATAGTCAGGTGCGTTATGACAGCCTGATGATGAGTGATCGTCCTTCCCTAGTGCGCCTATTTCAGCGAGCTGGTTGGCGCACGGTTGGGGTTATGCCGGCAATTAGCTTGGCGTGGCCAGAGGGCGAATATTTCGGTTACGACCAACTCTATACCGCGCCAGAGTTAGACTACCGAGGCGCGCCCTATAACTATGTCACTATGCCGGATCAATTTACCCTTGCGCAGTTTCAAAAGTTTGAGCGAGACGCGGCGGGGGATAAACCGATTATGGCAGAGATAGCCTTGCTCTCTTCACACGCCCCTTGGACGCCAGTGCCAACCCTGATTCCGTGGGAGGATGTAGGCGATGGCACTGTCTTTAGCGAAGAGGCCACGGCCGGCGATTCGCCAGAGGTAGTCTGGCAAGATCGAGATCGTGTGTTGAAACAGTTTAGGGAGTGCATCGAATACGTAATCGATAGCCTAGTCTCGTTCACCGAGACCTTCGGCGACGAGGACTTGGTGGTGCTCATCATTGGCGACCATCAGCCCATGCCCTATGTGACCGACAACACCGAGAACCGCGACGTGCTCACGCACATCATCGCGCGGGATCCTGCTGTAATGGCCGCCATCGAAGATTGGCAGTGGAGCGAAGGCATGCTGCCGGCCGATGATGCGCCTGTGTGGCGCATGGACACCGTGCGGGATCGTTTTATCGAAGCGTTCTCTCGCTAACTCTGCGCCGGTGCGTCTTGAAGCGCAAGTAGGTCCGTGTGTCCCACAATACAAGTACCGCTTCCCGCATTGTCTAGGCGAAACTGCCGCCACTGCGCCAAGGGCTCTGCATCTACAGTCTCCTGCACGGCATCGGCGATACCATTGATCAGCGCGGTCACTAGCTCCGCATCCGCGCCGTCGAGTTGCCAAGGGCTATTCGCGATCTGCACGCTATAGCCGCGCGGCTCGAGAGCGAGTTGTAATGCGCGCGTCGCATCTGGACCTAAGGCCTCACCGAAACCCTTGTCGCGGCGCTGATCGCTATTGAATGCATCTAGGACCTGCGCGTCTAATGGGTGTGCGGGTTGCCACTGTGTAGTGCCATCATAGTTGAGCGCCGCATACAGCCCGGTGCCTTGAGCGGCGAGGCGCTCACACAGGCGTTCAAGAAACTCCTGTGAGGTGAGATCGAAAAGGGCAGAGGCCGTAACGAGGCGCGCTCCGCTTAGGGGTAACTCCTCTACAACGCTAAGGTCGGCTTGATGATCTTCGATCACGAAATCCTGACCATGCCTGAGCAGCGCCTCGTCGAGCAATGCGCCGTCGAGGTCGACGAGCCTCCATATTATATCGTCGCCACCTAAGTTGAGTAGGGCGCGCAAGGTAGAGCCGGTGCCCGCGCCGAGATCGACCGCGAGGCGTGGTGCCAATGCCCTGTGTTCATCCCGCAGCGCCGCTAAGGCTTTTTGTGCGAGTTCAATATTACGGCCTCCTAGATCGGCGGGCTCGCGCAGGTCTAACCAAGTAATCGAAAATCCACTCATGTAACTCTCTCTGCTTTGTTGCTAATGTTTTCAATGCAGGCGAAGACAGAATCTGCGGTGTCTTGCCAAGTGCTTAATCGTTTGGCGGCGGCTTGTGCGCCTGCTCGTAATTGTTCGTATACCTCTGGCTCCGTCAATAGCATACGCAGTGCCTGTGCGAGCGACTGAACGTCCTCTACGGGCACTAAGCAGCCCGCAGACTCCGGCACTACATCGGCAACCGCCCCCGCGCGCGCCGCGACGATAGGCAGCCCGTAGGCGAGGGCTTCTGCGAACACCATGCCGTAGCCTTCATAGCGTGAGGGTAGGACGAAGATATCGGCATTGAGATATTCGCTCGCAAGATTCTCGACGCTGCCGACTAAATGTATACGAGAGTCTAGGCCCGCCGCGCTAATCTGCTGGCGTAGTTTCTGCCCCCATTGCACATCGAATTGGGCGCCCCCAACAAAGCGTGCCTGCCAGGGTAGGTCGGCCAGCGTCGTAAGCGCATCGATTAACACATCGTGAGCCTTACGGCGGGTCAGGGTAGCGACACTGAGGAGCACCGGTGGTTCTCCTGCGCAGGGAGCGAAGTTGACGCTGTCGGTACCAGGTTGTGCCACTGTTATGTCTGAACTGGGTATGGCAAACAACTCTGTGAGAGTGCTTGCAGTGTTCGCGCTAGTCACGATGACCGCGCGCGCGCACTGCAAGGCGATCCGCTCGGACTCCAAGAAGGCCTGTTGCTGTATCGGGCTCAGGCCACTCTCTAGGGCTAGCGGGTGATGACAAAGAGCGACCAGTCGCAGTCTTTTGGAGTGTCGCATTGCGCATTGCGCCATCGCACCAAAGGCGAGACCGTCAACTAGCACTAGTGATTGGTCCGGCAGTTCGGCGAAGACACGCTCCGTTTGTTGCAAGGCATTAGCTTCTGGGAAAGGAAAGCTGGCATCCAGTTCGATGTGCTCGACCAGTAGGCCTCGTTTGCGTAGCTCCACTAGCAGGCGACGATCGTAGCCATAGCCCCCGGTGCGTGCGTTAAGGTCGCCGGGAATCGCGAAATACATCTGCTGTGTCACTGCTGCTCCTAGTTTGCGGTTTGCGCATATTGTGACCTGTGTGGGGCGTTATGCCCAGCGTATAAAAATCGGAAGTAGGTGGGCTTACCTTGCCTTAAGTAGATGGGCACCTTACCATTCGCGGCTATGCCAATGATAATTTGTGAACAAATAGAGCAGTGGTTGCAAGACCATCGACGCAGCATGCAAGTTGCGCAGCGCCCCCAGGTGACGCTTTGCTATGCGCAGAGCTGGGATGGCAGTTTGGCGCTGAGCCCAAACGAGTCCTTGGCCCTTAGTAATCCGCAGTCGATGCGTCTTACTCATCGCCTACGCAGCATGCACGATGGCATCCTAGTCGGCATCGGGACTGTTCTAGCCGACGATCCGCAGCTTACGGTGCGTGAGTGCAGTGGGCAAAATCCGCAACCAATCGTTCTGGATAGTCAGCTGCGCATGCCCAGTGCCTCGCGCCTGAGTCAGTCCCAGGGTCGGCAGTGCTGGGTGCTTACGTGCCTAGACCATGCGAGTGCAGAGCGCGATGATATCAAATTGATTAGCGTTGCTGCAGGCGAGCATGGCTCGGTGGACCTTGCCCTGGCCATGGACGAGCTTTGGCGACGTGGCATTCGCAGTGTCATGGTGGAGGGCGGTGCTCAGGTAATCAGCGCTTTCGTCCGCGCAGGCCTTGCCGATGCGATCGTCCTGACGATTGCCCCTGCCCTAGTCGGTGGCTATAAGGCGATTGGAGATCTAGGTATTCATAGTAGCGCTCGACTACCACGCATCGCACCGCTGCATACGCAGCGGCTTGAGGACGACCTAATCATGTGGGGCAATCTCCACTATTCGATCGAGGCGCAGTAATGGAGAACACTAAACAGCTGTGGTTTCTTGGACCAGAGTCGATTGAGACAAGAGTGGTGAGCTGCCCCGAGCCGGATGCCTATTCGGTGAGGGTGCGCACGCATTGTTCTGCCGTTAGCGCGGGCACAGAGATGCTCGTCTACCGAGGCGAGCTTCCGCAAGACCTTGCTCTAGATGCCGTGCTAGAAAATATGCAAGAAAGCCCTACCTATCCGCTGCAATACGGTTACGCCAGCGTTGGCACCATCGATGCCGTTGGCGCGAATGTAGCAAAGGACATGCTGGGCAAACGTGTGTTCGGTTTCGCGCCCCATGCCAGTCATTTCTTGAGTGAACCGGCCGGGCTAATTCCAATTCCAGACGAAGTGGCGTTCGAAGACGCAGCCTTCCTCGCCAATATGGAAACCGCCGTGAACCTCGCGCAGGATGGTCAGGCCCTGATCGGCGAGAGCGTTGCGGTGCTAGGGCAGGGTGTGGTGGGTCTGTTGCTTACGGGCCTGTTGGCTCGCTACCCCCTGTCGAAGCTGCTCTGCGTGGATGGCATTCAAGCGCGGCGTGAGCGAGCACAAGAGTTAGGGGCAAGTGCAGTGTTCTCACCAGAACAGGCTAGCGCAATCGAGGAGAAGTTGGGTGAGCAGGGAGCCGACGTGATATTCGAACTAAGCGGCTCTCCACAGGCGCTGAATCTCGCCATCGATCTATCGGGCTATGGTAGTCGTATAATTATTGGCAGTTGGTATGGAAGTAAGAGCGCAGCCATCGCCCTAGGGGGCAAGGCGCACCGCAACCGCCTGCAGATCAGCACGAGCCAAGTCAGTAGCATCGCGCCCGCACTTTCTGCGCGCTGGACTAAGGCGCGTCGTTTCGATGTGGCGTGGCAGATGTTGTTGGCATTGAAACCGAGCCAGTGGGTCGATAGCCGCTGTGGTATCGACGAGGCTCCAGCTCTTTATAAAAAAATACACAAGACCCCTGAGTCAATCACTCAGGCGCTGTTCACTTACGAATAAATTAGACGAAAGGAATGTACATGTATACCGTTGCCGTTACGCACGAATTTATTGCCCGCCATTTTTTGATTGGCGGTGACTGGGGAAGCGAGAACTTTCCTCATGCGCATCACTACGTCGTGGAGATTAGTATCGAGGCCGAACGCCTAGACAAGCACGGCTACCTAGTCGACATCGTCGAGATCGAAGCGGCCATGAAACAGATCGTGGACTATTATCGCGACGCGCTTCTTAATGAGAAGCCGGAGTTCGAGGGATTGAACCCAAGCATTGAGCATTTCAGTCGCATCATCTGCGATAAAATGCTCAGCCTGATTAAGTTTCCGGCGCCTGGCTTTCTAAACGTCAAGCTGTGGGAGAACGACAGCTGTTGGGCCGCCTATCGCAAGCAAGTCGCAGCATAGTGCTGCGCTCGCTTAAGCGGCTAATCTGTCGAACGTAGGATTATGCCTGGGCGCTCGCCCGTCATTGCGCCGTCTAAAAGCACAGCCTCACCATTGACGAACACGTGATGTGCACCCTTGGCGTACTGATGTGGCGCGTCGAATGTGGCTGTGTCGATGACCTCATCGAGATCCAACACCGCTATGTCCGCAAACGCCCCCACTTGGATTCGGCCGCGTTCACTTAAGTGAATGCGCTGCGCCGGCAGCTTAGATATTTTGTATACCGCAGTGTGCAAGGGCACAACGCCTTCGTCTCTAGAGTAGTGTCCGAGTAAGCGCGCGAAGGTGCCATAGTTGCGTGGATGGGGCATGCGATCGGTTGGGCCCATGACTCCGCCGTCGGAGGCGATCATGGTTTGCGGATGACGCATGATATTGCGCACATCGTCTTCGTCTATGGCGTGGAATACCGCGTCGCAATTGCCGGCTGCCACTAACTCCATTAGCAGGTCCGCCGCATTGTCTTTGTTCACGTTGCGCTCCTGCATGCGCAGGATCTCACTTAGGTTGAGGCCGTTGAGAGTGGCGTCGTGGGGACAAATCGCGATGACCACATTCGCTGGGTCGTTGCCGCCGCGATCCACTTCGATATTGTGTACGATATCCATCTTGAGTTGTTGACGTTGGACGCTGTCTTCCATGCGCGCGAGCAAGGCCTCGCGTCCGCCATCGAGGCTCCAGCCGGGAAACAGAATCGTGAGGCTGGTTGCCGAGGCGGTGTAGGGGTATTGATCGATGGAGACATCCACGCCGCGAGCGATGGCCTCGTCAACCATGCGCAGAGTCTCGGTCGAGCTTCCCCACATCGGGGCGCCGACGATCTTATGATGAGTGATCTGGGTCGGTAGTCCGCCTTCCTCGCCTATGCGAATAGTCTCCGCAACGCTGGTCAGTACCTCCAAGCCCTCTTCGCGCATATGGCTGATGTAGATGCCACCGTAAGGCGCCGCTACCTTGGCTAATTCGATCACCTCTTCTGTGTCTGCGAATCGGCCGGGAGCGTAAATGAGACCCGAGGATAGTCCGAAGGAGCCAGTCTCCATCGCAAGAGTTACCTGCTCGCGCATTAACTCGAGCTCCTCTGCCGTGGCGGGTCTATCTTGCTCACCCACGATGAGTTCGCGAATCGAGCCATGGCCGACGAAGGTGCCGAAGTTCACGGAGGAGGGGTTGGCCTCGATCGCGGCGAAGGTATCGGTGATGGGCAGCGGAGAGTCTCCATCGGGCCCGCCGATTACAGTAGTTACGCCTTGGCGGATTAGATTCTCAGAGTCTTGCCAACGAAAGATATCGTCATCGATAGTGCCACGCACCGCATGGCTATGGATGTCGATGAAACCCGGGGTTACCGCTAGATCGCTTACATCCAAGACTAGGGTGGCAGGGTGAGCACTAAGATCACCGCCTACCGCGGCGATTCTATTACCGCGTATGCCGACATCGCCCACGACCGGCTCGCTGTCATCGCCATTGTATATCTGCCCGCCGTGTAGCAAGACATCGAAGGGCTCGGGTGTCACTTCATTTTCCGTTTCGCTAGAGCAAGCGAACAGTGCCGCCATGACGCCAATGCTAAGTAGTGCGCGCATCCTATTTCTCCTGTGTAGTATTCTAGTTGGCGTTCGCTTGTGTGACTGCAGTTAGGAAGACGTTTTTGGCCGTGCGTTGCATAACCTCGATATCGGCCCACTCATCTGCAAAGCCGCGTTGCCCGCCGCGTTCGCTGGAGATCGCAATGGAGAGTGTGCCGCCCGCTATGGCGATATTGAGATTGGCCGAGCCCGCGTTGGAAAGCGTCGGGTCTGTGCCTAGATAGTGAGAAATGGCAATAGAGTTCTGTACTAGTGTGCTCTCCAGCGCGCCGGGTATTTGCCCGGGCGGCGTCTTCGAAACAGACTCCATCTCGAAATCTATTCCTAACTCATCCGTAACTTGAGCGAGTATTGCGCGGCTCTGCTGCTCCATGCTGTCGATGTGTTCCGGGTCTAGTGAGCGCACATCAAGTGAGAACCAGCCCGTCTCTGGTTTGTGATTAAACACTGCGCCACTGCTCAAGATTGCGACGTTGAGTCTGGTGCGGCGATCATCAAAGAGGGCGGGGTCTTGAATCTGCAAGATGCGGTCGACGGCACGGCCGATGGCTTGGTTTACATTAGGTAGCCCGCCGTTGAGTGTATGGCCGGGTGGGCCATAGGCGTGCACACGCCACCAATGAATGCCAAGTGCGCCATAGCTCAGGCTGCTGCCTTCGCCCAAGACATCGATGAAGGCCAGTGCGTGCTCCTCGTAGTCTGCATAGAGTGCGCGCATGCCCCGCAGTCCCGTTTCCTCCTCAGCTACCGCTGCAAAGACGATGTCGTGCTCGGGGGTGAAGCCCTGTTCGATCAAGGCGCTGGCCGCAGAGAGCAGGGCGATGGTAGTTAAGGATGTGTTCGTGCCTGGTCCAACAACTCGGCCCCCTTCGATAATTGGAGGAGTGCCAGCGGCACGTTGATGCTCGGCTACGGTGGCCAGATCGTCGAGCGTCGCAACAAACACAATAGCCTTACCCGAGCTGCCGGGGATGCGGCCGATGGCATTCGGACTAGCCGTGATCTGCACATCCTGCAGACCTATCTTGCGCATTAGCCCAGCAACAGCCTGTGCACGCTCAAGCTCTTCTCCGGAGGGTGAAATGATTCCCCCTATCCTAACGAGTCTTTGAGCAGATAGATCGCGAGTGGCATCAATCTGAGCCAAGCCACGCAGTACTGCGGGATCGTTGAGGGTGTCATTGAGTGGGCGCTGCGCGAGGGCGGGGAGTGACACAGATAATGTGATACAAAGTGCGGCGATTGGATGCAGAAAATTCACAGCTTGGTCTCCTAGGCTATTCACTACATAGTGCCTGAATCGGGAGATCGGTGCTAGGTCGCCTCTGGGCTCATGCCCTTAGTGCGCAGCGCGGCAAGGCTCGCTGCGCCTGCGAGCAAGATGAGGCAGTCTCGAAGGCGCATCAATGCGATCAGGACTAAGGCATCGCTAAGCTCGTATCCGAGCATCTGTATGCTCCACAGTAATGCGGCCTCGATTGTGCCTATTCCGCCCGGCAGTGGTAATAGCATCGCCAGTCGGATAGAAACGGCGATGAGAGTGAAGCCTTGCAGATCAACAGACACCTGTGCGAAAAGTAATAGCAGCCAAAGTTCTGCCAAGATCACAGCCCAGTTGAATATGGACAGGCCTAGTGCCTGAGCAAGCACACCCTTGCGATGCCGCAACAGTTCCTTGAAGTCCTCCTCTAGCGCATCTTGATGAGAGCGTAGCGCTGCCAGCCGTGGGTGGCTCAGCCAGCGAGTAATAAGTGGGTGCAGGCGACGCGTTATCCATTGCGGCCTGCGGAACAATGCTAGGAAGAGAATAGGAACACTTAGCAGTAGCAGCATTAGAACTAGCACGACCTGATTCCAGTCTGCGAATGCCATGCGTGGAGATAACAGCAGTAGAAGAGCGCCTACGAGCAGGACCGCGAAATTCACCCATAGTTCTAAGAAGCGGTCCAAACCTAAAGAGAGTACGGCTTTGGGAAGCGCGAGGCCCTGCCGTTTATACAGCCAATAGATCTGCATCGGTTCGCCACCGAACTGAGGGCCGGGGGTGACGAAGCTGATGGTTTGTCCGGCCAAGCGAATCAGGGTGAGTGCGAGGAAATTCACCGATCCCTGCAGTGCTGCAATTAGGGCATACCAGCGCAGCGTCGATAGCGCCATGACTAGTACATTGAGTGCTAACCAAAGTGACCACTGGCTAGTACTGAGCTGCATTAGGCCTTGCCGCATCGCGTCCAAGGGCAGGTCCTTGAGTACCCAAGTCGCTAGCGCTATGGCACTGAGCCACAGGAGCAAGGTTATGGCGTTGGCGCGCGTCATGATGCACCGTCTTGGCGTTCTACCCAGTGGTCGTCGCCTTGCCACAAACTAAAGCGACCGCTGCCCAGAAGCATTATCCAGGTGGCACTAAATAGGAATATGGTGCTTACGGCACTAATGTGCTCAGGAGGCAGGAGCGCGATCAGTATGAGCGCCAGCAGTGCGCCTAGCCTTGCTCCAAAGCCGAACGTAATTAGGCCCGCAGCGAATAGCTGCCCAAGAAGTGTCAGCCCCTGCCATTGCCCTTGGGCGGTCATGGCCGCAAGGGCAATAAGGAACAGTAATCGCAGGCAAGGTTGAACCCAGTTGATGCTGCCCATCGCCAGTGCATCGAAAAATTTCTGTGAACGCCCTCTCTGCAGGTCGATGCGGCCACTAACTACAAACCAGTCGACGATGAAGCCGATGAGAATCGGCAGCATGAAGGCGAAACCCGCAAGCCGCGTTATCTGCGCATCGAATGGAGGCCACAGCACTACGGCGATATAGCCCATCTGAAAGCCCGCCAATGTGCGGCGCAGCAAATTGGGGGTGAGGGGGTGATTGGGTAGGCCGTTGCGGCTGCGCCAACGCAGTCCGAGATGGAACGCATAGTAGGCGCCACTCACTAGAAGATAGGCCCAATGAATTTTGGCGAAATTAAGGGCAAGTAGTGGGGCTATCAGCAAACCTAGCGCATCGAACACGTTATCCAGTGCATTGCCCATCAGGCTGGTCTGTTGCGTCTTGCGCGCCACAAAGCCGTCTACCCGGTCGAGTATGGCTGCAACGGAATAGAAAAAGGCGGGTAACCAGAGTAGTAGGGTGTGATAGAAACTCTGCCAAAGAAAGCCAGCGCACAGCGCAATGAGAAAGCCGCGCAGTATCGTGAGGCGGTTGGCCCAGCCTAGGCTTGGATAGAGTGCATCGTTTACGGATTCGCGATTGTCTTTGAGGCGCTTAGCACTCTGTTGCCAAACAAGCCCCCACAGTAATGCGCTAATTAGCAGCCACTGAATTACTAGTGAATAGTTCTCTATAGTGGCTAAGCATATGCTTGCCAATAGCAGAGTAGTCACGCCAAGCAGGCCGATTATGCGTAGTTCTCGTGTTAGTTCTGGCATCGAAAATAAGGTTCTGGCTAAGCTACAAAGCGGCATCATCGCCCACATATCGGGCGACTACAACTGCGGTGCAAACGAGTATAAATTTTGGATTGACAGCGCATATTGCCCTGCGTACTCTCAAGACTCTTCAACTGATATATAAAAAGGAGGTGATCCAATGTCGAGTGGTAATCAGGCTTCAACGGACTTTGGTGTAGTAGGAACCCAAGGGATGACCTTCTTAGGGTGAAACACACTGCTTTGTGAATGCAAAGGTTCCATTGGGGCCCACGATCACGGAAAGGGAGCGCAAGCTCCCTTTTTTATTGCCTAATTTTCTCCGCACTATACTCTTTTTGGATAGTGCTAACTTTGTAACGAAGATACTTGAGTCAAGTTCAGTCGCTTAGAGCTGAGGCTGGAGCGCGCTGCACGGTAGGGGCTGCGCAGAGACGCCGTAAACCGATTTGGCGCCTGCATACGAAGGTAAACGTGCATCCTCTGTGTAGGAGCCTGCCCTGCAGGCGATATGGGTGCGATTGATACGGATTTGTGGAAGATTTTGGCTGATCGCCTGCAAGGCAGGCTCCTACAGTCAGAGTAATACTCAACTTCAGAGGGGCGATGTGGGGTGCTTTGATGATGGACCATGAGCCGCCCGGCCGATTAATTGCTCCTGCATTCTCGGCACTCGTGCTACGGAGCACTTGAGAGCTCGGAGTCAGTCGCTAAACTTGAATCCTAAGCATATCGTTCACAAACGTGTCCTTTTCGAGGTAACACTTCTAGGGAAAACGACCCGGTGTGGTACCTTTCAACCCACAAAATGTTACCTAAATGCACGATAATTGAACGTCGTGCATTTTTCTAGTGCAGCCTTTTTATGCGATACCTACCTCTAAAAAACATTAACTTATTGATATTTATAGAAATAAAAAGTTGGCACGGCTACTGCAATAGTCTTTGTGTGCGAAATTAGAAAGTCTTGGGAGTTGACCCTCTCTTCGGCTTCTAGGCTCGCCGGTTGTTACCCCAAACCCTATTGATATTACCGAGGCCCTAAATGAACATTTTCTCTGCACGCAAGATCGCTCTTTCTGTTTCCGCCCTTACTCTGCTAGCTGCAGCTTCTACTGTCTCTGCTGATGAGACTCCAAGCATGTACTTAAGCAGCTCTAAATTGAAAGTTGTTGAGCAAGTCTCTCCTGACTACCCACGTTTCGCTGACATGGCTGGCGTCGATGGTTATGTCGTACTGGAATTCACTGTTGCCGCTGATGGCTCAGTCGTAACTCCTGCAGTCACAGAGGCTTCTTCTGGTCACTTCACGCAGTCTGCTCTGAACGCGATCTCTCGCTGGCAGTTCGAGCCAGTTATGGACAATGGCGTAGCAGTGCCTGTGCGCTCTAACATGAAGTTCAGCTTCGTTCCACGTATGAACTGATTTGCAAGACCCGAGTAATCGCAGAGTTTGCGACTACGAGTATCAGCCCACGACCGAAGAACAAGAATTAGATACATGGGATTGCAATGATCAAAGAGACTCGCTGAGTCAGGAGCTTAAGTAGTTCTTCTGACTCAGTTCATCCCACTCTAATTCAACGCTCTATATTGCCCCGCAGGTCTCCACACAGATTCTGCGGGCAAAAAAAAGTGAAGCCAAAATAATAATGGCCTCACTTAAAGTACATGAACAACAATGAGTAGCATCCATAGTTACGGAGAAGCTTTAGCTTCAGATCACAGCCTTCATTGTTTAACTCATCCACTTTGATTATCTCCGCGACTATCTCCGCTTAAACCACATGCGCTGAAACACTCCATCCTTTAATAGGACAAGGTGTCGCAGGGCTGCCCCTATGTGTCCGAGTACCAAAAAGGCAAGTAGAATCGCCAGCGTACCGTGAATCTGAAACAGCCTCTGGGCGAGAGCTTCGTTCTGAGGAACTCCGGGAAAACCGGGCAGATCGAAGCCTGGGAAGACAATCAATGCAGGGAATGCCGTGACGCCAGCCCAGCCTAGTAGAGGCACCACTATCAGTAGGACGTAAAAAAGATGGTGCAGGCCCTTCGCGGCGATGATCTGCTTGCGGCTCATGGACTCTGGATAGGCAGGGCTTTTATAGAAGACCTTGAAGGCGACTCGAAGGCCCATCAATAGCAGTACCGTAAAGCCCATGGCTTTATGGATGCCGTACAGCAAATTGGTGAGATCGTCCCAGAGATTGGCTTCGGTACGCGCCACGATCCATAAGCCTATTGGGATCAAGCTCATCACACACAGCGCAATGACCCAATGAAGGGCCCGCCAGCTACTTGGATATTGCATTTCCTCTCCTCTTGTCGCCGAGTAAAGCATAAGGATTCAACGAAGGTAGCATTCGAAATGATGTGTTGAAGGAGATCGAATTCATCTGCTCCAATACTGGCAGACGTTTCGCCTTCAAGGTTCGTGGTAATTTCTAGTACGGACTACTGATCAAGCCATTGTAGAAAATCTATAGTGGCTTTGATCAGGCGTGCACGCGGTGTCTCGAGCAAAGCCGCATGATCGCCGCCGGCTAAAACTGTCCATTGCTTGTTAGGGTTCGCGATTGCGACAAACAAGCGTGCATGGGCGTCGGTATTGGCCAGAGGGTCAAACTCCCCTTGCAGTAAAAGCGTCGGCACTGTCAGTGCTGCGCCATCTAGTACATTCCATTGGTGCAGCTGATTCCAATCTGCGCGTATCGGGTCCGCTGCGAGAGCGGCAGCGACATATACGTCAATCGCGTGTTGGCTTATCGAACCTGGCACTATGAAATCCGATGCGGCAGCCTCTGCCGTATTGATGCGTTCCTCCGGCGCGGCAAGGCTCTGTTGCTCGGGAATCTTCACGTCAGGGTCTGTCGGATAGCCGAACAGAATCAAGCTGCGAATTCCCTCCGGAAAACGCTGTGCAGTAAGCTGCGCCACCATCGAGCCATAGGACCAACCCCAAACGTTCGTCTTGGCGCCATTGCGGGTCTCCAGCCAACTCAACACTGTGGCCATATCCATTGCCGCTCGGTCTGGCGTCGTCCAGCCGCTGCTGTCTCGAGGTGTGGCTCCATAACCTCGGGCATCCATGGCCCAGGCGCTGTAACCCAGCTCATTGAAGCCGTCCATCAAAGACAGAGATTCACCCGGAACTTGTAAGTCGAAATCCGGAATGGAGCTCCATGTTCTGCCGTGATGCAGCAGGATATGCCCTTTCGGGTTGGGTACGGACTTCTCCCAAACCGCTAGTGGGTGGCCGTCGGCCATCACTGTATGGCGGACGGCATCACTGTCCTGCGCCGCGCTGAACTGCGCGAGCGCGAACAAGACAAGGCCGAAAACTAAGCGAGCATACAGTGTGGCATTGAGCACGGAGCGACCCTCAAAGCTTATAGGCGTGAACGAACGAGTGTGACATCTGCATTGCGCCACAGCGAATCAAACTGCCGGCGTGTTATGACGGCCTCTTGATGCTTGCCCTGTGCCTCTAATGCCTGCGCCAAGCCGAAGGTTGCCCAGCCGTTCTGTTGATTCCACTCCATGTCCTTCCTGTATACCGCCTCCGCCTCTTCAGGCTGTCCTGCCTCTAGGAGTGCAGCGCCGAGATACAGGCGAATCGATTGAGACCAGTCTGGTGGCTCGGTGTAGTTAGAGGCGTCCTGTAATTCGATGGCCATCTTATAGGCTTCAATTGCGCCTTCGAGATCGCCATTGGCCTCTTTGATCTCACCCTCTAATGCGTATCCTGCCAGTCGCAATATATGAGATGCGGGAGTGGGGCCGACGCCGCTTGTGTCCGCCTCGGGGTTCTCGGACTGCCTACGAATATTGCTCAGCGCAGTCTCTGCTGCTGTCATCTGGCCTTTAGCTACGAGGGCGCTGCCGGTGACATAGCTCCACATGCCGTCGAGATAGGGTGTGCCGCCGTGGCTCTGCTCGCTCGCAAGTATCTTGTCCCATTTGCCGAAGACTTTGTCGACGATCCAAGTGTGCGCAACGCGCTTCTGTCCACGGTTGACGGATTCAACGGCGACCCCAACGCTTGCGGCACCCTCGTCGGCGGCTGCCAAGGAGTTGGCGTAGTTGCCCTGCAGCATATTCGCGTAACGCACAAAGTCTAGGGCGTGCGGTGCGTGTGACTTATGGGAGAGCCCATAGGTACCAATGTTAGGGAAGTTGGTATTGCCCCATATCTCGGCGAATTGCTTGTCTACTATTTGCGAGCGCTCGTTGATGTCAATTGCCTTCTCATACTCGCCAACACGCAGATAGATATGGCCAGGCATGTGCACCATGTGGCCCGAGATAGGCACGATGGACTCGAGTTTCTGTGCGGCGGGCATCGCGAGCTCGGGCTGCGCAGAGCCTTCCATTAGGTGAATATAGAGATGGTTAGCGCCTGGGTGATCGTGTTCTAGGCGCATCGCGGTCTCTAGTGCTTCCTGTGCCTCTGCGGTACCGAGTTTGGCGGTGCCATCGGGGAGCCAATAGTCCCAGCGCGTGGTGTTCATATAGGCTTCGGCGAAAATAGTGTGAATGTCAGGGTCATTCGGGTATTTGGTTTTCAGTGCGCGCAGGGCGTCTACATAGGCCGCATCGCGCTCTTTGGAGTCAGGAATCGCGTCCATGTTATAGAGAACGAACAAGGTATTGATCATGTCGCGCTCTTTCGGCGTGCCATTATTGGCCAAGGCTAATGCCTGGCGAATGGCGGCTAGGCCTGAACCCTGTGGATCGTCCGGCAGGCCTTGGTAGCGGCTGTTGGGGTTAGGGCCCGCTGCGTGCGCTAGGCCGAAGTAGGGCATGGGGCTATCGGGGTCTAAGCGCGAGGCCTCTTGATAGGAGGCGATTGACTCCGGGAAGTAGAAGCTCCACGCCATGCGCAGGCCTTGATCGAAGAAAGCCTGCGCCTGTTCTGAATTCGTTGAGATAGTGCGGGAGTAGCTGCCACCGCCGGGAATCATGATTGCTAGTGGGCCGTCGCCGTCTTGAGCCGAGGCGGGGGTCTGTAGCATCAGCAGGGCGATAGCGGTACTCAATAGAGTGTTGGATCTGCGCATTGGCGGTGTCTCCTTTAGTTGCCGAAGTTCGAGGCCAATATTGATCTCTTGCTGCGGCGAGTAAGCTTGCTTGGTAGTTCTTGGAATTTTGAAAACTTATAGAAGGCAATATACCAGTTACCGCGTTCAAAGATGAAGCCAATTGCCCTTAGTCGCTTTGACCCAAGTCCGCATCGCTCGCACTCAGGATCCAAGGATCGCCTTTCGGGTCCCATTTGCTGGGTCTGCCGATTGCTGTAATTCGCTGTGGCGCGCTGACCCGGGGGATCAGTAAACTCTGGAATCGGCTAACATCGCGAAACTCCGGGTCGAGCCAGTCGTCGATCAATGCCTTGTCGTGGGCAGGTAGCATAAGAGGCATCGACTTAGGGTGAATTGACTGCCACTGCGTGAGCGGCCCTAGAGTAATGATGCTGGCGGAGAATACGGACTCTCCTGTGCGCTCGTTGAGGTAGTGCTTGCAGAGCCCGCCGAAGGCAATCGCTTGATCTACTAGCTCGATCTTATGATAGGTCTTACGGTCCCCTAGGCCCTCCACAAAGGCGCTGGCTGGGATAATGCAGCGACTCTCGCGATAAGGCTTATAGGCAAGAGCCTGTTTGCTGTCGAGTTTGTCCGAGCGGCTATTAAAGCTGGCGTATTGGTAATTGGGCTTTAGGGTTGCGGGGTCTAACATTAGCCACCACAGCGCATCCACAAGTGCGCGGCCGCTTGCACTCTGGCGCACTATGGAAATCTGCGCGCCGGGGGCTACGTCGGCACTAAAGCGCAGCGCGCCTAACTCTATGCCGAGCACATCGACCAACAAGCGTACTTGTGGAGAATCGATAACGTTGAAGCGGCCGCACATAATGTCTCCAATCGGCTGATTGTTACTGGCTCAAAGGGCTATGATCATACAAACGCTAAACACAGAGGACAATGCCAGTGCAGGATAAGATTGAAGCAGGAGCTAGTGTCGCGATCATAGGCGCTGGTATAGCGGGCCTGGCTTGTGCTGAGCAATTGCAGGCGAAGGGCTTGGATGTGCAAGTTTTCGACAAGAGCGCAGGCGTTGGGGGGCGAATGAGTACCCGGCGTGGTCCTTCTTGGCAATGTGATCATGGCGCGCAATATTTCACGGCCCAAAGTGCTGCGTTTCGAGAGGAGTTGCTGCGCTGGGAGGCCGCAGGCGTTGCCGGGCTTTGGACCGCACGGATGCGTGTCATTGATAGCCCCGAGAGCCCGTGGCGAGAAACGGGTGCGAGCACAAAGCGTTACGTAGGGGTGCCCAACATGACTGCACCTGCGCAATTTTTGGCTGCGTCGCTGCCAGTGCAACTCGAAAGCCATGTAGATACTTTGAAGCGTGAGCCTGAAGGTTGGCGCTTGCATATAGCGGGGCAGGGGTGGCAAGACCGGCGCTATGATGCATTAGTTCTCGCCTTGCCGGCACCGCAAGCAAAGGATCTGTTGAGTCAAATTAGTAGCCCATTGCGAGAATTAGTCGCTAGTGTGCGGATGCGTCCTGCGTGGGCCCTCATGATGCGTTGCGATGAAACTTTCGATCCTGGTTTCGACGCCGCATTTGTAAACTCTGGTCCTATTCGCTGGCTCGCGCGCAATCTTAGCAAGCCGCAGAGGCGAGGCGATAATATGTGGTTGCTCCATGCGACCGCGCAGTGGAGTGAGGGTCAACTCGAGGCACAGCCGAGCGAAGTAATAAAAAATCTCGTTGAGGCGTTGCAAGACATCTGCCCCGCTTTGGTGCATGAGACGGTGGCTCATCGTTGGCTTTATGCTGATACGGAAGTGTTGCTCGGGCGAGAGTCGCTATGGGATAGCGAAATAGGGCTCGGTTTGTGTGGTGATTGGCTGCGCGAGGCGAAAGTAGAAGGAGCATGGCGAAGTGCAATTTCTTTGGCGAAAGTAATGACGTCTGGCACGTCAGATGAATGTTTAGATGTCGAATTAATATCGATAGAATATTCTACTTCGCTCTACAAGAGAGCACTTGAATTGCGCAATGAAATTTTACGAAAACCGCTCGGGCGCTCGCTCGATTTAGTGGATCTAGAGGGTGAGAGTGGGCAGCAACATTTCGGAATTGTTAGTTATAAAAATACACTTATTGCCTGTGTAAGCGCGAAAGAAATAAGCAGTAAACACCGCAAATTAAGACAAATGGCGGTGGCTGAAAAATTTCAAGGAAAAGGAATTGGTGCGGAATTAGTCTCTCGCGTAGAGCGTGAGTTGATAGCGCAAGGGGTGCAGGAGATTAGCTTGCATGCGCGCGAGTCTGCAATAAAATTCTACGAGAAACTTGGCTATTTCTGCGTTGGACAATTGTTTGATGAGGTAGGAATATCTCACATAGAAATGCACAAGATTGTTCGATAAAAATCTCTTAAACTTTGCTAAGTTCCTACAATGAGTATCGATTTAAAAACTGTAAATGTTATAAAGTGTTACACGCGACCCATATTTACAATATTGTAATTGAACTTTCCGTAAAAAAGCCCCTACAATCCCCGCGCACTCTTCTGATCTCCACGCTTCTAATTCGTATTTAAACGTTTGGGAGGGTGTGTGCTAATTACAATAACTTTAGGGAGAAGACCGCGTGAATATTATTTTCAAGCGTAATAAATTGTATCGTCTATCACAGGCCGTCATGGCCGTTTCTATTCTTGGCTTACCCGCTGCCACTCTAGCTCAGAACAACGATGCTGAAGTAGAAGAAGTAGTGGTAACTGGATCCTATATTCGCAATAGCGCATTCGCACAGAATGCGAACGTCGAGACTGTGACTCAAGAAGATTTATACGAATCTGGAGCTCCGTCAATTGGGCAGTACATCCGCGATCTAACCTTCACCCAGAACACCGACACCGTGGCGAACGTCAATGCCGGGGCTGATGGTGGTCAAGACTCAACGGGTTCTACATTTAACCTGCGCGGTCTAGGCGAGAACTCTACGCTAGTTCTTGCTGATGGGGTGCGCACAATCAATAGCACTGTTTCGACAATGTTCCCGGATATCGCTTTGGCTCGTTTAGAGGTGGTGCTTGATGGCGGTTCTGCCCTGTACGGCTCCGATGCGGTAGCGGGCGTAGTCAACCTGATTCCTATCAAGGAATTCGATGGCGTGAAAGCGCGTACCTATTATCAGCGCGACGAGAAAGCGCAAGTCGAAGACTATGCCGCCGCTGTGTTGTGGGGCAAATCATTTAACAATGGCATTAACTATGTGGGTGCGATGGATGCGAGGCTGCAGGGCTCGCTCATGACCTATGAGCGCATGCGCACGGCAGAGGTCGCATACGGCTATTCATCTTCGGGTAACCCAGGTGAGTACCGTCGCGTAAACAATGCCACGCCTACAGTAGGTGGCGTGCATAACGGCACCATCGTGGGCCCAAGCCTGCGTGATCAAAGCTGCGGAACCTTCGGCACACCCGAAGAGAATGCGCTTGGCGCGCAGCGCAGTGGCCCGAGTGGATATCCAGTAGGGGCTTCGGGTTGTTACTGGTACTACACGCCGCAGTGGGACTTGCAGGGCGAGGCCAGCGAATACAATCTGTATAACAACGTCACGTGGGAAGCCAACGACAAGATCAATGTCGAGCTCACTATGAACCATAGCTTCCGCGAAGTGCTAAACCGCAACACCGGTACTTATGGCCAGAATACCAATAGCCGTAACGCATTAGTGGTGCCCGCAAGTCATCCAGCCAACCCCTACGGCTTCGATGTAGTGCCCTATAATTACAGACCCTTTACGTTATTAGATCCTGAGCACTGGCCAAGCCATTTCGAGGAGATAACCGGTGCACGTTTGCAGCCAGTGACGTATTACACGCAGCGCTATAAAGTGCAGGCTAACTTCGAGCTAGCGGGAAGCTGGAGTGGCTACACGTTCTACTCACGCCAATTCGACCGCCGTAATTCTGACGAGAAGCTATTGCACATCGGCAAGATGCAGCAAGCCTTGCTAGGGCAGGGTGGTCCTAACGGCAACGAATATTGGAACCCCTTCGGCTCTGCGGATCCGCGCTCTCCTTATTACAATGCGGCAACTACCCGCAACAGCCAGGAAGTGGTTGATTGGCTGTTCACCAACGTGGATAACGTGACCAGTAATGAAGACGAGTTGGACATCTTCGAGGCAACCGTCACTGGCGAAGTGTTCGACCTGCCCGCGGGTCCCTTGCAAGTGGCGACGGGCTTCCAGATGCGCGATCGTTCCGAATTCCTCGGTAACAACCCGCTGGAGCTGATCGGTGCTGACTTCAACGTCAACATCGTCGATACGCCGCCAAAAAATGACACCTACTACAATAAAGTAGTGGCGGGTTTCGTAGAGTTCGATATTCCAATTCTGGAGACCTTGGCGGCGCAGGTTGCCGTTCGTCACGAGCAGTTTAAAGACTTTGGATTGGAAGCCACCACTCCTAAAGTATCGCTGCGTTGGGAGCCGATTCCAGAGTTAGCGATCCGCTACTCATGGGGCGAGAGTTTCTTGGCCCCAACCGCAACTCAGGCCCGACCTTATGATCCAAACGAAGGCTGCTCCGAGATATTCTTCGGGTTAGATAAAATCACTGGTGGACAGCTCACTGGCGGTGCGGGCTGCTCTTCGGGTAACCCCAATTTGAAGCCAGAGACCTCCAACATGCAGAACCTTGGTTTCACATGGGAGCCAGGTGGTGCGCTAGATGGGCTTAGCGTGAGTTTGGACTATCAGACAATCGAGTACACTGACCGTATCCGTACCCTGAGCAACGATGAGACTGTAAATGGACAGTTTACTCGTATGTTGCAAGCAATCGGTTCGAGCGAGGCAGCCTATAGTTCTACTCCTGGGTCCGCGACTCGTAATGCGGCGAATGCCTGGCTGGCGACCCAAGATAATACTGGTGCGAGCGGTGTAATCCGCGACCGCACTAGTGGTCAAGTGCTGCGCGTAATCCGTCAGGCGAACAACATCTCGACAGTGTGGATCGATGTGTTTGATACATCGATCGACTATCGCTTCTCTACTGATAACTGGGGCACCTTCGCTACAGGCCTGAATGTTTCTTACTTCACAAAGTATGAGTACGAAGACCTGTTCGGTGGTATTAAAGACGCGCTGGGCTACCAGAACGCAAACAGCGGTGTTGTACCTCCTCTGCCAAAAGCAAAAGGTCAGGTACGCGGCAACTGGTTTATGGGCAATCACAGCGCATCATTGACTGCCACCTACCAAGGCAGCGTGATATTCGACGATACGGTGAATAATCTGTTCTCGAAATTCCCAGCAGATCGCATTATTGAGGATCAGTGGACTGTGAATGCGCAGTACGGTTACATCCTTAACGACTTCTTCGGCAGCGAAGTGTCGTTGAGTGGCGGTATCCGTAACCTGTTTAATCAGGTGCCGCAGCGTTTGCCGATTCTCGGTGGTTTCGAGAGCCGTCTGCAGCAGCCATGGGGTCGTCAGTTCTGGATGTCTATCGATTGGACTCCTGACTTCTAATCGACCGAACGTTCGCGCTAGACAAGAAAAGGGGCCTATTGCCCCTTTTTTTGATAAGACGTAGTCAACTGCGCGTGGTCCACAGAAAAGAAGTTTGCTAGAGGAATAAATAGGCGGGAAACGTAGGTTTCCCGCCTTAAACATCTCTGCAAAGGGGAGGTCAACACAGAGATGCGCCCAATGCTTATTCGAAAGCTTGTGAAACAAGTATTACGTGATTGCTCTCATGTTGTCCATGTCGCACAAGAGCCCCACGCCAGCGAGTCGATTCGTCCTTGCTCTACTAGCTGAAAGCTCTAGTATTGTGTCGAATAGTGTCGAAGAAGTTCTCCAGAACACCTCCGAAATAACTCCGAAATGGGCTGGCTATGACAATGTCGATTAGATAAGGCGCGAGAGTCGCCTGTACTAGTTGTCTTTCATCGACATGCTATAGGAAGCGGTACTGTGCAGGCAGCTGTAGCAAATGTCGCTATGATCCCAGAGGTTGTTGCGGGTAAAGCGTTTTTCATTGATATAGGCCGTTTGAGACTCCTCGCTCAGGCTTATGCCTGTGATAGAAGACATCTCTATAACGCCCTCCATGAGTTGCCGCTGCCAATCAACCCCCATGCCGAGATCATTGAGTATGTCGGCATAGCGATTGTCTGCGAGCACTTTGTCTGGAAAGAAGATGCGTACGAAGCTTAGCCAGCTAAAGAGGCGCCGCGTTTCGGAGGCGTTCAAGTTGGACCATCTTTCAACACCCTCATCTACATCGCCAAGGATGAAAGCCTTGGCGCCTAGGCTGAAATTGAAGTCTGGGTTGTCGCTGTTTCTTGCTTCGAAGGCATCGCCCGCGGGGAAGGAACTACCATAAAGGGCGCTTATAACGATTTGGCTTAGCATAGTAGTTGGGCCTTCTTCGTCGAGTTCTAATTGTCTTGCTAAGTATTCGCTTGCCTGTTCCTTATCTCCAAGGAAAGCATAGCTGCGCGACAAGGTACCCAGTATCCCAAGATGAGACGGCTTATCCAGCAATTGCTGTTTCTTGAGAGAGATAAGGTCTTTTGGCCTGTCTATGTTGGTTCGGTAACTCCACGTGGCGTCGGGAGAGACCTTGAAGGGGCGCTCGTCTGGCACATAGCTCAGAAAATCCTGCGCTTCGCGAAATAGCTTGGCGCCGGTCAGTAATAAAGAGTAGTGAGAGAGGGCGAAATCGGGAGGATCGCCCGCTAATATCAGGGAGCGAACCTTCGCTTCGATAAGATCTTGGTTGTTGCCATCTACTCGCAAGGCCAAAATCTGCGTGGCTTTGGCGTTCTGTGCATCCGGATCGATGCGCAGTAGTTCCTGTAGTGACAGGTTTACGAGTCTGCGCATTTCCGCGCCAGTCTCCGGCAGGCTGTACAGTGCCATCTTTGTAGCCACCGTAGCTAAGCCTAGGTACGCGTTGCTGAAATCGGCATCTTGCTCAATGGCGAACAGATAATTGTCGATAGACTTGCGGAAGCTAGAGTGGTTCGAAGAGTTTGCATAGAACTCTGCTTTAAGGAATGCATCGTAGGCAAGTGCACTGCTAGTTCCCCAGTCGTGCATGTCGTTGCGCATGTCGTCGTCCAGGAAAATACGCAGCGCGATTGCCACGTGTTGAACGATGTCGTCTTGGATGTTGAAGATCTCTTCGGAGCTGAAGTTGAATTGATCCGAGAACAGGATCAGCTTGCTCTTGGCGTCGTTCAGGTTGACTTGAACGCGGTGCTCCCCATTGATTTCTTGGATATTGCCGCTAAGCAAATAGTCGACGCTTTCCTGTTGATTGTAACTTCCTTGGCTGACCATCACCTGCGCATTGGGTAGTCTGCTCAAGCGTGAAACAAGACTGCCCGGCAACTGTTTAGACAGATAGACCGCACTGGGGGCAAGATTGATCGTTTCGAAAGCTTGCACCAATAAAGTGCGCTGAGTAGACGCTTCGGCATTTGGGGTCGTAAAGAAATCGTTACTGAGAACTAGTGCCAAGACGCCCATGCTAAAAAACATTGCGAGAGTGGCAAACTTTAGACGCGGATTCGAAAAAAACGAATGAGTGTTCGTTTTATTTTTTCCGGTCGATTCTTTTGTGCTTTTAACATCCGCGACGACGGGTTTCGCCATTAAGCAGTAACCGCGTTTTGGATAGGTCTTGATGTAGATTGGCTTGGATGCTTGATCGCCTAGCGCGGCACGTAATTCCGCAATAATATTGTGCACGGCATGGTCTGAGCGTACCGATTTGCTCCAGAACAAATCGAGTAACTCATTGGCACTGACCACTTTTTCCGGATTCTCTAGCAAATACATTAGCACTTCCATTCCGCGCGGATTAATGCGGACTTCAGTGCCGGATTTCAGATTCCGTAAGCTGCACGTTTCTGAAAAAACCTGCCAATCGAGCAAGCTGATTGCAGCTTGAGAGTCGTCAGAGCTGTTAGTGGTCTGCTTGGAAAAATTTGCCAAGAAAGTCATGACATTAACGCTGCTCATTATCTTGAAGTTTTTATTAGACGCGAATCTAACAGAAATCTTCCCGCAATCCCATAATTCATGTATCGCATTTCTGCCAAAAAAAAATTTCTTCATTTATCAGAAGGATAAATGCCTTGGATTTATTTTGGAGGGTTTTTGGAGGGAAGGATAAAGAGCTAGTTGCTATGGTAGCCAGTGGTGGCTATGCCGACGACCCACATCCCCGTCAGTAATTTTATGCCCCAAAAAGGTGCCAGTAGAGGCCTTTTAGAAAATGCTTAAGAGAATAGTAAAACTATAATTAAATGGGAGATACAAACTTGACTACGCAATTTAGACGCAACCGGCTTTTTCGTTTGAGCCAGGCCGTAATGGCCATCTCCGTAATTGGATTACCCGCAGCCTCTTTAGCTCAGGACAACGATGCTGAAGTGGAAGAAGTAGTGGTGACTGGATCCTATATTCGTAACAGTGCTTTCGCTCAGGAAGCTAACGTAGCCACCGTGACTCAAGAAGACCTGTTCGAGTCTGGCGCGCCCTCCATCGGTCAGTATATCCGCGACCTTACTTTTACACAGAACACAGATACTGTTGCCAACGTTAATGCCGGCCAAGATGGCGGCCAGGACTCCACAGGTGCCACGTTCAACCTGCGCGGCCTAGGTGAGAATTCCACTCTCGTCCTAGCAGATGGCGTGCGGACTATTAATAGTGTCGTCGGCACAATGTTCCCAGACATCGCCCTGAACCGATTGGAAGTGGTTCTGGACGGCGGTTCAGCTCTCTATGGTTCCGACGCTGTTGCCGGTGTTGTGAACATGATTCCTATCAAGGATTTCGATGGCATCAAGGCGCGCACCTATTATCAGCGTGATGAAGAAGCACAGATGGAAGACTACTCTGCCTCTGTTCTATGGGGTAAGTCCTTCAGCAATGGCATTAACTACGTAGGCGCATTGGACGGCTCTCACAAGGGCTCGCTGATGACCTATGAGCGTCCTCGTACTGCGGAGGTTGCCTATGGCTACTCCTCTTCAGGCAATCCTGGTGTCTACCGTCAGGTGAACGGCGCAAATCCTGAGGTAAATGGCGTGCACGGTGGCACCATTACTGGCGGAAGCTTGGTTGACCCGAGTTGCGGCACATTCGGTACGGCAGAAGAGCAAACGCTCGGCGGGCAGCGCAGCGGCCCAAGTGGCTATCCAGTAGGAAGCACCGGCTGCTACTGGTATTACACTCCGCAATGGGATCTGCAGGGTGAGACGAGCGAGTACAACCTGTACAACAATGTCACTTGGGAAGCGAACGAGAATCTGAACCTCGAGTTCACGATGAACCAAAGTTTTCGCAAGGTGCAAAACCGCAACACGGGTACCTACGGCCAGAACACCAATAACCGCAACGCCTTAGTGGTAGCGGAAGATCACCCCGCGAACCCATATGGTTTCGACGTGGTGCCTTATAACTTCCGTCCGTTCACACTGCTTGATCCTGAGAACTGGCCAAGCCATTTCGAGCCAATCACAGGGGCACGCCTACAGCCAGTGATGTACTACACGCAGCGCTATAAGGTGCAGGCGAACTTCGAGCTTAGCGGTTCGTGGAGTGGCTATACCTACTACTCCCGTCAATTCGACCGACGTAATGCAGACGAGAAGCTACTGCACATCGGCAAGATGCAGCAGGCATTGGCAGGGCAGGGCGGCCCGAACGGGAACGAATACTGGAACCCCTTCGGCTCTGCAGACCCACGCTCTCCGTACTATAACGAGGCTACTACTCGTAACAGCCAAGAATTAGTCGACTGGCTCTTCACGAATGTAGACAACGTCACGACGAACGAGGACGAGCTTGATATCTTCGAGGCAACAGTATCTGGCGAGGTTTTCCAATTGCCAGCGGGTGCCTTGCAGATGGCAACAGGCTTCCAGATGCGCGATCGTTCCGAGTTCCTCGGCAACAATCCACTGGAGCTGCAGAGCCAAGACTATAACGTCAACATCGTCGATACCCCTCCCTCTGACGACACTTACTACAACAAGGTTGTGGCGGGTTTCGTAGAGTTGGATATCCCGATTCTGGAGAATGTAGCGGCGCAAGTGGCAGTACGCCATGAGCAGTTCAAGGACTTCGGTCTCTCCGCCACTACTCCTAAAGTGGCGCTGCGCTGGGAAGTAACTCCTGAGTTGGCGGTGCGTGGCTCTTGGGGCGAAAGCTTCCTGGCCCCAACGGCATCACAGGCGCGTCCTTACGATCCGAACGAGGGCTGCTCCGAGATCTTCTTCGGCCTGGATAAGATCACCGGTGGACAGTTAACTGGTGGTGCCGGTTGTTCCTCGGGTAACCCAAATCTAAGCCCAGAAACTTCTGTCATGAAGAACCTAGGCTTCACGTGGGAGCCGGGTGGCGCGTTTGACGGCTTGAGCTTGAGCTTGGATTACCAGACGATCGAGTACACCGACCGTATTCGTACGCTGAGCAACCCAGAGACTGTAGATGCGCAATTCACGCGCATGGTACAGGCGATCGGGTCTTCAGAGGCGGCGTATGACCCAACTACAGGGTCTGCAACACGCAACGCGGCGAACTCCTGGTTAGCCTCGCAAGACAATACCGGTGCGGGTGGCGTTATTCGTGACCTAGCTGGAAATCAGTCGGTACTGCGTGTAATCCGTCAGGCGAATAACATCTCTACGGTATGGATCGATCTGTTCGACGGTAAGATCGACTACCGTTTCAGCACTGACAACTGGGGCACGTTTGCCACGTCTCTGAGCGCTTCTTACTTCAGCAAGTACGAGTATGAAGATCTGTTCGGTGGTGTGAAAGACGCACTGGGTTATCAGAATGCGAACAGCGGTGTGGTACCGCCACTGCCTAAAGTTAAGGCGCAACTGCGCGGCAACTGGTTCATGGGCAATCAGTCTGCTTCTTTGACTGCGGCCTACCAGCACAGCGTAATCTTCGATGACTCGGTGAATAATCTGTTCTCGAAGTTCCCAGCCGACGATGTGATTGAGGCGCAGACGATCGTGAATGCACAGTATGCATACGCCTTCAACGACCTCTTCGGTAGCGAAGTAGTGGTAAGTGGTGGTATACGCAATCTGTTCAATCAGCTGCCGCAGCGCTTGCCGATTCTCGGTGGTTTTGAGAGCCGTTTGCACCAGCCTTGGGGTCGTCAGTTCTGGATGTCTATAGACTGGACGCCAGGGTTCTAAGAAGTGTGTAGGTAGATGAACAAGAAGGGGGCCTCTGGCCCCCTTTTTTTGTCTAGATCTTTTCCCATACAAACGCCTGGTACTGGGTCCAGCGTCGCTTTACACAAAGCTGTAGTGCGGTGCCTCCCGCCAAGTTCTGCCAATAGGCCCAAGGTAGTGGTATAGAGCAGATAGCACTGACTGCCCATCGAACAGCGCTGGGGAAGCCACGCAGGTACTCGGTGAGTGAGTGCGACTGGACCAGCCTCAAGCCATGCTCTAGGGCTAGGCGCTCGACTTCGCCCCTTGTGAGCAAGCTGTTTAGTTGCCAGCCTTTCTTGAATTTCGCCACGCAGCGCAAGCCTTGCTTCGGAACGCTGTCTCCCAAGAAATCATCGCAGACAATGAGGCGACCCTTGGGCCTAAGGGCGGCAGCTGCTTGGGAGAAAAACTTAGTTGCGTCGCGGCAATGGACGAATGACTCGATAGCACAGAGTGCATCTGCCTGGCCAAGGTTGGGGAGGGAGTCGAAATCCGCACATACAAAGTCGATGCGCTCTTGCAGAGGCGAGTCTTGAATACGCTGCTTGGCAATCTCGATTTGCGTTGCGCTGATACTAATGCCCGTTACACGGATGCCTAGCTCATTCGCTATGAATTTCGCAGTGCCGCCAACGCCGCAGCCTAGGTCGATCAGATGGGTCTCTTGAGGGACTGCGCCGAGCAAGGGTTTGATCGCATGGGAGATCAGGCGGTTTAGGTAGAGGAAGGCGTCTTCGCGATTATCGATACCGGGAGCCCAGATAGCTCTGTGGATTGCGCCGGTGTCAGCAGCGCCGCCAAAGCGCAAGAAATTGCGCGTGTTGGCATCGTAGTAATGTGCGATCTGCTCCGTCTTCGCTCCTGTCGCTGCCGAGACTTCCCTGTTCTTTGCCTTCACATTATTCCGCGCTGAGCCTTGGAGTCCTAATGCCTGGAATTAAGACCGGTGTGGTTTTGACGTAGCGCTGGTAGTCTGGGTCATCGCCCCAGCGCTCCTGCGCCCGTGCCTCGAGCAATGGTATCCCACTGACACGGCATAGCAAGAAGATAACGAAAAGCGGAGAGATGAGTGTGAGAATCTGCCAACCCTGCAAGGCAGGCGCCGCGACTATCGCCACGCCGAGCCAAAGGCAAATTTCCCCGAAGTAGTTAGGGTGTCTAGAGATAGCCCATAAGCCGGTATCAATGAAGCGATCCTTGTTCTCATGCTTCGCTTTGAACGCGCTTTTCTGGCGATCGGCAATGCTCTCAAACAGGAAGCCCGCGAGCCAGAGCGCGCCGCCAATATAAGCACCAAGGCCCATTGGGATATGTCGCCCGGAAGTAATGGCTGCCAGCGCAGCAGCGGCGGTCAGCAATACCCATAGTCCGCCGAGTGTCCATGTGAAGAGAAAGCGCAGGAAGCGAGTCTTTATCTCGCGGAAGCGACGGTCTTCGCCGCTACGTTTGACGCGCAAGAAGAGAAACACGCCTAGTCGCAAAGCCCAGGCAAGTACCATGAACGAGAGAATATTCGCTCGTAAACTGCTAGCGCCTAGCGTTGCGAGGGCCGACCAATTAGCCAGTAAAATGGCGCCGATAAATGAAAGTGCGCCGGTGAGATCGAAATAGTGTTCTGTCTGCGCAAAATAGGAGGGCACAAAGATCAGCCAATGCAGAACGAAACCCACCATCGCACAAAGCGCGAAAAGAGGGATGTTGCCGACTATCAGTCCACCGTCGCTACCGGCGATCGCCATTGCTGCACCTATTAACAGGCAGAGCAAAATGCCGGCAACAACGGTCAGGTTCGATTTTTTAGTTTCTGTCATCTCCGGCCTCTTCCATCAGTTAGACTGATTGTTATTACGCCGCAAACAGGATTATGGACTTTCAGGCATAGCGTTTATCATGGCTGGCCGCCCGTTCAAGTACAGAATACCTCGAAAAAGTAGATTTAATGATATCAACACAGCTCTTAGACGCCTCATCTAGTCGCGATATTGCGCTAGCCAAGCAAATTCTTCAGCGTGGCGGCCTCGTAGCAGTGCCGACCGAGACGGTTTATGGTTTGGCGGCCAACGCTATGGACCCTGTGGCAGTTAAAAGCATATTCGCCGCGAAGGGGCGTCCTAGCGATCACCCTTTAATAGTCCATATTGCAGGCCCAGACAATTTACTCGATTGGGCTGTCGATATTCCTCCAGTGGCCTATCAGCTAGCGGCGAGTTTCTGGCCCGGTCCATTAACTATGCTCCTACACAAGAGCCCGCGTGTGCCTGCAGAGGTAACTGCGGGGCGAGAAACCATAGGTTTGCGAGTGCCTGCTAACCCGGTATTACTTGCTCTGTTGAAGGACTTGGAGTTTGGTGTTGCAGCCCCCTCTGCCAACCCCTATAAAAGGTTGAGCCCCACAAGCGCAGCACAGGTGTTCGCCCAAATGTCTGGACGCATAGATGCCGTACTAGATGGTGGAGACTGCAAGGTAGGGTTGGAATCTACTATTCTCGATCTGACAGGGTCCCAGTTGCGCATCTTACGGGCGGGACCTATAACCGCCACGGCGATCACGCAGTGCACCGGCTTGCCGGTGAGCCAGCCACTGCAACACGATATGGCGGTACCTGGAAACGTGGCGGAGCACTATCGTCCCAACACTCCACTGCATCTAGGGACGCGGGAACAAATTGAAGCGGCATCCAAAGTAAAAGGGCGCCGTATTGCCTGTTTGTTTTATGCCGAAGATGCGAATGCCCCGGATGCGGCACAGACTGTCATCATGCCTAAGAACAAGGCTCTGTATGCGCAGCGACTTTATAAGACGCTCTATTCTCTAGACGGTCTTGGCTTGGATGCAATCTGGATCGAATATCCCCCAACGGATGAACAGTGGCGTGATGTCAACGACCGTCTGGCTCGGGCTGCAGCCATCCCCTGATCGGTGCTGCTTACTCTTTCTTGCGCAGCCCTTGGCGCAAAGTGTGAGCGAAGTTTTGCACCAGAAAAGCCCATTGAATCTCCCACAAACTGACCGATTTCTATCGATTTCAATAAAAAATCATAGAAATGCCTCATTTTTGCCACATTAATCGAACTAGTGTTCGACAAATCGACATGAATTCATTAAATTGTGAACGTTTTCAGTATTCAGCTGTCTGGGGTCTATGTCCGTGGAGTCATCCACTGTCGTCGCATAGGCCGTTTGAGTTGGGTGCTGCTATAAAATAATAGTACTGCAACGGCGCTAGAGAGCAATCTCAAAGTCAGGCGCCAGCTAATCAACCTAATGAGGGAATAAAATGCAAAACAACCACACGCCTGTACGATTCAGGCTCAAGGCAGCAAGCGTATTATTAGCCGCCGCCATCAGCTCGCAAGCTTTTGCCGACACCGGTGGACTGCGTGTTGTCGTAACCGACGCCGCTGGTAATCCAGTAGTTGGTGCGATGGTGCAAGCTAGTACCTCCGAAAGTCTAACCTCTAAGAGCGGTGTTACAGGTCCAGACGGCGAAATTCGTCTTCTTGGTCTTGACCCCTCTAATGAATATGAAGTGGTCGTGAGCGGTTCTGGCTACCAGCCACTGCGTAACGAGAACGTCCAAGTAGTTTCTGGTCGTAACTTCACCCTGACTTATGCAATTGAGCGCAGTAGCTCAATCGAAGAAGTGGTTGTATTGGGGCGTTCTGGTCGTACTCAACTAGTGGATACTACTTCCGCACTGGTTGGTACAGACATCACGCTAGACCTGACTGAGTCACTGCCTACAGGCCGTAGCTACCAGTCTTACTTGCAGTTGGCGCCATCTACTAAGCCAACTCTGAACGGTAACCCTTCCTCTAAGTCAGGTGTTAACTACTCTGACGGTGTTGACTCAAATGGCAACACTGCGGGTAACTCTACTGATAACGTCTACTACATCGACGGCATCAACATCACTGATAACTTAACTGGCGGCTTCGGTGCGAACTTCAACTCCGAAATCATCCAGGAGCAGCAAATCATCACTGGCGGTGTTCCAGCTGAGTATGAAGGCGGACAAGGCCTGATCTCTCGCGTTGTAACTAAGTCTGGTAGTAATGAGTTCCACGGCTCTTTGAACTACTACTCACAGAGTGACAGCCTAGTTGCCGATAACGAGAACCTGCCAGATAGCACGTTCTCTACATACGACACGGCCTTCACTCTGGGCGGTCCTATCATTCAGGACAAGTTGTGGTTCTTTACGTCCTTCCAGCGCAAAGAGCGTGATGAGGACATCATCGATCCAGTAACTGGCAACTTCCAGCGTACTGTAAACACGACTCAGGACCTTGGCTTCATTAAGCTGACTTGGGCGCCAACAGACAATGACAAGTTCACTGCTGAGTTCTTTAACGACCCCTATGAGCGCGATGGTTCCGATGATTACACGGTACTTGCTAACCGTGACAGCACTACCATCCAGGGCGGAGACAACTATAAGTACTCCTACTCTCATTCATGGGACAACCTGATCGTCACTCTGGACGTAGCGAGCCACGAAGGCGAACTAAGCCGCACTTCAACTGACGCTACTAGCCGTAACGACGTTGCTTTCAGCGGCGTAGCGGTGACTAACGCTGATACTGATCGCGGTGGCCGAGGTTCTGAGACTATCGACTTCCGTAATAAAGATACGAAGTCGTTGACTGTTGAATACTTCCTCGACACGTCTTTCGGTTACCACGAAATGAAAGCTGGTTACACGCAAACTACCAACGAGCGTCATTATGACCTCGTCTACACAGGCGACGGCGCACAGTACACTTCTGTCGGTACACCAAACTCTGGTGTTCAACTGAAGGACTACGTTACTGGTACTTGGACTGGCGAGCGCGATCTTTCCGAAGACGACTATCAGCGTATCATCGACGGCATGTCTGCAAGTGGCAATTCTGCTTACTTCCTAAGCTTGCTCGATGCCGACTCTTCAGGTGCAATCAGCGCTTCTGAGCTTGGTAACCTACAATTTAACTCAACTGCTGGTAACCCCAACGGCCAAGTTAACGTATACCGTATCAACCAGACGCAGACAGCGCCTCTGACCTTCACGACTGAAGGCGATGCTTACTTCCTCCAAGATTCATGGAACATCAATGAGCACTGGACAATCAACGCAGGTGTACGCGCCGAGAAGTGGGATCACATCGCCACTGACGGTTCTAAGGTATTTACCTTCGATTGGGAAATGGCACCACGCTTGAGCGTTGTTTACGACATCTTCGGTGACGGCGCTAGCAAGGTTTGGGCGTTCACTGGTCGTTACTACGACCCTATCCGTACAGACATGACTCAATTCGCAGGAACGCTGTCTGGTTCCGTACGTGAAGAGCAAGCCTATATCGGTAACCAGTGGGTAACCTTCCGTACACGTGGTGGCGCTCAGGTACAAGACGGTTACTTCGCGCCTACAACTAAGACGCCATACACTGACGAGATGATGATTGGTTTCGAGCATACTCTGAGCAACGAGATGAGTATCCAGATCACTTATACAGACCGTGAAACTAAGGACATTTTGGAAGACTACGACCTAGGCTTCTATACTGATCCTGCTGCTGTTGGTGGCTACGCGTTGCCATTGTCTTACTTCGGTTTCGACACTCTGCCATCTGCGAACTACTTCATCGCTACTCTAGAGGGCGGTGTACGTGAGTACGAAGGCGTTGAAGTAACGTTCCGTAAGCGTCGTAGTGCAGACAACCGTTGGCAGATGCTGGCATCGTATGTTTACAACGATGCAAATGGTAACTCCAACTCTGACGGTAACGCGGATCTTCAAGGTGACTTCCTGTACCTCGACCCACGCGCACCGAATGTCTACGGACCACAGCCAGGCAACATCGAGCACCTGATCAAGTTCGCTGGTTCTTACGCGTTCGATAACGGCATCGAGTTGGGTGCGGTATACGCTTGGAACTCTGGTCTTGTCTACAGTGAGACGTTCTCACAGTACGGTCGTCACACTCCAATCCGCGTAGGTACAGCTTACGATTCATTGGGTGCAACGACTCGCTGGTTGGCGCCAGGTACTGTAGGTTCACACACTACTGATTCTTTCGGCACATTAGATCTACGTGCTAAGTACGTGATGGACATCCAAGGATTCGAAACTGAATTCTTCTTGGATATCTTCAACGCACTGGATGATCAGGCAGTAACCCGTGAGCAAGAACTTGCTGGCGGCGACGGTGTATACTCCTTCGGTCAAGGTAGCGCATGGGTTAGCCCACGTCGCTTCTACTTGGGCGCACGCGTACAGTTCTAAAAACTGTCGTTAAGCTAAGCGTTATACGCTTAGCTTAGATAAAGAACCCCGGCCATTGGTCGGGGTTTTTTTTATTCTCAGTTTAAGTTTTCGGCAGTACTTATGACGTCGACAGCGATGTCGTTGAGTAATTCGCGAATCTTCGCGACGGCATGACTATAGCCGTCCTCTTGCAGGTCTCTCTCGAAATAGAAGTCCACGGCGATCGACTGCTTAGAGTCTTCGTTATCTATCAACTGATAACGACCCGAACTCACCACCTCTCCTTGATCTGTTGCTTGCAAATTGTCGATGTGTACGCGAAGGCTATACTGTGCGCTTGGTACGTAGTCGAGGTTGCGCACATAGACTTGATAGTTAGTGGTCTGGCCCTGCATCGCGGTTGCCAAATATTTCGGAACGGATAGTTCCAGATTCTCTGCCCATAAGTGTTGCTTCGAAATTTGTAATTGGCTACCGCTGGTCTGCATTGCTATGCCTGACTGTCTCAAATAGGCAGCCATTTCTACATCCTCAATGACCAGAGTCTTTTTTTCGGTCATCGATTGCGTTCGAGCTTGCTCAGCACTTGGTGTGCTGAGAAGGTAGTAGGAGATGGATAAAGGTTCTGAGGCGCAGGCACCGATTGCGAGACAGAGCGGAATTACGAGTCGGTTAAATTTCACTGTGCTTTCCTCGCAGGAGTAAGTTCGTCTTCCGTCTGTACGGGGAAAACTAAGCTATTGGGGGTGTTCTTAATATCGTTGACAAGTGGCCTAAACTCTTCAACTAAGCCTGTAAGAGATTGCATAAGTTTTAGAATCTCTTGGTTTGTTTGTGACTCACTAGAGAAGCCGCTGGCTAGCTGCTCGAAAGAGCGCATGGTTTGCGTGGTCTGCTCTACTAGTTCAGCGTTGCGGCTGTTGTTGAAGAACTCGTTGCCTGTTGCACTGAGTTCTTGAACGGCTGCGAGCGTGTCGCTGCCCTCGCTAAGCAAGTCTTGTAGATCGGCCATTAGCTCTTCGATGGGTAGCTCGTTGATCTTAGTGATCAGGCGTTCGATACCATCGGCGAATTTCTGCAAGGTGTCCTCTCCCGTCGGAATAACTACGAGGTCAGTAAAGGTTTGTAGTTCAGTGTTCGCGAAACTCTCGTCATAGGCCAAGTCTATGGACTGTTGCCCCAGTATGAAGTTCTGTGTGCGGATGGTGGCGATCAAGCCTTCGCTGATCCAGTTGTTGATATCGGTGCTCGCGCGCTGCAGGCTTTGCTCCGTGTCGGGCAGGCCAAGGCGGCCAGGATTGATCTCGATCAGAACGGGAATCGGCATATCCTTGTTGAGGAGAGTCTGGCCTTCAGGGATGTAATCTGTACGCAAGACTTTGCCGATCTGCACGCCTCGATGGCTCACTGGTGCTCCCACAGAAAGTCCGCCGATGCCGCTATTGACCATCACCCAATAGCGTAGAGAGTAAATATACAGTTGCTCATTGATCGCGGCGCGTGAAGGATAGATATAGTACAGCGCGCTTTCAGTGGCTGTGTCGCCTTGGAATTGCCCGTCTGGAATCGAGAAGGAAATGCCCTCGGAGATTAGCGTGCGTACAGAGCCAATATCGAGAGTGAAGCCCGCGCCGTTGAACTCAGCATGAATTCCACTGGCCTTCCAGAAGCGCGTATTGCTCGTAATGAGTTCATGATACGGGGCTTGAATAAAGGCATTGTAATAGACTTGGTTCTCCTCGAAATTAAACTCTACGTCCTCGATGGTGCCGACCGTGATGCCATAGTATTCGATGCGGTCACCTCTGGTGAACGTATAGTCGCCAATATTGGTAAGTGTGACCCGTAAGCCGGGTGTGCCCAGTGGAGTCAACGGGGGCTGCTCCAAGCCCTTGAAGTAGTCACTCAGTTGGCCATCTTGTTCAGGAGAGAAGCGAATGTACTGACCCGAGATCAAAGTTCCCAAGCCGGTCACCCCTGAAAGCGTAACCTCTGGTTGTACAACCCAGAAGCGAGAACCCTCTACAAGTAGGTCGCGAAACTCACGGTTAATGCGCGCAGAGACAAGCACGCCGTCGAGATTCGCATTGAGAGTAATATCCTCCACTAAGCCGACCTGAACCTCTCGAGTCTTGATGAGGGTCTTGCCGGCTTCGAGTCCTTCGGCGGTTTCGAACTCGATGGTGATGAGTGGGCCTTGGCTCGCCCAGTTGTCGTAGATCATCCAAGCGCCTACGGCGACGGTGAGGAGTGGGATGAGCCACAATCCCGAAACGCGTTTCTCGGGTGTAATATTAGCTGGCGTGGCGTTGCTGCTCTCGTTCTCACTCATCATGCTTATCCCAGAACTGTTTCGGATTGATGCTGTTTGCGGCGAGCATCGTGAAAATAACCATCGCCGCGAATGCTAGTGCTGCAGGCCCTGGGTAGATCGACATAATCTCACCCATCTGTATGAAACCTGCTAAAAACGCTACGACAAATACATCGATCATGGACCACCTACCAACATATTCGGTCATGCGATAGATAGCCGTTTTGCTGTAGGCGTCCAAGCGCAAATCGAAAGTCTCACTAAGGCATAGAGCAAACAAGGCGACGAATTTTGCAATCGGCACTAAGAGGCTGGCGATGAAAATGATAGAGGCGATGAAATAGGAGCCGTGATCCCAAAGTAATAAGACCCCGCCTGCAATGGTGTTGCTAGTCTGTGTGCCGAGTGAATTAGTAAGCATGATTGGTAAAAAGTTGGCAGGAAAATAGAGTAATAGTGCTGTAATAAGAAACACCCAGCTGCGCTGCAGGTTCAAGGGCTCTGGCTTATGTAGGGTCGAGTGACAGAAGCTGCAATGTCGCGTGTTCGCCTCGTGTACCAACATGCAGTGATGACAGCTGAGTAAGTGTTTAGCTGACATGAGTGGCCTCGTGGGTTGAGACTAAGTCTTTTTGTTCACTCTGTAGTGTTAGCTCCCTTATAGCGCGTGCGAGCTGGGCTTTGTCGAAATGCATGATCGCGGCGAAAAGGAAAAAATTGAAGAAGGCATAAGCCCAGAATGACTCGCCAATCTCGATGTGAGCAAGGCCAGCAATCTTCACCATGCTGACCAAAATCCCCAGAAAGAAAATCTCACACATGTTCCAGAATCGCACATAGCCCACAACTCTTAACACATCGATGCTGTGGCGAGAGACTCGTTTCAGTTTGATGCCGCTGACAAGGTATATCAATAGGCTCACATAGATTGCGGGCAGCCCTACGATTATCACCGTCATTAATGTGCCCAGGGCCATCTCCTGCAATGAGAATAGCGTGGTGACAGATTCCATAAGCGTGATTTGACGCACTTGGCCCTGTACGGACATTTCAAGGAAGCCGAACCATACGCTATACAGCAGACAGAAAAGAGCTGAGATTGAGAAATACAAAACGTGATCGAGCGCATTACGGTGTCGTTTTGTGAGAATTTTCGCGCAGCGGGGGCAGTTCGCACTACAGCCATCTTGCAATGGGGGAATGTTCACCAATAAGCCGCATTGATGGCAGATAATGCTATTGTTTAGTGAATCGATAGGCATGTGGAACGATTCCGAATCGGTTCTTAAACCTTGCTTATTAACTTGGCTACTTGTCGTGGAGCGCAGCCCGGCTGATTGTACTGATTTTTACGCAATTAGCTTGGAAATTAGCATGGAATTGAGTGGCGTTTGGCTTTATTCTCTTAGACCTAAATAACGCCTATTTTGAACTCCATTGGAGAAACGTTTATGTCTTCCCCCATCGCCACTTCGAGCCGTCGTCGCGCACTCATTGCCAGCATAGGGATGGCGACTCTCGTACTAAGCGCCACGGTCAGCGCACAAGCCCCAATCATACAGCCTGGAGCGCCCGGTCAGCCCAGTCGCCTAATAAGCGCCGAAGAGGCCTCAGACCTAGCTAATTTAAGTTTTACCGATGCGGATGTGAAGTTCATGCAGGGCATGATTTCACATCATGCTCAAGCAGTCGAGATGGGGGCGTTGGTGGAGGGCCGCACGAATCGCGAAGCTCTCATCGCTATGGCGCAACGCATTTCGATATCGCAAGAAGACGAGATGTCTATGATGCGTGGCTGGCTCGAAGATCGCGGCCTCGATGTGCCCGATGAACATGCCCACCATAGTATGAGTGAAGATGACCTGATGCCAGGCATGCTAAGCCCCGAGGACTTTGCTCAACTCACAGCCGCCGAAGGTCCCCAGTTCGATTCATTTTTCTTGCAGTTCATGATCGATCATCATGAAGGTGCGCTAGAGATGGTGGAAACGCTCCTGGATCAGCCAGGTTCCGCACAGGACTCTGTAATCTACGAGTTCACCACCGACGTCACCGCTGATCAAACTAGCGAGATTGAACGCATGAGCGCGATGCTAGCGGGCTTCTCTCCAGACCCTCGAGTCAATCTGCGCGCTGGATTTGCCAATGCTGGGGAAGCCTCGTTCAATATGACTTTGCTCGCCGCAGTTTCAAAGCCCGAAGGCTTCTTCGATCCCGATAACCCCATGGGCCTTCCAATGAGTCGCGTCAAGGAGCTTGAGGAAGAGGCCTTAGCGCCCGATGAGGAGGGCGAGCCGGACCCTACCTCAGTGAGAGATGTCTCCATCGATGTCGCCCAGGGCGCTGCTGGGGCGGAGACGATCGATGCTGAAGAAGATGATGAGACGTCCGAGCCGCGCCCAAGCCTATTGAACTTCGCAAACACGGATATGACCTTCGTGGGCGATGTGTTGGTGGCAGGTAATTACCATGGCTTTAATGCCTACGACATCAGCAATCCAGCTTCGCCGCAGCTGCTTAGCTCCGTGGTGTGTCCCGGCGGGCAGGGTGATGTGTCTGTAATAGGTAATCTCCTGATCATGTCGGTGGAGCAAACACGCGGTCGTTTGGACTGCGGCCTACAGGGCGTAGCCGAGCCCGCCAGCTCGGAGCGCTTCCGCGGCATCCGTATTTTCGATGTGAGCGATTTCTCTATGCCGGTACAAGTCGGTGCGGTGCAGACTTGTCGTGGCTCCCATACTCACACAGTCGTTAGCGACCCTGATGAATTAGGCAATATCTATGTCTATGGTTCCGGCTCAAGCTCTGTGCGGCCAGAAGACGAGATGAGTGAGTGTTCTGATGAGTCACCGTATCAGAATCCTGACTCTGCCCTGTTCCGAATCGACGTCATCAAGATCCCTGTGGCGAGGCCCTATGATGCGGAGGTTGTGAACCGACCATTTATATTCTCCGATCCTCAGGCAGGCGTGTTAGCAGGACTCTGGGAGGGCGGCGATCATGGCAAGGATACCCAAACAACCGCCTCGACGAATCACTGTCACGACATTACGGCATTCCCAGAGATTGGCGTAGCAGCCGGTGCTTGCTCTGGCAATGGAATCTTGCTCGATATTACCGATCCTGAGAATCCGAAAAGGCTGGATCAAGTGATCGACACGGGCTTTGCTTACTGGCACTCGGCTACGTTCAACAACGACGGCACTAAGGTGATCTTTACCGATGAGTGGGGCGGTGGTTCACGCCCGCGCTGCCGCGCTTCCGACCCTATGAATTGGGGCGCGGATGCGATCTACGATATCGTCGACGGCAAGCTGCAATACCGTAGTCACTACAAGATGTCCGCTCCGCAAACTGAGCAGGAAAACTGCGTTGCACACAACGGCTCTCTAGTGCCTGTGCCTGGTCGCGATATTTTCGTTCAGGCTTGGTATCAGGGTGGCATCTCGGTGATGGATTTCACCGATTCTTCCAACCCAGTTGAGATCGCTTTCTTCGATCGTGGCCCCGTCGACGAGAAGGAACTCATTCTTGGAGGTTACTGGTCTGCGTATTGGTACGGTGGCCGCGTGTTCGGTACCGAGATTGCTCGCGGGCTCGATGTTCTAAGCCTCTCGCCTAGTGACTACCTCAGCGCCAACGAGATTGCAGCGGCGTCATATCAAGCGCCAGATGTCGTGGTTAATGCGCAGCAACAAAAACGCTACGAATGGCCTGTGGTGCCGGCGGTCGCGCTTGCCTATATTGATCAGCTCTCCCGTAGTGAGCTCTTAGCCACAGAGCAAGAGGCGGAGATGAGGGAGATACTGGGCAACATGGAGCCACTGCTCACTAGCAATGGCAAAGACCCACTAGGCGCTGCGCGTCTGGACAGTATTGCCAGCAATCTACGCAGTGAAGGGGCCGCACGTACAGGAATAAGTGCTAAACGATTCGAAGAGTTAGCCTCTAGCATCGAAAGCCTAGCAGAGCGCATTCGCTAGGGTTAATCGCCGTTATGAGTTTTCTCAGAATGCTGAGCTGGGAAAACTCATCGCGACAAATGCTTAATCACTGCACACTCGGTTTCGCCCAGCGTTTTTGGCTTTGTAAAGTAAGCGATCCGCTCCTTCAATTAACTGCGCGATGCTATTGCTCTCGTCGGGTATGAGGCTGTTGACGCCAAGACTAACTGTTACGATGCTAAGGCTGGAGTCGCCAGTGGCTGCGTGGGGAATTCCCTCCTCCTCGATCGCCGTACGGCAAATCTCTGCAAGCGCAGTGGCTTGCTTGATATCGGAGAAGGGGGTCAATATCGCAAACTCCTCACCGCCATAACGCGCTACAACATCGGTGCTTCTGTGCGCGATTCTGGTGAGGATGTTGGCAATCTTCTTCAGGCATTCGTCGCCCTGCGGATGACCGTAATGGTCGTTATATTTCTTGAAATAATCCAAGTCTATCATGATGAATGCCAGTGGGGTCTTCGCTCGTAAAGCGCGATTCCATTCCTTGGCAACACAATCGTCGAGCATTCTCCGGTTGGTGATTTTCGTGAGTCCGTCGACGAAAGAATAACTTTCTAATTTCTCGTTTAGCGCCCGCATTTCTATCTCGGCGATTTTAAGGTCAGTTATATCGCGAGCACTGATGGCGACGCCGTGATATTCAGAGTCGCTAGACTGTAACGGAGAGTAAGAGACATTTAGGTAGCGCCTACCTTTATCGACTATGTTGAACCAATCGCTGTAGTTAGCAGGCAAACCCTGTCGGGCCTTCGCGACCATGGGTTGCATGATATTCTTTTCGATAGTCTCGCCAAAAACATCCTTGACGAATTTTCCGGTGAAGAAATCGGGCTCGCGACCAAACGCCTTCGCATAGGCCTCGTTGGTCGCTAAGTAAACGCCATGTGCATCGATGATGGCTAAGAGGTCTGTAGACGAGGACACTATTTGATCGGAAAGTTGTAAGCGATTATTGAGATATACACGCTCACTAATATCCTCGACGAACGCGATGATGTCAGAGGGTTTGCCGAACTCGTCTCGAATAAGGGAGATTGACAGGCGTCCCCAAATTATTTCGCCATCCTTGCGTACATAGCGTTTCTCTAATGTGTAGGAGTCACGTATATCGGCAAGAGTCTCCATGATCAAGGCGGTGTCTTTCGCCAGATCGGCCGGGTGTGTTATGTCATCAAAGCTAAGCGTTTCAAAATCAGCTCGAGTGTAGCCCAAGATGTCACAGAATTTATCATTGGCGTCCAACCAGGTGCCGTCGAGCGAGATCCGCGCGATACCAACAGCGCTGTGCGAGAAGATTGCTTTGAATTTTTCTTCGCTTTCGCTGAGCCCTTTCTCCGCAAAATGGGTCTCTGTGATGTCTATGAATTCGGCTAGTCGGTAGACCTCGTCGTCAACGTAGAAGAATTTGGGGGAGACTCTAGCGCGAAGCGGCGAGCCGTCGCGAGGAAGGAGATCGATTACGTATGGGTCTGTACTGCTTTTGGCGAATATTTCACTTAAACGATACTTGTGTCTATCTGGCACTAGTTCAACGGCCTGCATTCCATAAAGTATCTCGCGCTCATACCCTAACATTTCCAGAAAGGAGTCGTTGACGCCAATTATGATGCCATCCTTAGTAAGCAGAAGCGGTCCGAAAAGAGACGATAGGTTGTCCACAAAGCCGTCGGGGCCATGCTCGAGAAAGAGTGTCTCTAAAAAGACTTCTAGTTTGTTGCGCTCGTCCAATTGCAATCTCCAGCGAAACACGGGTTTAGCCTAAATTACCTCTCCTTGTAATTGCGAGAGTGTCACTCGCTACGAGCATCCTTTGTTTTCACGAATTATGGCCTAAGCTAGGGGCATTGTAACGGAGTTGCTTAGAATTGCGTAGCGTGCAGCTATGCCTCCAGAAAACTCGATAGGAGTGTGGCTATACCGAGGAAGGACATGAAGCCCGCTACATCGGTGATGGTGGTGAGTACAATCGAGGAAGACTGTGCGGGATCTAGGCCGAAGCGTTTCAGCATGATGGGTACTAGGGCCCCCGCGATACCCGCGATAGTCATGGAGATCACCATGGAGAGCGCCATTACGAGTGCGAGGCCCGCGCTTCGGCTCCATAAATAAACACCGGCTGCGCAGGTGAGGGCGATCCCAAGACCATTCACGAAGCCGGTACGCAACTCTTTCATCATCACTCGGAACCAATGTCCCATAGTAATCTCGCGTAATGTAAGGCCGCGCATAGTAACTGCGAGTGCTTGCGCCCCAGCATTGCCCGATTGACCGGCTGCGATAGGCAAAAGAATGGCCAGCGCAGTGAAGCGCGAGATGGTGTCTTCGAACAGACCTACGACCGCTGCCGCAAGGAAAGCGGTAAGCAAATTGACCTGTAGCCAGGGCAGGCGTTTGCGTACGGCAAACCAGCTGCTAGACAAAGCGCGCTCGTCTTTACTCACGCCAACCATTGTCTGCATGTCCGTTACTATGTCCTCTCGCAGAGCATTCATGAGCCCTTGGGCGCGCACCACTCCAACTAGTCGCTGGTCTATGTCTACAACCGGAAGGACGTCGATATGAAATTTATCGATCTTGTCCATGAGCTCGTCTTTAGAGTCCATTGCGTTGATGTAAGTTACGATAGGTTTGGAGATTGAGGACAGTTGTTGGGAGTCCTCTGCTAGTGCGAGTTTCTTTATCTCCACTTCGCTATCGAGTTTCATCTCGTCGTCGAGAAGGAACAGGTGGTGAATGGTTTCGACGCTTAGTTTGCGCAGTTGCGCGATGGCCTGTTCGACAGTAGTGCTCTTGTTGAATGCCACGATCTGGGTGCTCATCATCTGGCCGACGCTATTCTCGGGATAGTCGAGAAGCGAGCGAAATTCCGTAGCACTTACCTCATTCATATGGGCAATATAAATCTTGCGCAGGTCTTCGCTTTGACGGCTCAGCAATGACACAGAAGCGCTCGCCTCCATGGCCACCAAAACAGAGGCAGCAAACTGGGCAGGCAGAAGTAAGAAAATAATATCGAGTATGCCAGGGGATATTCTCTCCAAGACGCGGGCGGCAACAAACGGTTCTTGTTGACGTAGAATCTCAGCGGCGTCATCGGGAGAAGTTTTCTCTAAACTGCGCGCGGCAGTGCGAGGATGATTGAGTAGGAACGCTCTATTTAGTCTAGAGAGTGGATCTTCAAGGCTCAATTGATTCGCGGTCATTGATGAAGTCCTATGATTTCAGGTCGGGCTCGATAACGTTGAGTAGATTGTTAAATAGTACTAATAGAGTTTTTCCGTAAGTTCCAGTAAGGCCGGTAACTAGGCTCGAATTGCTTGACTGTATATAGTGTTGGTCTTTGCTCTGCGTAATTGCCTTGCGAATATCGGCGTGTCTAATCAGACCGTGAAGTCGACTATTTTTGTCAACCACTGCGAGGGTGTCGGTCTCAGTCCATTGCGGCAGTTCGAGGGCGTTCTCTAACAACATATTGATGGACACATGGGGAGCAACGCGCTCCATGATGTCGCTTATTTTGATGTTGTGCTTCGACTTTAAAAGTCTGAAATAACTCAAGCGACCCTCTAGTTTAGCGTCGCGATCAATAATGTAGACGTATTCGGAAAGATGACCCTCGAGCTCGCTCTGCAGATAGTGTAATGCCTCGGCAACCGACATCTCACTCGTAATTGTGTGGGTATAGGGTCGCATCCAAGCGCCAACGAAGCGAATGGAATACTTCAATAATAAGTTACTCGACTCGCGCCGTTTCTTGGGGAGTATCTTGAGGATGTCCTCTGCCTGAGCCTTCGGCATAAGGCGAATGATTTTGGCGATTGCGCTGGCATCAAGATCACTCAAGACTGCGGCTGCACTCTTGGCGCCCATCTGCACGCACAGGCGCGCGGCGTAACCGGGTAGCAAATGCTCGAGCACCTGATGCTGATAGTCTAATGGAAGATTCTCCATGAATTGTGCGACATCACTCACAGTGCTTTGCTCGAGTATTTTAGCGGCGGCCTCTGGCTCTGCGCTGATGAAACTAAGGGCTAAACTCAATTTGTTCTCAGTCATCTTGCGAACTCCATCGCTGAGGGTTTTTCACTGCCGCGCCTTGATGTGACAGACTTGCTCATGGAATAACTTGGCAGGGACAATGGATTTACCGGCTTCGGTTTCCAGCACGATGCTTGCTTGCGAGATCTCGATTACCTCACCCTCGGTATTGGCTATCGTGAGGTAGTCGCCGGGCTCGCAATGTCTGCGCAGATACTGCGCGGCGATGATATTGGCCACCAGTGTTCGTGCTCCGAGACTGAAGGCGAGAACTAGGCCTGCCAGAGAGATTGCAATGACGGCGACGATGATATTGCTAAGGAAACCGATATTCAGACCGATTTGCTCAACGCCGATGATGATGGCGCTGAAGATAATCGCGATTTGCACAACTTTAGCCATTACTAGGCTTTGTTGGATTCCCGCGCGCGCGGCTGTCGAGATGATCGCCGATTTAGCCAGGTTGCTAAGTAGAAAGCCGCCGAGAATAACGACCATGCCAGTGATGATGCCGGGAAGATAGGTGAAAATGTCTCTAAACCAACCGGAGAACAAGTCCCAGCCTAGAATATTAGTTGCCACAGCGAAGAAGAACAGCATGACCGTCCAGAACACGAGTTTGCGTGCAATCTTGGCGTAGGATCGTCTGAATTGCTCCCCTGTGAAGTTGTCACTCTTGTCTACTCTGGCGAAGAGGCTGTCTAGGCCCTGTACGAGCTTCTGGGCGCTAATTGCCAATGCGCTCGCCAATGCCCACCCTACGAGCAATAGGACGGCTGCGCCTATGAACTGAGGGGCGTAATTGACGAGCTGCTGCGCGATCTCATTAAGGGTGTCACGCACGGCATCGTTCAAGCTGAAAATTTCGTTTACCGTTTCGGAAGCGGCGCTCGCTTGGGCCATGATTTGTTCCTCGAATTAGCCAAATAGAGGCCTTAAGGCTCGATCATAGCATTTGAAAATAGTGAATGCTTAGGCTTTGTCGGGCACTATAATTAACCCTAAAGCTTCAGAGGGGCGAAGGGGTTAATGAAGAGTTTGCCTTGAAGATAGCTTGCGCGGCGCAAGTTGCGAAAAACAGAGATCAGCAAGGCAATCACCAATAGCCGTATCAATATACCGAATACAAAGCTCACGGAGGTGGCACCGAATAACTCACCCCATAGATAAGGGAGGTCGAGGAGGAAATTGGTGGTTGCCATGATGGTTGCAGAGCCAAAAATTAATTCGGTATACCGATCTGTACGCCAAGAGTAGATAGCTACTAGTATGTAGCTCAATATGAAGATTGCACGGAACGTAAGGACGTTGTCTACCTGATCGGTGTTAACGCCTTGATTAATCTGCAGCCAGTAAGTCACCTGATCCGGGGAAAACAGCATGAGTGCGCTAAAATAAAGGCACAGTAGAAATATCGTATGGAGTTTTAACAGGAAATAGCGATCGATATCCGTGGAGACTTTCCCCATTTCCTCACGGATCGCGTCGATCTCTTCCGATTTTAACTCCGGATACTTACCGTTCTTGGACAAGCCCATCCCCCCATCGAGTCCCTATTAAAGCTTAACTAGGCAGTATCTAACTGTCTTGTATGCAGATCAAGAGAAAATACTAGGAAAAAGAGGGGAATATGTGCTTGATGACGGCACTGCGTACAGCATCCCAAAACTAGCGATTGTTGTTGTGTTGGAAGTAATTGGCAAAAAATGCACGGTAAAAATTGCTAGAACGATGTCTTTGCCTCGACAACGAGTTGCAAAGACTTTCCACCTAGAATATTAGCGCCTATCGGATAGGCTAGGTCGATATGAATAATTCTACCCTCGTCGGTCTTGCTGGGTGCGAGGCGAAGGCCTAAACCGACATTCTTGTAGACACGATCAGCTCCCCATTGAGGATCACCGTACACCTTGCCCACATCGACAAAGCCGGCATAACCTACGCGTAGCAATTGCAATAATTGGTAATCGCTGAAATAGCGCTCTTCTATCGTAAATTTTAGCAGCGCATCTCCGTTGAGATAATGGCTTTCGAATCCACGCAAGCCATTGCTGCCACCGAGAGTGAGTTGTTGGCTACTATTAAGGTGGATAGCTTTCGAAGCAGAGAGGCCTAGATAGAGAGTTCTTTTTTCGGTTTGGCCGCGATGAAAATCGAGGTCGTAATTTATAAGGGTATCTTCCCAAGCATTGTCTTGACGATTCCATCGGCCGTACCAATCAGCCTTCCACTGCAGCAGCATCTTCGGTTGTGATAGCAGAGTGTCGGACGCGTTTCCTTGTAACACTAGATGCTGATCTCCTGTTGGATCATAGCCAATGCTAAAGCGTAGCTGCTTGCCTTTTGCGAGATCTTCGGTGCGGTGAATCTGGCTGATATTATAGGCCAGCGCAAACTTATCCTCGATGCTTTCAAATTCCACAAACGGATAAATTAGGTTTAAGTCTTGTGGCATTGTCTGGGGTGATTGGAGTCTATTGCTTCGTGAATAATTGTATTTGTCTTTGCGAAGGCCAATGACAAAGCGTTGGGCGATACCATCTTTTAGGCCTGCGGAGAATCCTCTCGATATTTCTAAATTTTCCTTATCGCGTTGCACATCAGTAATTTTCTTGCCGAGTTGGTATTGGGGGATAATCTCTTTCGTAGACTCGAAGGAGAATCGCCATGCTTCGCGCGCATCTAGTGAATGGAAGGGGAGCGAGTAATCAGCGAGATAATGGAAACCATCGCTACTCTTTTCGGCCTTGGTTTTTAATATGCGATGCGTGCTGCCGATATTGGGGTTCTCGAAAGATAACTTATAGCTATTGCGGTTAGTGTCGCTGCTATAGAAAGCGGATACGCGCTGCCCCGTGCCTAGAGCGTTTGAGTCACGTATTCCGAACTCGAGGGAATTATCACCGCCGCTAGAGTGGAATGAGAGGCCTGGGACTAGCGTCCACACCTCTCTCGTCACGACCTCAAGATCCACCTCATCGCCACATTTATTCAAGACTCGTATCTTGGCATCTGCTGCGTATTTTTGCTGGCGAAGTAAACGCTCGTTCTCGGAAAGTATCTGCGAGTTCACCTCGCTACCTTTCTCAAAAAGCAGTTGATGAAGAATGACCTTCTCATGCGTGGGTGTATGCACACGGTTTATCCATCGGAATGCGGCGTTGTTCTCGTCCTCGCTCTCTTCGTCAAAAATCGGCAGTCGGTTAACCGAGATGTTGCGGATTTTATAGTGTGTGCTGTCGAGGTCGAAAGATTCTTGCGTACCCCATCTTGAGATATCTTCCGTGAAATCAAAGCTCGCAAGTGCAGGTCTATTTATGGAGTCGCAGGAAATGTTGATCTGTGCATAGCTTTGCGTGCAGGCGAAAACTGGCAGTGTGACGATTGCGCAGTTTCGAAAAGCGGTGCGAATGAGTTTCATAGAATCCTTTGACGCCACGTAAACTAAGTATTGCAATCACGCTACGCCTGAATTCTTAACGTTGTCTTAATGTCCACCTAAGACATCTTTATCTTCGTGGATCGATGCTAATGGTCAAACTGAGCGAGCTCTAGGGGCCGCAGGTGTTGGATTAATCTTTGTTAGGTGGACTTAAGGGGCAATAGATTTTATGCTCTGCACACAACTAATTTTCCTCCAAGCAAAGAAATAATAAAGGAGCAGTCATGTCATCATCTCGAATTTTGTTATCCACGCTTTGTGCCTCCCTCATGTTGGCCGCCTGTAGCGAGCCAAACACGGGCAGCAGTGCTACCGCCGCGGCACCAGCTGCAGCGCCCGCCGCCGCAGCACCTATGGCCCATGAGCCTATGGTGGTGGGCAATGTAATCACTGGGGAGGGCTTCGATAACCCTTATCCAGTAGTGACACGTAATTGGGGTGATCTGCCTCAGGGACGCGAATGGGGTTCCACCGCTGGTGTCGATATCGACCCTACAGACGGCATGCTCGTTGCCTATGAGCGTTGTGGCGCGGGCAATTTCGGGGCAGGTGCTCCGGTAACTTGCGACACCAATCTTGTCGATCCAATCTTCAAATTTGACCCTAATACGGGCGCGGTTCTCAAGAACTTCGGCGCGGGCGTGTTCGTCACACCACACGGCATTCATGTTGATACCGAAGGCAATGTCTGGGTAACCGATTTCGCAGTGAATCCTGAGGGCACTAAGGGGCATCAAGTCCATAAATTCAGCCCTGATGGTGAATTGCTGATGAGTCTTGGCATGGCTGGCATGGCCGGCAATGATTCTGCCCACTTCAATCAACCGAACGACGTCATAGTGGGACCCGACGGCAGCATCTATGTCTCAGACGGTCACAACGCGCAAGGCATGATCAGTATGCAGGCAATGGAAGAGGGGCGCGCCAATGGCGATACTTCCCGCATTCTGAAGTTTGCGCCGGACGGCACATTCATCAAGCAATGGGGCCAGATTGGCGTGCGCCATGGCGAGTTCCGAACGCCTCACGCGATGGAGTTTGATTCTCAGGGCCGTCTCTGGGTGGCCGACCGCGGTAACCACCGCATCGAGATTTTCGATCAAGACGGCAACTACTTGGAGTCACGTTATAGCTTCAGCCGCATAAGCGGGTTGTTTATCACCGACGACGATATGCTCTATGCGATCGATTCGGAGTCTAGCCCTACTAGCCATCCGGGCTGGCGCAATGGTGTGCGCATTGGACATATCGATGAAGACGTCGTGACAGGCTTCATCCAGCCCTTCGAGCGCGAAGATCGCCTAGCGCAAGGTACTGCAGGTGAGGGTGTTGCCGTGGATGGTAACGGTAATGTGTTTGCCGCAGAGGGTCCAAACTCTCTTAGCCAAGCAGGCGGTGCGTTCACCAAATACTCTGCACGCTAAGCTCCTTGAGACCAAGAAAGCCGAAGAAACACGCGTGTATGTGTGACTTCGGCTTTTTTTATGGCTCCGCCCAGCGGCGTAGGAGGTTGTGATAGATGCCAGTTTGTGACACCAAGGCTTCGTGTTCTGGACCTATCTGTTGGCGCAGACGATGAATGGACATGTCGAGATCGAACAACAATGTGCGCTGCCCATCATCGCGGATCATGCTTTGAATCCAGAAGAACGAGGCAAGGCGCATGCCCCGCGTGACAGGTGTTACTCGGTGTAAGCTCGTTGAGGGGTAGAGGATCATTGAGCCCGCGCTCAACTTCACCTTGTGAGCGCCGTAGGTGTCATCGACGAGTAATTCTCCCCCATCGTAGTCTTGCGGATCCGAAAGAAATAAAGTGGCGGACAGATCCGTACGAATCTGCCCCCCCATAGGAAGCGCGCGAATTGCATTGTCCACGTGATTAGCAAAATGCTCTCCGCCCTCGTAGCGATTAAACAATGGAGGGAAGACCCGCTGAGGCAGAGCTGCGGACATAAACAGACCGCTGCCCTGCAAAGCCTTAAGAATGGTCTTACCGCATTCCTGAGCAACCGGCGAATTCTCCGGTAGTTGCCTATTACGTTTAGCTAGCGCGGACTGGTGGCCAGAAGTTTGGTTTCCGTCCACCCATTGGGGCTCGAGCAAGGCTTTTCGCATCGTATGCACTTGTTCAGGTTTCAGTACCTCGTGTATTTCTAACAACATGGGATGTCCTAGAAAGTAAAGCTGGAGCTTAGTAATAACACACGTCCGAGTCCGGGTATGAAGTGCCCACCACCGACGAAGTCGATGTATTTCTCGTCCGTAAGATTCTGAACATTCAAGCGGAAACCTAGTTGATCATTTACCGCATAGGACGCCGAAGCCTCATATACCCAGTACGAAGGAGCACTGCGCGCATTGGAAGTGTTATTAAAACGTTCGTCCACAAACTGGGCGCCTAGGCCAAACTCGATCTTGGATGAAAGCGCATAGGTGCTCCACAGATTGAAGGTATGTTTCGGCGAGTTGTCGAGCGACTTACCGATTTGTGAGGCATCTAAACTTTCAGTAATTTCAGTGTCGAGATAGGTGTAACCGGCGAACGCACTTAGCTTGTCGGTAATGCTTCCCGCTAAGCCAAGTTCAATTCCTTGCACCAATTGCTCACCTTGCAGCACTAGCAAATCGTTCGGGTCGCTAGGATCCTGAGTGCGTGCATTGGTTTTCTCTGTTCGGAACGCAGCAGCCGTTACAAACATACTTCTATCCATTATCTGCCATTTTGTTCCAAGCTCTAAGGTACGGTTTTCCTCTGGGTCTAGATCGGCGATACCCGGTTCTCTAGAGCTCGTGCTGATCGAGAGAGCCTCTGCAGTTGGGTTGAAGGAGGTCCCGTAACCTAGGTAAATACTTCCCGCGCGAGCAGGCTTATATACTATGCCAGCACGGTAACTCAGCATTTTGTCGGTACGCTCGAGAATTGGATTGCCATCTGGTGCGTATTCGAGGTCGAAAGAATCCCAACGAAGGCCAGCATTAATCTGCCATTGCTCGTTAATCTCGATCGAGTCAGAGGCATAGAATGCCACGGAGTTCGATTCGGCGTTGCTGGCGGTTCCAGTGCGCTGATAGTTCTCTAGGTAAGGGTCGTTTGGTGTTGGGTTGAACAGGTCTGTTGCCGGGGAGTCGACACCGGTGAGGGCCTGTGTATAGCGCTTCTCATCTTCCAGAGAGATTTCTGCGCCGAGGAGAATGCGGTGTTCCCAGTTCTTATCAGGGTTGAGGGTGATGCTCAGATTGCTCTGGTTGCTGAAGATACCATCACTCTGGTCGCGATATTTCTCATCGCTGCGGCGAATATCCGTGCTGTCATTGCTGATGAAACGCGGAGCAGTGATCATAGAGTCACGCTCAGTAGTGCCCCACCGTGTGATGTTCTGAAACTGGCTGTTCTCGGTCAGAGTGCGTTCGAATTGCATAGTTGCCATCGAGGTCGCGATCTCCTCAAAGTCGCGCGACTTTAGTCCGTACCAGTTGTTGAAGTCTACAGGTGGCGCCTGGTTTGCAAATTCGGAAAGGGGCTCATTCGATTCGGGGACCCACGGAATACCATAATCTGGAATATTGTCCTGCTCCATGTGGAATAAACTAAGCGTTAGTTTGCTGTCCGTATCAACGCCGAAGCTGATAGACGGTGCTATTCCCCAGCGTTTATTCGTTACAACATCGCGACCTGGAGTGTCTTGATCGTGATAGAGAATGTTCAGTCGCGCTGCTGTGTCGTCGAGTGAATCGACTACTCGATTGACATCTAAAGTAGCGCGTTTATAGCTATCCGAGCCTAAGGACAATGAAGTATTAGTGCTGTCTTCCATTCGTCCAGACTTGCTTACCATATTGATCGAGCCACCCGTGGAGCCACGGCCCGAATAGTCCGATGAAGGGCCTTTTACTACTTCGACTTGCTCAAGATTGAAGGGGTCTCGAGTGTATCCTCCGAAATCGCGCACATTGTCCACGAAGATGTCTGTGCGCGCGCTATAGCCACGAATAGTCAATTGATCACCGGCTGGAGTGCCCCCTTCGCCGGCCTGCATGCTGATACCCGAGACATTGCGTAGTACATCGCGCAACGTGCTGGCAGAGCGATCTTCAATCAGGCTTTTGGGAATAACATTGACCGTCTGTGCAGTATCGAGCAAGGAGCGACGAAAACGCATTGAGGCCGGCTCGCTAGTAAGCTGTTCGCCATAGACATCGATGACTTGAGCGTCGTCAGTGGATTGCTGTGCATGTGCGCCGGCTACTAAAGACGAAGTGATGGCGAATGCGAGAGTAGACTTGCGGAATTGGCGGCGGCTGTTCGCAAGAACATTTTCATTTTTTGGTAGTGTGCTTAGCAGTAGTTGCTTCATTGAAATGCCCTATCTTTTGTTCATGGTAATCTAAGTGAGAACGATTATCATTAAGATAGGGCGATTATGCAATAGTTTTTTGCCTTTTATTCGTTTGCTAGCAATCGCTGTGCATGGCTTAAGCCCAATTGCAACGCATCAGCGGACTGGTGGAGAAGGTTGATGTGGCCCATTTTGCGGCCTTGGCGCAGTGTTTTGTCGTACCAGTGCAGGTGCGCTTGGGGCAGTGAGCTAAGCTCTTCCGGAGCTTTGCATCCAAGTAGGTTAATCATTGCGCAATGCCCCAAACTCGCAGTGGAACCTAGATTCTGTCCACTAATCGCCCGTAAGTGATTCTCAAACTGGCTGCAGACCGCGCCATCTTGGGTCCAGTGTCCACTATTGTGAACACGAGGTGCGAGTTCGTTCACTATGATCTGGTCGTCCACTACAAAGCACTCGACAGCTAGTACGCCTACATAATCCCAGGAGCTCATCAGTGTATTCATTATGCTCTCAAGCTTTTTACGCAGTGTTAGGTGCAGTACTTCTGTGGGGGCGATAGAAACCGAAAGTGTGCCATTGCGATGCTTGTTCTCGCTGGGGGCATAGACTGCTACATCTCCTTTCATATTGCGCACCGCGAGTATTGAGACCTCTACAGTGAAGTCGAGCATTTTCTCTACGACTGCATGTGAGATCTTCGCAGGGCCATCGATGAATGCTCTCGCATCGACCTTATCGTGAATACGCCATTGTTGCTGTCCGTCATAGCCTTGTTCGCAGGATTTGATGATCAGCGGGTAGCCTAAAGACTCGGCAGCGAAAAGTAGCTGTTGTTTGTCGTACATCTCAACATAGGGGGCTGTAGGAATTTTAAGTTCACTAAGGAATTGCTTCTGCCGCGCTCTATGTTGAACGATCCAGAGGATCTCCGGATTCGGTGCAACCTCGCAGTGCTGACTTAGTTGCTGCAGAAGGGCGGTGTTCACTGCTTCTTTCTCGACAGTAATGACATCTGGCTCTCCCAACGCAGTGTAGAGTAAATGCGCTGACATGGAATTCTGCAGGTGTACTATCGTCCCTAACCCGTCGACGCAGCGCGTATCTTCTGCCTCGTCTGCAACAAAGCTGAAGCGCATGCCCATCGGCCAGCCCGCTAAGGCCAGCATCCTAGCTAGCTGACCACATCCAAAAATCGCTATGCGCATCAGACTATCTCCTCGACAACACTAGCGGTTTGCCTCTCGCGCCAAGCGATGAGTCGTTGCTGCAGTGCTGGGTCTTCGAGCGCGAGTATCTGTGCGGCGAGCAATCCAGCATTGAAGGCCCCTGCCGCGCCAATCGCTTGCGTCGCTACGGCGACACCGCGAGGCATCTGCGCGATGGATAGCAAGCTGTCTAAACCTTTTAGGTGCTTACTAGGCACAGGTACTGCGATCACAGGCAAATGAGTGAGAGCTGCCACCATGCCGGGTAGATGGGCGGCCCCGCCGGCGCCAGCGATGATGATTTTGCTGCCATTCTTCGCTGCATTTGCAGCGAACTCAAACATTCGGGCGGGTGTGCGATGAGCAGAGACAACGCTAGCGCGATAGGGCAAAGCGAGCGCCTCTAACACGATCTTTGCCTCTTGCATCACCTCCCAGTCAGACTGCGACCCCATGACAATTTCGATCAAGCTTGCCTTCATGCTGTGTTCCCTCGAGTAAATGTTAGTTTGTGAATTTCCTAGGTCGTCCTTAAGCGTAGAACCACGCCACGAGTGCTGCGTATAGTGGGATACCCACAAGCACATTGAAGGGGAATGTCACGGCAAGGGACGCGGTAATAGAGAGACTTTGATTGGCGTTTGGAATAGCAACCGCCATCGCTGCGGGCACCGCGATATAAGAGGCGCTTGCTCCAAGAGTTGCCAAGAGGACTGTGCCTCCTTGTGATAAACCGATGTAGTGGCCAACCAATGCGCCAAGGCTTGCGCCAACGAGCGGCATCACCACCGCGAAGCTTGCGATGAAGTTGCCGTGTTGTCGCAGCAGTGAGATTTTGTCTGCGGCCACTAGCCCCATATAGAGCAAGAACAGTGCTAAGGTGCCCTGAAACATTCCCGCGAAAAGGGGCATCACACTGGCACTTCGCGCATCGCCTGCCCACCAGCCGATTAAGAGACCTCCCACCAAGAGCAGGACGCCTTGATTGAGAAAGACCTCTCTTAGAATTTTCTTGGTTTGAATTGCGACACCGTCACGCATGGCGAGCCAAACCCCAACCGCTATCGCCGGAATTTCTAGGATCGCGACAAAGAGAGGAAAGTAGGGTTCATAATAAGCGCCAGAGCTTTCCAAAAAACTCACTGCCACTGCATATGTGCCAATGCTTACGGAGCCATAATGCGCCGCGACTGAGGCCGCATCGTCGCGCCCAAATCCACCGACCTTGGCCAGAATAGGGAAGGCAATGAGAGGGAGTATTAGTCCTATCGAAAGCACTGCCAGCGATTGGGGGAGTAAGTTAGGCGTTGAGTACTCGTTTAAGGCGATTCCGCCCTTGAGTCCGATAGCGAGCAGTAGAAAGAGGATGATGCCTTTGTACAGCCCCTCAGGAAACTCTATAGGCGTCTTGAGTACTCTGGCTATAAAGCCCAGCATGAAGAACGCTACGACGATATCGATCTGCATATTTTAGGACTCTGTAGTGTTGCTAGTGGAGGCCGTAGACCATGAGATGCGTGAAGCGTATCGAGAGGCTAATCCCCGTAGGGTCTGAAAGTGACTGGTGACGAAGAACACAGTCAGTAGGGCTGCGACTGACATGACTCCGGTACTGTCGATTTGCAGAGTCGAGACGGACATGCCGACTAGCAAAAGTACTGCAATGCTGGCGATCTCGAAGATTGCGGCGCGTTGGTTCATGGTTGTTTCCTCGCATTAGTTAGGGGGCTTGATTGCGAGCGCTATGATGAGAGCTATACGTCATAGATAAAAATAGATATTATCTATCCCGTGTATCTATAAATATCTATGGTAAATGATGCCGTCGCGACTACATGCCTACATAGGGACTTTCCGTCAGCTTGAGATTCTGCTTGCCGTTTACGAGCAGGGCAGCATCACGGCGGCTACCCAAAAGCTCTTTCTCACCCAGCCGACTATCTCGATGCAGCTGAAGAAGATGAGCGATGCGATAGGCATGCCTCTTTACGATCAAGTCGGAAAGAAGCTGGTGTTCACAGAGGCTGGCGTCGCCGCCGTCGGCGCAGCGCGGGACATCCTAGGGCGTTTCGAGGAGTTGGAGTCTAGCCTTTCCGATCTGAAAGGCTTGAAGGCGGGTACTTTGCGCCTTGGGGTGGTAACCACCGCCAAGTATTTCATCCCCCACTTGCTCGGCGAATTCTGCAGTGTCTATCCCGCAATCGATGTGCAGCTGAATGTGGCGAATCGGAGTCAAATTCTGGAGCGTGTGGAAAGAGGGGAGGACGATTTCTATGTCTTTAGTCATCCACCAGAGAGCGATGACCTGGAGCTGTTCGACTTTCTCCCGAATCCCTTAGTGGCAATTGCCCCCATTGGGCATCCGATGACCAAGAAGGCTAAGGTCTCTCTAGCCGAGTTTGCGCAGTTTCCCTTCTTAATGCGCGAGCCAGGCTCCGGCACGCGGCACGCGATAGAAGAGCATATGAAGAAATTCGGCATTAAGCTCAATCTGAAAATGACCATCGAGAGTAACGAGGCAATTCGACATGCGGTGATGGCGGGTTTGGGAGTGTCCATACTCTCTAGCCATACCTTGTCCTATGGTGGTCACGTAGGCTTGCAGGAGTTAAATGTAAGTCGGCTACCAATCTTGCTCAACTGGAAGTTGGCGCGCCTAAAAAGTAAACGTATGTCGATTATTGCCAGTACCTTCCTCGATTATGTGAATAGTCAGGGACGTGCGAAACTACTGCGGGACCTTGCCGATGAACAGCCTCATATGAGGCGCTTCTTCAACGCCGATAAGATAACTCCCTAGAAACTTACCGACTTTCTCTGAATCGAGCATGTGTTACTCTTTACGCTTCCATGTAAAGGAGCCTCACTATGCGCGTTTCCCAACTGCCGTTTTTAAGCCTGCTACTTCTCGCCGCAATTCCTATTCAAGCGCAGACGCCGCTGCTTGGTTTCGATGCCGCCGGTGCAGCCTCTCAGCGTGCCTTGGAGCAAGAGTTCGATAGTCACCTAGATGCTGGCGATCTCGATGCCTGGCTACGGGAGATGTCGCGCACACCTCATCATGTTGGCTCGGCCCGCGGCCGCGAGGTAGTGGAGTATATCGCCGAGCACTTTCGCGAATGGGGTTACGATACTGAGATTGTAGAATATGAAGTGTTGTTTCCTAGCCCGCGTACGCGTGAGCTGGAATTAGTGTCGCCGGGGCAATATACGGCCGGCATATTTGAGGACTCTCTGGAGGAGGACCCGAGCACTTCAAACATCGAAGACCTGCTACCGCCCTACAATGCCTACTCTATCGACGGGGAAGTTGAGGCCGAGTTGGTCTTCGTCAATTTCGGTACGCCTGCGGACTATGAGGTGTTGGAGCGCTACGGAGTATCCGTGGAGGGCAAGATTGCGATCTCTCGCTACGGGGGGTCTTGGCGTGGCATCAAACCTAAGCTAGCTGCGGAGAAGGGGGCGATTGGCACACTTATCTATTCCGACCCGGCCGACGATGGCTATGGTGCCGGTGATACCTATCCCGACGGCCCGTTCAAGCACGAGAGTGGTGTGCAGCGCGGCTCGGTGATGGATATGCCCACTTACCCAGGCGATGTGTTGACGCCATTCATAGGCGCGACTAAAGAAGCACCGCGCTTGGCACGCGAAGACGCGCCCACCATTACTAAAATCCCCGTGTTACCGATCTCCTACCGCGATGCGCTGCCACTATTGTCGGCGATGGGCGGCGAAGTCGTTCCAGAACAGTGGCGTGGCGGATTACCAATCACATATCACATGGGGCCAGGGCCTGCGCGAGTGCGACTAAAGCTTGAGTTCAACTGGGATATGGTGACGGCCTATAACGTGATCGCCAAGCTACCAGGTACCGAGTTTCCTGACCAGTGGGTTATCCGCGGCAATCACCATGATGGCTGGAACCATGGTGCTGCAGACCCATTGTCCGGTCTCGTGTCGCTAATGGGAGAGGCAAAGGCTTTAGGTGCATTGGCGGCGGCAGGTAAGGGGCCGAAGCGCACAGTAGTCTATGCGGCTTGGGATGCGGAGGAGGTCGGTTTGATCGGCTCGACAGAGTGGGTTGAGGATAATGCGCAGATGCTCTCTGAGCGTGCCGTGGCCTATATCAACACTGATGGCAATAGTCGCGGGTTCGTGAATATCGGTGGCAGCCATGTGCTGGAGAAGATGGCGAACGAGGTAATGCGCGATGTAATCGACCCACAGACCGGCGTCACGGTTGACCAGCGTAGACGCGCTCGCTTGGAAGTAGAAGGCAGCGAGCAAGTGCGCAGTGAGTTGAAATCCCGTAAAGACCTGCGTATTTCTCCTCTCGGTTCGGGATCGGATTACTCGCCGTTCTTGCAGCACTTGGGCATAGCATCGTTGAACATCGGTTTCGGCGGGGAGGGCAGCGACGGTAGTTATCACACCATGTACGACACCTATGAGCACTTTACCCGCTTCAAGGACCCAGGCCTTGTCTATGGCGTATCGCTGTCGCAAGTGGCCGGCCGCGCGACTCTGCGTTTGGCCTATGCTCCACGGCTGCCCTTCGAATTCACGGGATTGGCAGATAACGTGAATCTCTATCTCTCAGAGGTGGAAAAGCTTGCGGAGGACATGCGCAAACAAACTCAGAGTGAGAATGCGCGCATAGCCTCGGGTGTCTATGAGTTGGCGCTCGATCCGACTCAAACCATCCGAGCGCCGCTGCCGAAGTCTGAAGTACCCTATTTCAGTTTCGCAGCATTGCGAAACGCGATGGCCGCGCTAGAGGACGCAGCGGCGGACTACTCGGCAGTAGCCAATAGCGGCACTCCCGCCTCGGTCCAAGACAATGTCTTACTCTACACCTCCGAGCGTGCGCTGATCGATGTCGATGGCCTACCCGGACGCCCGTGGTTCACTCATCACATCTACGCTCCCGGTTTCTATACCGGCTATGGCGTGAAGACCTTGCCGGGCGTAAGAGAGGCCATCGAAGAACGTCAATACGACATCGTAGAGGAAGAAGTCAACGCCGCGGCCACGGTATTAAACCGCCTGACTGTGCAGGTGCGAGAGCTGGCCGAATAATCAAAAGCGACCAAAGGGGTCAGAGTAAATAAGGGGTAAATCAAAGGGGTCAGAGTAACTTGATCGATCAAGTTACT
>TARA_R110002167_G_C12707254_1_pt1 | contig 77901 bp, 74 predicted proteins | sample TARA_R110002167 | Tara Oceans TARA_R110002167 (sample SAMEA4398238) | marine metagenome | biome: Polar Biome; feature: [MES] marine water layer (ENVO:01000295) within the mesopelagic zone...; material: water (ENVO:00002006), including particulate matter (ENVO:01000060) such as......
ATGCGGGAAACCGTATCGAGGGTTCGAATCCCTCTCCCTCCGCCATTTTTCTAGCGGCAACTGTCTCTTTGCTAGACGGTTGCCGCAGAAAATCCCAGCTTCTGCGCCGTTTTCAAGATGAAGTTGTTGACCTCGACTAAAGCCAGTTTCTTCAAAATCTCTCTCTACCGGCCAATTCTCTCTCAAGCTGTTGACCTTGGGCAAATGGTACGGCTTAGGAACACTATGATTTATATAGGCTTTTAGAAGGGCTGCATCGCCATAATTTGACCAAACCTCCGATAGAGTATGACACTGGGTTCGAACGCAAAAACTGCGCATATTTCTGTTGAATGGACGGGGTGTTACGCTGGGAGCCGCAATGCATTTGAGGTCGGTAAAGTGGATGAAACGGGTAATTTTGGGTTTTGTTATTCTATTGCCTTTGGATCACATTAATAATGGGGGCGACCAAATGCATTTTTTATTCTAGGGTGCGGTTGTTCAGTTTATCGAGATGAATACTGCTCCTACCAGCAACACCAAAGTGCCAAGTGATGTGACCAACGTAAGTTTTTTGATTGTTGATCGATGTGCAAGGTTTGCAGAGTCTATTTTACCCTCCAGATTACTTATCCTTTGGTCTATTGCGGCATCACTGGTCTTGCGGCCTTTTTCAAATTTTTCAGGCGTCAAAATATTTAGATCAGAAATTTTCTGCAAGCACTCGTCCTGCTTTGCCTCTAAATCAACAAGCCTTTGCTCGATAACCCCTAAGTTTTTGAGGAAACCATCATATTTATTATTAATGTTAGCGCTAAACTGTTGATGGTCATCGGAAACCTTTTTCAGTATTGCTCTGCTTGTCTCAATCTCTAAACGAGTTTCGTTTATTGAAGTCACGACCCCGTTAAATTCACTCACTTGTGTTGATTGATCTTCTAGCGAGCTAATCACCTGACTGAGTTTTTCTATATCATTTACCATTGGACCCTCTTATAGGTTTTTGTAATATTCTCTAATCGCGAAGCTAAAGGCTCCAAAAGTTGGTGATAAGAATACGGATCACTGAATCCTGTATTTATCATTTCAAGAATATGCGTTTCGGGAAGTTTTTCATGAATCAGTTTGGCAAAACGACATTGAGCATCGATTGAAAAATGAGGCTTTAATTCAAGAGTTTCTTTAATCAGGTTCTCCACATCTTGCCTGTCGTAAGCCATCAAGCGATCTAATGAAGATGCCATCCGCCGTTCACCATCAGCATCATCAAATTGATCAGACATAAGTCGGATCACGCCGCTTAAATAATTCAAGCAAACGTTATCTTTGTAAGATTCTAGAAAGCGAGAAAGTTGCTCTTTGAGTGTAGAAACTGTGTCTTCGTTGACAATTTGTCTGCTCTCTATTTCGTCATCATCTTCAAAAAAAACGGAGAGCCAAATTGAGGTGTCAGCCGAATTTTCAGCCAAGTGATGGAGCAAGTGGCTCGACTCATTGAATTTAAAATAGCCCTCTAGGCGGTTCTTGAATTCGGAACCATCGATTGCCCCCGATGCCAGTTCACTACATTGTTCATAAACTGTCTTAAGTGATTGGCGTCGATTGTAAACGAAATGCTCGTATGACCAGACGAGAAGAACCAAGAAGATAAACTGAGTACGATTAATCCTCCCCTTGTTCAACCGCTCGCACAGAAGCTTATAATACTCACTGTCACTCGAAAATATATCATCAAGCACAAAGTCTGAATCATATTTTCTGACGGTGTGCTCTAGGTTTTTTTGCAACTGGATCTCGTCGATGCATTCAAATTCTATTTGTAGCTTTCCCTTAAAGAAATCCTCGATAACCCAATCTGATACAATTCCCAACTGAGATAATCGATAAACTCCTTTCTCAAATTTTGATTTATCGGTTCGAAACTCAGCGGCTGTGATTGTTATAGATTTCTTCTCATTATTTTGTGTCAGGCAATCATGAATATTATTTACCAGCTTGAACTCATCACCAATGCTATCGAGATTATTTGTCATAAGCCATAAGTTGGTGTTTAGGTCACTTCCACGGCTCAGTTTTCCAACATTGTCTTTCAGATCCGTAATTGAGGTCGATGCGTCCCAGATTTTGTCCAATATACCGGTATTTTTTTCTTTCGTCAGAAGAGCGTAACAATTAGCTGGGGCTTCTGAGAACAATGTTTTGTCACGACCAGCCCTGCCTGCTTCTTGATACAGAGCCTCCATCGAGCCAGGTATGCCATAATGAATAGTGTAAGCGATATTTCCCTTATTTACGCCCATGCCAAAGGCTTTAGTTGCAGTCAACAATCTATATTTATTAGCCTTAAAGTCCTTCTGCACGGCTTGCTTGTAAGTATCAAAAGCATCTTTTTGCAACTTACCTTTCTTTGGCGCTGATCCCGAAAAAAAGCGGACGTCCATATCTAATGTAGATGATATTCTTCCTGCTAGCTCATAGCAGCCTTTTGCCCCATTGACTGTCGGTGTGAATACAATACCTGCTTTTGTATCCTGGACTGCAGTGCTCTCTCCATTCCACTTAGCCTCCATTTCGCTTACTAGATCCAGAAGTGCCTCAGTCTTTTTTCCTCCATCATCGACTACGTGAAATGACAGTTCTTCCCGAGCAAATTCAAGCGGTGTACGTACATTATCATCGGGAATGCTGAATTCCGATTGAATATCCTTCAGTACGTTTACCGATGCTGTGGCAGTCAATCCAATGTAGTTTGCATCGGGGGCCAAACGTTCAATGGTGTTAGCAAGATTTAAGTAGGACGTTCTGAAGTCATGTCCCCATTCTGATAAACAGTGAGCTTCATCAATAACCGCATATGCAAAAGCGTGATCAAGCCCAATCGCTGTCATCTCACTTCTAAACCCGTGTGTTTGAAAGCGCTCAGGTGATATGAATACAAAAAAATATTTACCTCGACCAAAGTCATTTTGAACTTTAGCCTTTTGATCAGGCTTTAGGTCGCTAGTTATGAAATTACTTCGAGTAAAACCAATTGAGTCCAAGTCAACTTTTTGGTCATACATTAGGCTCTTAATTGGGCAAACGACAAAGCTGATAGCGGGTTGAAGGATTGCTGATAGTTGGTAGCAGATTGATTTGCCTGACCCTGTTGGCAATAACCCGATGGTACCCTTTCTCGACAGTGCCGAGCCGATTATTCCAACCTGTCCTTCCCTAAAATCGACCTTATCTAAATACGGTAAGAACAAATTGCTTAGGAAGAATTTGAGCACGTCCCTTTGTTTGCTCTCAGGGCTCAGATCTAGTTCGTAAGATATAGGTTCGGAACACGACATCTCAAAAAAGTCGTAATCAACCAGCATTGAGTTTTCTATCGTGATAGCATCTCGTTCTGCAAATTGGCGGTAGAAATCTAGGTAGTGCGTACGCGCATATATAATATCATGATTAGTCTGGAATGAATCATCGAAGCGTTCAAAAATACTAAAATCAATTATCAGGTCACCGTCAGAGCGAAGTTGAGAAAGATTAGAAACTTCTTGAATATCGATCTTAAGTTCTAAGTCGGCCTGGCCCATGAGCGTGAATTGTTTTCCCAAAAAATCTTTGATATCCATGAGGGCAGCCGTCGCAAAGTTGATACCATCGCGATTGATGACAATTACCTTTTTATCCTCGCCTAATCTAATATCTCCACGTTCTATCAACTCCAGAATGAGAATCTGGAATCGGATTGCCGCAGTCAGTCGCACATACGGGCTACTTGTATCGATACCTTCGTGGTATGCATTTTTATAATCTTGCAATGATATGTCGTTGGGGGGGGACAGAACTCCTTTTTGTTCGAGCCGATCAATCATTCGCATGTGATCGATAATGCTTTCAATCTTGCTAATAAAGGTTTCATTCTCCGTAGAGATTTCTTGGGTTGTGAAGCGTATGGTTTTCAAGCCAAGTGTATTGGTAAACGCGTCCCTATTTTTATCGTCACTAGCAGCTCCTTTGTGTTGTTGCCCGTCAATCTCGATAATGAGGCCCACCTGTGGAATGTAAAAATCCACCTGTCTGTTGTGAAATTTATCGACATACACCTGTGTCATATCGAAAATTTGTACCTCTGGAAGCATCAACTGCTTAACAAAATTGTATTCATCAAAATATTTGGGAACCAATTCGTCAAAAAAATGCTTGGCAGGGTTATTTCCAGATTTAACATTGCCTCTAATTAGTCGTCGCCAGTTTACTGTCTTTTGTGAGATCAAAGCCTGGCTTTTATGGGTTAATACGTCTTGGGATTGATCGAGACCAACACTCTTGCGAAGTTTTCGCGACGCGATGGTTGGCTTCCCCCGCTGAAGCATATTCTTAAGAATGTAAACGGCGTTCAAGATAGGTTTTGAGGCGGGTTCTGAAGCAATTGAAAACGATCTTAGGTTTTGGAATATAAAGTTATGGTTTGTATTCGCGTAATTAGCGCTAAATGTCTTGCTTGTTAAATTGATCCGCACTGGAAGATTGGCGGCACCCTCATTTTCCGATGCCATAACTGCTGGAGTTTTAGCAGTGTATAGGTCTGCAATAAGTTGTGCGTTGTGCTGTGCCTCTAAGCTTTCTGGATTATCTTGAGAGCGGTACAGTGTTTTCACTAATGTGAACACATATACCCGCGCTCCCGGATAGGAATCAGACAAAGCGCGCATAATATCTCGAGTTGTAGCCCCAGATGTCAAAACATCATCTATTACGAGGAACGTTGGGTTGTCATTGTCAAAAGATACTGCAGTACTTGGGTCAATTGTATAAACTCCGTGGACTTGTTGCTCGCGTTCCTTCTTTGAACATTTGACCGATTTTATGAGCACACGGCTTTTCCGAACGAAGTCAGGTTGGTAAACAGTACTTAAAGAATTGGCGAGCTGTGAACCCAGCCGATCAAGAGGCAAGTCCGAATTTGTTGAAGGTATTTCGGTCTCAGCATGCCCAAGAGCCCGTAAAACACAGTCAACACTCGGCATGGAGCTCGATAATTCAACTGCCTTATTAATCCACCGGTCCACAGCTTTCTGTTTGTTATCTTTAAATGCCAAAACTTCTGGTTTGGTGCCTGACGCATAGTATCCCAAAAAAAAATGGTTTCCATTTTGAAGAAGATTTGATCTTTGGTTTGGTAAATGGTTTTTGTCGAGCCCCGTCCATATGCGTTCCAGTAATCTAGGTACGCCAAAATGTGATTTATCAACTTTGGAAACCTGCCCCCAATCTACGGCGAAAAACTCAACCTTAGCATTAGATGCGGCAGTCCTGTCATCGTCAGTATCGCCAAGATATATGGCTTCATTGCATTTCAACCCAAAATGAGAAAGGATTTTCCCCACACCTTCGCTAGATGGCTTGCGGTTTTGCACGTCGTGAAAAGCAACTACGTAATCAACGGAAAGATCAAAGTGTCCTAGTACGCTCCGAACGTAATTGGACGGGGAGTTTGTGAAGATGCAAACTTTAATGCCAGCGGCACGCGCCGTGTTTAAGACATCGACAACTTCCTTATAAGGCGTGCATTGATGAAGATGGTTCGGAATGTCTCGCCAGCGCCCCTGAGTTCTGAGCACTTCTAACGCCGATGTGTCAATGAGTGTGCCGTCAAGATCTAGAATGACACATTTGATCATAGAAGCTTGGCCTTTTCTTCAGGCCGAGATTCGAATGAAGTGACTAATTTATCCAATGCGAGAGAAATCTGATCGTAAGAATCACGTGTGTAGGGCTTTGCTTTGCCCTCATCGACTAGTGCTTGAGTTCCGCTTATTGCTTTGATCCTGAGATCTGGATATCCAGCAGCAACTGCATCTGGGACATAGACGGCTCGTTTAATCGAGATGGCAGTTTTAACTGCATGCATGGTCCCGCCATTAACCGAAGTTTCAATCGCAAAGACTGCCATGCCAAGTCCTGCTTGAATTCGGTCACGTTTTACAAATAACCCAGGCACCCCCTTTGTCCCCGGAGGGTTTTCAGAAATTAGTAAACCATTTTGTTTGAGAATTTGCTCAGCTAATTCTCGATTGCCCGGCGGTGACACGTTAACTATGTCGACAAGAACTGCTATTGTTTTAGCATTATTTTCCAAAGCAGAGCGGTGTGCGATAGAATCAATTCCATGTGCTAAACCGCTAACTATGCAAAAACCCAAATTTGAATAATGTTCTACAGTCTTGCAGGCTATTTTCTCACCAAGCTTTGTATTTTCTCGAGTTCCAACCACAGCGATCGATTTGGGATTATTCAGAAGGTTAAGGTTTCCTTTGCAAAATAGCAGAGCTGGGGGGTCGCCTAATGACTTGAGTTGAATGGGGTACTCGCTACCGCCGAATGCCAAAACGGAGATACCAGAAGAGCGCCACTCTACCAAATCATTTTCACACTCCTTTTTTGCTACTTCATAGAGGTTGTTTGCAAAGAATTCGTTTAATAGTTTTACAGCCCTCTTAATACTTGCTGTCTGGCTCGAATCGAGGCTCAGAAGATCTTCGAGCGAATTTAGATTGTTATCTTTATAACATTTGATCAGGTCGAGCTGCGCCTTGTTGCCAATGCCTTTGATGCCGTGCAGCACGAGGACGTCTATAGTTTGTAAGGTGCCCTGTTGCTGAAAAATCAAATTGATAGCTCCATATCTCGTTACTTCACAAATTATACTTTTGACAAAAACCTGTTTTGAACGCGGTCATTTTTTTTATTGCATCAGCAAAATTAATATTTACTGAGTTAGCCTTACGCTCGATAGATTCTCCATAAATAGTATAGACAAATTTGAGTCTATCAATTTTTAGCCTATCCTCTGTATAGTAATCGCCTGTTTTCGGCGGCTGATAACCCCTTTTTTCCAACAACTCAATTGGATATTCATCTAAGAAAAGATCAATCATGCTGTTTGGGTTGGAGCTTAACAGTAAGTCGTCTTTCTCCCCGCAATTTTGTAATTCTTTTACAAGCTCCAATACCGCGCCACGACATCCATTACGATTTTCGATTCCATAGTCAAAAACAACCCCTATTATTTCTAATACACTATCGAATGTATTCAATAGATGGTGGCTATTATTGTACTCTTCAGGAATACACATCCTTAATTCTTTAATCTTATAACCCCGTATGGTGTAATTATGGCGAAGGTCTTTTATCGGCCTAATTATCTCTTGCTCTTGATTAAAAGCCATTAATTCATTGTTGAGATTTTCCACACCATTAGAAACCTCAGACATGACATGCTTTGTGCCTTTATATGTTTCTTTAAGTAATGTCCAAAAACTCATTGTAATGTCCAGTGGATGATGAATCTTGCAGATTTTTATCGGTTAGTTATGGAGAACAGTATCAAATTTTGCAGTCGTCAGAATGGTATTACATCATCTAATGGAGGTGGGCCTTCAGGCTGTGTGTTGTGGTATTCCTCTGTCTTTGTGAACGGGGTGTTGTCTGTGGAAGCGCCAGCCTGTGAAACTTTCCATGCTTTTACATCTGTATACCAGCGACCGTTATATTCGCGGCTTTCCAGATCAATGGAGACAACCAGGCTTTGACCTTCCTTAATGTCGAATTGATCGATTTTGTCGCCCCAAACCATAAAGCAGACCTTTTTGGGGTATTGGTCGTCAGTTTCCAAAATATATTCTTGCTTCCGCCATGGCCCATTCGCTGACTGTCCCGTTTTCTCGGGCAAGAGTTCTATAATTTTTCCATTAATTTCCATCGTTAAAACCTTTGTCGAGAAACCGTATTTTGGATGATTTTCGAAATATTACATCATGCCAACAAATTGGCCCAGACGCATTCTCGGCATATTAAAGGTTAATCGCTTGTCAGCATCAGTTCTCGTTGAGATTTCCAGCAAATAGGAAAGCCCTTTAGCAGGCTTTTTAGCGCCATGGACGTCGACTGACGTCCATCGAGGATCATCTCAACGATTTCGGGCGACAATAGAGTCAGCCGTAAAATGCGGCTGATATAGGATGTGTTGATCTTTTCTGCCTTGGCGATTTCTTCGATCGTGGCGTACTCGCCTGTCTCAAGGAGCTTTTGCCAACGGAAGGCCCGCCCCAGAGCCTTTACCATGGCGTTGTCGATCCGTTGCCGAGGTTTTGCCCACGAAGGAACGCCATCAGGGGTCACTACCAGTTTTCGCCCTCCTCGGGTCTGAAAGGTCATCGGCACATGGACACTCATGGCTTTGCCATCGTTGGTCAGCTCTGGCGACGACATTACGCCGCCCTCCGTTCGGCCAGACTGGCTCTAATTTCCGAAACCAGTGTATCCAGTCCGTCGACCCTAAACTTGATATCCAGGCCGTGTGGATGGACATCGACGCGCTCGACTAAAAGCTGAAGCACTCGGGATTGCTCTGCTGGAAACAACTCATCCCAAAGCGGATCCATGTCATGGAGTGCCTCACGCACCTCAGCTTCCGAGACGCCCTCAGAATGGGCGCGAGAAGCTCGCCATGTGGCAACGATGATTTCAGGTGTACGCAATAAGCCGCGAACATGATCGATGACTGCGGCCTCAATCTCACCCGCAGGCACACGCCGGACAATCCCTTCGGGGTTTTCTCCTTTGAGAAGCTCCGCAGCCACGTAGTAACGATAGAGCCGGTTCCCTTTTTTACGAGTGTGGGTCGGGGTCATGGCCCGTCCGTCGGCTCCAAAAATTATGCCTTTAAGCAGCGCTGGCGTTTGTCTGCGTGTGTGCATTGCGCGGGCGCCCGGGCTTTTTTTTACGATGGAACGGACCTTGTCCCAAAGAGGGCGCGAGATAATAGCCTGGTGCTCGCCGGGATAGGCCGTGCCTTTGTGGACAGCCTTTCCGATGTAAACCTGGTTTTTCAGAAGTTTATAAAGGTACCCCTTATTGATGAGCTTGCCGCGCTTGGTCGTCACACCTTCCTCAGAAAGCGTTCGCGAAAGCAGCGTGGTGGAGCCGACGGCCAGAAACTGTTCAAAGATCATTTTGACCGTGGCGGCTTCTTCCTTGTTAACCACAAGCTTTCGATCGCGGACCTCATATCCCAATGGCACCGGACCGCCCATCCATATCCCTTTCTTTCGACTGGCCGCGATCTTGTCGCGGATCCGCTCGCCCGAGACCTCGCGTTCGAACTGGGCAAAGGACAGAAGGATATTGAGCGTCAACCGCCCCATGGATGTCGTTGTGTTAAACGACTGGGTCACGGACACGAAGGTCACATTGTGACGATCAAAAACATCGACCAGTTTGGCGAAGTCCATGAGAGAACGGCTCAGGCGATCGATTTTGTAGACCACCACAACATCGACCTGACCCGATTCAATATCAGCAATCAATCTCTGCAAAGCGGGCCGTTCAAGCGTCCCGCCGGAAATCCCACCGTCATCATACGGATCTGAGACCAAAACCCAGCCTTCCTGCTTCTGGCTGGCTATATATGCCTCGCAGGATTCTCGCTGGGCGTGAAGGCTGTTGAATTCGAGCTCCAGGCCTTCCTCGCTGGATTTGCGAGTGTAGATAGCACACCGAGTTTTTCTAATTGGCATCTGGGTCATTTGCCTTCTCCTGACTTGCGGAGGCCGAAAAAGACCCAGCCATTCCAACGTGTGCCGGTGATAGTCCGCGCGACAGATGACAGGGATTTGAAAGGCTGCCCCTGATATTCAAACCCGTCATTCGTGACAGTGACGCAATGCTCAACACCTTGGAATTCACGGATAAGCCGTGTGCCTACGATCGGATGCAGGTCCGCTCTTATTCTGCGAACCTTTACTTGTCCGCCATCCAGGTTCTCACCCAAGGCTTCAAGCCGCTCTCTGGTTGCCGGTTTTAACCCACCGTATTCAAGTTCCTGGATGCGGTATGCAAGGCGGCTTTCCAGGAAACGCCTGTTTTGATGTGGTGGTTCAGATTCGAAAAGTTTGCGCCACAAAACTCTGAGATTTGGCGTTGGCGTATCCTTCAATGCAGCCAGTTTTGAAATAACTGATTCCGTCATGATGTTTTCTCCGTTTCAATTTCAACGGTTTCATGACGGCATTGGTCGGCCACAAAGTGTAGGCAACTATCTCCAGTTCGAGAACTTAGTTCCCTTGACTTACGGTCGTTAAGACGGATCAGACCGACGCTTAGAATTGTTGCCAATTCAGAAAGACGTTCCTCGGCGGTCATTTGGTTTGGACTTAAATAATTCATCGGTCGGTGTCTCCTGATGAAGACATGATGAACTCTTGAGCTTCAAATTTCCATTTTATTCAGTGTGTTAGTGATTATGCGAAGAGAAAAAAGTATGCGCACGCATCCGCGAAAGATGTGTCTCAGAAATACGCTTCTCTAAAGCCCCTGAGCCTTTTGACGGTCAGCATGTATAGAATTGTGATGCTCTAAAAGAGGTGTAAAAGATACGTATGCAGTGGGACCGGCCTTAATAAGTTTATATCTTTTAAAATGGGTATTATTTATTATTGCCCACTGAACTTATGAGGGCAATCTCAATAAACGACCGTGTAATGAAATCAGGCGCTACGAGCGCAATGGACAATAATGTTTAAGCGCACCAAAAATCTTATCAATAATATTCGAATTGCAGTGGATTTTATTAGTCATGATCGACGGCAGCGTCATGAACATGAATTGCAGGCAGAGATAAAATATTGCACCAAGCAGCAAATTGAGAAGAGAAATTCTCTGCTCAAAAGCATTACGCTTGATGCATCAACAATGTTTGACGAGCTGATTGACCAGAAAGCTAAAGAGAGAGCACTTGCTAAAGATGAATTGGATAAATTCGATCTGATGATTTCTCTGTTTGTAAGGAACTATAAAGAAGAACTGAATGTTTTACACAATGAAAAAGATGCATTGTTAGAGGAAAAGAACGAGCTTTATAAAAAAACAAATGAATTAAAAGGCCAGATTTCTTATGCATTTGAGAAAAAAGATGAGGCTTACCGAGAACTCAATCAAGCAAAGAACGGTATTGATTCCTGGCATGCAAAGTCAAAAAGAACTACGTGGCTTCTAGGAAATTCTGCACGGAAGCTTCCGCGGCATTCACTATTTGGTCAAAGCCATGGAGATCTTGATTCTTATAAAAATGAGCGAGATTCCGCGTACAATGACGTGATCAAGGCGAAGTCCGAAATTGGTAGTTTGAAGGAAAAACAAAGAAGGTATTTTTCCTCTATAAATCAAATGAAAGAAAGCGTCGGCAATATATTCAATAAAATTAATGAGGTTAAAAATGACCGCTCAAAAATGTATGAATTGAAAAATGCGGGCCACACTAAGCGCAATCTTCAAATTGAACGCGATAAGATATTTAATAATTTCGGCATGATATTGAGCGAGTTAAATAAATTTAATTTAAGAAAGAATGAGTATATTGAATTTGAAAGGGGCAAGCGCGGATTAAATGACCTTGAAATGGAAATTAAGGAACTTGAGGAAGGGAAGGCAGAGTTCTTAAAGAGCTTCGACGATAGTGAGAATGAAATATCAAGAATACGGCAGCACCGCGATGAGTGGCTACAAAAACATAATGCTGATCAATAGCATTAATGAGCTTCTCACTGTGACTACACAGCCTGTCGGCTTGTAAAAAAATAGTATGCTGAACGCACTCTCTGACAATGTGTTGTGTAAAATACCTATGAGCCCGAAGGCCCCTAGGTTTTAGATTGATGCTTGTAGCTAGGTAACGACTTCATCTGACGCACCGGTAAGACCTCCGCCATCCAGCAGCCTTGGCTTCGTCTTCCGAACAGAAGAACCGCTCGCCCCTTGCCGGATCAATCTTTGTTTTGTCATACCAAAGGTCGCCAGGAACGTGATAGATCATTTTACCTTTGCTGCTTATGTTTCCTTTGATCTCGCAGCCACTCGGTGATGCAGAGGTTTTTTCCGAGGCAAGGCGCACTCCACGTCGCCAGTCCCACGGCATCACAAACTTACCGGCCCATATGCCTATGGCTGCAGTCCTAGCCGCATCTTCCTGGACGACATAATCCTCAGAATACCTCCGATACGATACCGCCCAACCTTGTGACACCATCCAGGCATTCAATTCTTCTTGGCCTTTAAGGCAAACCGCAACAATACGACCATAGCGATCCACATCCTTGCCCTTGCAAGAAACCGTCGTCCGCCCAATGCGATCTGATAACGCCAATGCAGATTTTTGTCCGCACCTATAGGACGCCCCGCCAGCCTCGCACATTTGATTGCTTTCTGGAGCATCGATGCCGTGAAACCGAATACGCTGTCCATGGATATCAATTGTGTCACCATCAATGACGGTGGCGGTGCCGACTAACTCCTGAGCCATGGCTGTGCGCACTGGGAGCACTGCACATAGGACGGCGAACAATATTGCAGTAACAAGGCGCTTCAAATGACGAGCCATCGATAGATCCCCACCATGTTGATGCCGACAAAAGTCACCTGAAGAACGATCAGGCTGCTATCTCGCTGGATAAATCCCGCCATGGACCAGAGCAATGATGACAACAAAAAAAGTAAAAAACCGTACCCAGAGACATCAATATTGAGCGCCACCAAAACTGCCCCGGCCACACCAGAAATCGTCCCAACCCATTTTGCAGGATTGAGCCAAAAAACCTCGTGGTTCAGCCTCGCTATGCTTTTCAATATTAGAGCTCCCGCGCAAACCATCGAATGCGCCCGATGATGCTGATTTCATCAGCGGTTCGCTCGTAGGCGCTATAGAACGTATTGTCAGAAATCACTCTGACTTTCGGCGGTTCATGATTTGGAATGTGCTCGAGGCGCTTAGCAACCAAGCCCATGCCATCAAACAAAACAAAAATTCCTGGCGGCGTCGGTGAGCGACGTGCCAGATCGACCAACACAACATCCCCAGAATGTAGGGTTGGCATCATGCTATCGCCTTCGACATGCATGATCCTGAGCTGCGACGGGTCTGCCTTCAGATCATGAAGAATCCATTCGCGTTGAAAATGATAGGGCTTACCGTTTTCCACTTCATCGACGACGTTACCGCCGCCCATGGAGGCTGTGACCTCGACGGAAGGGATCGCGATGAAGGCTTCTGATGGATCCACAATGATAGGCGATTCGCCTTCAATATCCCCAAGCCCGTGAAGCAGCCAGTTTCGGTCAACCTTCAAGACCTCTGCAACCGAATCGAGTTTTATCAGATTTGGGTTTTCAGACTTGCCACGCATGATGTCGTAGACAAACGACCTGTTGATATCTGCCAGCTCAGCAATTTGACCAGCATTCAAGCCAAGCTGCCGTGAGCGAGCTTTTAACCTGTCTGCCATGGTGTATTTCATCGGGTTATCCCCTGTCTGTGGAATATGTGGATTAAAAAGGATTGATTCATCTGCGTCAAGGATATAAAACATTTAGGGAACATTGACGGTCGTTGGGATGCGCTATGGCGGGCATAGAAAAAGAATATTTCTCCCTTGAGGAGATTGAGAGCCAATGGGGGATCCCACACCGCGACCTTGTCTATCTGGCAGAAAACGGCCTTTTGAAGGTGTCCGTCCGCTTGTATGGCATCCAAGTCGAAAACGGCTCCATTGAAGAAACCGAAGATGGAGAATGGTTCAGCATCCCCGAGGAACGGATCTGGTTCGAAGGCCTTCAGGATTTGCGCAAGCATGATGTCTATCGGCTGTTCCATGAAGGGCAGTTGAAGATAGACAGCTTTGATGGCCCTTATCAGGGCTACACCTCCGTCATGCACCCGGACGGTGGGGTTCTTGTTAAGAAAGATGAGCTTGTTGTTCGACGCGAAGAACGCGACCGTGCGGCGTTGAAGCATGGCCTTGGTGGTGTTTCGCGATCAACGGCGACAACTTTTGAGCATAAGAATAACTTTGCTGAGGTGACGATGGGGGACATCACGTACACCCTTGGCCCCATCCAAGCCCAGGTCGTTAAAATCCTCTATGACGCGGCGGCGACGGAGTTTCCCTGGCTGCATGGCCAGCGGGTCCTGGCAGACGCAGGCTCTAAATGCACCCGGATCTCTGATCTGTTCAAGCGCCAACCCGAATGGCGCAAACTGATCCAGTCCGACAAGCGCGGAAAATATCGCCTGAATATCCAGTTTTCTTAGGTCCCCCATCAAACATGTGCGTTTCTGGGGCCTTTCGGACTTACGTCCCCCTTAAATCCCCTCGGATATCCCCCTTAATCCCCCTGATTAATCCTCTCTAATCCCCTAATGATCCACTTCTGGTCCCGACGACAAGGGACCTGTCGCTGGTCATCATAGCCCCACGTTCAATTCAACGAAGGGGGCAGCGATGACCACCAAGCACCTACACCAAGTTCACTTAGCCGATCGCTGGAATCTCAGCCCGCGCACCCTTGAGCGGTGGCGCTGGGAGAAGATTGGCCCACCGTATCTCAAGATCGGAGGCCGTGTTGTTTACCGCCTTGAGGACATTGAGGTCTTCGAACAACAGCAGCTTAAGAACACCCAAGGCGCCACATCGACAGCCCTACCTTACTTGAATGTCGTGGGGGCACGATGACGGATCCGATCCCCATTTGGCGAGGCCAGGCATCTCCGTTCCATTTGCAAAAATTGGATGAGACCAGCTTTTGCGCTTGGGTCGCTCAGGCCAAACCCGGTGATGCCCTCGAATATCATCGCGGGTTTCTGTGCCTGGACCGAGGCAGCTCAACCCAGGAGCAACGAACCAAGCGCCAGATCAAACTCGATGAAATGGCCGAGCGGGCTTTGGAGCTGGCCGAGCGCGGGTTTGTCCACTTGCTCCAACAGCGGGTTGGCGAGGCCAGGTTTCGTTACCTGGCGATCGCTCGCCCCTGCCCGGAAGGGCAATCCATCAATTTTTCAACACTCATGACAGAGGAGGCAGCCTGATGGCTTACCCCAATAACGTTCCCTGTCTGGACGACATCGTTCAGATGCCGGTTGGTGAGGTTGTCGCCTTGCCAGCGGACACCTTGGCCCACTTAGTCCAAGACGCAGACGCGGCATTACGCTCAGCTAAATCAGCCAAAGAATGGCTTGATGGTGCGATTGCTCGCAAATTCTCTGAACGTGCGGCAAGCCATCGTCGCGATGAAGGCAAAGACACGGGTACCGCCCGGTTTCAAGATGGCGACGTAACCATCGTTGCAGATCTCCCTAAACGCGTCGACTGGGATCAACATCAACTCGCCACAATGGTCGAGCGCATTAAGGTCGATGGTGAAGATCCTCTCGAATACGTCGATGTCAGTTTCAAGGTCTCTGAACGCAAATACGGTGCCTGGCCAAGCCACATCCAGTCGGCATTCAAAGAGGCCCGCACGGTTCGCACCGGTAAGGAGACGTTTAAGCTGATCCTCGGGGAGGACGGCCAATGAGCGCGCTTCCCATCATCACGGCTGATCAGCGCCTTGCAGAACGTCGCGGTATTAAAGGCTGCATATTCGGTAAGTCCGGTATCGGTAAGACCTCTCTGCTCTGGACCCTTGATGCATCCACAACCCTGTTCCTGGATTTGGAAGCTGGTGATCTCGCGATCGAAGGTTGGCCGGGTGACACCATACGCCCGCGCACTTGGGCTGAATGCCGGGATCTTGCCGTGTTCATCGGTGGACCTAATCCAGCACTCCGCGAAGATCAGGTTTATAGCCAGGCACATTTTGACGCGGTCTGTGAGCAGTTCGGTGATGCCTCAGCGCTGGATAAATACCAGACGCTGTTCATCGACAGCATCACGGTGGCGGGACGTTTGTGTTTCCAGTGGTGCAAAGGCCAGCCGCAAGCGTTCTCCGAGCGCACCGGTAAACCTGACATGCGTGGTGCCTATGGTCTGCACGGCCAGGAAATGATCGCTTGGCTCACCCACCTGCAGCATACCCGGGGCAAGAATGTCTGGTTCGTCGGTATCCTCGACGAGAAGATCGACGACTTCAATCGGCGGGTTTTCCTGCCCCAGATCGACGGCTCCAAGACCGGCAACGAGCTGCCTGGCATCGTCGATGAAGTCATCGCGATGGCGGAGATCAGCCAGGACGGCAGCGATCCTTTCCGGGCTTTTGTCTGCCAAACCCTGAATCCATCTGGCTATCCCGCCAAAGACCGCAGCGGTCGTCTTGACCAAATTGAAGAGCCTCATCTTGGCCGTTTGATGGAGAAGATCAGCGGCCCCGTAAAACCGGCAAGCGAGCGCTTGGAGTTTGGCCGTCCAATTCCACCTGAAGCAGACACTCAGCCCGCTGCCACCACCCCCGCATCACAACAAGAAGAAGGAGCATCCTGATCATGACTGGATCTTGGAACGACTTTAACGACGCCGATTCACAAACATCGTATGACCTGATGCCAAAAGGCACCATCGTGCCTGTCCGCATGACCCTTAAGCCCGGCGGTTATGATGATCCATCTCAAGGGTGGACTGGCGGTTACGCCACACGCAACGAAACCTCTGGCTCGGTCTATCTCAATGCTGAGTTCATCATCACCGAAGGACCCTTTGCCAAGCGCAAGGTCTGGAGCCTGATTGGCCTGCTGAGCCTGAAGGGCCCGGAATGGGGCAACATGGGTCGCTCGTTTGTACGCGGCGTTCTCAATTCGGCACGTGGCCTGTCCGATAAAGACAACTCGCCCCAAGCCCAGACGGCCCGGCGCATTCAGGGTTTTGCTGATCTCGACGGCATTGAGTTCCTGGCCAAGATTGATGTCGGCAAAGACGCCAATGGTGATCCAAAGAACGAGATCAAGTTTGCTATCACGCCCAACCAGAAGGATTGGGACGCCTATGTGCAATCCGGCGGAGCGTGGAAACCCGGCGGTGGTATCGCACCAATGCCAGGCCAAGCTCCGGTTCAATCCATGGGACAAGCAACACCAAACCCGCAAACCACACCTCCGAACCGCCCTTCTTGGGCGCAATAGGAGGTCGGTCTCATGTTGCTTCGCCCTCGCCAAAAGACCTTTGTTGATCGCAGTGTTAGTGCGCTCGATGCGCATGGAAACACCCTTGGTGTCGCGCCGACCGGCGCGGGAAAGACCATCATGCTTTCCGGCGTGGTGGGTCGGATGCTGGAGATCAACGACGCCAAAGCTGCTGTCCTTGCCCATCGCGATGAACTGACGGCACAGAACGTGCTGAAGTTCGCCAAGGTCAATCCGAAGATCAGCACCTCAATCTTTGATGCTCGCTCAAAGTCATGGCGGGGGCGGACCACTTTCGCCATGGTGCCGACACTGGCTCGGGCAACCAATCTCGACGCCATGCCAGCGCTGGATCTTTTGGTCATTGATGAAGCGCATCATGTGGCTGCCGACAGCTATCGGCGGATCATTGATCGGGCGCGCGATCGCAATCCCGACATTCGCGTCTTTGGCGTCACGGCCACGCCCAACCGGGGTGACAAAAAAGGCCTACGACCGGTTTTCTCGAACGTGTCTGACCAGATCTCCATTGGTGAGCTGATTGCTTCTGGCCATTTGGTCCCACCACGCACCTTTGTGATCGACGTCGGCACCCAGGACGCTCTCAACAGCGTGCGCAAAACTGTCGACGACTTCGATATGCAGGCGGTCGACGCCATTATGAACCAAACGCCGATTACCGAGGCGGTAATCCGCCATTGGAAAGAAAAGGCCGGAGATCGGCAAACGGTGGTGTTTTGCTCCACGGTTGACCATGCCCGCAATGTCAAAGAGGCACTCATCGCCGACGGCATCAACGCTGACATGATCTATGGAGACATGGGAGCTGCTGAACGACGCAATGTTCTGCGCGCCTTTGAGAAAGGTAACCTTCAGGTCATCGTTAACGTGGCTGTGCTCACGGAAGGCTGGGACCATCAGCCAACCAGTTGCGTCGTCTTGCTACGCCCGTCTTCTTACAAATCAACCATGATTCAGATGGTCGGGCGCGGTTTGCGAACGGTTGATCCGAACGTTTTTCCAGGCATTTTGAAAACAGACTGCATCGTCTTGGACTTTGGCACATCGACGCTGCTGCACGGATGCCTAGAGCAAGATGTCAATCTTGATGGCAAGACCGGTACGGGCGAAGCACCCACCAAGGATTGCCCGGAATGTGGAGCCATCGTTCCTCTCGCTGTCCGCGAATGCCCCCTCTGCGGTCATATCTGGGAGATGACAGATACGGGCGAGACCGATGACACGCCGCTCACCGATTTTGTCATGTCGGAGATTGATCTTCTCAAGCGGTCCAGTTTTCGTTGGTGCGACCTGTTTGGTGATGATGCGGCGCTGGTCGCCAACGGCTTCAATGCTTGGGGCGGCATTTTCTTTCTGCACGGTCGCTGGCACGCCGTCGGCGGCTGTAAAGGCAACCCATCCAGACTGCTTGCCGTCGGCGAACGAACAGTGTGTCTGGCCGCGTCGGACGATTGGCTCAATGAAAACGAAACGGATGAAAGCGCTCATAAAACCCAGTCCTGGCTAAACCAGTCCGCGACCGACAAACAGCTTCAATATCTTCCGCCTGAATACCGACAGGATTACGGACTAAACCGCTATCAGGCCTCGGCGCTCCTCACCTTTAAGTTCAACAAATCAACCATCACCCGTCTGGTAACCGACGCCTCTGAAGATGCGCGGAGGGCGGCATGATCCATGGCGCACTTATCCGAAACTGCGGCCTCACGTCTTCGTCTCTGGCATCCACGCGGCAAGCTTTGTGGTGTTTGCAGGCGACCAACTCGTGGCTTTGGCTGGTTCGACCGTCACGCCACAAAACGACCACGGCGAACAGTGTGGTTTTGCTCCATGGCATGTCAGGGCTTCTGGTCGCGCTTGGCGAAGGAGCGCGTGGGCATGGTTGATCTTACTGAACAAGAACAAGCCGCGATCCGCACCACCATCAAGCTGATGGCAGAGATCATGGAAGAGATCGGCTGGGAGACCCGGTTGATCGAGCTTTCCGAACACAATGTTTTGACCCTGATTGAAGTGGCTGTTGGCGGCTTCCAGGACGCCATGTTGGCCACGGCCAAGGGCGATGACACGGAGATTCCCTTCTGATGTTGGACTTTAACCATTCAGCCAGCGTCGCTGAGAAGCTCAACGCTTTAATCGACGAAGCCTTGGTTGCAGAAAATTTATCGCACCCGACACGCGACTACCTTGGTGGCTCGCGTCTGGGTGTGGCTTGCGAAAGAGCGCTTCAGTTTGAATACGCAAATGCCCCCAAAGATGATGGCGCTGATTTTAATGGTCAGACCCTGCGGATCTTCGCCGCCGGTCATCTGTTTGAAGACCTGGCCATAGACTGGCTGCGCAAAGCGGGCTTCGATCTCTACACCACCAAGGGCAACCGCCCGGGTGGTGAGCAGTTCGGGTTTTCAGTCGCGGGTGGACGCATTCGCGGCCATGTGGATGGCATCATCAATGGCGGCCCGCTGCTACCAGGCTTCCCAGCGCTTTGGGAATGCAAATCCATGAACGCCCGATCCTGGAAAGACACGGTTAAACGTGGGTTGGCAATTTCTAAACCCGTGTACGCCGCCCAGATCGCCACCTATCAGGCCTACATGGAAGCGTCTGTTACTGGCATCTCATCGAACCCCGCGCTGTTCACAGCCATAAACAAAGACACCGCAGAACTCTACCACGAGCTCGTGCCTTTCGACGGCGCGTTGGCGCAAACGTCCAGCGACAAGGCCGTCCGCATTCTTCAGGCAACCGATGCGGGCGAACTTCTGCCTCGCATAGCGCAGTCGGCGGATTTCTTTGAATGCAAGTTCTGCTCTTGGTCAGACCGCTGCTGGGGGACTGAGCATGTCTGAAATCTCAACAGATGGGGACGACAACGTTATCAACTTTGATCGATGGCGAGACTTCAACGACGCCGAACCTCAAAACCCAGACGATTACCGAACGCGGGATTTCTCCGAGACCACGGAGGATATTAAAACCCGGATGTTGTTCAATATTCGAGGCGTGCTGTCTTATCTGCTTCCGGGCGGCGTCTACCAAGGCGGCAAGTTTGTCGCGGGCGATGTTCGTGGAAATCGTGGTGACAGCCTCTCCGTTGAACTCAACGGGCAAAAAGCCGGAATGTGGCATGACTTTGCCACTGGTGAAGGTGGTGACATTATCAGCCTGTGGGCAGCAGTCAGTGGTCACGACACGCGCACTGATTTTCCTATCATCATGGAAGACATTCGCGGTTGGCTCGATGGTTATACCCGTACCTTCCATGATGACCGCATAGCCAAAACTAAATCTCCGCCCATGGATGAACTGGGTCCGGTTAGCGCAAAGTGGGACTACCATGACGAAGACGGTAAGCTGATTGCCAACGTCTATCGTTACGATCCTCCCACAGGAAAACAGTTCCGTCCCTGGGATGTTCTCAGCCGAAAGACCAAAGCCCCAGATCCGCGTCCTCTGTTCAATCGACCAGGCATCAAGATTTCAGATGATGTCATTTTGGTTGAAGGCGAGAAATGCGCTGAGGCCCTGATCGCGAAAGGCCTCTGCGCCACGACCGCCATGAACGGGGCAAAGGCGCCTGTCGATAAAACCGATTGGTCACCGCTCAAAGGAAAGCGCGTTCTGATCTGGCCGGACAAGGATGGTCCTGGTTGGCAGTACGCCATGGCTGCATCGAAGGCTGTTTTGGCCACGGGCGCTCTGGCGGTGTCCGTTTTACTCCCCCCTGATGACAAGCCCGACAAATGGGATGCCGCCGATGCGGTCGCTGAGGACGTAGACGTGGCCGAGTTCATCGCAACCGCTGAACGCCAGTCCATTCGTGCTGAGAAGGCAAACCTCAATCTCCTAGATTGGCAGGCGACCCGGTATTCCGGCGAAGCCCCGGAGCAGCATTTTCTGGTGGAGGGTGCGTTCCCCATGGGCGTTGTCTCAATCCTCGCCGCCATGGGTGATACCGGGAAAGGCATGATGACCCTGGACTTAGCGTTGTCAGTGGCAACCGGCGAGCCGCGCTCTGTGTCTGTCAGTCCGGAGCCCATGGCCTTCGGCGGCCCAGTGAGGGAGTTTGGCACAGCGGTTATTTTCACCGCCGAGGACGATCTGGGCGAGGTTCACAGGCGACTGCAGCGACTGGATCCGATCGAGCTTCGTCTCAAGGTCCCTGAGCGTTTGATTGTCGTCCCTTTGCCCAATGCGGGAGGGCCAATCCCTCTGGTGGTGTCCAGTAAGGACGGCCCTGAGATCACATCCCAGTTCAAATTGCTGCGAGATCAAATCCTGCGGCTTCGTAATCTCAAACTGGTAGTGTTCGATCCATTGGCATCGTTCATTCATGCAGATGTCACGTCCGATCCGGCTGCGGGTAGTTTTGCGACCGGCCTGCTGGCAAGTCTCGCCACAGAGACGGGTGCAGCCATCATTGTTGCTCACCATATGCGCAAGCCACAGGGCAACCGACCGATCGCTTCCGTCGAACAGGCTCGGGACGCGGTGCGTGGCACCAGTGCAATTGTTGACGGGGTGCGCATGGTCTATGCGCTCTGGCCGTCACCTGACGAGCATCAGGCATCCGTGTTCAAAACAATGGATGAGCCGTTCATTCGAAACGCTGTCTATCAAGGCGCTGTGGTCAAGGCCAATGGCCCAGCCGACCGAACCATTCGCACTTTTTTACGCGCGCCGACGGGTCTTCTTATGGACGTCACGGCGTCACTGAAAGCGCGCCGCCGCCCAGAACAGGACTTGATGAATACGCTGGTCTCAGCGATCGCCCGCGCAGCTGAAAGCGGACACCCGTACACCCACACCGGCGGAACGGGTCTTTACCAACAGCGCCACCGCCTGCCGATGGAGTTTCGTGAGATGGGCCGTAAGCGGATCCAGGACATGGCTCAAGAGCTCCTCAACGACGGCGTCTTAGTCAAAGGCATGGCCGCTGGATCGAAAGAAGACAAGTGGATGGATGTCCCCTGCGGGCCATTTTCGCGGGGTGTGGGTGAGTTCATTCTCGGTGCTGACGAGGGAGAAGATTGATGTCTCAATTTGCTCCGTTGCCAAGCGTTACCAGCCGTTGCCAATTACCACGTTGCCAGTTGGTTACCAAAAGTTTTTGGCAACGGGATTTTCTCTGCAAATCATTGAAACCAATCATGAAATTTGTCTCACCTCCGTTGCCAAGCGCCGCCGTTGCCAACCAGTAAATTATTCAATGATTTCAACGATTTCCACGTTTCCACCTCCCCCTAAAGGGGGAGGAGTGTTTTTGGTAACACACACTCCTCCCACCAGAGACCGATGGGCCATTACCAACCCGTTGCCAAAACCAATCCACCAGCAAACGTATTTCCATGGAGACCCGATATGACCCCAACCACTTCGAGAACAATTCACGCCGATCAGGCCCAGGGGCAACTCGTCATGCTTTCACTGGATCTCGGCACCAAGACCGGTTGGGCAGTTCGCCTTTCCGATCGGACCGTCACCAGTGGCACAGCCGAGTTCAAGAACGACCGCTGGCAGGGCGGCGGTATGCGCTTCCTGCGCTTCAAGCAGTGGCTCACCGAGATCAAACAGATGGCCGGTGGTCTAGATGTCGTTTTCTTTGAGGAAGTCCGGCGTCATGCCGGTGTCGATGCTGCCCACGCCTATGGCGGTTTTCTGGCTCACGTCACCGCATGGTGTGAACACCACGAAATCCCTTACGAGGCTGTGCCCGTCGGCACCATCAAACGCCACGCAACCGGCAAAGGGAACGCGAACAAGGATGCGGTCATCACCGCTGTTCGGAACCTCGGGTTTGATCCGGCGGATGACAACGAGGCGGATGCTCTGGCCATCCTTGACTGGGCCATGGCCCATCGTGACGGAAGGACAGGCCAATGAACGGCGAAATGATGCTCAAACAAGCTGCTGCCGTTGTCGGCAATCGCAGGGAAACTTACGGCGATCCGATGGCATCCATGACAGCTATTGCCAAACGCTGGTCGATTACGCTGGGCCAGCCCATCACGCCGTCGCAGGTGGCGTTGTGCCTGATTGATCTAAAGCTGGCACGTCTGGCCCACGATCCCCAACACCTCGATAGCATGATCGACATTGCGGGTTACGCCGCTGTGCTCAAGGAAGTCAGCTGATGAGATGGTATCCACCGGGGTTTGGCGGAGAGCGCCGCAATAGCGAGCAAATCAAAAAGGATGGTTGGCTTGAGCGCGGACTTATGGCCGTGTCGATTGAAGACCAACGCCTGACCTGGCCGGAACGTGAACTGGTCCGACAGATTGGCGAAAAGCTGTATGGAAAACGAAATGATGACAAGGGAGAAAACCATGGTTGAATGGACAACACACGAGGTTGAAACGCGTTTGGTGGAGGCTGCCGATGTGCTCAAGCGCCTTCCTGAGGAGAGGGTGCAAGGCTACTTCAACGTCTGGCCAGAGATGGTTTATGACTTCGCAGACAAGGTTGGTCAAACGGCTGAGCCCATGCGTCGTCCACCACCCTCGGCAAGCTCCATCACCCGCATGGAAGAAACCCTCGAGTGGCTGCAGATGCTCGATGGCGAAGATGCGAAGATGGTTTGGGCCCGTGCCGAAGGCATGCGTTGGAAGCCCATCTGCTGGCGCTTTGGCATCAGCCGGGCAACGGCGGCACGGCGCTGGGAGTTCTCCCTCAGCGTCATCACCTTGAAGCTCAATGGCATGCCCGTGCAGATGAGGCGAGCGCGGGCGATGGTCATCAATCGCGCTCGGAAGCTGTCAATGCAAATCGCAAACTGAGACGCTTTCTCGTGAGACACCGCAAGGCGAGACAGATGCGCTCGATTTGGGGTAGTTTCAGACCATGCTCGCGAGAGGCGCGCGCGGTAAAACCCGAAGCTCTTTTGCAGCCGCCCCCAAGCCTTTGATAAGTTGGTTCCTTCCTGGCCGACATCCTATGCGGGAGGCGTCAGCGCGGGATTTCGCTAGCGACAGAGCTAAAAACTAACTTGACGACAGCTTGACAGACTGAACGGCGGCCCAGGGTTCCTGGGGCTTTGCGGGGTCGATCTGTCAAGCGCACCCAATTGTTCACCCAATTTCATCTGATTGACAAAATGAACCTTAAAATCGAAACCATGCCGGTGGATCGGTTGATCCCCTATGCGCGCAACGCCCGCACACATGCGGAAACCCAAGTCGCGCAAATCGCCGGATCCATCACTGAGTTTGGGTTCGTCAATCCGATCCTGGTTGGTGATGATGATGTCATCATCGCCGGTCATGGGCGTTTGATGGCGGCACGCAAACTCGGCCTCAACGAGGTGCCCGTTATTCGGGTTGATGGTCTTAGCGAGACGCAGCGCCGCGCACTCATCATTGCCGACAACAAAATAGCGGAAAATGCAGGATGGGATGAGGAGCTATTGCGTCTCGAGATCGCCGATCTCAAGGCCCAGGATTTTGACCTGGACCTGACCGGGTTTGATCTATCTGAGATCGACCAGTTGCTGCAAAATACAGGCAATCAAGTCCCCGACGGGCTTACGGGTGATGACCAAATCCCAGAAGCACCGGCCAACCCCGTTTCCAAGGCGGGTGATCTCTGGGTGCTCGGTACTCACCGGCTGCTCTGTGGCGACAGTACCAGCGCGGATGATGTGAAGCGCTTGATGAATGGCGAACGGGCCATCTTGTTTGCAACGGATCCGCCATACCTGGTTGATTATGATGGCACCAATCATCCGCAAAACAGTGCCCGCAAAGCCAAAGTCGCCAAAGGTAATACCGGCGGGACTGATGGCAACAAAGACTGGTCCGCCAGTTATGGCGTAACCTGGGATGATTCATCCCAAGGCCCGGATCTTTATCGCGGATTTATCAAGGCCGCGATCGCCGAAGCCATCAAGCCGAACGCTGCTTGGTACTGCTGGCATGCGTCACGCCGCCAGGCCATGCTGGAAGAAGTTTGGACGGAGATGGGCGCGTTTCAGCACCAGCAGATTATCTGGAATAAGGAAAAGGGTGTCCTCACCCGGTCCCGATATCTTTGGAAGCATGAGCCCTGCCTGATGGGCTGGATCAAAGGCAATATGCCGCCGAAAGCGGATGGGGCTCAGTTCCTCTCCTCAGTTTGGGATATCCACGGACTTTCCGGCGAGGAACGTCCTGATCATCCGACGCCAAAGCCGCTCGATTGCTTTGCCATTCCCATGCGCCAGCATGCAGAACCCGGCGGGTTATGCTATGAACCATTTTCAGGATCTGGCTCCCAGATCATGGCAGGAGAATCCGTCGGAAGACGGGTTTATGCGCTGGAGATTAGCCCCGTCTATGTGGATGTGGCTGTTGAGCGCTGGCAGAATGCCACCGGCAAATCGGCGGCCCTTGATAAGGACGGACGCACATTCGATGAGATTAAAAATGAAAGGATGGCCGCATGAGGCAATCGAGACGGATGTCTCTAGTGGAATCCCTATTCAATGTGGCGATCGGCTACGGCGTCGCGGTTACAACCCAGATCATTGTCTTTCCGCTTTTTGATCTTGAAGTTTCGCTTTCCGACAACCTGGCTATCGGCGGGCTGTTCACCGTGGTGAGCATTGTGCGCTCCTATGCTGTCAGGCGGCTATTTGAAGCCATCCGCGTTCGGTCATTTCAGGGCGCGTAAAAACAGAAACGCCGCCTCGGTGTTTCGGGCGACGTTTGTATGATCCTTTACCTTTAAGGGTTTTGACTTTCTGCATTCGGAACAACGGAGATTCCAATGCGCGGGCCGCAAGGCTGCGGGGTTTGGATAACGGTTTTCGTTTCATGGTTCCTTCCTCGTTTTGATGGGCGCGGACTATAGGCGACAGTCGACGCTCCTGTCGACAATTCAATAATCAAGGGCGGCCCGAACATGGGAACGTATGACGCAAATGCTTGTCAGTCAGGCCGAATACGCACGCCAGCGTGGGGTCTCGCGCCAATACGTGGGCCAAATGGTGGCCAAGGGCGTGATCACATTGCAGGATCGCAAAGTCGATCCGGCGCAAGCCGATGCTGCCCTCGCAGCCGTTCGCGAACCCGCCCGGCCAGCGAGGAGAGCTGAACCGCAGACCGCGCCCGTGATAAAACCGACGGCTCCGGCAATTGACTTTCCTGTCTCATCGCCGGTCGGCGGTGACCTGCCGACGCTGTTGCTTAAGACACGGATCAAGAGCGAGGTGGAAAAAGCTAAGCTCCTTGAGATTAAGGCTCGAGTTGAAGCTGGTAAATATGTGGATGCCGATGAAGTTAAAGTTGCCGCTTTTAACCGGGCACGGATTGTTCGCGATGGCCTGCTGAATATCCCGGAGCGATTATCAGCGGTTCTGGCAGCTGAAAGCGATGCGACCCGCGTGCACACGCTGCTTTATACGGAGATCCGAGCTGCGCTCGAGGAACTAGCGGATGCTTCCTGACGCCGACAAAATATACAACAAGGCATTTGATCGCGGATTGCGGCCAGACCCATTGTTGAAGGTGTCGGAATGGGCGGATCAACATCGAAGGTTATCCGGCAAAGGTGCTTCAGAGCCTGGACCATGGCGAACATCGCGCACGCCCTATCTGCGCGAGATTATGGACTGCCTGTCCCCTTCGTCGCCGTACGAGCGGGTGGTGTTTATGAAGGGCGCGCAGATTGGCGCGACCGAATGCGGAAACAATTGGATTGGCTATGTCATCCACCATGCACCCGGCCCCATGTTGGCAGTGCTGCCCACCGTGGAGATGGCCAAACGGAACTCGCGACAACGCATTGATCCGCTGATTGAAGAAAGTGAGGTGCTCTCAAGCCTTGTTAAACCTGCGCGCGCCAGAGATTCCGGCAACACGGTCCTGACCAAATCGTTCCAGGGCGGCTTGTTGGCGATGACGGGTGCCAACTCGGCGGTGGGGCTGCGCTCCATGCCGGTGCGCTATCTGTTTCTCGATGAGGTCGACGGATACCCAGGAGACATCGATGGTGAAGGAGATCCCGTTGCACTGGCTGAAGCCCGCACACGAACTTTTGCGCGGCGGAAGGTCTTTATTGTTTCGACACCAACTGTCAAAGGCGTGTCGCGGATCGAGCGGGAGTTCGAAGCTTCAGACCAACGGCGATATTTCGTGCCTTGCCCCCATTGTAGTCATTTCCAATGGCTGGAGTTTGAGCGGTTGCGTTGGGAAAAAGGGCAGCCGGGAACAGCCCATTATCTCTGCGAAGACTGTGATGGCGCTATTCATGAACATCATAAGACGCGGATGTTGGAGCAAGGCGAATGGCGCTCAACGGCTAAGTCTGAAAAAGGGAATGAAAAAACTGCAGGGTTTCACATCTCCAGTCTTTATAGCCCCATCGGTTGGCGAAGCTGGTCTGAGATCGCAACCGCCTGGGAGATGGCGCAGGGAAATGATGCAGCGGTTAAATCCGTGAAGAACACCGACCTTGGCGAGACCTGGGTCGAAACTGGCGAAGCACCCGATTGGCAGAGGCTTTATGACCAGAGAGAATCTGGTCCCGCTGGCATTGTTTCTTCGAGAGGTTTGTTTCTGACGGCTGGCGTCGACGTTCAAAAGGATAGACTGGAGGTTGATGTCTGGGCCTGGGGCCGTGGACTGGAAAGCTGGCTCGTTGATCACATCGTTATCGATGGCGGTCCGCAAAGACCGGAAGCCTGGTTGGAGCTGAATGGCCTGTTGGATCAAACTTGGGCCCACGAAGGTGGGGCGCATTTGCGTATTGCCAGGATGGCCATCGACACCGGTTACGAGTCACCGGCGGTTTATGCGTGGGCGCGTAAGGCCGGATTTGGACAAGTCGCACCCATCAAGGGTGCCGAAGGATTTAATCGGTCCAGCCCGGTGTCCGGGCCAACCCTTGTGGATGCGACTGATGGTGGCAAGAAACTCCGTCGTGGCGCGCGCCTCTGGACGGTTGCAGTTTCCACATTTAAGTCTGAGACCTACCGGTTTCTGAGGGCTGAACGCCCAACGGACGAAGAACGTGCCGAAGGTGCCGACTATCTACCAGGCACCGTTCATTTGCCAAAATGGGTGGATGCAGAATGGCTCAAGCAGTTGGTTGCCGAGCAGCTTATTACAGTCAAAAACAAGCGTGGGTTCACCCGCCTCGAATGGCAAAAGCTGCGAGAACGGAATGAAGCATTGGATTGCCGGGTCTATGCCCGCGCTGCAGCTTGGATCGTCGGCATTGATCGCTGGCCCGAGGCCCGCTGGCGTGATCTTGAAGAGCAGCTGCACCTGGCACCGGAAACCTTGACCACGGAATTGACGACGGCTCCTCAAGCCGGGCGTGTCAAACGCACCAAACCTGTAGAGCGACGGGTGATCTCCAGCGGCTACATGACGAGATAGAGGCTCCATTGGCAACGATAGAAGAAATTACAGCGCAGCTGGATGCTCTGCGAGCCCAGCGTGCCAGTGGCGTTGCGCGTGTCAGTTATGACGGCAAGACAGTCGAATACCGAGGCGATAACGAGATTGTCGCGGCTATTCGCGCGCTGGAGAGTGAGCGGAAACAGCTCTCTGGCGAAAGACAAATTCGACAAATTCGCGTGACGACTTCCAAGGGATATTGAGATGGCATTTTGGCAACGATTTGGCTGGGGTAAGGCAAAGACAGCCCGATCCCAGGCCTTTGAAGGTGCCCGGATGGCCCGTCGCTTGTCGTCCTGGCGCGTTGGCAGCGAGGGGATTAATGCAGCCATTCGCCAAGGGGGTGATGTGTTACGTGCCCGGTCGCGAGATCTGGTACGCAACAACCCTTACGCCAACAATGCGACCACAAGCTTTGCGGCTCACGCCATTGGTGCGGGCATCAAGCCATCAAGCTTGATCGAAGATGCTGCGTTGAAAGACAAGATCCAGCGGCTATGGCTTGCTTGGACAGATGAGGCCGATGCTGATGGCCTGACGGATTTTTATGGTCTTCAGTCCATTGCCGCACGGGCCGTGTTTGAAGCGGGTGAGTGTTTCTTTCGCTTGCGGCCCCGCAGGCCCAGTGACGGATTGATCGTCCCGTTGCAACTGCAAATGCTGCCGTCAGAGCAGTTGCCTTATGCCCATTCGGAGACACTGCCCAACGGCAACGAAGTCGTCTTCGGTATTGAGTTCGATCGCTTAGGTCGTCGTATTGCCTATCACTTTTTGAGGCAACCGCCTGGCGACGTTCGTCAACACACGGATCACTCTCGGGTACGTGTCCCGGCCAATCAGGTACTTCATATTTTTAATCCTGTGGCCGAGGGGCAGATCCGGGGTGTTCCGTGGTTGACGCCCGCCATGACGAGGCTGTGGTTATTGGAGCAATATGACGACGCCGAACTGGACCGCAAAAAGGTCGCTGCTATGTTTGCGGCGTTCGTCACCAAACCTTATCCCGAAGAAATCATGGGCGAAGACGTTGCGCCAAAAGACCAGGATCACGCATCATTGGTGGGATTGGAGCCGGGCACTTTGCAGATGTTGCTTCCCGGCGAAGACATCAAATTCTCCGATCCGGCCGACGTGGGTGGATCCTACGAGGCGTTCCAATATAGGACCTTGTTGGCCTGCTGTTCAGCCATGGGAGTGCCCTATACCAATGTGACGGGCGATCTCCGACAGGCTAACTATTCCAGCCTGCGTGAAGGCAAGCTTGAGTTCCGCCGACGCATGGAACAGTTCCAGCACAATGTGATGATCTTTCAGATGTGCCGCCCGGTATGGCGACGCTGGATGGAAGACGCTGTGTTGTCTGGTGCGCTTGGCATAAATGATTTTGCGATGATTCCAGGTAGATACCTCCCTGCAAAATGGATCCCGCCCAAATGGGATTGGGTCGATCCCCTTAAAGATCGCAAGGCTGAGATTGAAGCGATCAATGCCGGTCTAAAATCCCGCTCAGACGTCATCGAAAGCGAAGGCTTTGATGCCGAAGAAGTGGACCGGCGCATTGCTGCCGATCAGGCACGACAAGAAGCGCTCGGGCTTAGGTTTGAGAAAGACGGCGCATCGTCCTCTCCAAATTTAGATGAAGACGACCAAACCCAAAGTACCCGCGAGCAGAACGTTTCTGCCGCCTAAAAGGACATTCCCATGAAATCCTGGTTTACAGCGCGCGCTAAAAATGGTGTCGCGGAGCTCTCTATTTATGATGAGATTGGTGCCTACGGCGTACCGGCAAAAGCTTTTATCGATGAGATGAAGGCTTTAGGCGACGTTGCGGATTTAACGCTCAGGCTCAACAGCCCGGGTGGGTCTGTGTTTGACGGCATCGCCATCTACAACGCGCTTAAACGCCATCCGGCAAAGATCACCATCACAGTGGACGGCCTGGCTGCTTCCATCGCCTCTGTCATTTTGTGCGCGGGTGACGATGTCGTCATGCCGAGAAACGCGATGATCATGGTTCATGACCCGTCCGCTGACGTTATGGGCAACGCAGGCGATATGCGCTCCATGGCCGAGGCCCTGGACAAGATGCGCGATGGTCTGGCGAGCGCCTATCAGGACAAGACGGGGCGCGAGCCATCAGAGATCACCCAATGGATGGCTGAAGAAACCTGGTTCGATGCTGCAGAAGCCTTGGATGCTGGGTTTGCTGATCGGCTCGAAGATCCGGTCTCCATGGCCGCAACCTTTGATCTTTCCAATTTCACCCGGGTGCCGCCCACGCTGGCGTCGCTCGCAACCGCTGCTTCCCCTGAGCCTAAGGAGACAAACATGACCGAGAAACCCACCCCTGATCCGGTTGCCGCCGATACGGAAACCAAACCGAGCGAAGACGCCCCCGCCGAAGCGCCTGTAGAAGACAACGTCGTCGATTTAGATCAGGTTCGCGCGCAGGAACGCAAAGCGACTTTGGCGTACGTGAACGAGGTCAATCAGCTCTGCGCCCTCGCAGGATCGCCCGAGATGGCCACGACGTTTATCGCCAAAGCGACCGCCATGGATCAAGTGCGCACAGCACTTTTGCAAGCTCGCGCAGAAACTGATGAAGCCTCAGCCGTGAGCGCCCTGCGTCACAGCCAAGCTCAGGCTCCATCAGAGCCCATCATCGACACCGCTGCGATCTATGCGGCGCGCAACAAAACCGCCAATTAAGGAGTAACCCATGCCTGTCATGACCGAAGGCCAGCACACTGGAGAATTCATCGTTTCTGAAGGAAACGGATCCATCAGTCGCGAGACCGTAACAATCCTGAATGGCCGCACCTTGGAGCCGGGAACGGTTCTTGGCCGTGTCACCACATCCGGCAAGTACCGCGAGATTGATCCGGTCGCCACCTCTGGTGCCGAAGTGGCCGTGGCCGTTTTGTTTGATGCGGTCGATGCCTCCGGCGGTGATGCCCCAGGGGTTGTAATCACGCGTTTTGCCGAAGTTCACGGCGGCGAAGTGGTCTGGCCTTCCGGCATCACCGATCCACAGAAACAAACGGCCATCGATCAGTTGGCCGTTGCCACAATTATTATCCGATAGGAGAGGTCCATGCCCGCACTCGATATTTTTAATTCCAATGCTTTCTCGTTGGTGTCTCTGACGGATTCCATCAATAAAATTCCTTTTCTACCGGGCCGCATTGGTCAGCTGAGCCTGTTCCGTGAACAAGGTGTCGCGACAACCTCTGTCTTGGTGGAAGAACGTGAAGGCTCGCTTACCTTGGTGGAAACCACCGCGCGTGGTGCGCCTGCCGTGCAGAACGCACACAACAAGCGCAAAGCCCGGTCTTTGACCGTTCCCCATATTGCGTTGGAAGACACCATTTTAGCCGACGAAGTTCAAAACCTTCGGGCATTCGGATCTGACAGCCAATTGGAAGGTGTCCAACAGGTGATGAATGATCGCCTGGAAGAAATGGCCCGCAAACTAGATGCGACCCTGGAGCATTTGCGCATCGGAGCCATCATGGGACAAATCTTGGATGCGGACGGATCTACCGTTCTTTATGATCTGTTTCAGGAGTTCGGTGTTTCTCAGCAGACGGAGATCGACTTTGATCTCGACAACGCCTCACCCGTCTCCGGCGCGATCAAAAAGAAGTGCCATGACGTTAAGCGCAAGATCGAGGATGAACTGGGGGCGACGCCCTATAGCCACATCCATGCCATCTGCGGTTCCGCGTTCTTTGATGACCTGGTCACACACCCGGAAGTCTCAGCCGCCTATGACCGATATCTCGACGGCTTGTTCCTTCGCGAAGGTCAGGCACGCGGTTCGTTCGAATATGCGGGTATTGTATTTGAAGAATACCGGGGCCGCGTGGGTTCGGTTGATTTTACCGATTCCAACAAAGCCCACTTCTTCCCGGTCGGCGTGCCGGGGCTGTTTCGCCAATACAATGCACCGGCGGATTTTGTTGAAACCGTCAACACGATCGGTCTGCCGCGCTACGCCAAACAGGCACCGGACACACAGTTTGGCCGTTGGGTTGCACTTCATGCCCAATCCAACCCGTTGCCGATTTGCACCCGTCCGCGTGTGCTGATGAAAGCCAAGCGCACCTGACGTCAATGCGTGGTGGGGTTATTTTTGCTCAGCGCCTTTAAGCGTTTATTTGCAAGATCAAGGTCAAACTCCTCGGGATCAAAATCGCCGATCCAGTCCAGATAGTCTGGGTCGGCGGATTTTGGATTTTGAACAGCTTCTACCAAATCAGCATAGGCATAGGGACCGCCACTATCTTCCGGTGGGCATGCCCGTTTGCCATCAAGGCAAGCCAAAGGGGCGATTGCATCACTAACTTTGACGACGTCAATCTCGTGCCGCCAGTCGTCACCGAAGTCGTAAGTGTAAAGAAATGTATGACCTTCCAATAATACGTGAGAGAGCCTCACATTGGCTTCCTCTGCAATGGGGCGTCCTCCAGAGGCATCGTCAGGAACGCCATAACGCTCGCCATCGATGACAAAGAGATGAAGGTGTTCGTCTTCCCAACCCATTACGGCCTGGATGACAAAATGTAGTCCGGCCAAGGTATAATTGGCGGGGACTGAAACCTGTCGCCAGATTTCTGGTTCGATATCAGATAAGCGGATGTGGAGGGAAATAGAGGCTGGCATGGTAAATTGACTTACAAATTGTATTTGAGCTCAATGCGGACTATTCAAGTCTTTGTACATTATCTGAAGGAGAATTCGATGAATCTTAATGATCTAAAAGACGCCGTTGCCGAAAAGGCAGGGATTTCCAAGGCTGAAGCTGGCACTGCCGTTAGCGCCGTTCTCGATACCATTAGCGAAACTTTGACCAAAGGTGAGAAAATCGCTCTGGTTGGATTCGGTAATTTTGAAATTTCTGACCGAGCGGCTCGCGATGGCCGCAATCCCTCAACCGGCGAGACCATTAAGATTGCCGCAAGCAAAGCCGTTAAATTCAAAGCTGGCAAAGCTCTGAAAGACAGCGTGAACGGCTAAGTTCACTTTTCATATTTATTGGGATGAGGCGGCCTCCAGGGGCCGCCTTTTCTATGTGTGCCATGGCCAATGCCTTTGACATCGCGTTCGCTCGACTGTTTGCCGACACCAACTTAACCCAGTCGGCAGTTTATCAGGCCCAAGGCTGTGACGCCGTCTCTGTGCGGGTGATTGCCCGCCGCCCGGACGAAATCATCGGGTTTGGTGAAACCCTCATTCATTCAGAAACCACATTATTTGATGTGCGGACTTCCGACATTCTTGATCCTCGTCCGGGAGATCATCTAACAGTTAATGGTGTGGCCTATGTCATTCAGGGAGAGCCTGAACGGCGCGACCCGGATCGCTTGGTCTGGACAATGGATGTCAGGCCCGTATGAAATTTGCGGCATCATTAGCTGGCTCACTCAAAGCTGCCATGGCGGTCGAAGTCCGCCAGATTGAAAAGGCCGTTGTTGCCGGTGTTAAAGAAGCGGGTGATGGGCTGAAGGGAAGTCTTCGCAGTCAAATCATCTCAGCAGGTCTGGGGGCCCGATTAGCTCGAACCTGGAGAAACCGGACCTATCCTAACAAAGGACACGACGCGGCCAGCCTTGTCTGGTCGAAGGCACCGGAGATCGTGCGGACCTTTGATCAAGGTGCGGTGATCAGGAGCAAGTCAGGTTTTTGGTTGGCAATCCCAACGGCGGCGGCACCCAAGAGAGGTGTGGGCGGGAAACGGATCACGCCAGCTAATTTTCCAATGAGCCGATTTGGGCCGTTGCGGTTTGTGTATCGACGTGGCCGCCCGTCACTTCTGGTGGTCGACAGTGTCCGTGTCAGCAGCAAAACGGGACGTGTCGGTCGTCAGGCCAAAGGTGGTGCATTTACAAAGGCTGGACGGATCAAATCAGGGATCACAACGGTGGTGATGTTCATCATGGTGCCGCAGGTTCGGATACCTAAACGTTTGGATGTTCGCCGAGCGGCTGAAGCTTGGTCGCGTCGCACGCCGGATCTGATTAGCAAACGTTATGAACCGGCTAAACCTAGCTAAACATTCTGAGTTTGTACGAATTTGAGTCGACGGATTTTTCGCAGCAGAACCAATATCCAAACAGCCATTGCAAGGGTGATGACGGGCCAAATAACGATGAAGATCCAAATATTGATCTCCTCGTAAGTGATGCCAAAGAACGTCGCCCAATCATAGAGAAGGCGAACGCACCAGTTAAAGACGAAGTCGATCCAGTCGATGCCGCTATTTGCCATGGTTACCGCGCTACTTTTCATAGTGTCTCAAAATGCCAATTTGTCGGATGCTCACAATTACAAGGAATTGCGGCCCAATTATGATGATATCTCGATGGATTTTTGGACATGGCAAGCAAGACTGAACTGATCCTAGCCACACTTAAATCTCGGCTGGAGACAATTCCGGCAGCACATGCTGAGCGCAATTCTGCTGTGCCTGAAAAGATCCCAACCGGCGGCTTGATCGTGCTGCGAGATGGTAACCCTGGCGAACCAGAGACCACGCTTGGCGGCTTTGGCGGCATTTATTACAGCCACGGCATCGAGATCGAACTCTACATTGAAGATGGTGATGCCACGGTCCGAGATGCAGCCTTTGATGGCTTAGTACAGGCGATCGGCACCGCACTGGAGGCTGATCCCACCCTCGGCGGCCTTACCTTTGGCATGACCTATGGCCGCCCGGAAACCAATACGGAAGCAGTGGCAGGAGCCCCGGCCATTAAGTCCGGAACGATCATCGTCACCGTCGAATACGAAACCACCAGCCTACTCGGCTAACCAGAATTCAATTACAGGAGACATTTTATGTCGCGAGCCTATGGTTCGAGCGCAACACTGCTGCTCAAGCGAGAAACCACCTACGGCATCTCGCCGTCTGGAGATTATGTCCGGATGCCGTTCAACAGCGTCTCTCTGGGCTCCGAACAGGGCCTGATTGATGACCCGGTTTTGGGTCAAGGACGCGATCCCCTGGCACCGTTGCAGGATGTCATTAACGACGAAGGCGACATCACGGTTCCCATGGACCCGCGTTATTTGGGCATCTGGCTCACTGGCTTGTTCGGCGATCCGACAAGCACCGACAACATGGACGGCACCTTTGATCATGTGTTTGTCTCTGGCATTGATGCTCTACCCAGTTATTCCCTTGAGGTCGGCATGGCCCAAGTGCCAGCCTTCTTTATGCACGGGGGCGTCGTTCTCAATTCCATTGCCTTGGATTTTCAACGCTCGGGCGCTGCGGCGGCAACCATCAACGCCGTCGCTCAGGGAGAAAGTCGCAATCTAACATCTCAGGGCGGGACACCGACCACCCTCTCTTTTAACCGTATCAGCCAATTCCAGGGGTCCATCACCAAAGCCGGTCAGCCGGTTGGCAATCTCACTTCTGGGTCGCTGACCTATTCCAACAACTTAGAAAAGATCGAGACCATCCGTTCTGACGGATTGATCGATGGGGCGGATCCAACGGTGGCCGCTTTGACGGGTCGCATTGATGTGCGGTTCGCCGACACCACGTTGATCGATGCCGCATCCAGTGGCACGCCGGTGGATCTGGAATTTGGCTATACCGTAGGTGCATCCAGGGTCTCATTCACCGCACATGAAGTTTACCTGCCAAAGCCCAAACTGGCCGTTGAAGGTCCGGGCGGCATTCAGGCGAGCTTTGATTTTCAAGGGGCCAAGAATGATGCGGCAGGCCGCATGCTGACCGTAACACTGGTCAATGATCTCGATGGAACCGAATACCTATGATCTCCTTAAAACAATCCAACGACCCCTTCGAAATTGATCTTCCCTACGGCATTACGGTGACCGTTAATCCCTTGTCGACGACAGCTATGGCGGCAGCTCAGGCGGGAGCGCGGCGTCGCGTCGAGGCTTTCGAAACCCAAGTGCGTGATCGCAAGGCATCCGGTCTACCGTTGGACGGCCTTCCTGACTTAAGCATCGATGAGGAGCGGGATGGATTCCTGCAATGTCAGGTCGTCTATGAGCTGGCAGTGCGTCAAATCACCGCCTGGATTGGGATTGAAGATAATCCGCCGGTCACCCGCGACAATATCATCGCGGTGATGGACCTGTATCCCGTGGGTGAGCAGTTTCTGCAAAAACTGACCTTGCAGCAGATGTTGCTCAACGCCGCAAAAAACGCATCAGGGCTCTCAGCCTTTGGCACTTCAAGCCAGGTGGAGGGCCCGGATATTGCGAAGGGTGCGAAAATGGCTGCGGCGAAAACTGCCCTGAGCGCAAAAACGCCCTGATCACAGCAGAAGAACACCAAGCCTGGGACGTACTGAACGCCTGCCTAGGGCAATTGCGATTTACGCCGTCTGGACATGTGGCGGGTATCGATATGAATGCGGCACTTAAAATTTCGGAGGTTCGGGGTTTCGAGCCGGGCGTCATGTCCGAACTTCTAAACGCGGCAGAGAATGGTCTGATTGAAGCGATGAACCAGAAAGAAAGAGATTAATGGCTCAAGCCAAACATACCTATGCGATCCGTCTTAGCGTTGATGGTGGCGGCAAGGTTAAGGCCGAGCTCATGGATGTGGGCCGCGCTGGCGATAAGTCTCTCAAGAAAATCGAGACAGCCGGTGGCAAGGCGTCCCTTGGCCTCACCAAGCTGTCCGATCGCGCTCAATCCTTGGGTCGTAACATGAAGCTTCTCTACGGCGCGATTGCCGCAGGTGGGGCCATTCGTGGCTTGCAAGAAATGGTGAAGCTGTATGCCGACTTCGAATCCGGGCTAATCGGTGTTGGCAAAACCGCAAACCTCTCCAAGGCGGACCTGGCCTCCCTCGGCGAAGACATCGATGCGCTGTCAAAGCGCATCCCGGTGGCGACCGATGAACTGCTGGCTATTGCCCAAAGTGCGGGTCAGTTGGGTGTTAAGGGTGCGGATAATATCCTTAAATTTACCGAGACGGTCGCCAAACTGGGCACGGCAACGGATTTGTCGGGCAATGACGCCGCCATGGCTCTGGCGCGCATTCTCAATGTTACCGGCGAGGCCATGGGCACAGTGGATGTGTTGGGGTCGGTGATCGTGGCCCTTGGCAATAATTTTGCCGCCACGGAAAGCCAGATTACAGAAATGACGACCGAGATCGCACGGGCCACGGCAGTCTTCGGCGTGAGCTCTGCCCAGGCATCGGCGCTAGCAGCGGCGTTGGCATCTGTTGGTGTTAAATCGGAAGTGGCTGGCACATCTGTGGGCCGGGTTATGCACATGATGGACGCGGCTGTTCGAAGCGGCGGAAAACATCTCGATATTCTCTCCAAAATCACCGGCCAAACCGGCGCTGAGATCAAAGCCCTGTTCCAGAAGAATTCCACGGCTGCCTTCGTTCTGTTTATTGAAGGCTTGAAACGGCTCAGTGACGCTGGAGGATCGGCGGCGGAGGCCATGGCGGCATTGGGCCTATCGGATCAGCGATTGCTCAAGACCCTGCCGGTGCTGGCAAACCGCGCCGATCTTCTGGCGACGGCCCTTGATCTTGCCAACCGTGAGACCGAAAACGCGACGGCTCTCAATGAGGAAGCGGCAAAGGCATTTGAAAGCCTGAACAGCCAAACGGAGATGATGTGGAATAACATCAAATCTCTGGCACGCGCTATCGGAGAAGACCTGGCCCCTGGTGTGACTGCTGCGGTCAAGGAATTGGGTAGTTTAGCCAATCAAGCCAGTGTTGCCTATGAGCAGTTGAAGCTTGTGGCCCAAGGGGATTTTAACTTCGATGGCCTGAGCCTAGGCAGCACTCGCACGGTTGTCGCCGAGAGACGCGCTGAGCTTCAAGACATTGCACGAGAGCTTAAATCTCTGGGTGACATAGGGTTCATGGACGATCCCCTTGGCTGGGGCCGCAAGGTTGCGCTGGAACGCCAACTTAAAGAAAAAACGGCCATCTATCAGCAATGGGCTGCAAAACTGGCCTGGATGCAGAGAGAAAAAGGCGGAAAGCCAAAACCAGAGAGTACGACCGTTGCACCCGATGGCTCCATGGCGCTGGATATCAAGGCGGCGCAAGAGCGAACCGATCAGATTGCGAAAATCGAAAAGGACCTGCAAAAACAATTGTTCACCCTGACCCATGAGGGTGCCGATCGCATCCGGGCAGAGTACGAACAACTGACGAAAGAAATCGGGGCCCTGCTGGCTCCAGACGGCAGCAACCGCTCAGAAGTCGATGGCTTGTTGGATCAAGCCGCATCAGTGCGCAATGCCAAGCTGGCAAAGCTGGCGGCAACAGAACAAGAAGCGGCAAACCGCATTCATGAGGCCAATCTCAAGATTATTGACGGATTGCGCGCAGAGAAGGACGCCTTGGCCATGACGGACAAGGGGCGGTTTGTTTCTCAGGCACTGAGGCGGTTGTCGGCGGAAGCCACGGACATTGAGCGCCGCCAGGTTCAAGAATTGGCGGGAAGCTTGTTTGATGAGCAGCAAGCCATAGAAGCCCGCAATAAAGCTGAAGAGGAAGCTGCTAAGCTGAAAGAGAGAGGTAAAACTCTTACGGAAAGCCTGCGCACGGCACAAGAAGCCTATAAGGCCGAGATTGCGGATCTCAATCGCCTGCTTGATGAAGGCGCAATTGCTCAAGAGACTTTTGCGCGCGCATCTGAGGAAGCCTATGGCAGGATGCTCAGCGCCAGTCGGGAATGGTCTGACGGTGTCACCCGAGCATTGCGCGATTACGCCGATGAGGCCGGCAATGCAGCCAGGCAGTTTGAGCAGGTTACAACCCGGTCCTTAAAGGCCGGAGAAGATGCCTTTGTCGAATGGGCCAAGACCGGCAAATTCAATGCCGCCGATTTGTTCAATACCATTGCCGAGGAAGCCTTACGCGCGGCCATTCGCATGTCGGTGATCAAGCCCTTCAGTGGGTTCCTGGACGGTGTGTTTAGTTCCATTGGCGCAAGTCTGTTTAGCGGCGGAGGATCTGCCCCGGTTGGAGACTTTCCAGCGGCGGGACCGGTGATGGTTGCTCATACGGGCGGCGTCATTGGAATGGACACACTCGGTGTGCGGTCTGTTGGTTCTTTAACATTCAAAAATGCACCTCGGTTTCACAGTGGTGGTGTTGTCGGTGGTGAAGTGCCGATCATCGCCAAGCGCGGAGAAGCTGTTCTGACACCGGGGCAGATGCGTCTTTTAGGATCTAACCTTGGGCAAAAACCTGAGGTGACGGTCAAGGTCAACGTGGACAACCGCGTCGCTGGAACCGAGGCGCAGGTGCAAACCCGCCGCGATGGTAGTGGCAATCTGAGCCTCGATATCGTTGTCGATAAGGTTGAAGGGCGAATTGCCCGCAACATTGGACGTGGGGAAGGATTAGCACCGACCCTGGAGCGCCGGTACGGGCTCAATCCAGCAGCGGGCAGTTATTAGGCCGGGAGGCACATCATGACCGTCTTTTGGCCAGCCACGCTGCCTTTGCCCAGTATCGAAGGGTATGGCCTTCATCCGGGTGAAGCGATCTTGCGCACCGAGATGGAAGCCGGACCCGCACGCCAGCGCCGTCGATACACTCAGGTGCCGAGCAGGATTTCGGTGCGTTGGACATTCCGCCGCGATCAGTTTGCCCTGTTCGAGGCTTGGTATCGCTGGCACGCAAAGGAAGGCGGTGAATGGTTTGAGATTGAGCTTTTGGGCGGGATCGGCATGTCTGTTCACGAGGCCCGGTTTACAAAACCTTTTGATGCCAAACCCCGATCCGGCATTTTGTGGGAAGTCACCTCTGAGCTGGAAATTCGCGAGCGGCCAGTATTGACGGAAGACGCTTTGGCCATTGCGCTCGACAGCGACCTTTCCGCTTTATTTGCCACCGTTGATCGATTGCACGGTCTCGTGAACGTCTCACTTAATAACCCCTATTCCTGGTAGGAGTAATTTTATATGACAATGCAGACCGACCTTCAGGCGGCTGTAGACAAAGCCACGGCTGCCAGCGCCAAACTGCATGACGTTGTTCATGGTGATGCTGGCTCCACCGTTACGACCGAGTCTGGCCCCGTCAAAACAGTCGCTAAGACAATTGCCGACAATGAAGCTGCAATTGATGCAAGCCGATCCGAGCTTGACCAAAAGGTTTTAGATGCTGGAGCCAGTGCCGCTTCTTCGGAAGCCGCGCGCATCGCATCAGAAACGGCAGAAGCCGCATCAACAACAGCCCTGTTGAGCGCAGAAGCCGCCGAAGCGGGAGCACTTGTATCTGAGGCAAATGCGGATGCGGCAAAAGTCGCTGCCGAAACGGCCCGTGACGCGGCGAGTGTCAGCGCCAGTCAGGCCGCTGCAAGCCAATCGGCCAGCGCAGCGTCAGAAACAAGCGCGGCATCTAGTGCCATTGCCGCAGCCGCTTCAGAAAATAACGCGGCGACGAGTGATGCCAATTCAACAACAAAAGCCGCTGAAGCTTCCGCCAGCGCTGATGCTGCGGCCCTTTCCGCATCAGCCTCCGCGGCCAGTGCGTCAGAGGCCAGTGGGGCAGCCGCTTCTTTAAGCCTCCCCACTGCGACAGGACAATCGGGGCAGTACCTCCGCCAAAAGCAAGATGAGACAGGCCTCGAATATGCTGAGGTCGATCTCGCCAGCAGGGTCGCAAAGAGTGGTGACACCATGACTGGAGACCTGACGCTGCCCAATCTGGTGGCAACAGGAAACCTCCAATCAGGGGCTGTCGGTGACGATGCTCGCAACACAGGTTTTAAGATTTCCGATGGCACAGACATTGGCGAGCTCAACCGAGTCAGCCAATACTACGATGACCGCATCGATAACTGCGGGGGCTATATTCCGGGTGGTAATTGCAATGCCGACCCTCAATGGACACCGCCCAATGGGGATTGGTGGACCTGGGGTCTTGGCTTCTCTCCCGCCAATCCCAACGGCTATGACTTTGCCGGAGGTCAGTCCATTGGCTACCAGCCGGTATCAGTCGGTTTTGTTTATGCGTCTTACAATCTCGCCGCTGATGAGATCGGCGGTGCCGAATACCGGCGGGATTACAACAACTGCAACTGCGGCGGCTTCAACTGCTATTCGAACTGCAACTGCAATTGTAACTGCGCGTGCGCTTGCGACTGTGATTGTTGCGATGCATAAATTGGAGGCCTTCCATGGCGATTGTTCCTAACCGTTTTGTCACCCGTTTCGATGGTCTTCGACACCCGGCACCAGCCCTTGTTCAAGTCGTTGAGTCCCCCCGGCTTATTACACTGCGAACCTGGGCGGAGAGCCCGCTTGTTGAGCAATCCATATCCGATATCGACGTTGATGTTCATGGACAAAATCGTCCGGAACCAACATTCCCTGACGAGATTGTGGATGGGGTTGTCTTTGCAGAAAGGCTTTCAGGAGTGGCATTTCGGGAGTTGGGTGCGGTGGCGCTTGACCTCGATTATGCCCGGTCTCTGCATGAATGGTCGGACATGGCGCGGTGGATGTTTCCCATCGGCATCTCTGGCGCGCCGGGAACGCCCTACAATGCGCGCACACTAACCGTTAACACCAAGACGACTGGCTCTCGGCATTTGATGGTTGCCCGGCAAGGCTGTGCTCTGGTGGTTTTTGTTTATTTTAAGCAACTGGATTTTACCGAGGCGAGCTTTCTGGTCATTGGTCACCCCACCCATGGTGCTGTCGGCAGTCTGGCGGAGCGGGCAACCATCATTAAACCGGAAGCCCAAATCGACCACACCCTGCGCGGAAACCCAAGTATTACCATCAGCGGTCCCGACGCCGTCGCGGCGGGCGGCGAGGTCGAACTTCTCTGCCGGATAACATCGTCCGGTGGGAAACGCATTACTGCTGTAGACACTGAGTTTTTTATTGAATCGACTGGCGGTTATCTCCCTCTTCAACGGGTGTTAGCCTCTGCCGGAGAAGCCCGCGTTCGGCTCGTTGCCATTGGCAATCAGGTCGGTGAGACCCTGAAAGTCAAAGTCGGATTTCGCCACGTGTCCGGCTTGGCCGAGCATTCGTTAACGGTTGTCTGATGCTGAACATCCATCTCGGATACGCCTGTAATTTTAAGTGTGGATATTGTCTGCAAAATTCCAGTGAAAGCGGGGTGAGCGTAGGTGCATCCATTGACAGGTTCATCGAACGCGTTGTTCCTTACGTTCAGGCGCACGGCATTAATGATATCGCATACTGGGGTGGTGAGCCGGTTCTCTACTGGAAGCAAGTCGAAGTCATCCACCAGGCCTTTCTTGATGCCGGTGTTTCCTTCGACTTTGTAAAAATGGTGACCAATGGGTCCCTGCTCACGGAGGCGCATGTAGAGCGTCTTAATCAATGGAACGCCTTTGTCGTTGTCAGTCGCCATGAAGGCGCGGGAGAACCACGTTGGGAGCAGGTTGCACAACTAAAGCGCTCCAGCGTTTCATTCCTGTTTCATCATAAATCACTCGTCGCATGGCCGTGGTTTGACGAATTAAAAACTTTAGAAGATCGTTTTGGCCGCCCGTTCTGGCCCTATGTGCATTGGGTGCGGGCGACGGATGGGTGTAATCCTGGTTTTGAGCTGACCCATAACGATCTTGATCAGCACATTCCTCATCTTTGGGATCTCGCTCGGGCACGTCTGGAAGGGCACCGCCATTCAACGACCGCATGGAACGGTCATCTTCGCGACTGGCGGAACAAATTAGTGCCGGGCGCAGAGGCTCCCCCCATGTGTCACAATGACCAGCACATCTCCGTCGATCTCGCTGGCAACCGCTACACCTGCCACCACAATGTCCGGGCCACAGCGCGGACAGGTAATGTTTTTGCCGATGACAGCCCGTCGGATGAGATGGAGCTCAAGGCGCTCGCATTATCACGGCAGTGGGTAGATAGCAGCGAATGTCGGGCCTGCCCGGTCCGCAATTGGTGCCGGGGGAACTGCCATCTCTCTAACACCCACGATGTGGACTGCCGCCTGGCTAAGGAAAAACACAAACTATTTTCTTGGATCGACGCCCAGGAAAATGGCTCCAATGATCGCAACACCATAAAGGTTCCCTGACACATGACTAAGAATCTTCAATTCCGCCTCACCATGCGGGGGCGGAACGGCTACCTGCGCCGTTTGCTATACCGGCCCCACGAGTCCCAGCTGGTCTGGGAGGATAACGCGGAGCCTGCCTCGCTCAATGCTATAGGTATGGCATATGAGGATCATGAGCGCGCTTGGGGAACAGCATTTCCGATGAGCCCTGAAAATCCAGCCCGCAAATCAAGAGCCGTACGCACGCTCAAAATTCAGATGGGGCTCAAGTGCAACTTCTCATGCGCTTATTGTAACCAGGCGAGCCAGGGTGGAGCTGCCGCCGGAAACGTTGCCGACGCTCAGGTGTTTTTGGATAAACTGCCGGACTGGCTGCAAGCCGATCCAGATAATCTCAGGATAGAGTTCTGGGGAGGCGAGCCGTTTGTCTATTGGAAAGCGCTCAAGATTCTGGGAGAGGGATTGCGCGAAAGATTTCCAAAGGCTCGTTTTAACATCATCACCAATGGCTCTCTGCTTGATGAAGAGAAGATCAACTGGCTGGACGAGCTCGGTTTCGGCGTCAGCATTAGTCACGATGGTCCAGCCCATAAGGCCACACGCGGTCCCGATCCGCTGGAAATGCCGAAAACCCGACAAGCCATCCGTTCTCTTTATGACCGGCTGTTCCCGAAGGGCAAGATCGGCTTCGGCTGTGTGCTGACCAAGGACAACCGGTCCTTGGTTGCTGTCCGTGAATACATCGGTGAAAAACTTGGCATTCCAGCTCGGAATATCCCGCTATCAACCGAGGAAATTCTACTTCCCTATGATCAGGGTGGCATGGCGTTATCGCCCTCGACACCCGATGAGCACGGGCAGTTCTTAACAGATGTGTTCTGGGAAGCGGTTCGCGGAGGCTCCATGCCAGTGGGGGCTGTTCGCGGCAAGTGCGAGGATTTTTACCGGTCCATCGCCCGAGGCCGACCGGCCCGAACCCTCGGTCAGAAATGCGGTATGGACAAACCAGAGCATCTGGCTGTCGATCTGATGGGCAATGTTCTTACTTGCCAGAATACCAGTGCCTCCAAGGGGCACGGCATCGGCAGTGTTGAAGCCTTTGATGATATTCGCCTGACCACGTCCCGACACTGGTCAACACGGCCCGAGTGCAATAGCTGCACCGTCGTCCAGCTTTGCAAGGGATCCTGCATGTTTCTGGAGGGCGATTTGTGGGATCAGGCTTGCGACAATAGCTACACCTGGAATCTTTCCATGCTGGCCGTCGCGCTTTATTGGCTGACCCGGCTGGTACTGGTCGAAATAGAGGGGCCACCGCGGCGTCCTGGTTTACCGAAAAGCATGCCGGTTATTTCGCTGGCTGACTTGCAGGATGATGTTGGAGTCCCTGATGCCTGATCCTTCCCTTTCTCAAGCTATCAAAGAGGCCTATGCGGCGGCTCCGTCTGATGTGGTGATTCTGCATACGCTGGAACTGCGGCATCCGGCTTTTGTTGATGATGTTGGCAATGCCACTGCCATTCGTGTGGTGCGCGACCATGTGGACTTGACGGCACGGCTGGAAACAGGCGCGTCTCTTGATGGCGGTGCCATGGTGACGTTTGTGGCCCTAGCGTTTGATCTGTCCCTGCCGCCCATCGATACCGCCCCAGTGCCAGAAATAACAGTGACACTGGATAATGTCTCTCGGGAGATCGTTCGGCACCTGGATGCGGCGGTGGCAACGCAGGACCGGATCGAGATGACGTACCGACCTTATCTTTCGACAGACAAGGACGGACCGCAGATGGATCCGCCAATTACCCTCGGACTGACCGAGGTGGAAGCCAATGCCCTGCAGGTCACGGGACGGGCGCGCATGCTCGATATAGGCAACAAGGCGTTCCCATCAGAAACCTACACGGCGACGCGGTTTTCAGGATTGGCGAGATAAACCATGCATTGGGCAGAACACTACATTGGCATTCCTTGGTCAGCGACCGGGGACGGGCCAGCCTCCTATCACTGTTGGGCGTTTGTCCGTCATATTCAGAAGCAGCATTTTGGCCGCCATCTTCCAGGCATTCCAAACCCAGAAGATGTTCTCGCCATTGCGCGTGGGTTTAGGGACCATCCCGAACGTCAACGCTGGGAACAAGTTGATTGCCCAGAAAACGGTGACTGCGTTCTCATGCGCCAGGCTCGTTATCCCATTCACGTCGGCGTTTGGCTTGATGTCGATGCCAAGGGGAATGAGTGCGGCGTCCTCCACTGCTCCCAGGAAGCTGGTGTGGCGTTCCAGACCTTAAATTCTCTGGCCTTGAACGGCTGGAGCGTCGAAGGTTTTTACAGGTTTACCGGATAATGTTGGCTTGCGTCGTGATGATGAACAACCCGTTCCTTCCAGGACGGGATAGAGAGATTCTGCCTGTAGCCCAGCCATTGTCTGTGCGCGACTGGCTGGATGCTGAGGGGATCATCGAATTCGACCGCCCGACCCTGTGTTTGCATAACGGCCAAGCGATCCTCCGAGCTGACTGGCCATCGACGGTCATGGGCGATGGCGATGTCGTTACCTTTGTTGCCCTGCCTCACGGTGGTGGTGGCGGAGGTGGTGGCAAAAACCCACTTAAAACGGTTCTCTCCATCGCCTTGATGGTGGCTGCACCGGCCTTGGGTGGGGCCCTTGCCGGATCTATGGGGCTGACCGGCAGCCTGTTTGCTGGAACCGCTTTTGAGGTTGGTTTTGGCACGATCATGGGCGGCGTGGTTGCGTTGGCGGGCTCAGCCCTAATTAATGCGGTCATTCCTTCGCCCAGACCCTCTGTGCCGAGTTTGAACTTCAGTGCTGTTGGATCGTCGCCCGCACCAAGCCCGACCTATTCTCTGTCGGCGCAAGGTAACGAAGCCCGTTTGGGGCAGCCTATCCCTGTGTTGTATGGGCGGCATCTGATCTATCCCGATCTTGCAACCCAGCCTTACCAGGAGTTTGTGAACAACGAACAGTACCTGTTTCAGCTCCATGTGATTGGCCAAGGTGAATATAATCTTGAGCAGGTCCGCATTGAGGACACGCCGATTTCTTCGTTTGAGGAAGTGCAAACCGAGGTCGTTGGCCCCGGCGGCAGTGTCACCTTGTTTGAAACCGATGTGGTCACGGCACCTGAGGTGGCCGGGCAGGAATTGTTAAGTGTTGCCGATGGCGGTGTCTGGATTGGTCCCTTTACCGCAAATCCTGCAGAAACCATGGTCAGCCATCTCGGCTTCGATGTGGTGTTCCCCCGAGGCCTCTATTACGCCAACGACGCCGGTGGCCTAGAAACCCGCACCATCCAGTGGCAGGTGCAGGCGCGCGCCATTGATGATCAAGGTGCCGCTATTGGCTCTTGGATTACCCTTGGATCGGAAACATATTCCGACGCGACCAACACGGCTCAGCGGCAAAGTTATAAATACGCCGTTACGCCGGGGCGGTATGAAGTGCAATTGCAACGCCTTGATACCAAGGATGCATCGTCGCGCGCCGGTCATGAAATCCGCTGGGGCGGGCTTCGCTCTTATCTGGATGGCACACCGGATTTTGGTGACCTGACCATTTTGGCTGTAAAAATGCGTGCGACGGACAACCTGTCGCAACGATCGGCACGCATGATCAACTGTATCGTGACGCGCAAGTTACAGGTGTGGGAGCAATCAACAGGCTGGAGTGCACCCGTTCCGACCCGGTCCATCGCCTGGGCTTTTGCCGATGCATGCCGTGCCCAGTATGGTGCAAAACTGGCTGATGGCCGGATTGATCTGAATGCTCTTCACACCCTGGATCAAACTTGGTCAGGTCGAGGAGATGAGTTTAACGGCATTTTCGATAGCTCCATGACCGTGTGGGAGGCTTTAACGCGGATCTCGCGCTGTGGTCGGGCAGTGCCCGTGCTTCAGGGAGGTGTTGTCCGCCTCTACCGGGATGCGGCGCAGACCCTGCCAGTGGCCATGTTTGGGCCGCGCAATATCGTCAAAGGGTCGTTCAAGATCCAATACGTTATGCCCGGTGAGGAAACGGCGGATGCGGTGACCGTAACCTTCTTTAATTCCCGCACTTGGAAACCTGATGAGGTCACCAGCAGCCTGCCCGACAGTGCGGCAGAGCAATCGGCGAAGGTCGCGTTGTTTGGCTGCACCGACGCTGCGCAGGCGAAACGAGAAGGCCTCTACATGGCTGCCGATAACCGATACCGGCGGAAGTTGGTGTTCTGGTCAACGGAACTCGAAGGTATGATCCCGACCTATGGTGATCTGGTTGCCATCACCCATGACATGCCCCATTGGGGGCAAGGCGGAGAAGTGGTGGCATGGGATGATCAGGCTGAGGTTTTAACGGTCTCTGAACCGCTGACATGGGAAACAGGCGCGGGGCACTACATTGCGCTTCGCCGTCGGGATGGTTCGCTGGCGGGGCCGTTTTTGGCCGAAACCGTCGGAGGCAATGACCGCCTGGTCCGCGTCCTGGAACCATTGGATTTTACGCCATATACGGACACGTCTGAAGAGCGTACCCATTTTGCCTTTGGTGCGGGTGACGCCTGGGGGGCGAAAGCCCGTGTCATCGCCGTAAAACCCCGTGGCGAAAACGTTGAAATCACCGCTGTCGCCGAAGACGCCAGAGTTCATCAGGCCGACCTCGCCGCATAAGCCAACTTCGAAAATCAAGGAACCAAAAAAATGAACCGACCTTCCCTGGAGGACGGGCATGTCCGCATGCCTGAAGAAGACTTTGAAGAACTCATGGAACTGGCCGCCGAGCGCGGGGCCAAACGCGCACTGGCTAACGTTGGCTTGATTGATGAGCACGCAGCCAACGACATCCGGGATCTCCGGTCTCTGTTGGGCGCGTTTCGGACGGCCAAGCACACAGCTTGGTCAACCGTTATCAGGCTAATCACGACGGGATTGCTCATAGCCCTCATGGCAGGCGTTGCTATTAAGCTCAAGTTGTTCGGGGGGATTCAGTGATGCCCGCATTTTCTGAAAAATCCTTCGCCAAGCTTGCCACCTGTGACCCGCTCTTGCAGCGGGTTTTTCATGAGGTGATCCAAAATTTCGACTGCACCATTCTGGAAGGGCACCGGGATAAAGACCGCCAGAACCAGATGGTAGCCGATGGCAAAAGTCAGGTGCATTGGCCGAATGGCAAGCACAACACGGTACCGTCGTGCGCAGTCGATGTGACGCCGTATCCCATCGTTTGGGATGATCGTGAACGTCAGACCCTGTTCGCTGGTTATGTTTTGGCTACCGCCAAGGCCATGGGGATCAATCTGCGCTGGGGTGGTGACTGGGACCGAGACACGGAGGTTCGCGACAATACCTTCGATGATTTAGTTCATTTTGAGATTGTTGAATAAGCCATGTTGGAAAAACTATTTGGATCGATTGTTGGTGGCGGCGTGGTCTCTGCCGCTGAGGGCGTCGCCAACATCATCGACCGGTTTGTTGAAACCGACGATGAAAAGCAGGCCGCCGAAATCATTAAAGCCAAGCTTATGATGACGCCAAGTCTGGCTCAGATCGAGCTCAATAAGATTGAAGCTGGGCACAGGTCAATTTTTGTTGCCGGTTGGCGACCGTTTATCGGGTGGGTTTGTGGTTTCGCGCTGCTGTGGCACTTCATCTTGTTCGATTTTCTGACCTGGGTCACGGTCAATTTCTTCCCGCATGTGACAGTGCTGCCGGAGCTGTCTGGGACGGAAACACTGGTTACCGTTTTGCTGTCGTTGCTTGGCCTTGGGGCTATGCGGACGGCGGAGAAGTTTGGAGGGAGAGCAAAGTAAGCTATTTAAAACATAACAACATTTTTAATGCAGCATCAGTTCGATTGCTAGGAATTGGGTTTACGCTTTGATGCCGGAGGGATACCCATATTTTCCGGTATTTTGCTACCGTTCGTCGAGCAATTGTACATCCTTCAGCTTTCAAAGTTGTACAGATCTTGTTGTCTGAAAGAGGCTACAAAGAGGACTCCGCTGTGACTAATTTAGAAATGCGCTCCATAATAACTTTCGAAGAATGAACCTTGTCACCTTCGCCTTTGATCACATTTGATAGAAAATACTTAAGCAGCTTCACACCTTCTGGACAGGTAATTGAATATTACCTGAAAATACGACTTACCGTGCTTTCATGGACTGAAGCACCTTCAGCAACATCACTCAGCGTCATAGGAACTAGCGCCTCAAACCCCTCGGTAAAGTAGTCAAATTGCCTTTCGACGACATGGCTTGCACACTTAAGCAGGGTAAAGGCCCTGCTATGTTGCAGGCTGATTGACAAATTGCCTGTATCTAATCCTAGATCAGCAACAATTCTAGATGTGATAATTGGTTTAGCCCCCCTCTCAACGTTCATCGTATATTTGTTTGATCGTAAGAATTCTGGAAGTTTTTGGTTGTTAACTTCGACCACAAAAACATTATCGCTAAGTGACCTCACCAAGACATCAGGCTCAAATTTGTTCAAAGCCATAATAGCCTCATCACTCAGCTAATTTTTTTATCAATGAAGCCGAGGGTCGTGGCATTTTCGAGAATCGTACGAACTTTGCCTCGGTCTAATCCGCTTGGAACCTCAGCGTCAATTTCAAGTTTCAACGTAACGTCACTTCCGGGCATCGTGGTCAACTGTTCGACAATAGATTCGACGATTTGGTGGATCTCACGCGCAGGTCGATCAGGTGAAATCATCACGGTTCCAACAAAGCGTGTTGGCAGCTTTTCTCCGGCTGGAGTGGCGGTTGGTGACGGATCGCCTGGGGTCACTGGAGTTCCGGGGCCGGGAGGTGAGGACGTTCCTCCATCTGGGTCAGGCGTTGTCGGCTTTGGCCTGTGGGCTTCTGCCACTTCGGGCATGATGATTATAGAATCACTATCAATCACGACCTGGATATGGCTTGCGCCTGAAATAGCCAAGCTGATATAGGCCTTTTTTTCTTCGTCCCAGCTCTCAGCGTACGCAAACGGCCCAGGCAGCATTCCGCCGACTGCCGATTGAACGGTTTTCGCGAGAACGTCACGGTTCTTGATACGAGGCAGGTAGGTGTATCGATTGAGGTATTCCCAGAGGTCCTTAAGGAATAGGTGATCCTTGCCGTTCCAAATGTATTTTTGGAGCTCTCGGTCCAAACGCGCCGGACCGAGTTCTGGTAATAGACCTTCATCGCTAACCAGCTTTTTGCTCGCACGAGCTAGCAGTCCATCCTGTGCGGGAACCTTAGCCGAGGTCCATTCCAAGTCCGCCTGTGCACTTTCTTGAACAGGATAAAGCAGGTAGCACCATGCTTCTTTCAGACGCGTTTTCAGCGTTTCGCTGCTCTCGGTCAGCTTCGCTTTTGCCAGAGCGCTATCGCTCTGAGTGAGGTTAAGTCGGTCAGTTTCCCTAACAATCTCCGCCCAGGCAAGAGTGGAACGCATGGCCGACTTTACATTGTCGAGTTGACGCTGCTCGGCTGCCAAAAAAACCAACATATTCCTATAGACGCGGGGCGTGCTCCCTCGCTGCATCAAAATGTCCTTGGCTTCAGTAAGCGCCTCGGAACCATCCCTGCCAGTGTGGGGATGGACAACACCTAGCACAACAGCCCGAACGCCGCCTGCTTCATCAGGGACATCTGAAGAGTTCCCAGGCGCTATCTGTACGGCATCAAAGTGTCCCCGATCGCCAAGACCGTTGATATAGGTGACCAGTGCCTTGTCGATTTCCATTTGGACAAGTGCTTCTTCAAGCTGCCCAGCGCGATCGGCAGCAATGCGGTTGAGGCTTGCCGACATCGAATACCAGTAACGGCCAAGATCGCTGTGCATGAACTTGGCCTGATTGGTCAGCCGTCGCAGGGCATCTCCAAAAATAGCCGGACGCTCGCCGGGCTGAACCACGCCAAGATTGATCTGCTTGTCGTCAAGGCCCTTGTTCTCCTGCCCGTGGGTCGGCGCCGTCCCCATAAAGATAGAACGGGCGACACGACGCGTAGCAGAATAGCGGTTCAAGTTTGGTGCAGACTGGTCAATCTTATAGGGCGTGGAACTCACGCCATCGACGTCTCCTGCAATGATCGACTGCCAGCTTGCATCGAGATAGTGCAGCAATTCCGGCTCAACGCGCGCAGTGCTGATCGCCACGCTGCCGGGCATGATCATCACCGAAGGGTCGTTGCCCATCCATAGTTCATGGATGACCTGTGCCATCAAACGGAGCACGCCTCTGGTGCGCTGGAATTTTTCTAGCGAGCCCCAACTGGTATAGAGCTGGTCGAATAGTTCCGGATGGATGGGATAGGCCTTTTCCAGCTTTTGCCGGTAATCCCCGTCAGAGCAGCCTTGCGGGAAGTCGTCTGCGTTTTCGCGATAGAGCTTGCCAAACTGCTTAAGGGTGTTATCCCGATGATGAAATTTGTCACCTGGAATTTCCCTGAAAAGCCGCCGCCGGACGATCTCATAGCTCTCCTCCTGAGAGGCAGGACGCCAAGAGGATTCAACGCGACTAAACGTCTGTTTCAGCCTGGCGAGGGCTTCCTGACCGCCTTCGCCACCAACTTCAATCTGCGAAGCAGGGAGGGATGCTACCAGCAGTGTCCCTGGGCTTGCCTTCACGGCTTCAGTGAGGGATTGTACGAAAGAGAGATTGGCGTCGAAGGAGCCGGACGGCAAACCTTCGACTTTGTATATCTGGCGCAGATAGGCGACCCATTCGTCGATCAAGATCAAGCAAGGCGAGCACTTGTTAAAAATAGCCTCGAGCAAGTTGGATCCAGGCGCAACACCGCGTGCATCATTTTCGGCAATCATGTCGAAAACTTCGGCACCACCGAGTTGCCAGGCCAGTTCTCCCCAAGTTGTGCGGATTGTGCGGCCATCCTCAAGGCTAATGACGTCCTGCGGGCCACGCGAGGTGCCGACCAGAACTGCGCGGTTTATCTTCTTAGGCACAGTGAGTTTGTGCTTTGATAGAAGTTGGTCTAGCCCAGGCAGGTCCGACGATTGCTTTCCGCCGACCATATGAAAAAGCGCCAGCATTGAGTGAGTTTTGCCGCCGCCGAAATTGGTCTGTAATTCGACGACAGGATCCCCACCTGACCCAGACAGGCGCTTTGCAGCGCCGACCAGCAAATTGCTCAGGCCCTCTGTCAGGTAAGTACGTGAGAAAAACTCGGTTGGGTTTTTATATTCCGAGGGCGCGCTACCGTTGTGAACCTTGGCAAGGTCGGCGGCAAACTCCGCCTGTTGGAATTCACCTGTGGCAACATCCTGGTGAGGTTCGACGACTTCGCGCCATGGCACCAGTCCAGCTACAGTATCGACCGAGATGTCGGATCGCTGGGTTTTTTTCCGTTCTTCATTTCGGGCCAATTCAGCATATTTTGTGCGAAGGATCGTATCGCGCGACGCACTGATCTTTTCCGCGACCTCGCTAGCACTCACCGACTCTAGCAACCGCCGCATGGTATCCAACGCGCGCTCAGCGTCGTCGTAGGTGAAGCTCTCGTTGTGGGAGAGCTTGTTGCGGACATCGAGGAGCTCAGAAACGTAAGAACGCTCCGGGTGCCCGAGCACCATGGAGAATGCATCCTTCCAAAATGCCATCATGACCTGGAGCAGCCCCTGCTGATCCCAGTTCACTTGACCATCATCGTTGGGCCGCAGCGCTCTAACGCGCTGCACGACCTCAACCTGCCAATGTCCTTTGACTTGTGATTCTAAACGCTTCTCGACGAAGGGGATCAAACCCTCCGGCAGAAGCTCCATGCCTTCAAAGACGTGCTGGCGTGTGCTCTTTGCCATCTTGCTTTCCCCTTTAGAAATCCAATCGCGTCTGGCCATCGCCACGCGTGTCGTGAATGGTTGCCGCCTCGCGGGTCAGTTCAGTCCAATCCGCAATGAGTGCGTTGTATGCTGTGGCTTCCTTCGCATCCTGGCGCTTGTTAGCGCAGATGTCGTAGAGACAATAGGCGAGGTCCTTTACGGCATCCGCCTTGTCGCCGATTTTTCTCAGCAGCAGCGCCGTTTCGTATGCGATGCCATCCTTTTCATGTCGACGGACCAGGTATTGCAGACATTCCCAGATAGTCAGATGGGTATCCGCTTGCGGATCCCAGTCCGGGTCCAGCTCGTCGCGCTTTAGGATGCGTACCTTGCCCGCTTGGCTTTCGACGACCCCAGCATGCTTGACGCTATCGACAGAAATACCTCGTGCAGTAGCAATGCTGTTAGCCGCACCAAAATCGCCCGCCTTCCAACCGTTTTGCTCGAACCAATTGATTGCAAAGCGTGTGTCAGCGTCGAACTCGCCTTGGATTCCCCCAAGATAATCGTCCAGTTCAGCATTGATGAGTTGTAAAGCGGCTTTCACGCTCATCGGACTGTCATCGGACTCAAGCACCGCTTGGTATCGGGAGAAAACCCCCATGCCTGGGCCGATAGCCGATTGCGGCATATCAGCTGGCGAGACATTGGCAGATTGGAGCTCCGCGATGGCGGGAGGGAGTTCGCGTTTTAGCGCTCGCATAAACTCCGCACGGGTAATCATCTCAGCAGCGTTTTCTTTCTTACGACAAACAAGTACGACCGAGTTCGCAAGGGCGTTGGAACCTGATGCTATCATTCGATTTGAGAGCTCTGTGCGGAGCGGCCACGTGCCAACAACGGAAAAACCCGCACCTAAGACCGCTTGCAGGAAAGTTGCCCACCCTGGTGAGCTAATGCCCTCAGCTGCGATCTCGCTTTGCTTGAATGCATAGTAAATTGTCGCAGGAAATTGTGTATCTGCATTCTCAGCAATAGCGTGTATTGCATCACGCATTCCGTCCATGAAATGCAGTTCTGCTGCAGATCTAGATTTATGACGGAATTGAGAAGCAATTAATTCATCACCCTTGGGTGTTGAGAGTGAGCCAAATAAATCTGGGAAAGTATCCTTTAGGCTCCGCCGTAGCCAAACATAGAAAAAGTCTGAAAGATCGGAGTAGTCGATATTGTCGTAGTAGGGAGGGTCAGTGCTAACAACTTTTCCGCTCAGCGCGGTGCCAGCTTCACGCGCATCCAATTGCACCTCTATACCTTCCGAATTTGGAAAAAGTCCTTCTAAACTATTTGCGGTCCACTCAACGGCTCCACGAAAAGACCCGGTGCCATCTAGCAACACGTTCATCTCTGCAAAATCCCAAGTCATGGGGATGGCCTGACGCGCAAAAGTGTTTCGAGTGGAGTCGCGGTCTGTAAACCATGTGCAAATAGTAGAACCTCTATCTGCCACCTTTGAAATCGCGAAAGCAAGATAGATAGCAACGGCTTCTGCATAAGCCTCGGCATCTTTCTTCCCTTTGGCAAGACCGGCGCCTGCCTTTGGGAGGCCTTTGGAAACGGCATCTTGAATAATCGTCTCTCGAACATCTTCTAACAGAGTGCAAAATGTATCGATTGCTGTTAGCTGGCGTGACGTAAACAAGTCGGTAAAAGTGTCGATTCCATAATTTGAAACATTGACCCGCGTCTTTCCACTTAGCTTCAAATCTGGAATGGATGGAGATACAATTTGCAAAGCTGTATTTTCTTGCTCTGCTGTTGGCGCGAGATAGACACGTCCCCGTTTGCCCTCTGCAACAATCGCCATTAAGCGCTGCCCCATATTTCCGGCAGTGCCTTGTTCGCGAATATAGCTAAAGGGCATGGCCGCGCCCGACACGATGCAAGTGCCGCCGTTTCTAACGACAGTACCCTCCGGTCCTTTCTTCTCGTCGCCAGCCTCTTCACGCCTGATTTCAAAATGGTAGTTCCCACCGTCCGTAACAGGATCGACCCAGATACGCCGCCCTTTCTTAGTAGAAACATCGAAACTTCTAACAAGCGGCACCTGAACATTTGAAAATGCTGGATCTGGGCTAGGAACCGTTCTCGCCCAAAGCCAAGCGACCGTAGTAGCTTTTCCTCCACCGTATTCCTTAGGCAGTTCAACTTCAGGATATAAATGCCCGATTTTTTCTAACGCCTTTTGACGGATCCATTCACCATAGTGTTTTACATCCTCCGCTAAACCTTCGGCGTTGCGATAAAACGACCGCCCCTTGATGCCTGGATGAATCGGATCCATATCCTTGAATTTTGGCGGGATTTCGATCATCGCCTTGCCGATCATCACGGCCACAGGGTTTAGATCGGACCCATAGGCGGGTAAACCCAGCCGCTGCGCCTCAAGCGGGATCGATCCGCCGCCCGAGAATGGGTCGTAGATCGGCGGCAACTCGCCACCACAGGAACGTCGGATTTCGGCGCGCGCACGCTCTAAAACCTCTTGGTTTGTCGAGTTCTCCCACTTCACTAGATCCTCAATGATCTGAAACAGTCGCTTACGCTCGATATCAGCCGCGCAATCCTCCAAGGTGGGCTCCGGCGTGTCCGGCAGATTGCCCTGCGTATCGGTCTTTCGCTCGTGCCACACCTTTAGCCGCACCGCGAGGTCAGCCTCCGCCTGTTTGCGGATTTTCGCATCGTCCAGCAACTTGTCCGCATAGCCCGAGGGATCGTCCACCAACTGCGCAAACAACACCGCCCGGCATGCTGCCAAGGGCCGGCGTGCCCACCACAGGTGCAGGGTGGAGGGATGCCCATGCCGGATCGATTTCTCCCGTGCCGAGGCCGCGTTGATCGCCTCCAGGGGAATAGCAACTTCGATCAGTTTCTTCTTATATTTTTCAGTCATGTTCATAAACCAATCTGTAAGTAGCAGGATAAAGGGTGATTTCGGCCTTCTCCCTCATTAACAAAAGATCCTGGCCGCTCATCGCGGCTGGTTCTCCATCTATACCGGATAAAATAAGAGTGTAGCTCTCTGGTCGGTTCTGGATTATTTCCCAAACCTCTGCTTCCAGCTCTAGCGGCGTTTTTATAAGACAATGATCTTTCGGCTTAAGGTATTGGAGAACCTCTCCACCAACCGAGTGACGCACCCACGGGAAGTTGCTTCCATCAGATTTGGAAATCCAGCTTCCATCAGAATTGTAAAAGCGATTTTCACCATCGGGCTTATATCCAAGAGAAACGGCATATCTCTCAATGAGGGGCGTTTTTCGTGTCCGGGTTTCATGAACAGGCGAGCTTTCGGCGTTCGCTTCAACTGACACATCCGAATTTGATCGCACATCGCCCGCATCGTGTTCGATCGTGACATCTTCTTCGTCGGCGATCTCATCAATTTGTTGATCTGGGACCGTCCCAGTATCTCCTCCAGAAACATAAGGACTATCTTGGTTGGTTTCCCAGTGTGAAGCATCAGCAGAAGGACGTTCATCCAACTCGATAGTTTGCTCATGGGTAGGCAACACATCTTCACAACCTGAAGATTCATTCGTTGGCCCAATGTCGGGACCGAGGTCGAAATTTTCCTCCATGTAGGTAGTAATAAATTCTTCACTGCGATCCACGCACACCTTGATTGCATCATTAACGTCAGGTCGATTGAACGTGCGTCCAAGTTCTTGGGCAATTGAACGGGCCAACTTCGCCATAGAGCCATCTTCAACATAAAGAATTTCGCCTAGCCAAACGGCCTCAGTCCGACGTGGCATCCCAGCGGGTGTCCCATCAATGTAAGCAATCGTCTCAAGCCCTGGTGCCGTTTGCCATTCGGTCGATGCGAGTCTCATTCCCTCAGTGCGGATTAACGTGGTTTGTTCTTCGTTGTCGTCGATAATTCTCGCGATCTCGCTGCCCAACCGATTGAGCCACTGCTTAGCTTCAGGAGATTGTGAAAAATTAGGCTGTTTATGAAACCGTTGCTCAATATGTGAGGCTAAAGGAGGGATATCTGAGAAAGGGAAGGAAGCGAGCACTTCTGAGGAAAGACCCTGGAAATTGGCCGTCTTTGCTTTGACCCATTCATGAAAGTGTCTCGTTCCCACCAGAGACTGCATTGAAACGCTGTATTCCAGAGTTGCAACGGGACACCATTCGCCAGCAAGATTAGGCCAGTGCTCACACTCCTGCCAAATGCGCGCAGCATGACGAGGTAGTAACGCCCTTACCCTGCCTGTATCGTCACTTGGAATTAGTTCACCGGACTGAAGTGTTTTCAACCAACTTAAAGCCTGATCGGCTGTGGGGCGGTCCGAAACACCAACTTTTCTCCAAAAGGTAAGCTCGTGTACAGATGAGCGAATAACTTCCGCGCCGGGCACATCTTCTTCGTTAGAAGTCAGATACACCCCTTGAGCACTCTCCCACGAGCCACCCTCTGTCAAAATCAAACGCTCTATAGAAAATGCATTTCTTATCTTTAAGAAATCCTCAGTCGAGCAAGCCTCAACCATTTGGTCTAGACGCCTGTACCATTTCTCAACTTCGTGTGGCGGAGCATTTTCCGCTGCTGAAAGTCCTCTGAGCCGATCTAACAAGCGCCCTGGGCCAGTAGGCATATCACCAACACCAAGAGCAACGAGGAGTGGGCGTGAATTTTCATTATCCAAAAGCGGATGAACAAACGGCTCTACATCCATCACTGCTTCAGTTTCGGGCGTTCTGCGGAGAAGCTCAGAAGGCTTCCAGAACTGACCATGAGTATCTTTAAGGCATGCTTTTTCTTTTAGCTGCATGATCCATTCGGGCAGAAGGCTATTTGGAATAACTTGTTTTGAGTTGCCGTTAGAAGCAAATTCTTTAGCCGACGCAGATAGTTTTTCCTCCCATAGAGAATTGGGTTGAATGAGTAACTTCTCGACGACGCGTGACCAAAATCCATCATCTTCCTGGGCACGCTGCTCCCAGTATTCCCATATCTCATCCTTAAAATTCCAATCGTATATGACGAAATATGGATCCTTATATCTTGGGTTGAATTTACCTTTGTAACCACGTCGTCCAATTTGCTCATGCATCTTTCTTCCGTAGATGTAGCCAGACGGTGAGGCTTCTATAGGTACAAAAATATGAAGGCCGGATCTGCCAGAGGAAATCCATCGAAGCCACTCTTCCCGAGAACAGGATGTGAATTCTTTGGAATAGTCCGGATGCAGGATATGTGGCTCCCCCCAATTTTCAGGAACCATTAGCTCTACGCTACAATCTTCATCATAAATAACTGTCGAATTGATTGAGCGAAGAGTTTTGTCCTGCGTCGCATACCGGAACTGTTGGTTCACAGTCGCGCCAAGTTTAGCCGCAATCTGAGCCATTCTAACTGCGTCTATTAGTGTCACATTCCCTTGTGAGAAAAACTCTGACGCCACCTGTCCTACGACTTTCGCAGCGTCACTCGGCTCTCCTAAACCAATTGCCTCTAGAACCGAATATGCACTTACTACACCTTCATTGCTTCCTGTGGTTTCCGACCTTCGGCGCTCCTCAGCCAAAAAACGAAGCCAATTTTGGTTCACTACGGACATTCTATTCCCAATGAATTGCCAGTCTTCATCAGATTGAAGTAGTTTTTTCTCTCCCAGTCGAATGACTTCGTTGGCAGCAAACAGTACTTCTTGCCCCTGGACGGGAACTATTTTCAGGTCTCCTTTCTTCCCGAAAAAGCGGTATCCATTGATCAAAGGGTCAATAAACCGCCAAAGACACAGAAGCTGTTTCCAGCCTTCTGGCTTAGGCAGATGTTTGCGACTGATGGAATTAATGAAGTCGTTTGCTGTTATTTCTTCGAGAAGCCCATGGGCGGATAAATTGGCTCTATTTTCATCAGAAACATCTTTTGAAAATGCAGGGCGATTTTGGTCATCAAGAACCGCGACGGCTTGTTGTCCAGGCCAAACATCAAACAACGCTTCAGGTATTGAAACACAGCCATCGGATCGAACCAAATGCCCCTCGTCAGTAAGTAAGATTTGCTCTGCATCAATACCTTTTAGAAATGCCTTCTCGACAATTTCGCCGCACATTCCTTCTAATTCTGCACTATCATAATCAACGTTAGGCAACCAATCATAGGCGGAGGACTTGTCAACTTTTGATGAGCCGCTTTGCAACCATTTCAGCATGGTCGAGGCAGCCAGTTGCCCCGCTCTCTCCAGCAACCACCGATTTGTTGGAGATGTTTCCGGATCTTTGATTTTCATTCGCGCGGGATCTTGAATGAATGGCGCGTTACAGGCGAATGGAAGGTCTGTTTTTACGCCTGTTGGCAGAACAACATACAGACGACCCTCTACACCCAATACGATCTCGACGGCGCATGGCGGAAAGTCGGATTCCTCAGTATCACTCAACAAGCGTTCTTGCCTGATTTCGGCAAGGGCATCGTCTGGAAATGCTACTGGTTCCGAGCGAGCAAGAAGGTACGGCTTTTCGATATTTTCTGACAAAGCCAGCCATTCTGTATTTGGGATTGGGCCTGGACCAAGTGCCCCCCAGTCGACAAGGTCTTCGCCAATTTTCATTCGGCGGATGTTTTTAAAGAAGAGGAGAGAAACGGGGCTTTTCAGCCATTCTTTAAGGTTTTTTTCTACTTCAGCTTTTCTATGATTGTCGCTAATAGAGACGCGAACTGCTGTCACAGTCTGGTTGGCGTGTCCATTTTGGACCCACTTTGGTTCGGTAAATCGATCCCTATCAAATGCAATAGATAAACTCGGCGTTATAAGTTCGACACGGTTCCCAAGGCTGAACGTGCTTTTAAACCCTATGCCTCGAAAACCAATGGTGTGCAGTGCGCGTTTGTTTGAGTATCCAAACCGACAAAGGGAAGCGAAGTGCTCTTCTGTGAAGTCCTCGCCATTGTGCTCAAATAAAAAAACATCGTCTTCAACTTTTACAGAAGCTTCAGTTGCTCCTGCATCGTCGGCATTTTGCAATAACTCAGATAGAATATGCCTCGGGCTCTGAACTTGCTTGAACAGCTGATGCCACGGTCCGGCCAGCTCCGGATCACTTTCCAGTTGGTCCCAACGTTGCGATGCTTTTTCACGAATAGGTTCAAAGAAGTCTGGCCGGTGGCTCATGCAGGCGCCTCCGCACGTTCGTGGAGACGCTTAAGATTAAATTGAATAGCCGTTTGTTCAAAGGCAGGCTCGTGATCTGAAAGGGCACCACGAACATAGCGCGGCTCTTTAGCTAGGCCTCCTTCGACCTCGACAATTGCAAGGATATATTTATCGGGCTCATGCAAGGAGGTGATCACCTCCTGGCGTGTAATCATGACCGTATCAGCTCCAGATACTCTACCTTTTACCTCAATGAAGCGAAGGTGTTTCGTTATCGGGTCATACGATACAATGTCATATCCTACTTTCTGCGCCGAAACATCAGATGGCACATTACCAAGTGCTGTTTCAGCTGCTGACACAGCATCCATCGCTGCTAATTCGATAGCCTTTCTTGCTTCAGGGTCGTTAGCAAAGCCGCCGGGTGCATTTCCGTCATGAGATGCATCATCCGAAGTTGCGGATAGCAAACCGATTGGGACAACGACCATTCCTCCGCGCACTCTTGGTGGCTGGGAAGTTATAAAACGTTCCTGCTCCAACTGCGCAAGTCGCCGTTTTAAGCGTTCTGCGAGATCTTCTGCCCTTCGCTCCGCATTTTGCCAATTCAGCCGCGTCTTTTTCCCCGCCTTTTCTTCTTCTTTTAATTCAAAGGCTCGGGAATCCCAGTAGTTAATTTCCTTCTTCAGACGCGCGCGCACCTCCTGCTCAACTTTATCAATTTCAGGGAGCCTGCGTTTTTTAAGGTCACTTACATGTGATTGAGCTAACTCAACCGTCGCAAATTGAACAGCCGTTTGCTCTAACTCTGAAGTGAGCCAGTCCTCGTTCAGATGCACTTGCACCTGCTCAATTTCTTCAGGGGTAGCTGGCCTAAGATTTAGATGGGGGGCAATACCGGCATTAGTGACGCTGCCGTCTGCTCTTACAGAAGCAAACTGGAGCTTCTGCGAAATCACATGGGGTTTCCCAGCACTTGTTGGGCGTCCATCTTGCACACTGTGTTCAAGGAGAAAAATTGCGGAGAGGTTTTCCTCCTCATCAGACGCATCAACCAGAACCGCACCCTGCTTCATGAGGTGAGCATATTGTTCGCGAACCAGGCTAATCACGGCTTCTAGTAAGGGGTGCCCAGGACAGACAAATGCAGCAACAGGCTGCTGGTTAATAAATTGCTTATCAAAACAAATACGCTCATATTTTTTTTGTATGGGCGCGCCTATCCCAATCTGACGATCACGTTCTCTAATGTTGACCGGGACATGAGTGACTTCCCAACGCCCTTCTTCACGTCGCTTAATGCGTCCGCCCAAATGTTGAAAAGCCTCAACAAAAAAGCTTTGTATATGGTGAGGCTGAAGACGTTGCGCCTCAGCTCTTTCCATCTCAATACGGAGCTCCTGAACTTTTGCTTCAGGCATGGTGTCATTTGTGAGTGCCCTGCGTTGGAGTAATTCGACAAGGTGGTTCTGATCAATCGCCCCATCGACTTTCTGGAAAAGCCTCGCTTTGACCTCTTCTTGGTCTCCATATTGGATTGCCTCAAAGAGCAGATCCTTCAACGGTGTCCCCTCGAATAGTTCACCAAGAACATCATAGACACGGCCACCGAGTGCTGCTCTAGCTGCTTCCAACTTTTCAAGAAGACGGGCATAAACCTCGCCCTCTCGAGTGTCAGCTGCAACCAAGTTCCACAAATGACAGACTTCGGTCTGTCCGATTCTGTGTATGCGGCCGAATCTTTGCTCGATCTTGTTTGGATTCCATGGAAGGTCATAGTTGACCATAAGGTGGCCACGCTGGAGGTTCACACCTTCACCAGCTGCATCATTTGCAATCAGAACCAACAAGTCTCGGTCTTGCATAAAGCGCTCGATGACTTTGCGCCGTTCTTCTCTGGCAACGCCGCCATGAATAACATCAACTGCATCCGGCTTGCCGATGCGTGCGCGTACTTTGTCGGTCAGATAATGAAGAGTGTCTTTTGGTTCTGTGAATATAATTAGTTTTCGCCGATTGCCTTCAGAATCGACCATTAATTCATCATCAAGTATGCGGTCTAACTGCGTCCACTTGGTATCTTGCCCTGAGCGCAGAACACCTAACGCCATTTGTTCCAGGCCTTTTAAGGTTTCAACCTCGATTGCAAGTTGATCAATGGTCTCCGCAGTCGTAGCACCGGTGGAGATCAACTCCTCCAGGTCGTCCACCTCATCCTGGCCATATTCATCTATATTTTGGAGGTCCTCCATGATCACAGGCAAGAAACCTACAGTGGCTTTAGCCCCTTTGGCGGCCAATCGGGCTTCCGCCAATTCATTTTCAAGTCTTTCACGCCTGCGCTTAAGTGATTGGTATATGGCTGCAGGGGAAGATGCCAAACGGCGTTGCAAAATTTGCAAAGCAAACCCGACATTGTTTTTCTTTTTTCCATCGCTCTCAGCAAAGCGTTGGACGCGGTTCATTTCATCACGAACATATTCTGTGACTGCCGTGTAGAGGGCAGCCTCCAGATCAGAAAGCTCGTACTTCACTGTGTAAGCTTTCCGCTCGGGAAACAGAGGGCGTCCGTCAAACCTGAGCAGCTCTTCCTTGGTAAGTCTGCGCATCATGTCGCCAGCATCCGCATAATGCACACCATCGCGGAAGCGCCCCTCAAATCGATCGCCATCGAGAAGAGCCATGAAGAGCTGGAAATCTTCTTCTTTGCCGTTATGGGGTGTCGCAGACATGAGCAAAAAATGACGGCATATGCTGCCGAGATTTTGCCCGAGTTGATAGCGTTTAGTGTACTTAACCTCGCCACCAAAATACGTTGCCGACATACGGTGAGCCTCGTCGCAGATGATCAGGTCCCATTCCTGGGATTTGATCAACTTCTCCTGGAGCTCTTCATTCCGAGCCAAAACATCCAATCGGACAATGAGCCGGTCTCGGTCATTAAATGGGTTCCCAGACCTGGACGTCTCAATCATATCGCGAGAAAGGATGTCAAACTCGAGACTAAATTTTTCGCCAAGTTCGTCTTGCCACTGTTCCACCAAGCTACCTGGTGCAACGACAAGACAACGCTCAAGGTCGCTGCGTGCCATTAACTCCTTGATAAATAAGCCCGCCATAATGGTCTTGCCCGCTCCAGGATCGTCAGCCAAGAGGAAACGAAGTGGTTGGCGCGGCAGCATTTCTTCATAAACAGCAGAGATCTGATGAGGTAAGGGATCAACCAAACTTGTATGGATCGCAAGATAAGGGTCAAAATAATGTGCGAGCTTAATTCGATTGGCTTCCGTGACCAGTCGAAGCAATCCTCCATCTGCATCAAATGTCCAAGGTTTACCTTTTGAATCCACTTTTAGGCGGTGTTCGTCGTCCCGGTAGAGGGTGGTTTCGGCAACGCCTCCATTCTGGTCACGAAAAACGACATTAATGGCTTGGTTGCCAATCCAGTCGACGGAAACAACTTGAACTGCATAGCCTGGGGCTATGCCATGGACTGTTGCACCATTTTTGATATCTTCAAGAGTGCTCATCCTCGCACCTCATCTGAATTAAGAAGTACGATTTGCTGGTCTTGCGGGCGGCGTGCTGACGGATCTGTATCAAGACCAAGCCGCCGCAGAGCGTAATAGAGCAGCGCTTTCCGAACCTTAATCTTGGTTCTACCACCTCGCATTCCATAGTCGAGCGCTATGACCTTCTGCTGACTTTCAGAGAGGTCGGGATGCGCACCAATTTCCAGTGTCACATGCTCGTGCCACTCGGTGTCTTGGTCAGACAAAACATCAGATTGGCGCGTTCCTCTTATTTCAAGCATCCGCGAAAGCAGAAAATCCTTGAAGACCTCATCGGTCATACAAAAGGCCCTTGTGTGCCAGCGAAACCCGTCGAACCCGATCGCGTGTGGCGCAATCCAGCGCCACCGAGGTTCAGGACTGGAAAGGGACTGATATTTAACCTCGACACCCTCATTGCGGCGGATTGCAGCAATGATTGTCCTTAGTGTGGTCGCGTTTACGCCGCGGGCCGGTGTTGGGGCAGAATCATACGACGGCATCCCGCCGATCCAGCTCTCTGACGGCTCAAGAATGCCTTCACCAAGAGAGCGAAGCTGTGAAAGATAGCGGCCCGCGTCTGGTTGGAGAAACTGTGCTTTAAACTCTGGCTTTCGGATATAGGTCTTGGCGCTTTTGTCATACCCCATATTGTCTGGGGCAATACCAAGATAGCGATTTAGGTCGGTGGACGCCTGGTTCACCGAAATCCCAAACTTATCTATTAAGTCACCCCTGTTCACATGCCCCTCCCAAAACAACTTGAACTCAATGAACTCAAGCCGTCTCTCAACGCCCCAATTCAGTGTTCCGTCATCTTTAGCCATCACTTGCTCCAAACAACTCAATGGGTCATGATTATGGATCAGACCATTTTATTGTCTCATTTTAGAGGATAGGTTGAATCAACATTTTCGGCAATGAATTTCTCCGAAAACCGATTTGCGTCTTAATCAACGACTGGATAGTAAGGAAGCCCCCAGTTTTTGTCTGGATTATCCATCATTAAGTCGACAAAGATGGGCACCAGAAAACCTAAAATGCGGGCTCCATCCCGAACTTGATCGCGGTTCACAGAGCTATTCCAAGTCGCTCCACCGTGCAGGAGTTGATTTCTCAAGACGTAAAGTCGATCGAATAACATGCCTAAAACGGCTCGAGTGTCGTGGTTGGCCAGTGCTGAGTTGAACCGTCTCTTGCTTTTGTTAAACCTCTCGTTCCAATCATCATAACCATCGATGTGGTTTTGGTGTTTCCAAAATGGCTGGAAAATATATTGATTATCGAGGAACAGTCGAATCGATTGGGAAAACTTGTCCCAAATTGCATCGTAGATTTGGTTGTCTGAATCCAGCTCAATAAGCTTACGGAAAAACCCATCAAACGCGGAGCGTTCTCCGATAATTGTGGCCTCCCCAATTTCCTCTGCGTACGCGGCGTTGAAGGAAATCCAATAAAAAATGAATGCAGCGTCAAAGTCGTCACTCGCTTGTTCTGCTCGGTTCAACCAGCTGAGGCAACGATGTACGCGAAGGCCGACATCTGACGAAAATCCAGATCGGATACTTCGTTGTTTCTCTTTTAATGAAGAAAATGTGTGCATCTATTTTGGTCCAACTGCTACTGCAAATTGTCGACAATGCTCGATTAGATCTTTTGTTTCTGAATCCAGAAAGCCAAGACTGGCATCTAGGCGCTCAATAAATCTCTGCTCGGCCTCTGTATCGACGGGGCCATAACGAAGGGTTGAACGATAAATATTTATGGCTGATGCCTGAAGGATTGTTGAAAGCTGCTTGCCAGTTGATGTCGCTGAAACTGCAAGGAATGCCCGAGCGATTGCCCAGCGAGACATAACAATAAGGAAGAAAACATCATCAGGCATCAACGCCTGACGTGGATCGATAGTCAGGTGGTCGACCAAAGGCCCTTCTCGGCCTCCTATCCAGATCTGCTTCAGTAGTCTCCCGGCCCGAACGGCGAAGGTGAGTTCTCGATCTCCCGTAGATCCGGGAGCAATATTCATGAGTTTTGCTTTGCTTCCGTCCGGTTTTTGATGATCCTTCGTGCAGGCAAAGAGCATTAGGTTAAGTATGAACGCAGTCTGAGCCGTTAGTCTGCTTGAAATCAACTTGGGGTTCTCGGCTAGGTGGCTGAGCATTTTGTCGAATGCCGTTAGCGCCTTGAGCAACTGTTTTCTACGCCTTTCGATGTCTGCTGGCGTAAAGATACGCTCCCCAGGCATGCTTGAAGATTCTATAGAATTTTCAGTGCCGTCATCGGGAAAAACTTCGCTATTTTCATCTCCATCCTCAGTTTCCCCAGCTTGGAGGTCGCGTTCCTCTTCTTCATCAAACCGCTTTCGCGCTTCCTTGCCCCCAACATCAGTAATTCCATGCAGGATGATCGCCAACAGATCTAGAAGGCCAGGGTCTTCCAGACTAAACCGCCCACTTTCTCCTGTTCCAGGATGTCGTGTTACGGCCCTGCGAAATTCTTCTGCTGTGCCGTATTCTCGCGGCTCCACCTCGGTCGGCGGACGCTCCGTCTGCTCCGTTGCATGTCCTTGCCTGCTAACCCTCCCTTCATCCGGTTCGAAGAGAAGGTGTGCCTGAAGGGCAAGGTCAATAATGTCTTCTTCACCAGCAAGGACACGGTTGAACGCTGATCGCAGCCTCCGGTCGGTAACGCCTGGTGATGCCAACCTCAACGAGGTTTCGTCATGCACTATGATCGGGTCACTTATTTGTCCATCACCAAATTGCACACGTACTATCAATGGAAATACGGGGTCACTTGGCAGATGTACTCGATATTGCCCGTTACCCACCGGGGTAGAGGAATAGGAGTTTCCAGCTAAGAGAATGCTTGCTCCACTGGAATCCGAAGAGTCTGGCGGGAACCAAGTGAGAGATCGTTCTACGAGCTCGATCGTGCCAGCTGCCACAGCAGAATGGCCACTCTCAAACATCTGTGATTCTGGATCCGTCCGTCGAATGTCTTCTCGACGAACTATTTTACTCAGATCGAGCCCAAGTAAATCCAGACAGCGTCCTGGCGGAAAGCGCCGGTAGACTGAAACCTCTGCATTACGAGCGGTTCTATTGATGCGGCCCAGTGCGTCATCGGAACAGTTGGCACTTCCAAACAAAAGATGATCTGAAGAGTTTGTCTCGATGAGGAAAATTTTTGCGTGAAGGAAACGGTGCGCATCCTCATCATCATGAATAGCCGAAAAAACAGCAGGGTCATCGGCTTCAAGATGATCAACCGGAAACTCGTTTTTGTCCGGATTGAGAGCTATCACCGTTGGGCAATGGCTCAATGACTTTCTCAAATCTCGAAAAGCAGCGAGATCGTGATCCCAATACGGAGAAACTATCACTAAACGCTTTATCGTCTCTCCGGCGGTCAGTACCAATAACCGTTCAAACATTCCAGGTGTTCCGTCACCTCTCTCACAGAAGAGGTCAATCGCTGATCCATCAGACAGTTCGATAGGATCATCGTTCGTCTGGAGATCGTTGAGCCAAGGAGCGTCTCTGCGATGGAGTCGAAGTTTAAAATCCAGGGCATCACCGGGGATCGTCGCGAGCCATGACCCGAGATAATCATACGCTTTCTTAATGAGAGGTGCTGTCGCCTCCAGGTTGGGGTCTTCACCGCGCAGCGACCAATCAATCGCAGTGACAATTTCTTGATTGCTTCCCCAGCCCGCTGCTGTCGCATTAGCTGATCCAATTATTAACCGCGCTTTATCTGTGCCGAGCCTTAGGTGAACTTTCGGATGAAAGCACCCAGCAACCTGGATTGGGGCAATGACGTAGCGTCGTCCGGCATTGCGAAACGCTTCAGGGGTCGCGCTAAGGGCACGTTTCATCATGACGGCATCAGCCATCAGAATATTGTTTTCACAGCCATAGGTGCGAAGCCGGTATTCAATTGACCCGTCATAGAAGGCAGGATCGACAGAGTAAGTCGTCATGATTGATGAATGCCAGCCGGAGCGAGCGAGATCCTTAAACAGGCTGGTTTTCATTTAGAAACTCCATCCCGTCATCAGTCACGGTAGAACCGTCGTACAGCTGTGCATCTTGCAAAAACCGAATAAGGTTCCGAAGACGCGGGTTTGTATATGCATAGGTCGTTACCCGACCGTCCGACATCACGCCGTCGGACAGGGTGAAGTGATATGTAAATGTGCCGGATGCAGCTAGTTTTCTTCCTGCGATCGTAAGATGATCTGCTATCAAATGGCGGCGAACGGTTTGTCGCAGCGCATCCGCTACCGTGTTTGACGCTTCGGCATTCAAAGTACGCAACACGCCGGACAGAGACCTGCCACCGTTTCCCGCGTGTCGCTCGATCGTGTCGCGCACAGATGTGTCCTCGCCCCCCCACCGAAGCCAAAGAGCGGCGGTCAACTGAAGTGCGTTTATTAGGCAGTCAGGGTTTGATGCGAGTTCAACGTTACTCAGTGCAGAGAGGATTGGCTCCGCCAATGTTTCCTCAGATCCAACAAAATTGACACCAGTAACGGTTGCCCACTCCTGCCAGGTTTGGCCCGTCGCACCGAGCTTTTCGAGCGGAGGGCCAAGCAAATTCTCGAGGAGTAAATTAGGGTCCATGCCCAACGGATGATTTTGAAGGTCAGTCAAAAGTGCATTCAAAATTGCTTCAAAAGCGATATGACATAATTCATTTGCTTGGAATGCCATCCATCGATCAATGGTGCTCCCCGACACAGGATAAGGTGATCCGCCTGGGATGCGCCGATTATAGAAGGCTTCGCGAACGGAAGCTTCATCATCTGCGGAAACTCCGTGTCGCAAGAGGTCGAGAAGGAGCCATGCCGACGCGCGACGAGCAGCTCCGCTCCCCTCAGGGGCATTCACTGCTAGGAGATAATCCCGAAGCAAGGACAGTTCCTTTGAACCGGCTGGTATGCGCGAGGGGTGAGCTACGCTACCCACTTCAATCAATTGTTCAGGGGCGACCGTACCCGTCTTTATCGCGTTCGAGATAAGAGAGGTGCTTTTTCCAACTGATTCAGCAAATGCGTTTGCCATTTCCCGCCCGAACTGTTCACTGACAATCGGAATGCGCCCTGACGGAGTCAACAAACCCACTTCCGTCATGCTCGCAATATAAAATTGCCCAAAATTGCCTCGAACGGCTTTTAGGTACTGACCGCTTTGGCCGGGCTTATCTGTATGAGGACGAAGATCAATTAGATCGGTCGGCAGAGATTGTCGAAACGCACCAGCCCAAAGTCCGCCAGCCAATCCATCGCTATGCTGTGGATCCACGACATAACATGCCAATGCATAGAGAGCCTCAGCTCGACGAATAAATATGCGCCATTTGGCCTCGTCACCCGAGTGCTCAGTCTGTTCATATTGCTGAATGACCCAGCAGTAGAAAGAATAGTAACGGAGACGGTTGGTTACGTTAGTGAGGCCAGGCACGAGAGTACGATATAACCTGACCGATGTTGCCTGCATACCGAGAGGGTCGCGGCCCAATGTCCACGAGCCAGCTTTTGTCCATGAAGGCAGCAGTTCCACAATTATCTCCTAAGTTCGCTGCTGTGGCGCAAAATCAACGCTTGATGATCCATGCCTGACTATTTCCGAATAAAAATTAACGAGCTCCATTTGACGCAGATTGCTAACAGGCGTTGTCGCCAAACCTGGGGACCCAACGACAATCGCTAGGGACTGTGCCCTTGAAATCGCCACGTTCAACCGGTTTTTTGAAAACAAAAAATCGATTCCTCTTGGGCTTTCAGAAGCATCCGATGCGCACATTGAGACGAAGACAATCGGTGCCTCTTGCCCCTGGAACTTATCGACGCTTCCAATTCTGGCTTCAGCAGGCAGCGCGGCCCTTAGAAGGTTGACCTGATAATTGTAAGGGGCAACGAAAAGTATATCAGCCCAATCAACACTCCCCCCAGACCACAATGGTTGGCCAATAAGCTGCTCGGCGAGGGTCGCAATGACCACGACTTCCTCTTCGCTTCCCTGAGTGTTGCCTTCATGGCCAACCGGTATGAAATGGACCCCGAACTGCTTCGGCAAAATCTCAGGAGGAAGGGCGATGATGTGTTTCTCAGTTTGCTCCGCAGATTGGAGGCGTCCGTCATAAACCTGGTCAGAAATCAGGCTGCAAACATCGGGATGCATTCTGTAGGTCTGAGGAAGGAAGACGCCCAAATCTGCTGGAATGGTCGCATGCTCTTGGAGAAGGTATTCTAGGATCGACTGCCCACTTTCGTCAGGATGGCTCCCCTGAGTGGGTTGCCCCAGTTGCATTTGATCACCCATCAAGATGATGTTTTTTGTGGACCGGCTCATCCCGACAAGATTGGCAACTGAAACCTGCCCTGCCTCATCGATGAACAGGTAGTCCAGCTTATCTGTCCCCTGATCTTCTGTGAGGAGTGTATTGCAAAACAACCAGGCTGTTCCGCCTATGCATAGGCCGGGTCCGTTCAGGTCAGCCGCACAGGCATTCGCATTTTGGCGGAACTCGACATTAACTTTGTTGAAAATTGGATCTTCGGAATCCCCACCGACCTTAATTAGTCGTCCGGATATACCTTCAGATTGCAGCCGGTCGGCGACACCGTCCATCAGATTGATGATAGCCTTGTGGCTGTTTGAGGAAATACCAACGCGCTTTCCCTTGGCGAGCAGATCACTGATCACGTGCCTGGCTGTGAAAGTCTTTCCGGCTCCAGGCGGCCCTTGAATGCAGAGATAGCTCTCATCCAATTCACCCACAGCCGATACGACCGCTTGAGTAAAATCCTCTCCAGACAGCTCCGGAGAAATGATCGGTGCCTTTGATCCTCCAGCAAATCTAGGTTTGCTGCGAAACAGAAAATCGACAATTGTCGACGCAGAGAAATCAGTTTCAAGCATGGTTTGGACTGCGTCGAAGATCGCATCAGGGATTGGGGCGGGGTTCACATATTCATTTGGAATTAATGACAAACGTACAGCAGGTTCGGATTTCGACTGTATGCCGATAGAACCAGCTTCCAGATCAAAGCTGTGCGCCGTTACTTTCACATTGTCTTCACCCAGGACATAGAAGCTTTTTGCCTGTCCCTTGAATGGCTGGTCTGGATCGAAAGCGTATTCGTAAACCTGGTTTCTGGCTCTTGGTGTTGGAAGGAAGGGCTCTCGAGAAGTTCTCTGCAAACCGACGAGACAATCCATATCGTCATGCAGGTCCACCTCCGTCAGTCCAAGACGGTCAAACAGACGCCACCAGGTCGGCTTGCTTTCGCGCCGGTGAAACTCAAGAAGCCAAGCCAAGTTCCTCAGAACTGTCTGTTTGGCCTCGGATGCTTCATTTTCCGCGAGATTGAGCAGTTGATCGCGCAGTTTGGTCGTGTCGGTTTCCTCTTCTGCCTCTGGAGCTTCCTCGTGAGACAGTGGATCAACGTAACAAATGCTATTTTCTGCCTGCTGTTCTCGCAGCCAATATGCTAGCTCCTGTGTCGAGTTGCAGTCATCAATATTGTAGTCACGTATGGCTTGAAGCACCTCAGAATTTTCCCAACTCTGGCCGTCGGGGTTTGATCTCCATTCTTCATAGACGACGACGGATTCGCCGCCGCTCGCAACATCGGTATCGCGATTTGCTCGGTAGAGGTGTTCAACGTTTTTAATAGAATAGCTTGGTTCACCAACCAGCAGCCCATGTCTGACGACGTTATATAGGTCAAGAAAGACTTCGTTTCTTAAAAGCGTATCGACTTCGTGCTCACGAGTTCCGTATCGCCCCATTAGACGGCGAAGAGCGGACACCTCATATGAAGCGTAGTGGTAAATGCGCATCGAAGGGTCGTTCCGCCAACGGCCATAAACCCAATCAATGAAGTCCGTGAAGGCTTGTTTTTCTTGGTCATGATCATGCGCCCAGAAATCTAGAAATGCCCGAGTTCCATCCGGTTCGTAATACGTAGAGCCCCACAAATATTCCAAACCTCCATCAATGAGTGGAAATCCTTCAATATCGAAGAAAACGTCATTGGGGGATGCCGGTGGAAGAAGAGCCAGTCCAAGAGGGCGGTTTGCGTCATGGGTTAGGATTTTGAACGAGGGTTTGTCCTGTCCCTCGGATGCGATTTGGATCGCGGCCTGGGCTTTTAGACGTTTGAATATATCTCTGTTTAATTTTGGGATGACGTCCAGTTTCGTTTCTGCAAGCTCATCAATCGTTGTGATGTCCGCCGCTTCCAGTCGTTTGATTTGGGTCCGGGTCATATTGGCAACAAGGGATAGGTGGCGTCGCTTCGCGAGGATATCTTCAGCGTATTTTGACCACCTGCCAAAGGACGCACTTTCGGCTGGATCCGCCACCTGGTCAGCAGACCATTCATCCTGAAATTGAAGAAATGCAGACTTAAGGGATGCGTAATAAGCTGAATAATCCTGCACTCTTAGTGGGACAATATCCTTGCTGCCGAGAACGATAGAAACGTTCTCAGGCCGGGCGCCTTGTTCTTGCTCCAGCATTTCCGCGTAGCAGCAGAGCTGGATTGCGAAATACGGCTTCATCTTTTTGGAAAGTTTGGTGTCCCAGACCTCGTAATGGAAATCGCCAAGGTTCGATGTGCCGGGAACCCTGATCAGGAAATCCGCTAGACCACCAAAATTATCCAACTCGAGATAGGCTTGGGCGATCACATCTGCGCCAGACATCATCGCGTCACGCGTGCGGGCCTGCATTAGTTCTGCGGAAGCCCGTTCGATAAAGACTACGGATTTATCTTCGGCCTTCAGGTCCTCAAGGAATGCATCCTCGTGATCGTACCCTTTTTGCTGAAGGGTTTTGAGCATTTGATCTTCGGGGTCCATGAGATCGGAAATTCTTGGGTCGTGAAGACGCCACCGTTCCATATGGGATGCAAAAGGCGAATCCATGAACGTGATCAAATCGGAGGGGGAGAAAAACAGGCTTTCTGACGCTAATTGCATACCCACCCCCAATAAAGTACGGCTTCTATCTATGCTAAAATGAGCACCAAATATTGATCAATCCATTTTTTAGTCGTATTTTGAGAATAGCTTTTCGAAGCATATCGGACAACAGTAAACTTTTGTTCTGAGCATCGGGACAACTGCATAAGGCTTGTCATGACACAATGGTTACTTTCAAAGCTCGTCGAATTTGAGATGACGCCAAATCCTAAGTTTGCTTTTCAGGGAACAGTGAACTGGATGAGAGCGTTAGCAATTCTTTGCGATTCTTCCGATTTAGAGAAAGTCGCACTTAGGAAGTGCTATTCGAAAATTAAGGGCCCTGAAATTTCGGGGCAAAAGGAAGCGGAAATTTTTCAAAATTTGTTGATGTCACTCAGTGACATTTCAGCGCTGACTGCCATTCGCAACAATCCAGGCATGGCGCACGAACTTGTGAGGCAAGCTGTGGTATCTTGGTATTACTCTACGTACTGGTCAGGCAGAGCCCTTATGGCCCTCAAATCTACTGTCCCAGAAACACATGCAGGATTAGCCAAGGTTTGGCAGGCAACCAGCATCTCTTTACCTTCGCCTTTTGACCTATCAATTGACAACTTAATGCCGAATGAGATTGAAAGCCAAATAAAGGCTCTCCGTGAGGGCAATAGCCATGACCTAAACTCTGTACCAAAAACTCATGAGGAAGCCTTTGGGGCATACCTATCCTATCTCAAGGGGACAGCGGCGTATGAACGCGAAAAAATTGAAAATAGGGTGCGGCAATCGCCCCAGTTCAAGATGCTAGGAAAAGAAAACTTTAAATCGAATGTAGCAAAAGAGCTTCGTGATCCAGCCCTTATTAAGGGATACGCAAACTTTTTCTCCATGGCATTTAGATTCAGAGGAAAAGCCCATTATAGGGACGCCATTTACCTGACATATGGGGATGACAGAGAGGATGCTATAAAGATTTTCATTACGGATATGGAAGCCGTCGCGAAGGCTTTTTTCAGAACCTGTTCGGTTGCCATTTCTCGTAAAACACAAAGCGGGAAATGGGAAAAGTTCGCCACGGATATTAAAAATAATGCCCGCTTTGATTTTGATGAATCCCTTCTTGATGTAGAGGGTTAAGTTTATGTTTTACGCAGAGCTACAGCGGCGCGAGGGGAAGCGTTTTTGACAGAGGAATTTGCAGAAATTGGCCATTGCGGGGGGCAGTTTTACGTCACGATTAAAACTGGCGATGATGGCAGTCATGCTTATAGCACTGGATACCGCATATCTAATGGTAATCCCGCATCAATGGTTTCGGTAGCAGTCAACTCTGAAGGTGCGCCTCTTGGAATCGTCGACTTAAGTTGGGCTCCTGATGCAAATGCAAACGGACCGGTTGAAAACCCTAGCTTCATTCAATTGCTTCTCGCTTCTGATCGTACGGGATTGTTCGGACATGAATGTCCGAACTGCACTAACTATTGGAGAACAGATGGATTTACGTCACGATGGAAAACCGTTTGCCCTTATTGCGGCATTCGCGCTGCGTCCATTCATTTTCTAACAAATGGACACCGGCATTTTCTTAAGGCCTTTACCGAACACGTCCATGAAGCTCTAAATGAACCAGAAGATGGCGAATACATTATTGATATGGATGAAGTCGTTAAATCGGTACAAGCTGGTAAAGAAGCTCCGCTATTTTATCATGCCGATGAAGCACAACAGAACCAATTCAATTGTGTTCGATGCAGAACTTACAACGACATCCTAGGGCGATATGGTTATTGCTCAAGCTGCGGTTATCGCAACAATCTATCCATAATCGAAGCAGATCTCGACAATTTGAAAAGAAGGATTGCTGAAAATGAGGTTACGCCCACTGAAGCAATCAAACTGGCTGTTTCAGCCCTTGATGCTGGCGGCGTCAATTATATCAAGCAATTGTGTAACCTGGTACCCATGACTGACAGAAGGCGAAATAGTGCGGGGCGTCTAAAATTTCACAATCTAGAGAAGTTTGATACTGAGCTGAGTGCGGTCTTTGACATATCTGTCACTAAAAAATTTAGTGATGAAGATAGGACGTTTTTGAAAAAAATGTTTCTTCGCCGTCATGTGTATGAACATTGCGGTGGCGTAGTAGATGCCGATTACCTTAGCAAGTCAGAGGATCAGACAGTAAAAAATGGTCAGGAAATCCGGGAAAGCAAAGAAAGTGCTTTTAGATTCATCGGCCTTGTTAACAAGCTCGCTAAGAACTTAGATGATGGGTTTCACGAAATTATTTCCTTGAATGAGGAAGCTTTGGAAATTCTTTCTCCAAGTTCACCTTAAACGGATTGGCGTAGCCAATTGGGCACTGACGCACGCTGCTGTCGTAAGGAGTAGCCTTTCGAACGTAGGATTGCTCGTATTCCTCGACTTCTGAGAGCTGATAAAGAACACGGCCCCTGATTTTCAGATAGTGGGGGCCAACACTTTCCCAACGCCAACGTTCCAGTGTCCTAGGGCTCAAGCGCCAGCGGTCTCCGAGTTCAACTTGGTTCAAATATATCTGGGACGTTTTCTCATTCTTTTACGTTTTTCCAAAAAGTCCAGCTCTCAGGTAAGAGCAAGCGCCAACGAGTCGCCAGCCGAGGGCATTCATAAGCAGGGTCAAGCTTTGCGTTGCCTTTGGTTAAATGCCCACGGCACAGTTCGGCCACTTCTTGTCCCTGCGGAAGCCTCTCAGCAAGAAAGCCGAGCCTTTTAAACACGGCCCCGTTTCCAAGCCGTTCAGCATACTCGACCAATTTTACAGGATCACATTCGGAGTTTTGAAGGTATCGTTCCAAGCAATCAGCAACATGCTGAATACCGCCACCAAGAGCCGGATCATCCATCATGTCAATAATTGTGCGGTGAATATCGGAAACAGCAATTTTCGTTTGGCCACGCCACACCGTCTTGGTGCCGAAAATCATATGTTCGGAAGTATGCTTCAGAACATAGATCATATTCTGTTGTTCGACTTCGTGTTTTCGCACAAGCTGAGCTGTGAAGACCACTATGTCCCGAAATATCTGCTCGGTAAGATCCCAGAATTCAGCTGCAGTTCGACCGCCAATATATGATGGATCAAATAGCGGTGGCACGAGCACCCATGGGTCTTCCACCACTTGCTCGGCATCGATAAGCGTTATATGGACGGGAAAGTATGTTCCTTTTCCAACCCGCCGCAGCCAACCCTGATTAGCCCAGCGCGAAAGCTGCTTTGATGCTTGGGTCCTCGAGATGCCTAGCGCATGAATAACGTCATCTGTCTGCACCACGTCGCCAGCCGCCTTGATAACGGCAGCCAGCTTGGCTTTTCCAGATGATGATGCATTCAACTCCATATAGGCATACTCAACTGCAGAAAATTCCACAAATATGTGAATTTTATGTATATTTATATACTCCATATGAAGATTTTGATAAAGCAGGAGTAAACTCAGAATCAATCTTTTTGGTATTTTCCAGTTCAAAATACTCAATATCGCTAAGACGATACAAAACACGACCACCAACCTTGAGATAGGTGGGGCCGGTTTTTTCCCAGCGCCAACGCTCCAATGTTCTGGGGCTCAGGTGCCATCTGTCAGCAAGTTCGTCCTGGTTGATAAATGGTTTTTCCATCTTTTGATCCCTTCGATAAAATCTTGATGGAAGGCATACAGGCTCCATTGCGAAATTCTATCAAGTCCATTTTTGAAACGGGCATGACCGTTCTCCAATATGAAAACAGCCACCTTGGTCGGGGCAGCCTCGATATTGACAAATGTCGTCAAAAATAATAATATTAGACAAATGTCCGGAGAATGAAAATGCCAACACTTCACCTTATTGAGAAAACTCCTGCTCCTCCTGGCCAAATCTTCTCTGAGGAGGAGGTTCATGCAATGCAGCGGGCTACCATCAATTTGTTTGAGCGCTGGGGCATGCATGACGATGAAGCCGCTACGTTGCTTGGCGGGATTGCGCCTCGTACATATCAAAGGTGGAAGAATGGAGATCTTGGGCGTGCTGGACCAGATTTGGCTGCCCGACTTTCTAATCTACTGGGAATTCACAAGGCGCTACGTCTATTATTTAAGGAAGCCACACGCGGTTACGGCTGGATCAAGCGCCCGAATGACGTCTTCGGAGGCCGCTCGGCACTTGACATTATGTTGGGCGGGCAGTTGACCGATTTGATGCGGGTACGCCGTTATCTTGATGCGCAACGCGGTGCATGGTGATGCCTCCATCGTCACGGGTCACATGGCAATATCATCGGCTGATTAACTCGGCATATCCGCCCATTGATCTATTCGAGGATATTGCCGATCCGGCAGATTGGGAGTTGCTTGCTGCCGCCGAGAGCAAAACAAACCCCAGGATCGCAGAGACTATTGGGAATTTGGATGCTGTCCCACCCGAGCATAGGGTCAGTGGGGCGGGAGCGTCTTACGTCATGGCTCCCTTTGTTCATGCCAGTCCGGACAAACCAGGCCGTTTTCATGACGGTACTTATGGTGCGTTTTATGGAGCTAATGAATACGAGACGGCTTTGTTTGAGACACTTCATCACACAGGACTGTTCTGTGCCTCCACGAATGAGGTTTCCGGGTGGATCGCGGATATGCGTGAATTAGTTGGAGATATTGACGCTGACCTAGTTGATATCAGAGGTGATGGCTTCGACGACCTGCTTGCCCCAGACGATTATACGTCATCACAAGCCTTTGCCCGAACGACCAGAGATGCAGGCGACAATGGCATCGTTTATCCCAGTGTCCGTCACAAGGGAGGAGAGTGCTTTGCCTCCTTCCTCCCAAATGTCATGGGAATGCCAATCCAGGGTCGGCATATAACCTATCACTGGGATGGCAATCGCATTGATATGATCCAGGACGTTTCAGATGACAATAAGGTCTATGAGATAGGATTGTGAACTGTGAGCGGTAAATTTGCGTCAGAAATTCCTGGAAATTCCCTGCCAAACTCTGTGGCACGAGGAGAGTGTTGAAATCGAGGTTCCTCTCCTCCGCCATTACGCTCGATCCCCCAGTGATTCCAAGTATGGGGTCA